>ENA-UOOA01000862-UOOA01000862.1-human-gut-metagenome-genome-assembly--contig:-P61old-NODE-862-length-55628-cov-11.320389_pt1 | contig 55628 bp, 53 predicted proteins | sample MGYA00242467_ERZ724014 | MGnify/ENA metagenome assembly ERZ724014 | reverse complement strand
AAAAAAGGCACCCGAGGGTGCCTTTGAACCACCGTACTGCGGCAGCGCGCCGCAGAATCATCAGTGCTGCAGGATCTTGTTGAGGAAGTCCTTGGTGCGGGGCTGGCGTGCGTCGGGGTTGTTGAAGAACTCCTCTTTCGAGCAGTCTTCCAGAATGCGGCCGCCCACGTCCATGAAAATCACGCGGTTGCTCACCTTGCGGGCAAAGCCCATTTCGTGGGTCACGCACATCATGGTCATGCCTTCGTTGGCCAGGCCCACCATCACGTCCAGCACTTCGCCCACCATTTCGGGGTCCAGTGCAGAAGTGGGCTCGTCGAACAGCATCACGATGGGGTCCATCGACAGCGCACGCGCAATCGCCACGCGCTGCTGCTGGCCGCCCGAGAGCTGGCCGGGGAACTTGTCCTTGTGGGCGATCAGGCCCACGCGCTCCAGCATCTTCAGGCCGCGCTTCTTGGCATCATCGGCCGTGCGGCCCAGCACCTTGATCTGCGCAATCGTCAGGTTGTCCGTCACCGACAGGTGCGGGAACAGCTCGAAATGCTGGAACACCATGCCCACGCGGCTGCGCAGCTTGGGCAGGTTGGTCTTGGGGTCGTGCAGCTTGATGCCGTCCACCGTGATCTCGCCCTTTTGAAAGGGTTCGAGCGCGTTGATGGTCTTGATCAGCGTGGACTTGCCCGAGCCCGAAGGGCCGCACACCACCACCACTTCACCTTTGCTGATGGTGGCCGAGCACTCGTTGAGCACCTGCACTGGGCCATACCACTTGGATACGTTCTTGAGTTCGATCATTTCTTTCTCCAATCTCTTCTCTTGTCACTTTTTCGGGGCGCCGCCCATAAGACCGATGCGGCCTCATGCGGGGACGCCGTGGAGCTGGCTCTGCCAGGCCACTGGCGTCGTCACCCTCGGGGGAAGGCGCCGAAGGCGACTCAGGGGGGCTACCGAATAATTGCGATCTTCTGGTGCAGGCGCTTCACAGCCCAGGACAGCGCATAGCACATCACAAAGTACAGGACGGCAGCGGCTAGGTAGGCCTCGATGGGGCGGCCAAAGTTCTTGCCCGCCACTTCAAAGCCCTTGAGCATGTCGTAGGCGCCAATCGCATACACCAGCGAGGTGTCCTGGAACAGGATGATGGTCTGGGTCAGCAGCACAGGCAGCATGTTGCGGAAGGCCTGGGGCAGCACCACCAGCTTCATGTTCTGGCTGTAGGTCATGCCCAGCGCCTGCCCGGCATACACCTGCCCACGCGGAATGGACTGGATACCCGCACGCATGATTTCGCTGAAGTACGCGGCCTCAAACGCGATGAAGGTGACCACCGCCGACAGCTCAGCGCCAATGGGGCGACCGATGATGGCGGGCATCAGCAGGAAGAACCACAGAATCACCATGACCAGCGGAATGCTGCGCATGCCGTTGACGTAAATGGTGGCGGGCACATCCAGCCATTTGCGGCCCGACAAGCGCATCAGCGCCAGCACCGTGCCAAACAACACGCCGCCAATGGTGGCGACCAGGGTGAGCATCAGGCTGAAGTACAGCCCCTTCAGGACGAAGTTGGAGATCAGGTCCCAGTTGTAGAAGGAAAAGTCGAGATTCATGTTCAGTGACCTCCGCCCGCGCCGCCTGCCACCACCATGCCGGGGATGCGCACGCGCTTTTCAATGAAGGCCATGATGCGGTTGATGGCGAACGCCGACACGATATAAAGCCCGGTCACCGCGAGGTAGACCTCGATGCCGCGCGAGGTTTCTTCCTGCGCCTGCATGGCAAACATCGTGAGCTCAGCCACCGACACGGCAAACGCCACCGACGAGTTCTTGAAGATGTTCATCGTCTCGCTGGTCAGCGGCGGCACGATGATGCGAAACGCCATCGGCAGCAGCACATAGCGGTACGTCTGGAACGTGGTGAACCCCATAGCCATGCCTGCATAGCGCTGGCCGCGTGGCAACGCCTGGATGCCCGAGCGCACCTGCTCGGCAATACGCGCCGAGGTGAAAAAGCCCAAGGCAAACACCACCAGCACGAACCCCGGCACGCCCTTCATGGCTGGCACCAGGGTCGGCACCACGTGGTACCACAAGAAAATTTGCACGAGCAACGGTATGTTGCGGAACAGCTCCACCCACGCATTGCCCAGCCGGGTCACGATGGGGCTGTTGGGCAACGTGCGCAACGTGCCGATCAGCGAGCCAATGACCAACGCCAGCAACAAAGCCAGCAGCGATACAGACACCGTCCAGCCCCAGGCCGACAGCATCCAGTCCAGGTAAGTGATGTCGCCGCCTTTGCCAAAGCAGCCTTGCACCACTTCCCGCTCAATGGTGTCCTGGCAGAACACCTGCCAATCCCAACTCATAGGATCACCCCTTAGTTATTTGATATTGCGTTGGCGCCACCGCTTGGAAGCCCAACAAAAAACGCCCCTTCAAACCCACTGTTCGAAGGGGCGCAGGTGATCCAGGAATTACTTCTTGGCGTAGTCTTCCATGGGCTTGTCGTTGGGGTTGGCCCAGGCAGCCTTGGTGGCTTCAGACAAAGGCAGGCCGATCTTCACGTTGGCTGGAGGCACGGGCTGCATGAACCACTTGTCGTACAGCTTGGCCAGCGAGCCGTCCTTGATCTGGCGCTTGATAGAGTCGTCCACAGCCTTCTTGAAGGCGGGGTCATCCTTGCGCAGCATGCAGGCGATGGGTTCCACGCTCAGCACTTCGCCCACGATCTTGTAGTCGGCAGGGTTCTTGGACTTGGAGATGTTGGCGGCCAGGATGGAGCCATCCATCACGAATGCGTCGGCACGGCCGGTTTCCAGCATCAGGAAGCTGTCAGCGTGGTCCTTGCCGAACACTTCCTTGAAGTCGATGCCGCCAGCACGTTCGTGCTTACGCAGGGTCTGCACCGAGGTCGTGCCGGTGGTGGTGGCCACGGTCTTGCCGTTCAGGTCCTTGATGGAATTGATGCTCGAGTTGGCCTTGGTGGCAATGCGCACTTCTTCCACATAGGTGGTCACGGCAAACGCCACGTCCTTCTGGCGGGCGGCGTTGTTGGTGGTGGATCCGCACTCCAGGTCCACCGTGCCGTTGGTCACCAGGGGCACGCGGTTTTGCGAGGTGACGGGCTGGTACTTGATGTCCAGCTTGGGCAAGCCCAGTTGCTTCTGGATATCGGCCAGGATGACTTCAGCCATCTCGGTGTGGAAGCCCACGTACTTGCCGTTGCCCAGGGTGTAGGACAAGCCGGAGGACTCACGCACTCCGAGGGTTACGCTACCGGAGGCCTTGATTTTGGCCAGCGTGTCGTTCGCCTGAGCAAACACGCTGCCAGCAGCCAAGGCGGTGACGGCAATAGCCAACAAATGCTTTTTCATAGAGGTCTCCTTAGTGGATAGGACAGAGAGAATCGGAAGCGCGCTTGCACGCCAATCGTGCCGGCGGGGCAAGTGCTTCCAGCAATAAACCGCGGGCGGTCATCTTATTCAGATATTCAGAACGGAACCTGGTCGGAAGGGTATTTCCAGAAGTCCCTGAGTAAATAGCTGACCGGTATGTTCAACGGCTTGTTGTGGGGTGGGATAGGTTGGGCAAACCACTTATCGTAAATCGGATAGATCTCGCGGCTGGTGATCAGACGTCTCATTTCTTCGTCCACCAGCTTTTTGAATTCGGGGTCGTTCTTGGGCAGCATGATGGCCAAGGGCTCGGTGGTGACGAATCGACCCACCACCTTGAGTGCTTTCGGATCTGGGCGAGCAGCCGCCAGACCGTACAGGAGCACATCGTCCATCAAAAACGCATCGGCCTCACCCTTCTCGACCATTTCCACGCCACGGGCATGGTCTGGCGCCTCCACGATCTTGATACCCATCAGGCGCTCGCGATTGGCTTGCGTCACGGCCTTGAGGGGCGTGGTGCCTTGCGTCGAAGCAAGGATTTTGCCCTGCAAGTCCTCCAGGCGATCCATGGAGCTGGAGGCCTTGGTCAGCAAGCGTGCGCCCGTGATGAAGTGGGGCACCGTGAAAGCCACCTTCTGGCGGCGCTCGGCATTGTTGGTGGTCGAACCGCACTCCAGATCAGCCTTGCCCTGCTCGATCATTTCGATGCGGTTGGCGGGGGATACCATGACGAACTCCACCGCCATGTCCTTGGCGCCCGTCTTCTTGCGCACCACCTCGGCCAGGCGCAGGCACAGGTCTACCGCATAGCCCACCGGCTTGCCCGACGCCACGTACGAAAACGGCACGGCAGATTCGCGGTGCGCAATCACCAGCTTGCCCCCAGCACTGATGCGCTCCAGCACCGTGGCAGCCGTTGCGACAGGCACGCAGCACAGGGCCGCAAGGCACCATGCCAATCCCCAATGCTGTTTTTTCATGCCCAGCCTCTCAAGTGAACTGAAAAGTGGTTAGCAAACTTCGCGCCATCGCTCGCCCGTCGCCGCCGCAAGCCTCCTGCCCATCACTGGAGCGGGGCGGCAGGCGTTCAGCGCACGGCGCGAACTGTACGTTTCAGTTTGGTGAAACACCAATGCTGATTGCGCGCCCTGTTATGCAAAACTTTTATGTCCGTATTTACCCTAGGCATGGGCCAGCCTGCGTTTGCAGGTAGGCCCAGAGGGCTTGGGCCGTGCCTTTGGCAGACTCCTTGCCCGCAGGCTTTTCACGGTAGGCGCGCACATCCATGATCATCTGCAGGCCTTCGGTATCGGCGGGTGCAGCACTTACCAGGCGCTTGGAACGCAGCTCCTTTTTCACCGCGCTGTGGGGCAGAAAGGCCACGCCATGCCCTTCCAGCGCCATGGCTTTGAGGCCTTCAGCCATGTCGGTTTCGTAGACCCGCTCCAGATGGATGGGCGTGCGGGACTCTTTCAGGATCAGCTCCGTCACCCGCCCCAGGTAGGCCCCCGGTGCATAGCCCAGGTAAGGCAATGGCTGCCCGGCGCGGCCCGGCAGGCGAAACAGCGGCTCGCCATCGGCATCGGGCTTGCTGTAGGGCGACAGCACTTCCTGCCCCAGGCTGACCATTTCGTAGCGGTTGGCATCCAGCTGAAAGGGCTGGGATGAGTGGTGGTAGGCGATGAGCAGGTCGCAGCCGCCTTCCACCAGCCGCATCACGGCGTCGTGCACATTCAGGGCAATCAGGCGGCTTTTGAAGGGCCCGAACTTTTCGTGCAGGCTCGACACCCAGGCTGGGAAGAACGTGAACGCCAGCGTGTGCGGCACGGCAAACTCGATCATGTCCTTGCCGGCGCTGGTGTGTCCGCGCAGCATGGCGCGCGTGTTTTGCAGTGCCTGCAGCATTTCCAGTGCCTGGTCGTACAGCGTTTTGCCCGCGGGCGTGAGACGCGTGGGGTACGAACTGCGGTCCACCAGATCGGTGCCCGCCCAGGCTTCCAGGGCCTGGATGCGCCGCGAGAACGCGGGCTGTGTCACATGCCGCAGCTGGGCTGAACGGCTGAAGCTGCGGGTCTCCGCAAGGCTGACGAAATCTTCTAACCACTTGGTTTCCATTGGCAACATTATCCGCGCCTGACTGAAACCTTGCGCACGCAACCCGGCCGACAGGTCCTGTCGAATGGATGGCGCTTCAAGCGTCGCATAATGTAACGGGGGCTTCAACCACGCGCCCGCGTCCTGCCTTGGGTTGCACAACATCCTCGGGGCATCGACATTGAGAACCTGTTCAAAGTCTTTTTGGTGCTGCTGCCATGGCTTGCCGCGATGAGGGCACGGCTTGGAATGCGGTCCGTCGCCCCGCACACTTGCTGGCGCTGTTGCTCACCCAGCATGGCCTGCAGCAGATCGGGCGGCGAAGCACTCGCCCACAGGGTTGCGTTGAAGCCAGCAAAGAGACTCTGAACAGGTTCTGAAACCTGTTCCGTTTTTCCGCACCCGCTCTCCATGTCCTCCACCCCTCCCCCCAGCCCGTCCGAGCAGGAGCCCCGCTCACTGCAGTTTGAAGACTGGCTCACCGTCATCGTCATGGCGGCCCTGGCGCTCATCACCTTTGCCAATGTGCTGGTGCGCTACTTCACCAATTCGTCGTTCGCCTGGACGGAAGAAATCTCCGTCTTCCTGATGATTGCCCTGGCCCTCATCGCAGGCTCTGCCGCCGTCGCACGCGACCAGCACATCCGCATCGAGTATTTTGCCGAGGGCGGCTCTGCCCTGCGCAGCAAGCGCCTGTCCATGCTGGGCGCGGCCACCGTGGCCGTGCTGTTTGGCGTGATCGCCGTGCTCAGCGTGCGCGTGGTGTGGGACGACTACCGTTTTGGCGAGACCTCGCCCGGCATCGGCGTGCCGCAGTGGTGGTATTCGATCTGGCTGCCCGTGTTCTCGGCCCTCATCACGCTGCGCGCCGTGGGCCTGTTCATCCGCCGCAGCCGCAGCAAGGTCGATGCCTCTGATGCTCACTCACAGGAGCCCCAAGCATGATCGCCACGCTGCTCTTTGTGGCCTTTCTGGGCCTGATGTTTGTGGGCGTGCCGATTGGCGCCGCGCTGGGCCTGGCGGGTGCCGCAGCCATTGCGCTGGCCAATGCCGACAGCCAGTGGTTTGGCCTGCTGGCTGTGCCGCAGAACTTCTACGCCGGCCTGGGCAAGTACCCGCTGCTGGCCATTCCCATGTTCGTGCTGGTGGGCTCGATTTTTGACCGCTCGGGCGTGGCCCTGCGCCTCGTGAACTTTGCCGTGGCGATGGTCGGCCGTGGCCCCGGCATGCTGCCACTGGTCGCCATTGCCGTGGCCATGTTCCTGGGCGGCATCTCGGGCTCCGGCCCCGCCAATGCGGCCGCCGTGGGCGGCGTGATGATTGCGGCCATGTCGCGTGCGGGCTACCCGCCCTCGTTCTCGGCCAGCGTGGTGGGGGCAGCCGCCGCCACCGACATCCTGATCCCGCCCTCGGTCGCCTTCATCATCTACTCGGTGCTGGTGCCCGGCGCCTCGGTGCCCGCGCTGTTCGCAGCCGGCATGGTGCCCGGCGTGCTGGCTGGTGTGGCGCTGATCGTGCCCGCCGTGTGGATGGCCCGCAAACACAAGATGGGCGCGCTCGAAGCCACCATGCCCCGCCCGCCGTTCTGGAAGAGCCTGCGCGAGGCCACCTGGGGCCTGGCCGCTCCGGTGCTGATTCTGGGCGGCATGCGCGCTGGCTGGTTCACCCCCACCGAGGCCGCCGTGGTGGCCGTGTTCTACGGCCTGTTCGTGGGCATGGTGATCCACCGCACGATCAAGGTGCGCGACCTGTTCCCCATCCTGCGCGAGTCGGGCGAGCTGTCGGCGGTGATCCTCATCGTCGTGTCGCTGGCGGGCATCTTTGCCTATTCGCTGTCTACCCTGGGCGTGATCGACCCCGTGGCCAAGGCCATCGTGAACTCGGGCTTGGGCGAATACGGGGTGCTGGCGCTGCTCATCGTGCTGCTCATCACCGTGGGCATGTTCCTCGATGGCATCTCGATCTTCCTGATCTTTGTGCCGCTGCTCTTGCCCATCATGCAGCACTACCACTGGGACCCTGTCTGGTTCGGCGTCATCCTCACGCTCAAGGTCGCGCTGGGCCAGTTCACCCCGCCCCTGGCCGTGAACCTGATGGTGTCGTGCCGCATTGCCGGTGTGCGCATGGAGTCCACCGTGCGCTGGGTCGGCTGGATGCTGCTGGCCATGTTCCTGGTGATGGTGGCCGTGATCGCTTTCCCCCAACTCGCCCTGTGGCTGCCCGCCAAAATGGGCTACTGATTGATTTCTAACAAGGAGACTGACCCGATGAAACTGCGTACCTTCCTCACTTCCGCCGTGGCTGCCGCCGCCGCCCTGGCCTTCACCGCCCCTGCTGCCCTGGCGCAAACCGCGTACAAGAGCGAATACCGCATGTCGCTGGTGCTGGGCACCGCCTTCCCCTGGGGCAAGGGCGGCGAGCTGTGGGCCAACAAAGTGCGCGAGCGCACCAATGGCCGCATCAACATCAAGCTGTACCCCGGCGTGTCGCTGATCCAGGGCGACCAGACGCGCGAGTTCAGCGCGCTGCGCCAAGGCGTGATCGACATGGCCGTGGGCTCCACCATCAACTGGTCGCCCCAGGTCAAGCAGCTCAACCTGTTCTCGCTGCCCTTCCTGTTCCCGGACTACGCTGCGGTGGATGCCGTGACACAGGGCGACGTGGGCAAGCAGATCTTCGCCACGCTGGACAAGGCGGGCGTGGTGCCCCTGGCCTGGGGCGAAAACGGCTACCGCGAAATCTCCAACTCCAAGGTCGCGATCAAGTCGCCCGCCGACCTCAAGGGCCTGAAGATCCGCGTGGTGGGCTCGCCCCTGTTCCTGGACACCTTCACCGCCCTCGGCGCCAACCCCACGCAAATGAGCTGGGCCGATGCCCAGCCCGCCTTTGCCAGCGGCGCCGTGGACGGGCAGGAGAACCCCATCGCCGTGTACCAGGCCGCCAAGCTGCACACCGTGGCCCAGAAGCACATCACCATGTGGGGCTACGTGAACGACCCGCTGGTGTTCGTGGTGAACAAGGACATCTGGAACAGCTGGACACCCGCCGACCGCGAGATCGTGAAGCAAGCCGCCCTTGACGCCGGCAAGGAAGAAATCGCCATCGCCCGCAAAGGCATGGTCGAGGCCGACAAGCCCCTGCTCAAGGAAATCGCAGCGAATGGCGTGACGGTGACTCAGCTGTCGGCCGCCGAGCGCGAAGCCTTCGTCAAGGCCACCCGCCCCGTGTACGACAAGTGGAAGAACCAGATCGGCGCCGATCTGGTGACCGCCGCTGAAAAGGCGATTGCTGCACGCAAGTAAACGCAACGCTCCTAAAATCATAGCTTCTAGCGCTTGTACAGCAAGCGCTAGAAGCTTTTTTTATGCCCAAAAACCTGACCCCAACTGGGCAGAAGCCCGACCGACACAGCACAACCTACCGATTCAAACTTGGTAATACCAATATAGAAAAATAAAGCCGCAAAGACCATAAATCAGTATTAACCCTATCAGGCATAGCTCCCAGAAAGACCCAGAATCTCGCCAATTCGCACGGATACGCATTTTTTGGTCGTACCAATTTAGGTCAATGTCTACCGGTGAAAGCCAGGCGCCACCTGCCCCTTTCACACAGGCCCGCAGCACAGGTCGCCCGCCGACCCGCAACGCGAGCCTCAGGAGACCACGCCGCCTGGCCGGCGCGTCCACTGCGGGGAAGAAAGCCATGGGCCCCGGGGCCCTTGTCTGCGTTTCAATGTCTTTGTCTTCGTTATGCAAACCCTCTGGCAACAAAACTACGACCCGGCCGGGAACATCTGGCTGTCCGCGCTCGTAGCCCTCATTCCCATCGTCTTCTTCTTTCTGGCCCTGACCAAGCTGCGGCTCAAGGGTTACCAGGCGGGCACCGTCACGGTGTTGTTGGCCCTGGGCGTGGCGCTGCTGTTCTACAAAATGCCCGTGAGCGCCGCGCTGGCCTCGGCCGTGTATGGCTTCTTCTACGGCCTGTGGCCCATCGCCTGGATCATTGTGGCCGCCGTGTTTCTGTACAAGCTGTCGGTCAAGACCGGGCAGTTTGATGTGATCCGCAGCTCCATCCTGTCGGTCACGCACGACCAGCGCCTGCAGCTCATCCTGGTGGGTTTCTGCTTTGGTGCGTTTTTGGAAGGCGCGGCTGGCTTTGGCGCCCCCGTGGCCATCACCGCCGCGCTGCTGGTGGGCCTGGGCTTCAAGCCGCTGTACGCTGCCGGCCTGTGCCTGATTGCCAACACCGCCCCCGTGGCCTTTGGCGCCATGGGCATTCCGGTCATCGTGGCCGGTCAGGTGTCGGGCATTGACCCCTTCCTCATCGGCCAGATGGCCGGGCGCCAGCTGCCCTTCATGACCATCCTGGTGCTGTTCTGGATCATGGCGATCATGGACGGCTGGCGCGGCGTGAAGGAGACCTGGCCTGCCGTGCTGGTGGGTGGCGGCTCGTTCGCCGTGGTGCAGTTCCTCACCGCCAACTACATTGGCCCAGAGCTGCCCGACATCACCTCCGCCATCGTCTCGCTGATCGCGCTCACCGGGTTCCTCAAGGTGTGGCAGCCCAAGCGCATCTTCCGTTTTGACACGAGCGACAGCACCGCAACGTCCACTGTCAAGCCCGTGGCCGCGAGCACAGCCCCCCTCACCGCAGGCGCCATCGTCAAGGCCTGGTCGCCCTTCATCATCCTGACCGCGATGGTCACGCTGTGGAGCCTCAAGCCCTTCAAAGCACTGTTTGCTGCCGGTGGCCCGCTGGCTTCCACCATCATCAACATCCCCGTGCCCATGCTCGACAAGCTGGTCGCCAAGATGCCCCCGGTGGTCGCGCAGGCCACGCCTTACGGCGCGGTGTACACCTTCAACTGGTTGGCCGCCACCGGCACGGCCATCCTGATTGCCGCCGTCCTGACCATCGCCTTCGCCCGCTTCTCCCCCGCCAAGGCCGTGGTTACGTTGGGCGAGACGGTGCGTGAACTGGTCATCCCCATCTACTCCATCGGCATGGTGCTGGCCTTTGCCTTCGTGGCCAACTACTCGGGCCTGTCGGCCACGCTGGCCCTGGCGCTGGCCCACACGGGCAAGGCGTTCACGTTCTTCTCGCCTTTCCTGGGCTGGATCGGCGTGTTCCTCACGGGCTCGGACACATCCGCCAACGCCTTGTTTGGCGCGCTGCAAGCCACCACGGCCAACCAGCTCGGCCTGTCGCCCGTGCTCACCGTGGCGGCCAATACCACGGGCGGCGTCACCGGCAAGATGATCTCGCCCCAGTCCATCGCCATTGCCTGCGCGGCTGTGGGCCTGGCGGGCAAGGAATCGGACCTGTTCCGCTTCACCGTCAAGCACAGTCTGGTGTTCGCCGCCATCATCGGCATCATCTGCACGCTGCAGGCCTATGTGTTTACGTGGATGATTCCGGGTCATTGAAACCCTGAATCCGAGAGCCCCCATGCGCCTGGCCGATCACGTTGTCGAGAAACTGCTTGCCCTCGTGCAAGACCGCGGACTGCAGCCCAGACAAAAGCTGCCCGCCGAACGGCAACTGGCCGAGGAGCTGGGGGTGTCGCGCACCTCGGTGCGCGAAGCTATCCAGAAGCTCACCAGCCAGGGCGTGCTCTCGGCCCGGCGTGGCGACGGCACCTATGTGCAGCAATCGAACAAACCTGCCGAGTGGCTGCAGGAAGCCATGGTGCCGCTGGCCGGCCTGATCGAATCCGACCCGCACTACCGCTACGACGTGCTGGAAACGCGCCACGCACTCGAAACCAGCACCGCCTGGCTGGCCGCACAGCGCGCCACGGCGCAAGACAAAGCCCACATCCAGCGCTGCTTTGAAGTGATGCTGCAGCACCAGCAAGGCGGCCACGCCGAGCTGGCAGCACGCGCCGACGCGCAGTTCCACCTGGCCATTGCCGAAGCCTCGCACAACCTGGTGCTGGTGCAGGTGATGCACAGCCTGTTCACCGTGGTGCTCGCCACCGTGGAGCGCAGCCGCCACGACATGTTCCGCCTGAGTGCCCCCGTCACGCTGCAGGCGCTGACGGCGCAGCACCAGGCGCTGATGCAGGCGATTCTGGACGGCGACCCGCAGCACGCACGCGAATGCATTGGCGAGCACCTGGAGCATGTGCGCACCACCATCCAGCGCATGGACGAAGACCGCGCCCGGCGCGAACGTTCCATGCGCCTGCCCCTGGATCTAGCCCCCCAAGACCTGAAACAGCCACCACCATGATCATCTCCTCCAGCGCCGACTACCGCGCAGCAGCGCAACAGTTCCTTCCCCCCTTCCTGTTCCACTACATCGATGGTGGCGCCTATGCCGAGCAAACGCTGCGCCGCAACGTGGACGACTTCGCCGCCGTGGCGCTGCGCCAGCGCGTGCTCAAGGACATGAGCCAGCTCGACACCAGCATCGAACTGTTTGGCGAAAAGCTCAGCATCCCCGTCGCCCTCTCGCCCGTGGGCCTGACGGGCATGTACCGCCGCCGCGGCGAGGTGCAGGCCGCCCGTGCAGCCGACAAACACGGCATTCCGTTCACCATGTCCAGCGTGTCGGTCTGCCCCATTGAAGAAGTGGCGCCCAAAATCCAGCGCCCCATGTGGTTCCAGCTCTACGTGCTGAAAGACCGTGGCTTCATGCAAAACGCGCTGGAGCGCGCCCAAGCCGCAGGTTGCACCACGCTGGTGTTCACGGTGGACATGCCCGTGCCCGGCGCCCGCTACCGCGACGCGCATTCGGGCATGAGCGGCCCCAACGCCCCGCTGCGCCGCTACTGGCAGGCCGTGACGCACCCGCGCTGGGCGGTGGACGTGGGCCTGCTGGGCCGCCCGCACGACCTGGGCAACATCTCCGCCTACCGGGGCAGCCCCACAGGCCTGGCGGACTACATGGGCTACCTGGGGGCCAACTTCGATCCGTCCATTTCGTGGAAAGACCTGGAGTGGATTCGCGCCTTCTGGAAGGGACCGATGGTCATCAAGGGCATCCTGGACCCTGAAGACGCCAAGGACGCCGTGCGCTTTGGCGCGGACGGCATCATCGTCTCCAACCACGGTGGCCGCCAGCTCGACGGCGTGCTGTCTTCCGCCCGCGCTCTGCCCGCCATTGCGGACGCAGTGAAGGGCCAGATCAAGATAATGGCCGACTCGGGCATCCGCAACGGGCTGGACGTGGTGCGCGCCCTGGCCCTGGGTGCCGACTGCGCCATGATCGGCCGCGCCTACATCTACGCGCTGGCCGCTGCGGGCGAGGCGGGCGTCAAGCACCTGCTGGAGCTGCTGGAAAAAGAGATGCGCGTCGCCATGACCCTGACCAGCGTGGCCAAGGTGGCCGACATCTCCGCTGATTTGCTTGCGCGCGAAGCATGAGCGTGGTCCCGCAAATCAGCCGCGAGGCTTTGCTGGCGCAATTGCGTGACGCCGTGGGTGCTGCCCATGTGCTGACCGACGACCAGGCCACCCGGCGCTTTCGCAAAGGCCACCGCACAGGCGAAGGCCCGGTGCTGGCCGTGGTGCGCCCCGGCACGCTGCTGGAGCAGTGGAAGGTGCTGCAGGCCGCTGTGGCGGCGGGCCGCATCGTCATCATGCAGGCCGCCAACACGGGTCTGACGGGCGGCTCCACCCCCGACGGTGCCAACTACGACCGCGAGATCGTGCTGGTGAACACGCTGCGCATCACCGGTGTGCAAGTCATTTCCGGCGGCGATCAGGTGGTGTGCCTGCCCGGTGCCACGCTGGACAAGCTGGAGCAGACGCTGGCCCCGCTGGGGCGCGAGCCGCACTCGGTCATCGGCTCGTCATGCATTGGCGCGTCGGTGCTGGGCGGCATCTGCAACAACTCGGGCGGCGCGCTGGTGCGCCGCGGCCCGGCGTACACCGAACTCGCCCTGTATGCCCGCGTGAAGGACGACGGCACGCTGGAGCTGGTGAACCACCTGGGCATCGCCCTGGGCCACACGCCCGAAGAAATTCTGACCCGGCTGCAAAACGGCGACTATGCCGAGGCCGATGTGCAGCGCGACACAGGCCGGGCCGCCTCCGACGCCCGCTACGCCCAGGACGTGCGCGCGGTGGACGCGGACACCCCCGCCCGCTTCAATGCCGACCCATCGCGCCTGTTCGAGGCCTCGGGCTCCGCAGGCAAGGTGTGCCTGTTTGCCGTGCGGCTGGACACCTTCCCCAAGGAACCCAGCACCGTGTTCTACATCGGCAGCAACACGCCCGATGACCTTACCGCCGTGCGCCGCCACCTGCTCACCGCCCTGCCCCGCCCGCCCATTGCCGGTGAATACATCCACCGCACGGCGTTTGACATTGGCGAGAAGTACGGCAAGGACACCTTCCTGCTCATCAACCACTTTGGCACGGCCCGCGTGCCTGCGGCCTTTGCGCTCAAGAGCAAGTGGGACGGCTTCTTTGAACGCATCGGCCTGCGCGGCTTTGTGGACCACGCCATCCAGGCCGCCACGCGCCTGCTGCCCAGCCACCTGCCCCGGCGCGTGCGCCAGTGGCGCGACCTGTACGAGCACCACCTGCTGGTGCGTGTGTCGAACGACCAGGTGGAAGCCACCCGCGCCTTTCTGGCCGAACACTTTGCGCCTGCGCACACGGCGGGCGGCTGGTTTGAGTGCGATGCCGAGGAAGGCCGCAAAGCCTTCCTGCACCGTTTTGCCATCGCAGGCGCAGCCATTCGCTACCGCGAGGTGCACCGCCGCGAGGTCGAAGACATCGTGGCGCTGGACATCGCCCTGCGCCGCAACGACCGCGAATGGGTGGAGCAACTGCCGCAGGATGTGGAGCGCGATGTGGTGCACAAGCTCTACTACGGCCACTTCTTCTGCCATGTGTTCCACCAGGACTACATCGTGAAGAAGGGCGTGGACCCGCTGGCCATGGAGCACCGCATGTGGGAGCTGCTGGACGAGCGCCGCGCCGAATACCCCGCCGAGCACAACGTAGGCCACCTCTACGTGGCCAAGCCCGCGCTGGCGGGCTTCTACCAATCACTGGACCCGACCAACACCTTCAACCCCGGCATCGGCCACACGCCGCGCGGGCGCAACTGGCAAGAGTGCAACCACGCCAGCGGCGGCTGGCCCAAGGGGTACTCCGAAAACGCCTGAGCGCGCGCAGCCCGGCTATGGTCCATCGGCCGCAGCCGGGCCAGCGGGCGGCGCCGGGTGCTTGATGGCGTTCTTCACCAGCTTGCGCTCCACCGCGTCGCGCAAGTCCACGCCGGTGTGGTCGGCCAGCTGCAGCAGGTAGAGCAGCACATCGGCCATCTCTTCACCCACGCGTTCCTTCTGCGCGGGGTCGGCGGTGAGCAGTTGCGATTCCTCGGGCGTGAGCCACTGGAACAGCTCCTGCAGCTCGGCCGCCTCCACCATCAGCGCCATGGCCAGGTTCTTGGGCGTGTGGTACGGCTGCCATTGGCGGGCAGCGGCAAAGACGCGCAGGCGTTGCTGCAGGTCGGTCAGGTCCAGCGTCATGCTGTACCCCTTGCGCAGTCAAAGCAAAGCAAGCCCAATACGCTATGTATTTGATAGCTACTTGCGCTTATTTCATAAGCGCTAGAGGCCGTTTTGATGCTCATAGCGGCGTTACCGGTGCTTCGCCCGCCAGGTGGCGGCGAGCGTTTTCCATGAAGCGGTCTACCGAGTTCTGCACCGCCTCGGGCGACCAGCCCGCCACATGGGGGGTGAGCACCACGTTGTCCAGGTCCAGCAGCTCCGCCGGAGGCGCAGGCTCGCTCTCGTACACGTCCAGGCCCGCAGCCGCAAGGCGGCCTTCGCGCAGCGCAGCGGCCAGGGCGGCGGTGTCGATGACGCTGCCGCGTGCGATGTTGACCACCACACCACGTGGGCCCAGCGCGTTCAGCACGGCAGCGTTGACCAGATGCCGGGTAGCAGCGCCGCCGGGCGTGGCGATGACGAGAAAGTCCGCCCACTCGGCCAGCGCAGCCACATCGGCAAAGTAGCGGTAAGACACATCGGTGCGGGCGCTGCGGTTGTGGTAACCCACCTCAATCTCAAAGCCCAGCGCGCGCTGCGCAATCTTCTTGCCAATGGTGCCCAGGCCAATGATGCCCAGGCGCTTGTGCGACACGTTGGGCGGCAGCGGCAGCGCCGTGCGCCACACCCCGGCCCGCGTGGCCTTGTCCAGCGGCAGGATGCGGCGCTGCGCGGCAATCAGCAGGCCCCAGGTGTGGTCGGCCACGCAGTCGTCGTTGGTGCCCGCACCGGTAGCCACCACGATGCCACGCGCCTTGGCGTGGTCTACGGCCACGTTTTCATAACCAGCACCCAGCACGCAGATCAGCGTGAGCGCAGGCAGCGCGTCGATCTGCGCGGGCGACAGGCCAATGGCCCCAATGGTGAGCGCCACCCGCACGCGCGGGCCGTGCTCGGCAATGGCGGCTGCGGCCGATGGTGCATCGGCCGCGTAGATGACTTCAAACACCTCGGCCATCTGGGCACGGTGTTCTTCCGACAGGAAAGTGAGGGCAAGCAGGACAGGCTTCATGGTTTTTAACGTTCTAAAACAGTGGAATCAGGCGGTGCCATCACTTTGCTGCAACGCCCACATGCTGGCGTAACGGCCATTGAGGGCCAGCAGCTGTGCGTGCGTGCCGCGCTCGATGATGCGGCCCGCATCCATCACCAGAATCTCGTGCGCGTCCACCACCGTGGAGAGGCGGTGGGCAATGAGCAGCGTGGTCTTGTTTTGCGCAGCGCTTTGCAGCTCGGCCTGGATGGCGCGCTCGTTGGCCGAATCCAGCGCGCTGGTGGCCTCGTCGAAGATAAGGATGGGCGGGTTCTTGAGCAGCGTGCGCGCAATGGCCACGCGCTGCTTTTCACCGCCCGAGAGCTTGAGCCCCCGTTCGCCCACCATGGTGTCGTAGCCCTTGGGCGTGGCGGCAATGAAGTCGTGGATGCGCGCAGCGCGCGCGGCGGCCTCCACCTCTTGCTGCGTGGCGCCCGTGCGGCCGTAGGCAATGTTGTAGGCCACGGTGTCGTTGAAGAGCACGGTGTCCTGCGGCACGATACCAATCGCCTGGCGCACGCTGGCCTGCGTCACGCTGCGAATCTCCTGCCCGGCGATGGTGATGCGGCCCTGCTGGATGTCGTAGAAGCGGAACAGCAGCCGCGCCAGCGTGGACTTGCCCGAGCCCGAGGGCCCGACCACCGCCACCGTCTTGCCCGCAGGGATTTCAAAGCTCACGCCTTGCAGAATGGGCCGCGCAGGGTCATAGGCAAAGTGCACATCTTCAAACCGCACCGTGGGCTGCGCCAGGCCTTGCAGCGGCTGCGCGCCGGGCGCATCGGCCACCTCGCGCTCCTTGTCCATCAGGACGAACATCTTGTCCAGGTCCGTCAGGCTCTGCTTGATCTCGCGGTAGATCACGCCCAGAAAGTTGAGCGGAATGTAGAGCTGGATCATGAACGCGTTGATCATGACCAGATCGCCCAGCGTCAGGCGCCCATCGACCACGCCCTGCGTGGCGCGCCACAGCATGGCCACCAGCCCCACGGCAATGATGAGCTGCTGGCCCGCGTTGAGCATGGACAACGTGGTCTGGCTCTTGAGCCGCGCGCGGCGCAGGCGCTCCAGGCTTTCGTCGTAGCGGCGGGCCTCGAAGCCTTCGTTGTTGAAGTACTTCACCGTCTCGTAGTTCAGCAGCGAATCCACCGCCTTGGTGTGCGCGGCCGAGTCGAACTCGTTGGCTTCGCGGCGGAACTTGGTGCGCCACTCGGTCACCAGCACGGTGTAGGCGATGTACAGCACCAGCGCCGTGAGCGTGATCCAGGCAAACCAGGCGTCAAACTTCACGGCCAGCACGCTGAGCACCAGAATCACTTCAATGAGCGTGGCGAACACATTGAACAGCGAGAACGAGATCAGCGACTCGATGCCGCGCACCCCGCGCTCGATGTCGCGCGTCATGCCACCCGTTTGCCGCTCCAGGTGAAAGCGCAGGCTCAGCGCATGCAGGTGCTCAAAGGTCTGCAGCGCAATCGAGCGCGCCGCCCCTTGCGTGGCCTTGGCAAAGACCAGCTCGCGCAACTCGTTGAACACGGAAGTGGACAGGCGCAGCGCGCCGTAGGCCACCAGCAGGCCCACGGGCACGACCAGCATGGCGGCCGGATCGCCCGGCTTGAAGCTCATGGCATCGACCAGGGTCTTGAGCAGCAGGGGCACGCCCACGTTGGCCAGCTTTGCGGCCACCATGAAGGCGATGGCAGCCACCACGCGCCATTTGTATTGCCACAGGTAGGGCAACAGGCGCTGCAGGGTCAGCCAGTCGGTGCGGGATCGCTGCGCGGACGGAGGAGACGATGGGGAATGTGGAGGGCCGGATTCACCGCGTTGGCGCATGGGGGACAATCCTGATTGTTGTTATCTAGTGATTGTGCCTATGTCTGCCTCTTTCAGCCCGCCACCCGCCGCATTGCCCTCCGAGCACGAACTGGTGCTCAAAGTCATTCCCATGCCTGGCGACTGCAATGCCAATGGCGATATTTTTGGCGGCTGGGTGATGGCCCAGGTGGACCTGGCCGGTTCGGTGCTGCCCGCGCGCTACGTGCAGGGCCGCATGGCCACGGTGGCCGTCAATGAATTCATTTTCAAGCAGCCGGTGCGCGTGGGCGACATCCTGTCGTTCTTCTCGCACATCAACCGTGTGGGTAACACCTCGGTCACCGTGCAGGTCGAGGTGTATGCCGAGCGCTTTTCAGACCAGGGCCGCTATGTGAAGGTGACCGAGGCCACGCTGACCTATGTGGCCATAGACGCCAATGGGCGCCCGCGCCCACTGCCCAAGCCGCAGGCCCCTGCCCAGGGCTGAGCCCCGGGCGGTTTTCTGAGCCCTCAGGCCGCCATGGCAGCGGGCTCTGCGCGCACCACCGCAGGCGCAGCCGATGCGCGCGCGCCAGCGCCAATACCGGCTTCGATCTCGCCCGCCAACTGCCCGCCCTCTTCCACCACGAGCTTGCCGCAGCGGATCTTGCCGTTGACCTTGCCCGTGCTGTAGATCACCAGCTTCTGGCGCACGGCGAGGGTGCCGTTGAATTCGCCATGGATCTCAGCAATGTCGATCTCTGCCGAGCCCTTGAATGCGCCGTTTTCCGAGATATGGATCACGCGCGAATCCATGGTGGCTTCTACCGTGCCTTCCACTACCAGCGTGTCGCAGTCGGTGATCTCCACGCCCTTGAGCTTGATGTTGGGGCCCACGGTGAGCTTGCTGCCCGAGCTGTCGCCTACCGAAGAAGCCTGTGGCTTCTGCCCCGTGAGACCACCCGCTGGCGCGCCCACCGCGGGGGCGGAGCCCGGGGCGAGCGTGTTCAAACCATTGGCAGGGGTGGTGTGGCGCTGGAAGGGTTCGGGTTCGCGTTTGCCAAAGAAGGGGTTTTGCACGGCCATCAGATCTCCTTGAAAAGGATGCATCCTAGGTTTTCATGCCTGCAAAAGTTGCCATCTTTCGCAAAAGCAGTAACCAAACGGTTCGTTCGTAGCATGCGCTTGCAAGGCTTGCAGGACCACACGCCCACCGCCTGCGGCGCAGCACAACTTACGAAACGATATAAGCCGCCGCCCCGGCCGACATGAGCTGCCCATCGGGGCCGAAGAATTCCATGCGCGTGGTGGCCACGCGCGAGCCCAGGCGCAGCACCTCGGCCCGCAGCTCAAAGTGGCTGCCAATGCCGGGGCGCAGGTAGTCAATGCGCAGGTCGATAGTGCCCAGTTTGGCAAAGCGGTGCAGGCGCTGCTCAGGTGGCTCGCTCATGTGCTTGGCGCCAATGGCGGCCATCACGGCCAGGCCACCCATGGCATCCAGCCCGGCACTGATCACACCGCCGTGGATGCGGTTGTAGGCATAGTGGCCCACCAGCTCCGGCCGCATGTCGATGCGCGCCACCACCTGTTGCGGGGCAATGCTGGTGACCTTGAGCCCCAGCAGCTGGTTGAAGACGATCTTCTCTTCAAAGATGGTGGTGAGCCCGGCGAGGAACTCGGGCTCGAACACGATGGCGGCAGCGGAAGCAGACGAAACGGACATAAAAACCCTTGAGGCTGCGGCGGGCTACCCGCCATCTTTACTATGCTTTTGATAGCTGCCAGCGCTTGTCAATAAAGCGCCGGAAGCCAATTTCGCTTAAATCACGGACATCAGTAGCAGCCTTCAGACCTTGCTGAAATCAGGATGTCTTTTGGCGAAACACTGCCGCACAGCTTCGCCGTGCGCGCTGGCTGCGCCAGCTCCAGACTTCAGACTTTGCTGAAGTCTGGGTGTCTTTTAGCGAAACACTTCCGCCCTGCTGCGCAGTGCGTGCTGGCTGCGCCAGCTCCAGACTTCAGACCTTGCTGAAGTCTGGATGTCTTTTCTAGCGAAAGATCCACCGCCCTGCTTCGCAGTGCGTACTGGCTGCGCCAGCACCAGACTTCAGACTTTGCTGAAGTCTGGGTGTCTCTTTTGATGGAAACACATCCTGCGACTGCGTCGCTGGTGCCTGCGGCACCTGATTTCAGACTTTGCTGAAATCAGGATGCCGCTTCTCCATAAACGCGCCAAATGCTTCGCGGGCGGCGGGCTCGCGCAGCATGCGGCCAAAGCTGGCGCCTTCTTCGGCCATGACGGCGGCGATCTGGGGCAACTGGTGCTTTTTCATCAGGCGCTTGGTCTCGATCAGCGAAGACAGGGGCTTGGCTGCCAGCTTCTTGGCCTGGGCTTGCGCCACGCCGTTGCACTCGGTGGGTGGTAGTACGCGGTTGACCAGGCCCACTTCGAGGGCAGCTTCGGCAAAGAAGGGCTCGCCCAGCAGCAGCGCTTCAGCGGCGCGGTGGTAGCCCAGCATTTGCGGCACCAGCAGACTGGAAGCAGCTTCAGGGCACAGGCCCAGGTTGACGAAGGGCATGGAGAACGCCGCGTTGTCGCCTGCGTACACCAGATCGCAGTGGAACAGCATGGTGGTGCCAATGCCCACCGCCGGGCCGCACACCGAGGCGATCACGGGCTTGGGGAAGGCGGCCAGACGGTGCAGGAAGCGGAAGACTGGCGAATCCTGCGTGGCAGGGGGCTGCTGCAGAAAGTCGCCAATGTCGTTACCAGCACTGAAGATGGCCACATCGCCCTGGAACACCACCACGCGCACGCTGGCGTCCTGCTCTGCAGCGGCCAGGGCGTCAGCCATGGCGGCATACATCGTGGTGGTGATGGAGTTTTTCTTGTCCACCCGGTTGAAGGTGATGGTGGTCACGCCGGCTTCGGTGTGGACGAGGATGTCTTTGGTGGTTTCGGTCATGGTCAAAGGGGTGAATGAGGAACGTAGCAGCGCACGGCGGTGCGCTCACTCCTTGTAGTAAACGATCTGGTGGCTGGTGGCCAGCATGGTGCCGGCTTCGTTCCACAGCTGCACGGTCTGGTCAAAAAACCCGTTGCGGAACTCCTGCCCGCGCGCCTGGCCCAGCAGGTAGCCGGTGCCGGTCTGCGCCAGTTGCTCTGCGCTGGCATGAAAGTACACTGTGATGGACACCGTGCCTGCGGGCACGCGGTGCGCACGGCGCAACCACACACGCGGGAAGAACAGGTCAGCCAGTGCAGACAGCGCGCAAAAGTCCAGCGGCCGGGCCGGTGCGTCGCGCATCCACAACTGGGTCAGGCTGTGGTCGCCACTGCCGTCCCAGGCGCGCGGCAGTGCGCCGGTGATGGGGCGCATTTCATAGCGGTTCAGCCACTCCATGGCTTCGGGCCCGTGTTCGATGGCCGGGTGGGCCGTGGGGCCAGGCACCGCAGGCATGGGCACATCGCCCGCGCTCCAGGTGTCGCGCCGCACGGCGGTCACGGCCGTGGCCGTGGTGGTCACCACGGGCGCGCCTTCGGCATCGGCCTGGAGGATGGTCAAGGTCCAGTGCTGGGTGGACCGGTTGGTGCGCACGGGCGTGGCCTGCACCGTGTAGGGGCCAGCCGTCAGCGCCCCGGCGTAATTGACAGTGAGCGACAGCGGGTCGCCCAGCCGATCCGGGTGCAGCATCACGGCCTGCAGCAGCGTGGCCGCAGTCACGCCGCCGAATGGCCCCACCATGTTCCAGTAGCCGGGGTGGGTCTGGCCCGTGAACTGCCCGGGCGCGGAAGACGTCAGCGCAAGCGCCTCGTCCAAAGGATGGATGGATGAAGTCATGCCGCTAGTGTGCCGCGAAACCGAACGCCAGGGCGTCGTAACGGCGACTGCCGCCACCGAGCACCGGCACAGACTGATTTGCCGAACTGAGCCATGTATGTCTCCTCGCGCCAAACCGGTCTGCGCCGGTTCAAATCAATATAGGCAGAACACTGCTCCCAGCCTTCACACCCCGCCCTCGAGGGCGTAGCGAGCGGGATCAGCTGCTAGGCGGACGGAGCACAGCAACCGGAACGTACTTAAAGTACGTGAGGATTGCGACGGCAAGGGGGTGGGGCCCCTTGCCTCCCCACTCGGCCCAACGACGCAGCTGGCCCGCGCAGTAGCCAGCCACCTCAAAGAGCTTCGATGATGCCGGCGGCGCCTTGGCCTGTACCTACACACATCGTGACCATGCCGTACTTCAGCTTGTGGCGGCGCAGCGCATGCACCACCGTCGCAGCACGGATCGCACCGGTCGCCCCCAGCGGATGCCCCAGCGCAATGGCGCCGCCCATCGGGTTCACATTCGCAGGATTCAGCCCCAGCGTATTGATCACGGCGAGCGATTGCGCCGCAAACGCTTCGTTCAACTCATACCAGCCAATGTCATCACTCTTGAGCCCCGCATAACGCAAGGCTGCCGGAATGGCTTCGATAGGCCCAATGCCCATGATCTCGGGTGGCACGCCGCGCGCGGCATAGCTCACAAAGCGGGCCAGCGGCGTGAGGCCAAACTGCTTTACCGCCTTTTCGCTGGCCACGATGAGGGCACCGGCGCCATCGCTGGTCTGCGAGCTGTTGCCCGCCGTGACGCTGCCGCGTGCGGCAAACACGGGCTTGAGCTTGGCCAGGCCTTCGAGCGATGTGTCGGGGCGTGGGCCTTCGTCCAGGCTCACGGTGCGGCGCTTTTCCATCACTTCGCCGGTGGCGAGGTTGGGCGAGCGTTCCACGATTTCGATGGGCGTGATTTCGTCGGTGAACTCACCGGCCTTTTGCGCCTTGATGGCGCGCTGGTGGGACTCAAGCGCAAACGCGTCCTGCATTTCGCGGCTCACCTTCCACTGCTGGGCGACCTTTTCTGCGGTGAGGCCCATGCCGTAGGCGATGCCCACGTTTTCGTCCTTCGCAAAGATCTCGGCGTTGAACGAGGGCTTGTTGCCGCCCATGGGCACCAGGCTCATGGACTCGGCGCCACCGGCGATCAGCACGTCGGCCTCGCCCACGCGGATGCGGTCGGCGGCCATCTGCAGCGCGGTGATGCCCGATGCGCAGAAACGGTTCACTGTCACGCCGCCCACGGGGTGGTCGAACGCCAGGCCCATGGCGATGCGAGCCATGTTCATGCCCTGCTCGCCTTCAGGGAAGGAGCAGCCAATGATGGCGTCTTCAATCGCCTTGGGGTCCAGCGTGGGCACCTGCAGCATGGCGCTCTTGACGGCGGCGACCAGCAGATCGTCAGGCCGGGTGTTCTTGAAATAGCCGCGGCCCGAGCGCCCGATGGGCGTGCGCGTGGCGGCGACGATGTAGGCGTCCTGAACTTGTTTTTGAGCCATGGTGAAACTCCTTCAATTCTTGGGGGGGCGGCTGGAAGGAACCCAGGCCCACGTAAATACACATTCGACCGGTTCCACACCGGCTTCGTCGGTCACCGTGACCGCTACCTGCACCTCGCCCTTGTCGCTGGCTTGCATGGCGGCGCGCTGCTCGGCGGTGAGCGTGGCCACGGCCTTGAGGCCACCCGTGGCGCGCTTCTTGAACGCCATGGAGAGCTCCTTGGCCAGCGGCAGGCAGTCGTCGCGCACGTTCATGCCCACCACCATGCCGGTGGCCGTTTCAGCCAGCAGGTTCATGGCCGAGGCGTGCACGCCACCGATGTGGTTCTGCACGCGATGCTCGTTGGCCAGATCCACCTCGACCCGCTCAGGCGTGAGCGAAACGAACTTCACCCCGGCCGTGCCGGTGAAGGGCACGGCCCGGCGCAAGATGATGTTCTGCACAAAGCCCCGCATGAAGGCGGGTGCTTCGTCCAGGCGCATCAGCGAGCGCTGGAGTTTGTTAGGGGCTTGCAACGCGCTCATGCCAGATACCCATCGCACTGCACACAGCTCACATTGCCGAACACTGGCGCGGCCCAGCCCAGTGCCCCCGTGGAGCTGGCTTTGCCAGGCCACAGGGTGCGTCCCCCTCCCGCAGGAGAGGGGGAAGGCGCGAAGCGACTCAGGGGGTGCATCATCAATTCCGGACAGGCTTGCCGGTGGACAGCATGCCCAGGATGCGCTCGTGCGTCTTGGGCTGGGCGATCAGGTGGCAGAACACCTTGCGCTCCAGCGTGAGCAGGTATTCCTCGCTCACCATCGAACCCGCATCCACATCGCCGCCACAGACCACCTCGGCAATCATGGCGCCGATCTTGAAGTCATAGGCGCTGATGAAGCCGCCGTCGCGCATGTTCACCAGCTGCGCCTTGATGGTGGCCAGGCCGCTGCGGCCCGCCACGGGGAACAGGCGCTTGTGCGGTGCACGCCAGCCACTGGCCGCCATGGACTTGGCTTCGTTGATGGCGACGAACAGCAGCTCGTCCTTGTGCGGAACGATGACGTCGCTGTCCAGCAGGTAGCCCAGCTTGCGCGATTCGAGCGCGCTAGTGCCCACCTTGGCCATGGCGGCGGCGGTGAAGCCTTCGGTCAGGAAGGGCAGGATGTCCTTGCTCGTCGAAGCGACCATGTTCTCGGCCGCGCGGCGGGCAATGTAGGTCAGGCCGCCCGCGCCGGGCACCAGGCCCACGCCGACTTCCACCAGGCCGATGTAGCTTTCCATGTGCGCCACGCGCTTGGCCGAATACACGGCCAGCTCGCAGCCGCCGCCCAGCGCCATGCCGTGGATGGCAGCCACCACGGGAACCTGCGCGTAGCGGATGCGCATCATCAGGTTCTGCAGCTCCTGCTCGATGCTTTCCACCGCGTCGGGGCCGCCCACGGCAAAGGCGGGCATGGTGGCTTCCAGGTCGGCGCCCACGCTGAACGGCGCATCGCCCGACCAGATGACCATGCCGTCGTATTCGCGCTCGGCCAGCTCCAGGGCTTCAGCCAGACCTTCCATCACCTCGGGGCTGATGGCGTGCATCTTGTTCTTGATGCTGGCAATCAGAACCTTGCTATCAAGCGTCCAGGTGCGCAGGGCTTTCGATTCGGCAATGGTGGTGCCAGCGGTGCGCCAGTCGGGCAGGCTGGTTTCGCCCAGCAGCGCCTCGGGGAAGATCTGGCGTTCGTACACGGGCAGCTGGCGGCGGGGCACGAACTTGCCTTGCGATGCGCTCCACGAACCTTGCGCGGTGTGCACGCCACCGGCGTCGGCCACAGGGCCCTTGAACACCCACTCGGGCAGCGGTGCCTTGCACAGCGCTTTGCCAGCATCGATGTCTTCCTGGATCATCTTCGCCACTTCGAGCCAGCCGGCTTCTTGCCACAGCTCGAAGGGGCCCTGCTTCATGCCAAAGCCCCAGCGCATGGCCTGGTCCACGTCGCGGGCGTTGTCGGCAATAGTGGCCAGGTGCACGGCAGCGTAATGGAAGCTGTTGCGCAAAATGGCCCAGAGGAACTGGCCGGGCGCGCCTTCGGCGTTGCGCAGCAGGCGCAGGCGTTCAGCGGCGGGCTTCTTGAGCATGCGAGCGTACACCTCATCGGCCTTCTGGCCGGCGGGCACGTACTCTTCGCTTTCCAGCTCGAAGCGCATCACGTCGCGGCCGACCTTCTTGAAGAAGCCTGCCTTGGTCTTCTGGCCCAGGTTGCCCAGCTCCAGCAGCTTTTTCAGCACGGCGGGTGTGCCAAAACTTTCGTAGAACGGATCGGTCTCCAGGCTCAGGTTGTCCTGCAGCGTCTTGATGACGTGGGCCATGGTGTCCAGGCCCACCACGTCGGCGGTGCGGAAGGTGCCGCTCGATGCACGGCCCAGCTTCTTGCCCGTGAGGTCGTCCACCACATCGTAGGTCAGGCCGAAGTTTTCGACCTCTTTCATCGTGGACAGCATGCCCGCGATGCCCACGCGGTTGGCCACGAAGTTGGGCGTGTCGTGCGCGCGCACCACGCCCTTGCCCAGGCCGCTGGTGACGAAGGCTTCGAGCTGGTCGAGCACTTCAGGCTGGGTGGTGGGGGTGTTGATCAGCTCCACCAGCGTCATGTAGCGCGGTGGGTTGAAGAAGTGGATGCCGCAGAAACGCGGCTTGATGCTCTCGGGCAGCACTTCGCTCAGCTTGGTGATCGACAGGCCCGAGGTGTTGGACGCCAGGATGGCGTGCTTGGCCACGTGGGGAGCGATCTTGGTGTACAGGTCGAGCTTCCAGTCCATGCGCTCGGCAATGGCCTCGATCACGAGGTCGCATTCCTTGAGCAGGTGCATGTGCTCTTCGTAGTTGGCCTGCTGGATCAGCGCAGCATCATCGGCCACACCCAGGGGCGAGGGCTTGAGCTTCTTGAGGCCTTCAACGGCCTTGGTGACGATGCCGTTCTTCGGGCCTTCCTTGGCAGGCAGGTCGAACAGCACCACGGGCACCTTCACGTTGACGAGGTGGGCGGCAATCTGCGCGCCCATCACGCCTGCGCCGAGCACGGCGACTTTTTTCACTTGGAATCGGGACATGGGTTGGGTTCCTTGTTGGGGCGCGGCGTCACCCCGGTGGGGTGCGCGCGGCCACGGGAATGGGGGTTACTGGATGCGGATCCAGGTTTGCGTGCGGCCAAAGGGGCCGATGGAGCCACGCACTTCCAGCTTCTTGCCGCCCTCGATGGGCGTGAGGCGCAGCGTGTAGTTGCGGCCGTTCTCGGGGTCGAGAATCTTGCCGCCTTCCCACACGTCCTTGCCGTCGGCCTTCTTGGCGCCACGGATGATTTCCAGGCCCAGCACCGGCTTGTCCTTGCGGTCATCGGTGCATTCCTTGCACACATCGTCCGGTTTGGCGTCCTTGGACAGGCGCTTTTCCAGCACCCCCAGCAACCCACCCGCACCCGTGTCACGGATGCGGATTTCGGCCTTGGCTTCGCCCGTCTTGTCGTCCACGTTGCGCCACAGGCCCTCAGGGGTCATCTGGGCCCAGGCCGGAGCCCCAATTGCTACCAAAATAATAGCTGCTACCGCTTTATACATAAGCGCTCCAGGGCAAAAATGCTTGAAATTCACCGTGCATGCAGGGCGTCGGATCAGGCCAGGGCCAGGTCCGTGTCCATCAGCACCTTGCTGCCGGCACGGGCGGTGCGCATCAGCGTGGCGGTTTCAGGGAACAGCTTGGCAAAGTAGAAGCGTGCGGTTTGCAGCTTGGCACCGTAGAAGGGGTCGGTGTTGCCAGCGGCAATTTCGCGCAGGGCGACCTGGGCCATGCGGGCAAACAGGTAGCCGAACACCAGGTGACCGGCCACGCGCAGGTAGTCCACAGCGGCAGCGCCCACTTCGTCGGGGTTTTGCATGCCCTTGAAGCCGATTTCGGTGGTGAACTTGGTCATCTGGTCGCCCAGCATCGCGATCGGGTTGATGAACTCGGCCATCTTCTCGTTCACGCCTTCTTCTTCCACCAGCTTGCCAATCAGCTTGCCCAGCTTTTTCAGTGTGGCGCCGTTGTTGCCCAGGATCTTGCGGCCCAGCAGGTCCAGCGACTGCACGGTGTTCGTGCCTTCGTAGATCATGTTGATGCGGTTGTCGCGCACGTACTGCTCCATGCCCCATTCCTTGATGAAGCCGTGGCCACCAAAGACCTGCATGCAGTGGTTGGTAGCGATGTGCCCGTTGTCGGTGATGAAAGCCTTGACGATGGGGGTCAGCAGGGCCACGAGTTCTTCAGACTCGGCACGCACCTTTTCGTCGGGGTGGCTGTGCACCTTGTCCAGCAGCAGCGTGCAGTAAATCTGCAGCGCGCGGGCGCCTTCGGCGTAGGCCTTGGCGGTGAGCAGCATCTTGCGCACGTCAGGGTGCACGATGATGGGATCGGCTTCCTTGTCCTTGGCCTTGGTGCCGCTCAATGAGCGCATCTGGATGCGGTCCTTGGCGTAGGCCAGCGCGTTCTGGAAAGCCACTTCGGTCAGGCCCAGCGACTGGTTGCCCACGCCCAGGCGGGCGGCGTTCATCATCACGAACATGGCAGCCAGGCCCTTGTTGGGCTGGCCCACCAGGGTGCCGATGGCGCCGTCGATGGCGATCTGTGCCGTGGCGTTGCCGTGGATGCCCATCTTGTGCTCCAGGCCCGTGCAGTAAATGGGGTTGCGCTCGCCCAGGCTGCCATCAGCATTCACCTTGAACTTGGGCACCACAAACAGGCTGATGCCCTTGCTGCCCTTGGGCGCATCGGGCAAACGTGCCAGCACCAGGTGCACGATGTTGGAAGCCATGCTGTGCTCGCCAGCGCTGATGAAAATTTTGTTGCCGGTGAGCTTGTAAGTGCCATCAGCCTGGGGTTCGGCCTTGGTGCGCAGCAGGCCCAGGTCGGTACCGCAGTGGGGTTCGGTCAGGCACATGGTGCCAGTCCACTCGCCGCTGGTCAGCTTGGGCAGGTACAGCTTCTTTTGCTCATCGGTGCCATGCGCGTGCAGGGCTTCGTAGGCGCCGTGGCTCAGGCCGGGGTACATGGTCCAGGCCTGGTTGGCCGAGTTCATCATCTCGTACAGGCACTGGTTCAGCACAAAGGGCAGGCCCTGGCCGCCATAGGCAGGGTCGCAGCTCAGCGCCGCCCAGCCGCCTTCGACGTACTTGTCATAGGCCTCCTTGAAGCCCGTGGGTGTCTTGACCTCGTGGGTGGCCTTGTCCAGCACGCAGCCTTCGGTGTCGCCGCTGATGTTCAGCGGGAAGATCACTTCGGACGCGAACTTGCCCGCCTCTTCGATAACGGCGTTGATGGTGTCCACATCCACCTCGGCATGCTGGGGCATGGCCTTGAATTCATCGGTGACCTTGAAGACTTCATGCATCACGAATTGCATGTCGCGCAGGGGCGGCGTGTAGGTAGGCATCGGTTTACTCCTTGGAGGGGGTGGTCGTTGAAACGGAAACTTTGCGCCGCGCAGCGGCAGGTCGGTGTGCCGCCGGGGCGGCTTTGGCGGACGGTGCCGCCCGCGCTGCTGCACCTTCGGTGCGGTAGCGCGCAAGAATGTTTTGAAAACCCATCACGGCACGCTCGATCGAGCCTGGGTTTTGCAGGAAACGGGCTTCGTAGTGCAGCGCCAGGATGAGGCCGTGGATCTCGAACAGCATCTGCTCTTCGTTGGTGTCCGCACGCAGTTCGCCGCAGTCCTTGCACTGCTCAATGGCGCGGCGCATGGCGGCGTGCCAGGTCATGACCGAGCTGGCCAGCGCATCGCGCACAGGGCCGGTGCGGTCGTCAAACTCCACAGCGCCGCTGATGTAGATGCAGCCCGAGTCGATTTCGATGGAGGTGCGCTTCATCCAGTTGTCGAACATCGCGCTCAAACGCGCGATGCCGCGGGGCGAAGACATGGCGGGGTAGAAAACTTCTTGCTCGAAGCGCGTGTGATATTCGCGGATGACGGAAATCTGCAGCTCTTCACGCGAGCCAAAGTGGGCGAATACGCCCGACTTGCTCATGCCGGTGATGTCCGCCAGCGCGCCAATCGACAACCCCTCCAGCCCAATGTGCGTGGCCAGGCCCAGGGCGGCTTCAACGATGGCCGCCTTGGTCTGCGGGCCCTTTTGCATGGCCCGGCCAGTGGTGGCACGGGTGCGGGGGGCGCGTGGAGCGGAAGAATCAGATTTGGCGGGCATGCGTGCAAATAAAACGAACGTTCGTTCTATTTTGCAGCATTTTTGATCTTCGGCGAAAGCCCCCTCGAAAAAAAGAGGTAACACCCAAAGCCTGTTGTTCTGCAGCCACCTGTGTGACACCGAAGCGCGAACGGGGCCGCGCGCAGGGGCGCGTGTCAACCGAGTAGCCAGTTTATGCCGCCCACCCGCCCGGTGCAGCAGGGAAAACGCCAGCACGGAGCCACCCACCCAGGTCTCGCCCAACAAAAAAGCCCCACACCGGTGAGCGTGGGGCTTGGAAGGAAAGGCAGACGGGGTGCTGCGCCCTATCTAACGCAAGCCCATCAATGCAGCATCAGCGCCAGGCTGGCGTCGAGGTGCTCGGTAGGGTTGCGGCGAAAGCCCGAGCGCGCAAAACGTTGCAGGCGTCCCAACGCGAACGAGGTCAACACGCTGGCCTGTACCTGAGCGTGCACAGTGGGCGTTTCTGAACCGCTGGCGCGCAGGCATTGGCGCAGGGTGGACTCGATGCGGTCAAAGAACTGGTTCATGCGCTGCTGCAGGCGTTCATGCTCAAACACCAGCGCATCACCCACCATCACCCGCACCATGCCGGGGTTGCGTTCGCCAAACTGCAGCAGCAGCGCGATGATGCGGCTGGCCTGGCGCAGCCCTACTTCTGCAGGCTGGTCGGGGGCAGGCACGTCACGCCCGGTGATCTGCTGCACCAGCGTGAACACGGATTGCTCGATGAAGTCAATGAGCCCTTCGAACATCTGCGCCTTGCTGGCGAAGTGGCGGTACAGCGCCGCTTCGCTCACCGACAGGCGCGCAGCCAGTGCGGCCGTGGTGATGCGCTCGGCGCCGGGTTGTTCCAGCATGGCCGCCAGCGCTTGCAGGATCTGCACGCGCCGCTCGCCCGGCTTGGGCCGCTTGCGGGCCGCTGGCGCTTCTTCAGCGTCAACGGAGTCGGCAGGTTCAATCAGAGACGAGGTATCAGACATGCGCAAACAACAAAGAGAAAGACCCACAGGCCAAGTAGACGGAGCCCCGGGCTGGTGGAGTGCGACCGGTAGCACGGTAGGCTGGAAGAACACCCGGGCACCTTCAAGCGCGCGGCAGGGCGTAAATCCTGTGTGCAAATGATTCTCGCACACCCGTTCGCCGTCGGTTTGCAAATGGTTTGCAAACGCAGCCCTTGACGGCGAGACTGCGCGCAGCCCCCACAGCCAGACGGTACACCTCAGCCGCACTCCGGCTGGGTCACGATGACTAGGGGAAAAGCACCGTCACGCGCAGGCCTCGGCCATGCGCTCCCGTGTCCAGCGTGAGCGTTGCACGGTGCACCCGGCTGATTTCGTCGGCAATGGCCAAGCCCAAACCCGTGCCCTCGCCCACCGCACCAGGCACGCGATAAAACCGCTGCATGACGCGGGAGCGCTCACTCTCGGGCACGCCCGGGCCGTCGTCTTCCACTTCCAGGTACACCCGCAATGCCCCCGAAGGCACCAGCCGCTGCCCGCAGCGCATGGTGACCACCCCACCCGCCGGGGTGTATTTGATGGCGTTGTCCACCAGGTTGGACATCAACTCCCGCAGCAGCCAGCCGTGGCCGGTGACGTGCACCGGCTGCACTTCCAGCCCCAGATCCAGACCCTTGCCAGTGGCAGCATCGAGGAAGTTCTCCAGCAGCGTCTCGCACAGGTCCTTCAGATCCACGCGCTGCAGCGGCTGCGCATCCATGCTGCGCTCATCGGCCCGCGACAAGGCCAGCAGCTGGTGCGCCAGCTGCGAAGTGCGACGGGTGGCATTGCGCAGCTTCTCGATCTGCTCCACTCCTAAAACAATAGCACCTTGCGCTTTGTGGGTGGGCGCTAGAGGCTGTTTTCTATCTAAATTAGCAGAATCACCCTGCACTGCCCCAGCCGCCTTGGCCATCATCGCCCAGGCTTCCACCTGTGCCTGCAGGCCTGCCAGCGGCGTTCGCAACTGGTGGGCTGCGTCGGCCACAAACCGGCGCTGCCCCTCTGCCTGCGCGTTGACCAGGGCAAACAGGCGGTTGAGCGAATGCACCAGTGGACGCACCTCGGTGGGCGAGGCGCTTTCGTCGATGGGGCTGAGATCGCGCGGCGAACGGTGCTCGACCGCCTCGGCCAAGTCCACCAAAGGCTTGAAAGCCCGGCCCACGGCCCAGTGGATGGCCAGCGCGGCGGCAGCCACCAGCACCAGGTTGGGCAGCAGCACCCGCAAGAGCAGCTGCTGAGCCCATTGCTGGCGGGGGTCTGAGCCATCGGCAATCGCTACCACCAGCTCCCCAGCGCCGGTGCGCCCGCGCTGCACCGCCACCCGGTACGTCACGCCGCCATATTCCAGGCTGTGGAATTCAGGCTGGGCCGTGGTGGGGACCACGCCGTCCACCCACTCATCCCCCAGCAGCAACTGGCCATCGGCGTCACGCACGCTGTAACCCGCGAACCCGGCGTTCTGGCGCAAAAAATCTTCCACCGGCGGGGCCAACAGCAACAGGGGCGCGCCATGTTCATGGATGGAAGGTGCCACCACCGAGTCGGCCAGCGCCGGGAGCAGGCGCAGCAGCCGCTGGTCATGCCGGCTCGCTGCGTCGTCGGCCGAGCGGTAGTCCATCCACACGCCCACCAGGGCCAGCACGCACAGCGGCAGCACCAGCAGCAACAGCAGGCGGTTGCGCAAGTCAGAGGTCATACCGGTCAAACCAAGGAGAGGTGCGGGGCGTGGCCTGTGGGCATACATGCCGCGATGACTCCTCAAAGATTGCAGCGGCTATGAAGCGCTGCACCACCATGCCGACACGAACAGGCTTCACGGTGTGCTGGCATGGGTGGGTGTCCTCGGCTTCAGGCCTGCTGCGCCACTTCCAGCCGGTAGCCAAAGCCCCGGATGGAGCGCAGTGCCACGCCGTGCGGCTCCAGCTTGCCGCGCAGGCGCGAGACATACACCTCGACCGCGTTGGGCGTGATTTCCTTGTCCCAGCCCGTCAAGGCCTGCAAGAGCTTGTCTTTGCTGGCGGGCTTGGGGGCGTGGATGAGCAGGTACTCCAGCACCGTCCATTCGCGCGGCCCGAGCTCAATGACGTGCTCCACCCCGTCCGCGCGGGCGCAGGCACGGCGGCCTGCAGTGTCCAGCTCCAGCGGGCCAAAGCTGAGCACCGCGGTGGTGGCGGCCTGTGAGCGCCGCAGCAGCGCACGCAGGCGTGCAAGCAGTTCGGGCAGCTCGAAGGGCTTGACCATGTAGTCGTCGGCCCCCAGGTCCAGCCCCTGCACCCGGTCATGCAGGGCATCTCGCGCGGTCAGGATGAGCACCGGCATGTTTCGGCTGGGCATGTCGGGGCGGCGCAAGCGCCGGGTCAGCTCCAGCCCATCCATGCCCGGCAGGCCAATGTCGATGATGGCCGCATCGAACGATTCGTTGCGCAGCACATCCTCAGCCCGCTCGCCGCTGCCCACCCAGTCCACGGCATAGCCCGCGTCGGTGAGCCCCAGCTTGATGCCGCTGGCCACCATCACATCGTCTTCGACCAGAAGCAGGCGCATGGTGCGTGCGCGCTCAGTGCGACCGGATCATGGTGCCGTAGGCCTGCTCGGTCAGAATTTCGAGCAGCATGGCGTGCGGCACGCGGCCATCAATGATGTGCACGGCGTTCACACCAGCCTTGGCGGCGTCCAGCGCGCCCGCAATCTTGGGCAACATGCCGCCCGAGATGGTGCCGTCGGCAAACAGCTCGTCGATGCGGCGGGCTGTCAGGTCGGTCAGCAGGTTGCCGGCCTTGTCGAGCACGCCGGGGGTGTTTGTGAGCAGCATCAGCTTCTCGGCCTTGAGCACTTCGGCCAGCTTGCTGGCCACCACGTCGGCGTTGATGTTGTAGCTCTCGTTGTTTTCGCCAAAGCCAATGGGGCTGATGACGGGAATGAAGGCGTCGTCTTGCAGCGCCTTCACCACGCTGGGGTCGATGGAGACAATATCGCCCACTTGGCCCACATCGTGTTCAATGTTGGGGTCCTTGCTGTCCACCATCTTGAGCTTGCGCGCGCGGATCATGCCGCCGTCACGCCCGGTCAGGCCCACGGCCTTGCCGCCTGCCTGGTTGATCAGGCCCACGATGTCTTGCTGCACTTCACCGGCCAGCACCCATTCCACCACTTCCATGGTTTCGGCGTCCGTCACGCGCATGCCCTGGATGAAATGGCCCTTCTTGCCCAGGCGGTTGAGCGCAGTTTCGATCTGCGGGCCGCCGCCGTGCACCACCACCGGGTTCATGCCTACCAGCTTGAGCAGCACCACGTCTTCGGCAAAGTCGGCCTGCAGGGCGGGGTCGGTCATGGCGTTGCCGCCGTATTTGATCACCATGGTCTTGCCATGGAACTTGCGAATGTAGGGCAGCGCCTGGGCCAGAATTTCAGCCTTGTCGCGGGGGGCAATCGAAAGAAGGTCGGTCATGGAGGCGTGCCATCCGGTGAAAACAATGAGGCGCAAATTGTGCCGCATTCACGCCCGCCCGGAAGGCTGGCGCACCGAAGCCCATCCACCTAGGGGCTGATCTGGCCAGCACCCCAAAAATCGCCCGGAAATCTATGTGGCCGCAGGGGCTTCGTCCGAGCACCTCACGTCCGCCCCAACAGATAGGCCAGCGCTACCAGCGCGATCACCAACGCCAGCCACCCCAGCAACAGCCAGCGCCACAGCGCGGGGGCATGGCGCATCTCCAAAAACACCTGGATGACTACGACGCCCTTGACCACGGTCAAAACACCCAGACCTGCCAGGAACCAGCCTCCTGCTTGCGACACGAGGCCCATCTCCCCCAGAACATAGGTGATGGCGGTGGCAACCAGCAGCAGCACCCAGGCAGCGTTCAACCAGCGGGTTTCGTGCACAGCTTTCTCCTTCGCAGCCATCTCAGCGCAATACATAGACCAGCGGAAACAGCACGATCCACAGCAAATCGACCATGTGCCAGAACGCAGCGCCGGTCTCCATGGCGTGGCTGTCGTGGCTGCCGTAGGCGCCGCGTTGCAAGCGCAGCGCCAGGTAGCCCAGCGCCAGCATGGCCACCACCACATGCAGGAAGTGGAATGCGGTGAGCATCAAATACAGCGTGTAGAAGGTGTTGGAAGTCAGGTCAATGCCCTGATTCAGCTTGGCCGCGTATTCAGACAGCTTCACCACGCCAAAGCCTGCGCCGCAAACCATCGCGGCCAGCAACCAGCGCAAGCCGGCGCTACGCGCATCGCTGCGCACCGCCTGCACGGCACGGGCCACGCACCAGCTGCCCGTGATCAGCAGCACGGTGTTGAACGCGCCGGAATGCAAATCCAGCGTGGCCTGCGCTGCGTTGAAGCCCGCCACATCGCGGCTGCGCGCAAACGCGTACGACACAAAGAAGATGCCGAAGGTCAACAGCTCGGCCAGGATGATCAGCCACACCCCCAGGTCGCCGCGCAAGCGCGGCGCGGACTCTGGAGCGTGCGGCAATGGAATGGATGGCACCGGGAACTCCCCATGGATGGGTCACGCTTCTGCGCAACAGAAGGTGCGTAACCCGCTTGGTGACGCGCCAGCCAGCCACGTTGAAGAAGTAACAGAGGCTGGATTTGGCGTTCGAGTGTGGGTATGATAAACAAAGATTCACGCAAAATGAATCTTATTGAGAGAAATCAACCCCGGACCTGTGAGAGATCAGTACCGTATCCCTCGTCCCACTACAGAGAGGTAACCCACCATGAGCCAAGGCTTCACCAGCCAGATGGCGCGCAACATCTTCTACGGAGGCACCACGTTCTTCGTACTGCTTTTTGCGGCGCTGATCTTTCACACCGAAACCAAGATTCCCGAGCGATCCAAATCCGCGGAATTGACCCCGGCCGTCGTGCGCGGCAAGCACCTCTGGGAAACGCGTAACTGCATCGGCTGCCACACGCTGCTGGGCGAAGGCGCCTACTTCGCACCAGAGCTGGGCAATGTGTATGAGCGCCGCGGCCCCGACTTCATCAAGGGATGGATCAAGGCCATGCCGACGAATACCCCCGGTCGCCGCCAGATGCCGCAGTTCAACTTCACCGACGATCAACTGAACGATCTCGTGGAGTTCCTGCGCTGGTCGAACGGCATCAACACCGAGAAGTGGCCTCCCAACATCGAAGGGTGAGCGCCTGCGCCTCACGCGATGTCATATCCAACCCTTCAGGATCATCCTATGCAACCCGCAACCATCAAATACCAGTCGCAGGCGGTAGCCAAGCTCTACTTCATTGCCGCACTGGGCCTGTTCACTGGCCAGATCGTCTTCGGTCTGTCGCTGGGCCTCCAATACGTCATCGGTGACTTCTTGTTCCCGGCGATCCCCTTCAACATCGCCCGCATGGTTCACACCAACCTGCTGATTGTGTGGCTGCTGTTCGGCTTCATGGGCGCTGCCTATTACATGGTGCCAGAAGAGAGCGAGACCGAGCTGTACAGCCCCTTGTTCGCCAAAGTGCTGTTCTGGGTCTTCCTGGCAGCTGGCGCCGCCACCATCCTCGGCTACCTGCTGGTGCCTTACGCCAAGCTGGCAGAAATGACGGGCAACGACCTGCTGGCCACCATGGGCCGGGAGTTCCTGGAGCAACCCCTGCCGACCAAGCTCGGCATTGTGGTGGTGGCGCTGGGCTTCCTCTTCAACATCAGCATGACCGTGCTCAAGGGCCGCAAGACCGCCATCTCCATGGTGCTGCTCATGGGCCTGTGGGGCTTGGCGCTGATGTTCCTGTTCAGCTTTGTGAACCCCAGCAACCTGGTGCGCGACAAGATGTACTGGTGGTTTGTGGTGCACCTCTGGGTGGAAGGCACCTGGGAGCTGATCATGGCCTCTTTGCTGGCCTTCGTGCTGGTCAAGACCACTGGCGTGGACCGTGAAGTGATCGACAAGTGGATGTACATGATCGTGGCCTTCGCGCTGATCACCGGCATTCTGGGCACAGGCCACCACTTCTACTTCATCGGTCTGCCAGGCTACTGGCACTGGGTGGGTAGCGTGTTCTCAGCCATGGAGCCCATCCCCTTCTTCATGATGACGCTGTTCGCCTTCAACATGGTGCAACGCCGCCGCCGTGAACACCCCAACCAGGCCGCTGTGCTGTGGGCAGTGGGCACTGCAGTGATCGGCTTCCTGGGCGCTGGCGTGTGGGGCTTCATCCACACCCTCAGCACCGTCAACTACTACACCCACGGCTCGCAAGTTACCGCAGCCCACGGGCACCTGGCCTTCTACGGCGCCTATGTTCTGGTGGTGCTTGCCATCATCAGCTACGCCATGCCGATTCTGCGTGGCCGTGAAGCCAACCCCCTGCGTGCACAGCGTGTGGAAATGTGGAGCTTCTGGATCATGAGCATTGGTATGGCTGTGATGGTGCTGGCCCTGAGCGGCGCTGGCATCCTGCAAGTGTGGCTGCAACGCATGCCCACCACCGGTGCCATGCCTTTCATGGCCACGCAAGACCAGCTGGTGTTCTTCTACTGGGTGCGTGTGGCAGGCGGCGTGATGTTCCTGCTGGGCCTGCTGGCCTACCTGAGCAGCTTCTTTATCGGCCCTGCCGCAGATGAAGAAAGCCTGTCCCTTGGCGTGAGCACACGCTTGCAACGGGCCTGACCATGACGACGACCCCCACCCTCCAGCGCGAAGCCGCCACGGCAGCCCAAGCTGCAAGCAGCAGCCTGCCGTTCTATGCGGAGCAAGGCGACGAGTGCGCCCTGTTTGCACAGTGCCACGCACAGCAGCTGCCTCTGCTCATCAAGGGCCCTACAGGCTGCGGTAAAACGCGGTTCGTCGAGCACATGGCGGCGCGCCTGGGGCGGCCGTTGATCACCGTGTCATGCCACGATGATCTGAGCGCCGCCGACCTGGTGGGGCGTCACCTGATTGGCAACGGCAGCACCGTGTGGGCGGATGGCCCGCTCACACGGGCTGTGCGCGAGGGCGCCATCGTCTATCTGGACGAGGTGGTGGAGGCCCGCAAGGACACCACGGTGGTGCTGCATCCGCTCGCAGATGACCGGCGCATTCTGCCCATCGAGCGCACGGGTGAGCAGCTCAAGGCGCCGCCAGAATTCATGCTGGTCATCTCCTACAACCCAGGCTATCAAAACCTGCTCAAGGGGCTGAAGCCCAGCACACGCCAGCGCTTCACCGCGCTGACGCTGAACTACCCTGCCCCCGCCGTGGAGCGCAGCATTCTTGAAAAAGAAGGACATGCGTCGCCCGCCGTGGCCGCACGGCTGGTGCAACTGGCCCAAGCGCTGCGCAGGCTGACGGATCACGACCTGGAAGAGACTGCCAGCACCCGCCTGCTGGTCATGGCAGCCCGGCTGGCTTCTGCCGGAATGGGCTTGCGCCAGGCCTGCCGTGCCGCTGTCGTAGATGCGCTGAGCGATGACCTGGACACCGTCCTCGCACTGGATGAGGTGGTGCGTGCGGTGGTGGGTGATGAGGACTGAAACCGAGCCTCCCGGCGGCACTCCCACGGAGTGCCACACAGCGCCTGCCGGACTGCATGCGCTGTGGAGCGGGATTCCCCTTCAGCGCCGCAGAAGGTGGCTGCAAGGCTCTTTCATGGCGCTCTTCTTGTTGGCGCCAGCCCTGAACCTTTTGCGCTTCGATCTCAACGAAACGCAGTTGTGGGTTCTTGGCATGCGCTGGTCTTTGGGCATTGATGCCTTCCTGCGCGGTGAAGCCACGGCAGTGCAGACGGGCTGGGCCATTCTTTGGCGCGGCTTTCTGCCCGCCCTGGGTTTGATCGCCATCTTCCTGGGCATTGCCTACCGCTATGGTCGCTTGTATTGCGGCTGGCTGTGCCCCCACTTTTCGATGGTGGAAACTCTGAACGACCTGCTGCACCGCGCAACGGGCAAGTTCAGCATCTGGGACAACTCCCCCACCCCCCACGCTACACGCCAACCCAACGCACGCTGGTGGCCTCTTTTTCTGACCGCCTGTCTCGTCTGTGGCTTTGCCTGGGCGATCACCCTGCTCACTTACCTGCTGCCACCAGCCGAAATCTGGGGCAATCTCTGGCACGGCACGCTCACCGCCAACCAGATGCGGTTTCTGGCGATAGGCACGCTGGTCTTCACGCTGGAGTTCACCCTGGCGCGGCACCTGTTTTGCCGATTTGGCTGCGCGGTGGGCCTGTTTCAAAGCCTGGCCTGGATGGCCAACCCCAAGGGCATGGTCGTCTCGTTCGCCAGAGACCGGGCCCGTGAATGCCGTACTTGCGACAGCCCCCGTGGCAGCGCCTGCGACCACGGATGCCCCATGCGCCTGCATCCGCGCAATATCAAGCGCATGATGTTTTCTTGCGTGCAGTGTGGCCAGTGCCTCACTGCCTGCGATACCACCCAAGGGCAGCAAGGACGCACGCCCACCCTGGAGTGGAAGATTGGACTGGATGCCGTGAAAGAAACGCTGCGCCAACGGCGCGATGGAGCCTCTTGATGGAAGAGTGGATTGGCCAATGGTGGCACCGCGCCATCACCCATCTGGCAGAACCGCAGCGCACGCATGTGCAGGTGGCCCTGAAAGACATGCAACGCAGCATATCGCTGCTCTACCGTGCAGGCGGTGGCGACGCAGCCGTGCGAGTGACACCAGTAGCCGCCAGCCGTCACGGTGGCCCACGGCATTGGCTGCAAAAAGTGGCGGGCGCGGGCCTGCGCAGCGCCATGCCAGAACTGGATGCACAGACACTCGCGCTGCCCGCCGTGATCAGCGTATTCGACTCTGTAGATCTGAACCGCGACCTGTACCTCTGGCTTGCTGCACTGGCCTCTGTTTTTGAACCTACGGGCGACTGGATTGCCGATAACCGTGCCGCTACCGCACGCGCACTGCAGCGGTTCGCAGGGCTACGTGAACGCCACCACCGCTTGACGGTAGCGCACTTGGCGCAGCGCCCTTTGCTCAGCAGCCTGCGTGCCAAGGAAGTACCCTGGGAAGCAGCAATACAGGCTGCCCTGCGCGGAGAAGAACACACGGCCTTGTTCGTGACTCCGCGCGAAGTCGCGCCCGTGTGGCTGTGGCTGAACGCCTGCGAAACGGGGGAAGGAGCAGAGCCAGCCGCCACGCCCACACCATCCAACGGCACATCGGAAGAAGAGCCCGCCCCCTCCCCTCTGGATGCGCACCGCCGCCGCGCTCGCAATGTCAAGCACCAGCCATCGCGCAACTCCATGCTTCTGGCCGCCAAGACGGACTCTCTGACGAGCTGGAGTGAACTGGTACGCCTGGATCGCGGCACGGACGACTCTGCGGATGACAACGCTTCGGCCGCAGCCAACGACATGGACACCTTGTCTCTGGCCCGGTCGGAACAAACCACCGCCTCTCGCGTGCGCTTTGACCTGGATTTGCCCAGCGCCAGCGCGGACGACCTGCCCTTGGGGCCGGGGACCAAAACCCCAGAATGGGACTGGCGCCGCAACGAACTGCGGCCCGACTACTGCGCGCTGCAGTGCGTGGTGGCCCGCACCGGAGAACCCTATCGCCCCCCAGCGCATCTGCAAGCCACGGCCCGCCGCGTGCGCCGACGTCTGGAGATATTGCAAGCAGCACCCCGCTGGCATAAAGCCCAGGTCAGTGGAGACGAGATCGATATCGATGCATGGGTACGCTTCCAAAGCGAAGCTTGCGGCGGCAACATCCACAGCGACACCCCCCCGGTGTACGCCCATCGCCAACGAACAGAACGCAGCTTGGCAACCCTGCTGCTGGCAGATCTTTCGCTGTCCACGGACGCTTACGCAACGTCAAACGCCCGAGTGATCGACGTCATCCGCGAAGCTCTGTACGTTTTTGGCTCAGCACTGTCAGGCACAGGCGACGCTTTTGAGATTTTGGGGTTCAGCTCCGTGCGCAGACAGCATGTGCGCATCCAGCACATCAAGGGCTTCCATGAACCATGGAGCGACGCAGTACACACCCGCATTGGCGCCTTGAAACCCGGCTTCTACACCCGCATGGGCGCAGCGGTGCGCGATGCAACCCAACGGCTATCGGCCCGCCCTGAACGCCAGCGCCTGCTGCTGGTACTGACGGACGGCAAGCCCAACGACATTGATGTGTACGAAGGACGTTACGGCCTGGAAGACACCCGCCACGCCATTCAGGAAGCACGGGCTGCGGGGCTGATTCCGTTTTGCGTCACCATTGACCACGAAGCCCACCAGTACCTGCCCATGCTGTTCGGAGCACAAGGCTATGCGCTGGTGCACCGCCCTCAGGATCTGGTCAAACACCTCACGCAGGCCTGGACCACACTCACCAGATAACCAACAGCGGCCCCGGAAAACGCTTTCAATGGCGTAGCCAGGAAGGCACCTTGAAGCGCACGATGGCCAGGTACGCAGATACATAGCTGATCACGAACAGGCAGCAAAAGCCCATCAGCAACCATGTGTTGTTCCAGAACAGCACCGCAGGCACCACGGTCAACAGCGTGAATCCCCAGAGGTACGGCGAGGTGCGGTTGTTGCGCATCAACACCCGGCGGGACTCGTCATCGTGAAAGACGCCTCGGACAATGCGGCGATAGATGAGCTGATGGAAGTGCAAAGCATCAGCCACGCCGGGAGAGACGCCACGCACCGCCTTGCGGTAAATGGAAAAAATCGTTTCCCATACCGGGTAAATCAGCAACAGCATGGGAAACCACGGTGACACCTCTGCGTTGCGCTGCACCAGGGAGATGCTAGCCAACGCAATCACCACCCCCCAGATATAAGCGCCGCCGTCACCGGCAAACAGCATGCCACGTGGATAGTTCCACACCAAAAAGCCCGCGGTAGCAGCCGCAGTCGATACCAACAGAGCAGCCAGCCCACGGTCCCCAACCTGCAGCGCAACATGGGCCAGCGCAAGACAGACGATGATGGCGACCATAGCCGCCAGACCGTTGTAACCGTCAATGATATTGAATGCGTGGGGGAGCCCCGTCACAGCCAGCAGCGCAATGCACAAACCCAGCCAGGGTGCAGCCAACAACAGGGTGTCCAGCCATGGAATGCCCAAACGCGGCACTGACATATCCAACAAGCCGATAGTCAGCAGACCCGACATTCCGGTGAAGGCGAGTCGATAGCGCACGGCTAGCCGTTGGGTCAGATCTTCGGTAATACCACTAACAGTTGCCGGCAACATCACCAATAGCCACAGCCCTACCCAGCCGCCCAACCGAAGAGAACCAGAGTCCCCCCACCATTGCGACTGCACCACCCCAAGCCCCCAACTACAGCACATCCCCAACAGCACCGCGACACCTCCCACGCGGGGCACATCTCCCAGATGAAAGCGCTGGGGCATACCGTCGCCATAGACGGACGCGCGCCTTCCCATCCACCGGACAATGAGCCCCGCCGCCAGCGCCGCCACGACAAAAGCCACCAAAGACAACAAGATCATGAGCGACCGATGGTACCTGCGACATCGTCCTGTGCTCGTAACAATTGGCATGCGCGCCTATACACAGGCGAACTCCACAGGTGGAGAAGACTACGCACATGCCAACGGAAATGCGCCCAGCGTCGGTGGCTGGCGCGTTGCCCAGTGTGCACAAGTTGAACAGGCGAACGTTTCAGAGCCAACCCTGCCAGCCGCAGTCGCAGACACAGGTCTACGTCCTCACAGTACATGAAATATGTCTCGTCAAAACCACCCAACTTTTGCCACACCGGCCGCGGCAATACCAGGCAAGCGGCGTTAACCCAATCCACTTTTGTTTCGCGCAGCCCCAAAATCCGGCGGCGCCAAAGCGCCCAAGGTGTGGGCAACGCACGCTCGCTGTCCTGCAGCCGCCCTTGAGCGTCTATCTGTAGAGGGTAAGCACACCCCGTTCCAGGCATGGCCGCCGAACACACCAAGTCGACAAAAGGGTCGTACCCAGTCAATTTCACATCTGGATTAAGCACACACACGAAAGGCTCCATTGCCCCCGCAAGTGCCCGATTGTGATTGGCTCCAAAACCCGCAGGGCGCGCATTGTGAATTATTTGAAAAACAAACGGCCAACCATCCGCCGGCGGCACAGGATCGGTCTCTGGCAAATTCAGCGTCAACACAACTCGCACGATCACTCCGGAACGCAGACGTGCCAGCGTCCAAATCAACTCCTGCACGGAAACTCCGTGTCCGTGACTCACAATAGAAATCACCAAACCACCTGGGCGGCATGGATGCACAACAGTAGTAATGCCTGGGGGCGATAAAGAAAATTTCATTGGTTCCCATTCTCCTCCACCCACTTGATCCTTGATCGCTGGGCCCTTCCGCTTGGCGAACCTTGCCATCAACCAGCTGTATGCCACTTCATGACCTCATGAACATGGTCGGCTAATGATCGGAGGCGATAATAGAACCATGTTTTTCGTACTACGACATGTTGGGTTCATCGCTCAAGTTGCTGTTTCCTTGGCGACCATAGGTTGCACAGGTCCTTTGAAGGCGCAAACTACCTCACCTCCTTCAAAGACAGAGCTTGTTTTACCAGGAAGCGCGTCAGCGAAAAAAGCAAATGAATTTCTCGCAACGCTCCGCCCCCCGACGTCCATTCAGGCACTGGAAAGCGGTAATGACTTGCTCTTGGATTTTCCTGCCATTGCTACCGCAGGCCCTGTCCGCTTCAAAGCCGTCAGTGCCATGCCCCGCACGGACGGAATGTGGCTTTTAAGCCTCAGCCCCCAGCCAGAAAGTGGTTCCGCACTTTTCGCAACGGTCATGCTGGAACCATCCGCCCTGCCCGAGGCCACGTTGCTGTTGAACCTAACAAAAACTCAGCCCATTTTGTTGGTGGTTCGTGCTGGCGGAAAGTACTACGGACTGCAACGAGAGATCAAGATAGGGGTCCCCATGTCGTCACCCACTGCTAAATAGTCATGTCCAGGGTATCCACCGTTTCCTTCATCGAACACCTACAACAATGTGAGCTTATCGACGAAAAGGGAGCGCAACAGCTCAGAAGCCTGACGCAAAACAAATCTGATTCCGCGCTAGCCGTAGCGAGCAGGACCGGTATGGTTCCTGAGCAAGCGCTGGTCAATGCTTTGTCCGATTACACAGGATGGCCCATCGTCAATTTTGCCGAGCTATCCTCCCTGGAGCCGCAAATTATCGAGGCGTTGGAAACACTGCAGCTGCAAAGCAACTGGTGCCAGCGCGAAGGTCTGATCCTATGGACAGCTCAGGGTCAGCTTGTGTGTTGCACCAGCGATCTACTGTCCCGCTCCGCGCAAGAAGTCTTGAGAATCAAATCCAATCAAACTGGCAAACCCCTTAGTTGGAGAATTGTTCATGCGATGGATCTCGACAATTTATATGCTTCAATCGCATCCCAAAAGGCAAAAATCACCACCAACGCGGGCGATCTCGCACATCTGCGAGAGCTCGCGGAAGAAGGCCCCATTGTTGAACTGGTGAACGGTCTGCTAAGCCAGGCAGTTACCCGGAGGGCGTCTGACATCCACATCGAGCCAGGAGAATACGGGTTTGTAGCACGAGTCCGTGTTGACGGCGTCATGCGCGACCTGCAGAAATTCAGTGCAGACCGTTTTGATGCTACCGTGTGTCGCATCAAAATACTCTCCCAACTGGATATCGCGGAACGGCGACTCCCCCAGGACGGCAGAATGACAGCCCGAATTCACGGAGAAGCATTCGATGTCCGGGTTTCCATCCTGCCCGGCAGCAATGGTGAATCCGTTGTGATGCGCCTGCTCAGGCAAGATCGACCCAATTACAACCTAGGCGATCTAGGCATGCTCGACGATCACTCCGCCCAATTTCGTCGATGGATTGATGCACCCAATGGCATTGTCTTGGTGACAGGCCCAACCGGCTCTGGCAAGACCACTACGTTGTACACCGCACTGGATCTCGGAAACGATGGACTGAAGAAAATCATTACTGTTGAAGATCCCGTCGAATACAAGCTTCACGGAATCACTCAGCTTCAAGTCAATGCGGATATCGGTTATACCTTTGCTTCTGCATTACGCTCCATCTTGCGGCATGACCCTGATGTCATTCTGATTGGAGAAATCCGTGACCATGAAACCGCCACCATCGCCGTACAGTCCGCGCTGACTGGTCACCTCGTTTTCTCCACATTGCATACAAATAGTGCTGCTGGCGCCGTAACCCGGTTGGCGGACATGGGGGTTGAACGATTTTTGCTGGCTTCCAGTCTCCGTGGAATCATGGCTCAGCGGCTGATTCGCCGACTTTGCCCCCACTGTAGCCGCCCAGTTGCGGAAGCGGACCCCGCCCAACACGCCTTGGTAATGGAGGCGCTTGCACAATGGAACGCAAGAAACCCACAAACCCCCATAGATCTGAATGTGAAACAGCTACGCGAGCCGGTCGGGTGCGACGCTTGTTTGCACACTGGCTACTTGGGACGGATTGCCGTGTATGAAATGTTTGACGTTGATGAAACCATACGCCAGCAAATTCTTGATCAAATCACCGAAACGCAAATGATTCAAGATCTGCGCCAAAGGCATGTTCGTTCCATGATGCAAGACGGCCTTCTCAAAGTCTGCACCGGCATAACCACCGTTTCCGAAGTGATGACTGTCGGTCAGTAAGTAGGCATTACCATGCCAGTATTTAATTATCAGGCTACTACAAGCGACGGTAGACGTAATCGAGGAACGATTGAGTCCTCGGATGTACATACCGCGCTTGCTACGCTTTCATCCCAGGGGCATAAAGTTTTTTCACTGGACGAAGCAAGCTCCAGCGGAGGCCAAACAAATGCGCAAATCCGCAGACGGAAGCCAGGCAAACCTGCAGCCGACTCGATAAGCCGCATTCCTCAAGAAGAAGTACTGCTGTGCATCCAGGAGTTATCCACGCTTTTGAATGCGGGCATTCCCTTGGCGGATGCGTTGCTGAACATTGCACGCGGTCACGAGGACCGACCTCTTGGCGAAGCGCTCAACACATCCTACGCCAGCTTGCGATCAGGCACCAATCTCGCCGTGGCACTCAAGACCAGCGGACTGAACCTGCCAGAATATGTGCATCAACTTGTCAAGGCAGGAGAAGAAACCGGCAAATTGGCAGCGTCACTTCAGTCTGCCGCCGAGCAAATGGAAGCAGATGCAAGTTTTCGACGGGAAACTAGAAATGCCCTCACCTACCCTATGGTACTCATCGCCAGCGGCTTATTGGCCACACTGGTAGTTTTCGTATTCGTAGTGCCGAAATTTGCCAACATCCTGACCAACCCCAAGGCGGACATCCCAGCATTCTCTCGCTGGGTACTGCAATCTGGGCTCTGGCTGGTCAATAACAAAGCGATGGCCGGCATTTCCGCGGCAGCAGCCATTGCGGGGATCTGGATCACCCTGTCCAAGAAGGCCGTCCGCGAACAGATTTGGGAAGCTGCGACCACCCTGCCGGTTATAGGAAACTGGATCGACCACGTAGAGTTGGCGCGGTGGGCAAGCATGTTTTCCGTGTTGCTTCAGCATCACGTGCCTCTGCTCGATGCCCTTCGGCACTCCCAGAACTCGCTGTCAGGGCAGGCTTGGCGCAACAAGGCCGAGTTGATCGCCCGCGACGTAAAAGCCGGACAAGCACTGGCAGCAGCCATGCAAACTCACCATTTTCTTGATGCCGTGGGACTCAATCTTGTGCGTGTAGGAGAGCAATCAGGCAAACTCGCAAATACCACCGCGTCTCTAGCGCAGATGCACCGCACCCATGCTCAGCAAAGCATGAAGCAATTCTTGATTTTGCTGGAACCGGTCACCATATTGTTGGTCTCAGTACTGCTGGGCGGCATCATGATCAGCGTCATGCTCGCCATCACAAGTCTTACCAACGTTATTTAACTGAGGCTAGTGGCCCTGCGCTTTGAACGGCCTCATAACACCCAAGTTTCAAATGTATCGCCCCGTATTCCAACAACCCTGCTCACCCCACCGCTATCGCGGTTTCACGCTGCTTGAAATGCTGGTCGTAATGGTCATCATTGGCCTCCTCGCAGGCTTGGTGGGTCCACGCATCTTTGGAAAAGTCGACTCCAGTAAGGTACAGACGGCCCAAGTCCAAATCAAAATGATCGAAAGTGCTCTTCAGATCATGCGCCTTGACGTAGGCACGCTGCCAGATGGCGAAACTGCACTACAGTGGCTGGCGCGCGAGCCCGAAGATCCTGGTGTGCGTGCCGTTTGGAAGGGCCCCTATATGGACGGACAAATCCCGGTGGACCCATGGAATAACCCTTACAGAATAGTTACCCCAGGGCCAGAAGGAAAGCCTTTCGCAGTGGTCTCCTACGGTGCAGACGGAAAACCGGGTGGTGAGGGCCTTAACGCTGACGTGTTGGGCAAGTGATCTCTCTTGGACCCACGGTTCATGTCGTGCAGAAACGCTCAAAAACCCAGAAAGGATTCACCCTCATCGAGATGATGGCTGTGCTGGTGCTTTTTGGATTGCTCACAGCCGTAGTGCTACCCAATTTCGAGCGCTGGTTCAGCAACACAGAACGCCGGGTGAGTGCAAGCGAACTCGCGGTGAGACTGCAAAAACTCTATGCGAGGGCTGCGCTGCTAGGACAAAACTTCGAACTCAATGCAGCAACAGCCAGCGAAAAGCTGGCCGACGGGCAGGCAGCACTCGTCTTGCCTGCGGGCTGGTCATTTGCAGAAGGGCAAAGCTTGAGCATCCGTGCCTCCGGGCTTTGCCAAGAGACATCCATACGATTCGCGTCGGCCGCACAAATACTGGTGCTGGACGTCAAAGCCGACGATTGCGAAATTGCAATTCGTTCCAACACCGCTCCTTTGCAATGAGCAGCGCGGTAGACCTCTCTAGAACACTGACGAAGCAAACAGGTATCAGCCTGCTTGAAGTATTGGCTGCGCTCGTCATACTAAGCATCGGAGCCTCCGTAGCCTTCACGTGGTTTGGGCAAAGCGTCACCGCCATGGGGCGGCTCAAGAATGAAGAAGCCAGCCTGCTGGCGCGCAACGAAGCAATGGAATATCTGCGTGCAATTAACCCCATAGAACAACCCACTGGGGAGGTGGAGATGCCCGGCTATCGCCTGACCTGGGCTAGCCAGCCTATTCGAGACACCGTGCGCACTCGTACGATGCTGGGCACACTTTCACGCTATGAAGTTTCTTTGCACGAACTGGATGTCCAGCTGATGCGCCCCACAGACAACGCACCGTGGACCCATTTCCAGCTGCAACTCGCTGGCTATCGCCTCGTTGCCCCCAGCAGCGTCGGTAGCATATTCGGAGCACCAGGCGCAGGAGCCACCCCATGAGACGAGGCAATACACAGCATGGGCTCACGCTGATTGAACTGCTGGTCACCGTGGTCATCTTGAGCTTTACTGTGGCACTTATGTCTGGAGCTTTTAGCCAGATAGCGCAAATGCTACGCATCAGCACCGAGCACAGTAACGGTTTTCTAGGCCGCTGGAATCAGTCTCGTGCACTCTATGACATGGTGGCAAACATGGTCATAGACCCAACACTGGAAAAGCCTTTCACAGGGCAGTACCAGCAACTGGACATGGTAACACTCGCATTCCCGGACGGTGCCCCCGGCTCGGCGCGTCCAGCGCGTGTAGTGCTCAAACCGACCCCAAACACAGACAGCAGTACCGACCTGCAGTTGGAAAGCCCATCAGATAGAGGGAGCCAGCATGTCATAAGACTTGCTCGCCTGCCAGGCCGACTGGAGTTTCGATTTCTCGATCACCGAGGACAGGAACATGCGCAATGGCCTCCTAGCGGCGTATCAGAATCCCGCCCCATGCCATCTGCGGTTTTGCTCAAGGACACCTACAGCCAGCAAACTATAGTCCGAGCTGCGGCTTACGAGGGAAGCCTCACCCCTAAAAACAATAGCGTCGCCCAGGCATTTGGTGTGGGCAGGTAGCCATGGATTTATCACGTCGCTCGCGACAGTCCCATGGCTTCGCCTTGGCCGCAGTCCTATGGCTGATGGCTGGATTGTCCATTGTCGTTGCCCTGGTAGCAGACGCGGCAAAAACCTCTGCTGAGCGCGTTGCACAGTTGCGCGAACGCACAGAGTTTCTACAAAGTGCGCTCAGCGGGCGGGCCCAGGCCGAATACTGGCTTTCAGGAGCGCGCCCACGCACAGCAGATTTTTTTGATGGCGCTGCAGTTGTAATGGCAGACAACACCCCCTACAGGATTGACGCAAACAGCAATATCTCCATCCAAGATCATGGAGGCCTTATCAATCTGAACACAGTAAACAACGAACTCCTCGCCAACTTTCTCGTAGGCTGTGGCGTGCCGGTCGATAGGACCGCTTACCTCATCGATGCACTAGCAGATTACGTCGACAGCGACAACCTGCAACGTCTCAACGGCGCCGAACGCGATACCTATACGGCAGGGGGCAAGCCGCCACCCCGCAACAGTCCGCTGCTGTCTGAATCAGAGGTATGGGATGTGTATGGCTGGGACCAATACCGCGCCAGATTTGAGCTCAATGGTTGTGAGAAGAGTTTCACCATTTACGGCGAAGCCACCATGTTGGGCACAAGCCTGAACCTAGCCACCGCACCAGCTCCGGTGCTTAAAGCCGCCGGACTTAACGACGAGCTGATACGAGATATAGCGACCGCACGCGAAGATCCCGTCAAGGTCGCAGAACGCATTGCGCAAAACAATGCCCTCCTTGGCACGGGTGGTATTTTCGGTGGTGCTGGAGGCAAGCAGGTGCAAAAAGTGCTGCGCGTCACGCACAGCCACCCAACCGGTCCCTGGCGCATGACATACACATTAACGCTCGACTCTGAAAACGACGATCGCCCTTGGAGCATCAGCCAGCCCACCATGAGCGCCGAGCTGGCAACCGTTGGTAAACTTACTCCCCTACCCTGGCCAAACCAGTCACCGGCTTCCACGCCAAGCGATGCTTCACCACTCCTGCCTTTTTAACCCCAACGGCCCAGACTTACCGCTCGTGCGCAACCTTTTCGCACGCCTACCGGGCGCTCTTAAGGTACTGCGCATGGTAGTACCCCGACACCTTTGCATTTACCAACGCGTGGAGTGCACAGGTGTTCCGCGCTTGAGACTGGGCAACTTCGCCAAACTGCAAGTTCAGGCACTGGCCCCGTTTTCTAAATATGGATCGTGCGTAGTTCGCCAAGGCAACTGGCTGCACATCTGGGTATGGGATGCGGCCATCGAAGCGGCCTTTTCCCAAAAGCACGGCGGCAAACAAAACTTCAGCGCACTGCCTTACAGCCTCTTTAGTACGCCACTGACCGACGGCATTGTGTGGCTTACCGCCCCTGGCTCCCCTGGCCTTGAAGGCCAGTTGTGGAAAAATCGCCAGTTGGTAGACAGCATGTGGTTCGATGAGCCTCCTGAGGCTGGAGACTGGGCCACGCTGCATGCACAAACCCCCGCACTACACGCGCTGGGCTGGCCGCTGGCACTGCCAGCCGCTGGAACACCACCTCCCCGAGTCGCTACACCGCGCCCATGGGGGCGCAACCTGACACCGCGCCTTCATAGCAGCACTCACATTCAATGGTCTAACTTGGCCCCGACTGCGCTGGTGCTTGCCACTGCAACTTTGACCGGATGGGGGAGCTGGATCTATAGCCAGAAGCAGGCCCACCAGCAAGCCATCGATCTAGCTTTACAGTCACAAGAACGCATGCTGGCCGAACTGGAGCCTATGCAACAGGCCCGTCAACGCACCAACAGCACGCTGACCTGGATCAACGCGGTGCAGGCGCTGCCCTCTACCCCGACCACCCACGACATCATTGCCGAATTGGCCGACATCTTCACGCGCCAAGGCTTGGTCGTGCGCGAGCTTGAAATCAATGCCCCCACTGTGCAAGCCACCCTGGTCGCCATTAACGGCGGCTCGCCACGACTCACTGCTGTTTTAGGGGTTCTGGAAAGCCATCCATGGTTCTACGACGCGCGGTTTGTTGACGTGTCTGGCGGCACTGGCTTCAAGTTTGCGTGGCGCCTGCGCGCCGATACAGCAACCTCAACATCAAACCCCAAGAGCAATAGCAAGCCATGAACTCATCCCTGCGTTGGCTCATCTGGCTGGCAGTGTTAATTGGAGGTTGGTCCATCACGCTCGACTGGCAAGATGAACTGGAAAAACTTCGTCCAGAGCGAGAGCGGCTTGAGCGTTTGCGCCAGCGCGAAGAAAACGCCATCTCTGCAATCGACTGGCAGCAACTGTCACTCGAAGCAGGAAAAGCCCAGCTTGCTTGGCTGAACCGGCTCCCCGAGGTGTCACAAATGGGCGTTTTCCGCGCGGAAGCCATGGAAACCATGGCAGATCTTTGCAAACGGCTGGACGCCTCCTGTCAAGTGGCGGCAATGGGCGAAACATCGTCCAGCCGGATTCAGCCCCAAGGCAATGCACCACGCTCAGGAAGTCCGCTCACTGCCACAGAACCACCAGGGCTGGTAACTACCAGTGTGCGGGTCACCACGGGCCTTGGTGACAAACTCATGCCCCTGCTGCAAGAAATTGAAAATGGCTCCGTGTTGCGCAAAGTTGAGAAATTCACGGTTCGTAGTGGTCGGGCAGACTTTGTCGTGCAAACTTTTGGATTGGATCAGCAAAGTGCGGCGACCACCAGAAACGCGGCAGAACGCCAATCCACTGAAAGAAAAATTTCCACCGCCACGTTGAATAGCGCAAGCAAGGTAAGTCCGTGAGTATGAAACCCACCGCAAATATCGCCTTGGCTATCGCACTGGTCGCGTGCGCGGCTACGCTGGGTGCCTGGTGGGGCCAGCGCAGTTCTCGCAGCGTGGCGACCTCCCAGAGCAACACATCCAAGGCTGCCGTACCCAGCGCCAAAGCAGTTGGCCCTCATATTGCATTTCCCCGCCCCATTGCAGCAGAACTGGCGCCGGCACAGCCCTCCTCTCCTGCCAACCCTGCCTCGGCTCCCGCAGCCAAAGCATCCGACATTGTTCCAGGCGGTGCAGTGGGTGGCAGCGCAGTGGACAGAATGTGGGAAACAACAGCCAACCAGGCGTGGCAAGTGCGTGCAGCACCCATCACACCACCCAACTGGTACATCACCGGTGTGGTTCAACGGGGTGACAAAACGCAAGTCATTGTGCAATTCGATGGCGAGCCAGCCCCGCGCTTCCTTAAAATTGGCGATGTTTTGCCAGGTGGAAGCAAGCTAGCTTGGGTGCGCCCAGGCGCCATTGGCGTCGTGACCCCTCATCGCAAGAGCATCGGCGTCCCCGTCTTATCTGACGCCCCGCCCCAGGCCTTAGTCCCCAACTCTGGCGCAGGCAAAACTGCCTCACCACCGGCCCGCTGACTGGCCTACCTGCCCCCATACGCGAGCACCACTGTTCATGAAGTCTTTTTCACGCCCATCCCTGCACACCCTGAGTGTTGCCTGCCTGCTACTCACAGGCTGCGCCACCCGCACGCCCTCAGCACCGGCACCTATCCTGTTTGACCGTCACGCAGAGAGCCGGGCCAGCGGCACGGTGGGTGCCCAGGCACCATCAGTTCCCCGCGAAACCCAAATCAGCAGTGGCCCCAAGCCACCTGCCCTTGTTGCCGGCAATTTGCGGCCTGTTCCACCACAAACCCAGGCTAGCGAGGCAGGTGGCGACCTCACGGTCTCCATCGAGCAAATGGCACTGCCCGCATTCATCCAGGCAGTGTATGGCGGCATATTGCAGCTCAATTACTCGATGGACGCAGCAGTCAGTGCTCGCACTGATCTCATCACCTTTCGCACCCCCAAACCCATGACAGCGGCCCGGCTGACCGAAGTGGCCGGCCAACTGCTGAAAAGTTACGGTGTGGCAGTGCAGGATTTTGGCGGTGTCCTGCGCATCGTTCCGTCCACATCAGTCGCCAGCACTCTACCGCTGGTACGCCGAGGCCGTGCACAACCCACGGTGCCGCTGCCATTGCGGCCCGTGTTTCACTACGTCGAAACCGAGGCCGTGCGCCCTCAGGTGTTTGTGCCGACCCTGAAGAATATTCTGGGTGACAAGGTCAAGCTTGAGGCCGACGGAACCGGAGGGCTACTCGTCAGCGGCCAACCTGACGATGTGCAGGTCGCCCTGGAACTGATCCAGGTCTTCGATCAGCCCAGTCTGCGCGGTCAAAACAGCGCACGGGTGGTACCCCGCTTCTGGGGTGCCGACGAGTTTGTGCGCCGCCTGAATGAAGTGCTCAGGGCAGAGGGCTATAACGTGGCGAGCCAGGCAGGTACGGGCGAACCCATCACCCTCGTCCCCCTGCCACCTATCAATAGCGTGCTCATTTTCAGCACCTCCAAAGAAGTGATGGCGCATGTGCTGGACTGGGTCAAGGAACTAGATCAGTTCAACGCCGTTCAAGCTGGTAGTGCCTATTTCACCTACCCGGTACGTAACGCCGATGCGCAAGAGCTAGCCAAGGCTTTGAACGAGCTCATTGGGGGAGCCAGCAGCACGCCCACCACCGGCACAGGAACCACAAGCACCGGGGGTGCACCCGCACCGGCGGTTACAGCGGGCAGCAGGCAGCGTCGCGTAGTGGTGAACAACGCCACCAACTCCCTCATCTTCCAGGGCGGCAGCCAGGAAGATTACCGCCAATGGCTGTCGCTGCTGTCCGAGCTGGATCGTCCAGTGAAGTCGGCGCTGATCGACGTGCTCGTGGCTGAAGTCGCGCTAGCCGACGACAACAACCTCGGCTTTAGTTGGCAGCTTGACCAGATGGGTTCGGGGGCACAAGCCCTTCGGCTCAGTGGCACCACTTACAGCGCGCAGGCCAGCGGTACCGGGCTCTCTGTCAACGCCCTGCTCGGAGGCAACGCCCTTCGCCAGTTGGCTATTTCAGCATTGGCCAGCAACAGCGACTCACGCGTGATTTCCAACCCCAAGATCATGACACGCAACGGCGAGGCGGCAAGCATCAACGTGGGCCAGGAAGTGCCCACCGTGACCACCCAGGGCGTTACCACCAATGGCGGCGTTTTCGGTGGCACCACCAGCAACGTGGTGCCGCAAACCATCCAGTACCGTAACACTGGCGTGCTGCTGCGTGTGCGACCCGTTGTTCACGCAGGCGATCGTATCGACCTTGAAGTGAGTCAGGAGGTCAGCAGCGCAGAACCCACAACCACTGGCGTAACCACCTCGCCTACCATTCGCAAGCGCTCTATTGAAACCAAGCTCAGCATGCGCGATGGCGCCACGGTCATGCTTGGCGGCCTGATTTCTGAAACCGCGACCGACAGCAACAGCGGTGTGCCCGGCCTGAAAGACATCCCAGGCCTGGGCCATCTGTTCAAAAAATCTGGGCAAACACGCGCCCGCACCGAAATGGTGATTCTCATCACCCCCTACATCATCAACGACAGCGGGGAAGCCGAAGCCGCCACCGATGCTTATCAAGCCACCCTGGGTGAGTGGGCCCAAAGCGTGCGCGACCGGGTCAAGGCCAGCCGCGATGCGCGGCGTTCGCCATCAAGTGAGCTGTTACCGCCCACCACCACTTCTGCACCCTCAAATTCGGCACCTGCCACCGCGGCACCGGAACCTGCCAAGCCAGCCACAGCTACAGCGGCCGACGCCAAGCCCGCTGACCCAACTGCTATAGCACCTCGCCCCGCGGAACAAACGCCTCCGCAGGAGCGCATGATCAACCTGACCGATAGAGCGGCAACCGTGCAGGAAGCCGCACCTGACGGCTCGGCAACGGGCCAGGCAGGTGCTGGCGGTGCGGATAACAGCGCGCCTGGGGCCGCTACAGCACCCACTGCCCCCACAGGCAAACCCGCACCCGCGAGCATCAATGGTGTGAACTTGCCCCCCGGCGCCACCGTGGTGGAAGACCCCGAACTACTTCGCCAGATTCTCGATGCCACCCGCAAACGCTGACCAACTGCCAGGCCAAACAGATACTGTGCGCTACTGGCCTGCGCTCGATGGACTCAGAGGCTTGGCCGTTCTGGCGGTCATGCTTTTTCACGCGCAGGTGCCCCAGGTACGGGGTGGCTTTGCGGGGGTGGACATCTTCTTTGTGCTGAGCGGCTTTTTGATCACCAGCCAACTGCTGCACGAGTTGCACTGCTCAGGCAGCATACGTTGGGGTCATTTTTTCATGCGTCGGCTGGTACGGTTACAGCCCGCACTGCTTTTGATGCTTCTGGCCTACATTTTGGCTTGGATAGCCGGCTGGATTCCTGGCCCTGGCAGCACAGTGGCCCGCGATGTGGGCACGGTTCTACTCGCCATGGCCCACTGGGCACGGGCACTGGACTGGTACCCGCCAGACTACCTGGGGCATGCTTGGTCACTGGGCATTGAAGAACAGTTTTACCTGCTTTGGGCTTTGCTGTTGGCTGCCATGGGTCGTTATGCTGCACGCCGATGGAACGTGCTGCTGCTCGCGCTGGCCGGCGCGATAGCTAGCATGCTCTGGATGCTGTGGCTGCACACCACGGGCGCTGGCCCTGTTCGGCTCTACAACGGGCTGGACACCCGCGCCATGGCCCTATTGTTCGGTTGCGCGCTGGCCAGTGGGTTGTATACACGCCAGCCGCACCTATTGGTTAATACACCACGGCCTCTGCACCATGCGTCTCGCTCGCGCACCGCATTTGTCATAGGCCCTATGGCTCTGTCACTGCTACTGGTGGCCATGGTCAGTGTGGAATGGCGGCACCCACTCATGTTTCCGTGGGGCTATGCATCACTTGCTCTAACAGCTGCATTGTTAGTTTGGGCCTTGGTGGCAGCACCCACTGGCCTGTGCTCGACGCTGCTGGCATGGCCACCACTGGTGGCTGTGGGCAAGATTTCGTACGGGCTGTACCTTTGGCACTACCCGCTGTTCCGGGTGGCTGAGGCACAGGCCCCCAAGGTCGGCATCTCTGTACCATTTGCCATGGCGCTGGCAGCATGCCTCACAGTGCTGACTGCGTGGGCCAGCTATGTGCTGGTAGAGCGCCCACTGCGTGCACTGCTGGCCTCACGCTAGGACGTGTTGAGAATCAGCGAGAGTTGATAACCCCAGCTGCGAGATAGATCATCGCTGCGAAGCTGCTATCCGTCTTGTCGCTGCGCATTGCGATACGTTTGAACTCCTTGAGCTTGCAAAAGAAGTTCTCGATCAAGTGGCGCCATTTGTAGACCTCCAGGTCAATCTCCAGT
>ENA-UOOA01000848-UOOA01000848.1-human-gut-metagenome-genome-assembly--contig:-P61old-NODE-848-length-56084-cov-10.364811_pt1 | contig 56084 bp, 50 predicted proteins | sample MGYA00242467_ERZ724014 | MGnify/ENA metagenome assembly ERZ724014 | reverse complement strand
GCTGCGCAAAAGCGCTGGAACTGCCCGTCGTTGCCAATGGCCAGCAGCATGTTGCCGTCCTGCGTGGGGAAGTCCTGGTAGGGCGCGAGGCTGGGGTGGCTGTTGCCCATGCGGCCAGGGGCCTGGCCGGTGGCCAAAAAGCCTGCGGCCTGGTTGGCCAGCACGGCCATGCCCACGTCCAGCAGGGCCATGTCGATGTGCTGGCCCTGGCCCGTGTGGTGGCGCACGTTCAGCGCCGCCAAAATGGCATTGCTGGCGTACAGGCCTGTGAACAGGTCGATGACGGCCACACCCACGCGCATGGGGCCACCGCCGGGGGCGTTGTCTGCGTGGCCGGTGATGCTCATCAGGCCTGTCATGGCCTGCACCATCAGGTCGTAGCCTGCGCGTTCGGCGTAGGGGCCGTCTTGCCCAAAGCCGGTGACGGAGCAGTAGATGAGCCGTGGGTTGAGCGCCCGCAGGCTTTCATGGTCCAGCCCGTACTGCTTGAGGCCGCCGACCTTGAAGTTCTCCACCACGATGTCAGCCTGCAGCGCCATCTGCTTGATGAGCGCCTGGCCCTCGGCAGTGGCCATGTCGATGGTGACCGAGCGCTTGTTGCGATTGCAGGCCGTGAAGTAGCTGGCCTGGTGGGTGTCGTTGCCCTGGGCATCCTTCAGAAAGGGAGGGCCCCACTGGCGTGTGTCGTCGCCCAGGCCTGGACGCTCCACCTTCACCACATCTGCACCCAGGTCTGCCAGCATTTGCGTGCACCAAGGGCCCGCCAGAACGCGCGACAGGTCAAGGACTCGGATACCGGCCAGTGCGCCCGGCGTTGCAGAGGTGGAATTCATGGTTTTGAATAAAAAATGCCGCTAGCGCTTATGGGTAAAGCGCTAGCAGCTATCAAAAGATGAGCGATATCAGTTGGCGAACGCTGCCAGGCCCGTCTGTGCGCGGCCCAGAATCAGCGCGTGCACATCGTGCGTGCCTTCGTAGGTGTTCACCACTTCCAGGTTCACCAGGTGGCGGGCCACGCCGAACTCGTCGCTGATGCCGTTGCCGCCCATCATGTCGCGGGCCAGACGGGCAATGTCCAGGGCCTTGCCGCAGCTGTTGCGCTTGATGATGGAGGTGCCTTCCACGCTGGCCGTGCCCGCGTCCTTCATGCGGCCAAACTGCAGGCAGGCCTGCAGGCCGATGGCGATCTCGGTCTGCATGTCGGCCAGCTTCTTCTGGATGAGCTGGTTGGCGGCCAGGGGGCGGCCAAACTGCTTGCGGTCCAGCGTGTACTGGCGGGCGGTGTGCCAGCAGAACTCGGCCGCGCCCAGTGCGCCCCAGGCGATGCCGTAGCGGGCGCTGTTCAGGCAGGTGAACGGGCCCTTTAGGCCTTGCACTTCAGGGAAGGCGTTTTCTTCGGGCACGAACACGTCGTCCATCACGATCTCACCGGTGATCGAGGCGCGCAGGCCCACCTTGCCGTGGATGGCGGGGGCGCTCAATCCCTTCATGCCCTTTTCTAGCACGAAGCCACGAATCGGGCCCACGGCGCCGCCTTCGGAGACTTCCTTGGCCCAGACCACGAACACGTCGGCCACGGGGCTGTTGGTGATCCACATCTTGCTGCCCTTGAGCTTGTAGCCGCCGGGAACCTTGTAAGCGCGGGTGGCCATGCTGCCGGGGTCGGAGCCGTGGTCGGGCTCGGTCAGGCCGAAGCAGCCAATCCACTCGCCGCTGGCGAGCTTGGGCAGGTACTTCTGGCGTTGGGCTTCGCTGCCAAATTCATAAATGGGCACCATCACCAGCGACGACTGCACGCTGGCCATCGAGCGGTAGCCTGAGTCCACACGCTCCACTTCGCGGGCGATCAGGCCGTAGGCCACATACGACAGGCCGGGGCCGCCGTACTGCTCGGGGATGGTGGGGCCCAGCAGGCCCACTTCGCCCATCTCGCGGAAGATGCTCACGTCCATCTTTTCGTGGCGGAAGGCGTCCAGCACGCGGGGGGCCAGCTTGTCCTGGCAATAGGCGGCGGCGGCGCCCTGGATGGCGCGCTCGTCGTCGGTCAGTTGCTGGCTCAGAAGGAACGGGTCATCCCATTGAAAAGCGGCGTGGGCCATGTGCGTGTCTCCAGGTCAAAAAGAGGGGGTAACAGAGGAATCTGGAACGCATCGTAGGCCTGCCCTGGCCGAGTCGCAAGCAAGTTCTTTTCATCCAGAAATGCGTTTCATGAATATATGGAATACTTGATTCTGCTGGCAGCAGAGGAAAACGCTGCTGCTCAAGTTCCTTTTCATCATCATGCGCCGCAACATTCCATCGACCCAAGCCCTGGCCTGCTTTGAAGTGGCCGCCCGGCATGAAAGCTACACCCGTGCCGCGCAAGAGCTGTTCTTGACCCAGAGCGCGGTGTCGCGCCAGATCCAGGCGCTAGAAGAATTCTTGGGCGTGCAACTGTTTCGCCGCACACGCCATGGCGTGGTGCTGACACCCGCTGGGGCCCACTACGGCCGCCAGGTGGCGCGCTGGCTGCAGGGGCTGGAGCGCGACACGCTGGACGTGATGGCCCACCAGGGCGAGGGCGGCGCGCTGTCGTTGGCGGCGGTGCCCACGTTCGCTACGCGTTGGCTCATCCCGCGCCTGCCGCAACTGGCGCAGGCGCACCCCGACATCGTAGTGCACATCGACACGCAGACGCGCCCTTTCCTGTTTGCCGATACCACCTTCGATGCTGCCCTTTACGCAGGCACACCCGAGCAGGTGGCCCACTGGCCCGGTGTGCAGGCGCAGTTGCTAATGCACGAGGACGTGGTGCCGGTGTGCAGCCCCCGTCTGCTCGAATCCGCCGCGCCCCGGGGCCGAGGCCGTGCGCACCAACCTGTGGCTGCCGAGGCGCTGGCCGAGTTGCCGCTGCTGCAGCAAAGCACGCGTCCCTACGGCTGGCGCCAGTGGTTTGATGCGATGGGGGTGGATGCTCCGCACGCCTTGGATGGCCCGCGGTATGAGCTGTTCTCCATGCTGGCCGTGGCCGCCACACACGGCATGGGCGTAGCGTTGATGCCGCCGCTGCTGATCGAGGCAGAACTTGCCAGTGGCGAGCTGGTGGTGGCCTGCAACCGCCCGCTGCGTGGTGAGCGGGCGTATTACCTCATCAGCCCCGCACAGGCCCAGCCACCGGTGCTGACCACGTTTGCGCAGTGGCTGCAGACCATGGCCCAGACGGCTACCAGCGCCGCAGGACAGGCGGGTGGGGGCGGGTGATCGCCTGACTTCAGTTGATGGACGGGTGCTGGGCGTCACAGCATCTTTTGGCCGTGATAGACCCAGCCGCCCCATTACCCCTGCCGCACACTTCGGCACCCCATTGCCCCTATCCTGACGCCCCAATTGCCGTTATCGCCAGGAGCCATCGTGCGTGCACTGTTGTTTCCTTTTCATTCCGCATGGCGCACCTTTGCCTTGGTGGCGTGCGTGCTGTTCCTGCAGGGCTGCAGCGCCGTCAAACTGGCCTACAACCAGGCCCCGCAGCTCGTGTATTGGCGGCTGAACAACTATTTCAACCTGACCGACGCCCAGGCAGACCGTTTGCGCAGCGAACTGGGCGACCTGCACCAGTGGCACCGCGATCAGATGCTGCCGCAGCACGCTGCCTTGCTACAGCAGGTGCAGCAGCGGCTGGCTGATGACATCACCGCTGACCAAGCGTGCCGTGTGTATGCCGACGTGCGCTTGCAGATTGACCAGCTCATCGCGCAGGTGGAGCCCAGGCTCGTGGTGCTCGCATCGCAGTTGACCGAAAGTCAGATTCGGAACTTCGAAAAACAACAAGCAGACAGCAATGCTGACTGGCGGCGGGAGTGGCTGGATGTGCCTGCCGACAAGCTGGCTGCGCACCGGTTCAAGTTGCTGTTGTCGCGGGCTGAAGGCTTTTATGGTGCGCTGCAGGAGCCTCAGAAAGCTGCCCTGCGCAGCTTTATTGCCCAGTCAACGTTCGATCCCCAGCGCAGCTACGCAGAACGCCTGCGCCGGCAAAAGGATCTGGCCCAGGTACTGCGGCAGATTGCCTCTGACCCAGCCAGTACAGAGCGCAACCGAAGCCTGCTGCGCGGCTACATGGAGCGTTTCAACACCTCACCCGACCCGGCTTACCAGGGCTACGCCCGAAAACTGGTGGAGGAAGGGTGCGCCGGTTTTGCCCTGGTGCACCGCGCGATGACGCCTGCCCAGCGGATGAAGGCGGTGCAGTCTGTGAAAGGATATGAGCAGGACTTTTGGGTGCTGGCGGGGCGTTGAACTCTGGCGGCAGCGAAGGGCTGTTTTTTTCAGCACTGACAATGGCGTGCCTTGGGGCCAGGCAAGAAGTGCGGCACCTGAGCCTCTGGTCAGTTGGGCAAGGCATAGCCTTTGTCGTTGATCAGTCGAACGGCCGCACCTGTGCGGCTCTTTTTGAACATCAGCCCCGTGCGAACTCCGGCCGGTCGTTTTGCTGGGGCTTCAAAGGTGCAGCCACCTTGCCTTCAGCGCGTTCCTTGCGCCATTGCTCCTTGCGTGCTGTCCACTCTTTGAGTCGGGTGTGGGCCACGGTACTGTCTTTGGCCATCTGTTCTTCGTTGGCCACTTGTGCCGCCAGTTCCAGGCGGATGCCGTTGGGGTCGAAGAAATAAATGCTCTTGAAGATGTGGTGGTCGGTCACCCCCAGTACTTCCACGCCGTGGGCTTGCAGGCGGGCCTTGGTGTCTTCCAGCTCCTGCACGGTGTTCACGCGAAAGGCGATGTGGTTGACCCACAAGGGGGTGTTGGGCGAGGGCTCGGGCTTGACGTCATCGCCCAGGTCAAAGAAGGCGATGAAAGAGCCGTCTTGCAGGCGGAAGAAGAAGTGGGTGTAAGGGCAGTACTCACCCGTGCTGGGAACGTAGTCGCTCTGGATGATGTGGTACAGCGGCAGGCCCAGGATGTCTTCGTAGAAATGGCGCGTTTCCTCCGCATCCCTGGCTTTGTAGGCGTAGTGGTGCAACTGCTGAATGGCGGCTGGCGCAGGCAATGTGGCTGTGGGCGCAGGGGTCTGGGGGGCGGTCATGGGGCGTCTCCTGAATGTGGATCAAATTCTACTATTCATAATTGATTTACTTAAAAATAACTCTTGTGGATTCACCGGCATAAAAAAAGCCACCGCAGCGGCAGGCGCTGCGGTGGCTTTTTGCGGGTGCGCCAGGAATTACTGCTTCACAGCTTCCACTTGCACGACCAGGCGCACGTTCTTGGCAAAGCCCCAGTCCACGCCGTAGTTCATGCCCCACTGGGTGCGGTCGATGGTGGCTTCAAAGTCGCCACCGCACACTTCGCGCTTGAGCATGGGGCTTTGGTAGCAGGCGAACTGGTTGGCCTTGAGGGTGATGGGGGCTGTTTTGCCCAGCAAGGTCAGCTGGCCGGTGACTTCGCTCACGTTGTCGCCCTTGAAGACGAACTTGTCAGAAACGAACTTGATGGTGGGGTGGGCGGCTGCGTTGAACAGGTCTGCGCTTTGCAGGTGCTTGTCGAAGGCAGGCGTGCCGGAGTTGACCGATGTGGCGTCGAAAGAAATCTCCACCTTGCCGCTCTTGCCAGCACGGTCGAATTGCACGGTGCCTTCCTTCTTGTCGAAGCGAGCGCGGTTGACCGATGCGCCAAAGTGGCTGATTTCAAAGGTCACGAAGGTGTGTGTAGGGTCGATGGCGTAGTTGGCCGACTGGGCTTGTGCAGCGCCTGCAAACATGGTTGCCACGGCGGCCAGTGCGAAGAGAGATTTGCGCATGGGAAAAACTCCTGAAAATCAGAGGGTTGAGGAAACGGTTGTGGAAAGCGGATAAACAGTGGTTAACAGCGCGGGGCTCAGAGCTTGCCCACACCCGTCAATGCCAGCTTGAACTTGACTTGAACGTCATCGGCCACCATCGAGGTGTCTGCCCACTCGTTCTCGCCAATCTTGAAAGCCAGGCGCTTGATGGGGAAGGCGCCCGTGGCAGTGGTGACGGGGCCGGCTTGTGTCAGCGTGACGGGTGCCACGACATTGACCGAATTGCCTTTGATGGTGAGCTTACCCGCCACCTCAAACTTGCCGCCGCCCAGGGCCTTGATGGCGCTGGATTCAAACGTGGCTTGGGGGAACTTGGGCACGTTGAACCACACGGCCTTGGGCAGTTCGGCGTCTGTTTCCTTGGAGCCAAGGGTGGCGCTGCCAGTGTCTACCGTGAAGGTGATTTTGCTGGTGGCCAGCTTGGCAGGGTCGAAGGCCACTTGGGCATCGAACTTCTTGAAGTGACCGTCCAGGGGCACGCCCATCTGGCGTGCGGTGAACTGCACTTCGCTCTTGGCAGTGTCCAGCTTCTGCTGGGCCAGGGCGGGTTGGGCGAGCAACGTGGAGCCCAGGGCCAGTGCGGAAACGATGTTGGCGAATTTCATGAAAACTCCTCAGAGATATGGGGCCTGCCAGCGAGGTTGGCAGCGATGAGAGTGTTGGTTTTGCGGTGCAAGCAGAATCAGTGGTTGTTTCAGCGCTTGCCGGGCAGCATGCGTTGCAGCAAGCCGTCGCGGTCAATGAACTGGTGCTTGAGCGCTGCGGCCACATGCACCACCACCAGGCCTGCCATGGCATAGGCAGATAGCTCGTGCCAGGGCTTGATCGCCTCGGCCAATTCCTTGCTCACGGGCACAAAGTCGGGCAATTGCCACAGGCCCAGGAACACGATGGGGAAGCCTGCTGCCGAGCTGTAAGCCCAGCCAATCAACGGCACTGCGAAAAACAGCACATACAGCAGGTGGTGCGTGGCGTGGTGCGCCGCCTTTTGCCACACGGGCATGGCGCGTTCCATGGCGCGTGGCAAAGCCGGTGGCCGGTGGGCGATGCGCCACACCAGTCGCAGTACAGACAGCGCCAAAATCGTCACGCCCGCCCATTTGTGCCAGTTGTAGAGCTTGAGCCGCTGGGGCGAGAAGGGAAGCCCGGTCATGTAAAGGCCCAGGCCAAAAATCGCGACCAGTGCGATGGCCAGCACCCAGTGCAGCAGCATGGCGGTGCCCGAGTACCGCAGGGGCCTGGAGCCCGTTTCGTAAGAGGGTGAAGACATGGGGTGTATTGGTCGAAAGTAAGGGGGCAGAAGGGCTGGCTTGGGAGCCAGTGCCAGCGCTGCAATACCTGCAGTTTAGGAAGCGGCGGCCGGTGTCGGTTTCAGGCGAATTGTTGCCTTGATTCAAAAAAACTGAATTGATACAGCCTCTGCGCTCAAAGTTCCCCAACGTTTGAGATGGCGCATTGCACGCAAAACGTGGCTTTCCCTGGTGGTCAACACCAAGGATCTACAAGGGGGTGAGGGCAAAGGGGGCCATGGCGGTACGGCAGACCTTGGCCGTACCTGTGCTGGCTGAGAAAGGCAGGGAGAAGGGGTGTGAGGGCTGTTGCAGCCCTCCGAACTCAGCGTTGCTGCTGCGCGGCAGATTTCCAGGCGCGGGCAGCGGCTTCGCTGTCGCCCCGCTGTTCTGCCAGCTCGGCCAAGTTGCGCCAGGCGCTGGCGCGCAGGGATTTGTCGGTCAGCTGTGATGCTGCTTGCGTCAGCAATTGCTGCGCCTTGCCCCAAAGCTGCCGCTTCAGGCAGGCCATGCCTGCCAGATACTGCAACCGTGCATCGCGAGGGTTGGCCTGTTGCGCTGCTTCAATGCGCGCCAGCCAGCCGGCGTCGATGGTGGACAACCCGTCTTCGAGGCAATGGATGAGCTTCAGCGCCAGGCCTTCGGGCAGGCCATCGGGCAGCTCTACCATGCGCTCCCACACGGGCAGGAGCCAGGCTCGCACCTGGGCCGGATCGCCACCCAGATGGGCCAGGCGCTGGGCGGCTTGCACCGCCAGTTCGGGCATGTTGCGCTCAGAGTTTTCCAGCGATGCCCAGATCTGCACCAGCTGCGCGGGGTCGTGCGCCGACTGGATGAGTTCAATGGCCAGTCCGCGCACGATGCTTTGCGCAGCACCTGCCGAGAACGCGCGGTGCTTGCCCAGCAAACGGGCGGTGTCCAGCGCTTCACGGGTTTGTCGTGCCTGGCGTGTGGCCTTGAGGCGAATGCGCAGTGCCAGAGTGCGACGGGCCGCCCCCTGCGGCAACGCAGCGAGGCGCTCCAGGGTTGCGTTGGGGTCCCGGTCGTCCAGGCTCCAGCGGGCGGCGCGAATCTGGGCTCCCTCACGCAGTTCCTGGTCTTGCCCGTTGCCCTTGGCGGGGGCCTCTTCCAGGGCGTTTTGCAGGTGGCTTTCGCGCGTGGCCCGGTCTTGCAGGGCATGCGAGGATTCGGCCGCAATCAGATGCGCCAGCGCGCGCAGTTGCTTGCCATGGGGTACCGGCTCGCCAGCGGACTGCAATGCACCTTCTTGCGCCAGCGCAGCCAGCGCTGATTTGCGAGAGCGCAGGAAGCGCCCGGCCAGCATGTGCGTTAGCGCGTCCAGCAGCGCATGGTGCATGGCGCGTTCTTTTTGCTGCACGCGCCAGCGGCGGGCCTGGTGGGGCAGTGCCAGCAGGGCTGCCAGGGCCCGCAGGGCCGCGTACAGCGTGGTGAATCCGCCCACCAGCAGCAGCACGACCAGATTGAGTGACAGGTCTACGCGGTAGGGCGGCCAGTACAGGGTGACAGTGCCCTGGTTGTTGCCCGCAAACAGCGCAGCAGCCACGGCCACGCCAAACAATGCCAAGAGCCAGAGAGCTGCGCGCATGCTGGGGGCCCTCTTTATCGGCCTGCGGCGGCGGTCGCCAGCGCAGAGAGGGTTTCGTCCAGCCGTGGCAGCTCAGCGCCCTTCATGTTCTGCTGGGCTTGCTGCAGCATGGTGGCTGCGTTCTGGGTGCGGCGCGAGGTGGGGTCAAAGTATTTGTTCAGCGCCGCGGTGGCGGCTGCCAGGTCGGCGCGGGCTGAGTCGTATTGCCGTGCCAGCACGCCCAGGCGGGCATTGAGCAGCTTGAGCTTGAGGTTTTCGCGCAGGAAGAAGGTCTGGTCAGGGGCCAGCAAGATGGCTTCTGGCTGATCAATGCGGCTGACGCGTACCAGCCCGCGGGCTTCGTCGCGCACCACTTCCCAGCTGCGCTGCAGGGTGGCTTGCCACCAGGGCAGGTTGGCCAGGTCAGCGGCGGTGCTGGTTGCGGCGGGTGCTGACAGGCGCCGCGTGGCTGCTGCCTGCGCCACGGCGTTGAGCGCTGGCAGGTCATCCACCTGGCGTACCAGCTCGTCCAGCCGACCCAGCAGGCCGGCGGTGTCCGTCACGGCAGCGCGGGTCAGCCGGTCCAGATCGCGGCCGATGGCCCTTTGCAGGGGCGCCAGGCGCGGCTGGGCGGCGCGCTCGATGCGCTGGTTGGCCGACTTCAGTGCTGCAACCAGTGGATCGAGGCTGCCAGTGAGCTGGGCCTGTTGCTGCGCCAGCCTGATGGCTGATTCAATGTCCACCACCAGGTTTTCGTCGCGCGAGCGCGACAGGCTTTGCATCAGCTCTTCAAGCTGGCTGCGCTGCAGCGCCACTTCGCTCACGCGGGCTTCTGCCACTGATAGCCGCGCAGACGTTTCTCGGACTTGATCTTCCGCCTGCCGGGCGATGGTGCGCGCCTCAATCGCCAGCGCCCCCGAGTCTGCCGACTGCCGCGCCAGCTGTTCCTGGATGCCGGTGAGCTTTTGCCACAGCATGACGCTGCTGGCGAGTGCGGCGGCTGCCACCACGCCCAGCAACAAGTGGATGATGCCCACGCCCGTAGCGCGCCCAGGCGCGGCGGCTGGCGCTATCACTGCCTCAGCGGGGGGCGGTGCAATGGCGGCGGCGGGGGGCGGTGGAAGATCGTTGGGTGGCGCAGAGCTCATGCGCCCGATTCTATCGAGGCCACCACGTCCGCGAGGGCTGGACGGCATTCACGCACCTCGCCAAAGCCGGCGTCGTGGGCTGCCTGGGCAATGCGGGGGTGGGTGGCCAGTGCGCGGGCGGTGTGCCAGTGGTGCTGCGGCAACGATTCAACCAGATGGGCGACGGCTTCGGAGCTGCTGAGCAGCCACAGGGATCCGTTGTGGGATGCCTGGCGGGCGAGGGCTAAATCATCCGCTGACAGCTGCGGGGCGCCACGCTCGTAAGCCACCACGAAATCCACATGCCCCCCGGCGGCTTCGATCTGGCGGGCCAGCCAGTCGCGACCGGAACCCTGGTTTTCGTGCACGCCGGCAGAGCGGCCACGCACGATCAGGATGCGATCCCCCGGGCGAACCTGGGTGTGGACTTGCTCCCACAGCGCTTCGGAGTCGAACTGCGGTGCGTGGGCTGCGGGCCCATCAATCAGGGGGGCGGGCCAGCCAGCCTCTTGCAACACGCGCGCTGTGCCTGGACCGGGTGACCATGCTCTTGTTTTGATAGCTGCTGGCGCTTGATGGATGGGCGCTAGAGCATGAAATGATTCAAGAAAATACAAGGCCGCATTGCCGCTGACAAACATGGCAGCGCGGTAGCTGTCCAAACGGCTGCATGCGTGCTGCAGGGCCTGTTGCAGCGTGGGTTCAGAGGCGGGGCCCACGTGGATCAAGGGCAACGCTACCGCAGCAATGCCCCGCTGGGTCAACTGGCCCACCCAGTGCGCGGCTTCACGCGCTGGCCGGGTCACGATGACTTGCGGGGGATGCAAGGCGCCGCCTGGGTGATTCAGCCCGCGGTGGCAGGCGTTGTGCCGACGGCACCGCCATCGCGCAGTTGCTGTGCAATGGCAAGCCCCAACGCATCCGCCTGGGCCAGCGTGGTGACGGTAGCACTGGCGCTGGCGCGCACCAAGGGGAGTTTGCCTTCCGTGTCGCCCCATGCGGCATCGAGCTGCAGGGTGGTGCCGGTCAGGGTGCCATGGGCGGCCAAGGGCATGGAGCAGCTGCCACCCATGGCACGGCTCACCGCGCGCTCGGCCGTCACCGTCAGCCAGGTGGGCATGTGGGCCAGCGGCGCAAGGGCGTCAATCAAGTCTTGGCGATCACTGCGCACTTCAATGCCCAGGGCCCCTTGGCCCGCGGCAGGCAGCATGGCGGTGGGGGCGAATGTGGCGCGGATGCGCTCGCCCATCTTCAGCCGTTTGAGGCCCGCTGCGGCCAGAACAATCGCGTCGTACTGGCCTTCGTCGAGCTTGCGCAAACGGGTGTCGAGGTTGCCGCGCAGGGGCTCAATCTTCAGGTCAGGCCGCAGGGCTTGCAGCAGCACCTGGCGGCGCAGGCTGGATGTGCCCACCACCGCACCTTGCGGCAGCGCTTCCAGGCTGGCGTAGCGCGGCGAAACGAAGGCGTCACGGGGGTCTTCGCGCTCCATCACGCAGGCCAGTGCGAAGCCTTCAGGAAGCTCCATCGGCACATCTTTGAGCGAGTGCACGGCGATGTGGGCGCGGCCTTCTTCCAGCGCCACTTCCAGCTCTTTCACGAACAGCCCCTTGCCCCCCACCTTGGATAGCGAGCGGTCCAGAATCTGGTCGCCCTTGGTGGTCATGCCCAGCAGTTCCACAGAGTGGCCCCTTGCGCGCAAAAGTGCCTGCACATGCTCTGCCTGCCACAGCGCAAGGCGGCTTTCGCGGGTGGCGATGACGATGGAAAGGGGGGATTGGACGGGGCTCAAGTTCGTAACCTGTTTGTAATCATTCTGCGGCGGGCGATGCTAGCATGCGCCCGCATCGGTGACCTTGATGTGGCGCGTGTCTATTGCAGTAGCGGCGCTGATCGGGCACCTCTTTCCCATCTCCGGAGACCCTCGCGCATGAAACGATCCGACAAGGACCAGCCCCTGATTGACGATATCCGCCTGCTGGGGCGTATTTTGGGCGACGTGATCCGTGAGCAAGAGGGGGTGGAAGCCTACGAACTGGTCGAGCAGGTGCGCAAGCTGTCTGTGGCTTTCCGCCGCGATGCTGACCAGGACGCCGACCGCGCGCTCAAGAAGCTGCTCAAGTCCCTCTCGGGCGACCAGACGGTGAGCGTGATCCGCGCTTTCACCTACTTCAGTCACCTGGCCAACCTGGCCGAAGACCGCCACCACATCCGCCGCCGCGCCGTGCATGAACGTGCGGGCGATACGCAAGAAGGCAGCATTGAAGTGGCCCTGTCGCGCCTGCGCTGGGCCGGCATTGCGCCCAAGACGATTTCGCAAACGCTGGCCGGCAGCTACGTGGCACCCGTGCTCACCGCCCACCCCACCGAAGTTCAGCGCAAGAGCATTCTGGACGCCGAGCGCGACATCGCCCAACTGCTGGCCGTGCGCGATGACATCCAGGTGCGCGCGCAGCTGTACAACAGCGCCAAGGACGCGCTCACCCCTCGCGAACTGGCCGCCAACGAAGCCTTGCTGCGTGCCCGCGTGGCGCAGCTGTGGCAAACGCGCCTGCTGCGCTACAGCAAGCTCACCGTGGCCGATGAGATCGAGAACGCGCTGTCGTATTACGAAGCCACCTTCCTGCGCGAGATCCCGAAGATCTATGCGGACCTGGAAGCCGAACTGGGCCAATACCCCGTGCACAGTTTTCTGCGCATGGGCCAATGGATTGGCGGCGACCGCGACGGCAACCCCAACGTCACTGCGCAAACGCTGCAGTACGCGCTGAGCCGACAGTCTGACGTGGCGCTGCGCCACTACCTGACCGAGGTGCACTACCTGGGTGGAGAACTGTCTTTGTCTGCGCGCCTGGTGCGGGTGTCGCCCGAGATGGAAGCCCTGGCTCAGCGCTCGCCCGACACCAGCGAGCATCGTGTGGATGAGCCTTATCGTCGCGCCCTCACCGGCATTTACGCCCGCCTGGCGGCATCGCTCAAAGACCTGACGGGCGGTGAGGCCGCGCGCCATGCCGTTGCGCCCCAGAATGCCTACGCCAGCGCAGAGGAGTTTCTGGCCGATCTGCGTGTGATCGAGACATCACTCAAGTCACACCATGGCGAAGCGCTGGCGCAAGAGCGTCTGCACCCGTTGATCCGCGCCGTGCAGGTGTTTGGCTTCCACCTGGCCACGGTGGACCTGCGCCAAAGCTCTGACAAGCACGAAGAGGTGGTGGCCGAATTGCTGGCCAAGGCGCGCATCGAGCCGAACTACGCGGGCCTGCAAGAGGCCGCCAAGCGCGCGCTGCTGATCAAGCTGCTGAATGACGCACGCCCGCTGCGCGTGGTGTGCGCCGAGTATTCGGCCCACACCCAGGGCGAGCTTGCCATTTTTGAAACCGCCCGGGTGATGCGTGAGCGGTTTGGCCACGAAGCCATTCGCCACTACATCATCAGCCACACCGAAACGGTGAGCGATCTGCTCGAAGTGCTGCTGCTGCAAAAGGAAGTGGGCTTGATGAACGGCACGCTCGATGCCGAATCGAAGAACCACCTCATCGTGGTACCGTTGTTCGAAACCATCGAAGACCTGCGCAACGCCGCGCCCATCATGCGCGAGTTCTATGCGCTGCCCGGCGTGGCGGCATTGGTGCAGCGCAGTGGTGGCGAGCAGGACATCATGCTGGGCTACAGCGACAGCAACAAGGACGGCGGCATCTTCACCAGCAACTGGGAGCTGTACCGCGCCGAGATTGCCCTCGTCGAACTCTTCGACGAACTTGCCACCAGCCACGGCATCCAGCTGCGCATGTTCCACGGCCGGGGCGGCACGGTGGGCCGGGGCGGTGGTCCCAGCTACCAGGCCATCCTGGCGCAGCCGCCTGGTACGGTGCGCGGGCAGATTCGCCTGACGGAGCAGGGCGAAGTCATCGCGTCGAAATACGCCAACCCCGAAATCGGCCGCCGCAACCTCGAAACCCTGGTGGCCGCCACGCTCGAAGCCACCTTGCTGCAGCCCACCAAGCCTGCCACCAAGGCGTTTCTGGATGCTGCTGCGCAGCTCTCGCTGGCCAGCATGGCCAGCTACCGCGCGCTGGTGTACGAGACCTCGGGCTTTACCGAGTACTTCTTCAACTCCACGCCCATCCGCGAGATCGCCGAGCTGAATATTGGATCGCGCCCCGCATCGCGCAAGGCCAGCCAGAAGATCGAGGACTTGCGTGCCATTCCGTGGGGCTTCAGCTGGGGGCAGTGCCGTCTTACGTTGCCGGGGTGGTTTGGCTTTGGTTCTGCCGTCGAAGCCTTTGTGAATGCCGAGGGCAAAGACCCCAAGACCCAGTTGGCTCTGCTGCAGCGCATGTACCGGCAGTGGCCGTTCTTCCGCACGCTGCTGTCCAACATGGACATGGTGCTGGCCAAGAGCGATCTGGCTCTGGCATCCCGCTACAGCGAGTTGGTGACCGATGCCCGCCTGCGCAAGAAGGTGTTCACCGCCATCGAGGCTGAGTGGCACCGCACGGCCGATGCGCTCACCCGCATCACTGGCGACAAGCAGCGTCTGGCGCACAACACAGCCCTGGCGCGCTCCATCAAGCACCGTTTCCCGTACATCGACCCGCTGCACCATCTGCAGGTCGAACTGGTACGCCGCTGGCGTGCGGGGCAGGGCGATGAGCGGGTGCAGACAGGTATCCACATCTCCATCAACGGGATTGCTGCCGGATTGCGCAACACGGGTTGATTGCGCGCAGCACCTGCAGAGAAGAACGTGCGAGGTTAGCTGCAAGCCTCGCTGGTTCCTTTATTCAGGCAGATATTCCAGCGGTGCCTGCTGCGTGTTCCAGTCCTCGGTGAACGAGTTGAAAAACTCCAGGGGTTTGGGGGCAGACAGCAGGTAGCCCTGCGCTTCGTCAATGCCCGCGCCAATCACCATGGCCAGTTGCTCAGGGGTTTCTACGCCTTCACACACGGTGCGCATTTTCAGGGACCGTGCCAGCTGCGCAATGTGCTGCACCACGGCCAGCGCCTCAGGGCGCTCCATGGCTTCCTGCACAAAGCTGCGATCAATCTTGAGGGTGCTGAAGGGGAAGCGGCACAGGTAGCTCAGCGATGAATAGCCGGTGCCGAAGTCGTCCAGTGCCACGTGAATGCCCAGGGCGTGCAATGCATGCAGTTGCTTGAGCGCGGCTTCGGTGTCTTCGATGAACACCGATTCCGTGATTTCCAGTTCCAGCCGGTCAGCAGGCAGGCCTGTGGATTCCAGCACCGATTGCACGAGCGATACGAATTCGGGATCGGCCAGCTGCACGGGCGAGACATTCACCGCCACGCGCACGCCTTTGAGCTGGTTCCGCGCGCATTCGCACGCATGGCGCAGTGCCCACAGGCCAATCAGATCCATCATGCCTTCTTGCTCAGCCACCGGGATGAACTCGCCAGGGCTCACCTTGCCCAACTGCGGGCTTTCCCAACGCAGCAAGGCTTCGGTGCCGGTGATTTTCCAGGTGGAGAGATCCACCTTGGGCTGCCAATGCAGGCTGAGTTCGTCGTGGCGTACAGCCTGGCGCAAGCCTTCTTCCACCTCGGCCCGCCGGCGGGTGCGTTCTCGCAATGCGTGGGTGTATTCGGCAGCGCGCCCCCGGCCATGGGCCTTGGCGTCATACAGCGCAATGTCGGCCCGCACCAGCAATTCGTCCACATGGGTGACTTCACCGTCTATCAGCGCAATGCCTACGCTGGCGCCCACTCGCAATCGCCGCTCTTTGATCTGGTAAGGGCGTGAGAGTGCCGTCACCAGCCGTGCGGCCAGTGCTTGCGCTTCGGTGGTGTCTGCCCCCGTGTCGTTGTGGTGCAGCAATATGGCGAACTCATCCCCGCCGAGTCGTGCCACCAGGCTGTGTGGCGGTGCGTGTTGCAGCAAACGCTCAGCCACGCAGGTGAGCAGCGTGTCGCCTACGGAGTGCCCCAAGGTGTCGTTGACGGTCTGGAAATGGTCCAAGTCCAGCAGCAGCAACGCACCCGAGGGGGGATGCACCCGCAGTTGCTGCTCGATGGCGGTGTGCAATGAAAACCGGTTGGCCAACTGGGTGAGCGAGTCGGTGTGCGCCTGCCGCTGCAGCCGCTCCTGTGCTTGCGCCACGAGTGTTCGGTCTGATATCACACCCCGCCAGCCGGAGGGTTGCCCCAGTTCGTCGAACAAGGGCTTGCCCTGGAGTGCCAGATGGCAGTGCTGGCCACCCTGTTCAATCACCACAGCCACGTTATGGAATGGCACGCCTTTGGCCAGCGCCTGGGCCATGTCGCCGCCACCACTCAAGGCATGTTGCTCCAGCCAAGGCACCAGCGAGAGGCCCTGGAGCGTGTCCGGTGCGGCGTGCAGCAGCTTGGCCAAGCGCGCAGAGGGCTGCTGCAAGCGGCCCTCGGTGTCGATTTCCCACAGGGCGTCGGTTGCACGTTGTTCGAAGTCCTGTAACACCACCGCCAGCATTTGCTCGTGCCGGACGGCCTCGTTTTTGGCCAGGATCAGCGCGGAGGCCTTGCGCCAGTAAGAGATGCCGCCGACCAGCACCATGAACGCATACAGCAGCACCAGAAGGGCAAAGGCGACGAACTGCGGCTCTCCTGCACGCGCCAGAGCCCACAAGGCCGACGCTGCAAACACTGCCACATACGCCATGCTCGCCAGCGGCAGGGCGCCCAGCACAAAGGCGCCAGCCCCCATCATCCCGGTGAACAGGGCGGTAATCGCCACCTGCTGGCTGTGCCCTGCATCGGCGAACCACACCACGGGAAGACAACCCCAGGCCAGCGCCAGCACGCCAGCGTGCAGGGTAGAGCGGCGGATAGCGCGGCAGGACACCTGGGTGGAGCAGCGATTCCGAAACCGAAACCAGCTAAGCAACGACAGGCTGGCAAGCGTCATCATCATCGCCCACCAACTGAAAAGCCCTGGGGTCAGGTTGTCTTTGAAGCTCCACAAAATGAGTGAAGCATTGCCCATGTTGGCTGCCATGGCCATGGGGGTCAGTCGCAGGACCGCGCTGAGGTGTTCATGGCGAATGCGCCCTGCCGCCGCCCCGGGGTCTCCGTACATGGTCCGGATGCCGCTGCGCAGCAGGCGCACTTCGGAGATGAGTGAATTTAGCATTGTTGCGATTTTTAGCATATCGTAGCAAAACTACGATCAATCTGCTCTTGTGGAGCGAAGGCCCTTCGTCTTCTGGGTTTAGTCGCTCAGCAGTTCGCCCACTGCCTTCAAGTCTTCCACCCGGTCGCACACCGCCTTCACGGCCATCATGACGGGAATGCCCAGTAGCAGCCCCCACAGGCCCCAGAGCCAGCCCCAGGCCAGCACGCTCACGAACACGGCGACGGGGCTCATGCTGCTGGTGCGGCTGGTGAGCCAAGGTGTGAGCAGGTTGCCGACGATGGTGTGAATCACGAGCGATGCACCACCAATGGCCAGGGCCATGTCGAACGAGCCGAACTGCAGGAAGGCCACGAGTGCCGATGCCCCGGTGACCAGCGCAGAGCCAATGTACGGCGCCAGGTTGAGCACCCCCGCCACAACACCCCATACGGCCGCGTTTTCCAGCCCCAGGGCCCAATAGGCCAGGCCCGTGGCCACGCCCACCAGCACACTCGTGAAAACCTGCACCAGCAAATAGCGCTGAATCTGGTTGGTAATGTCTTCCAGCACATGGATGGTGATCTTGCGGCGCTCCAGGCTGGTGCCTGCAATGCGCAGCAGCTTGTTGCGAAACAGGTTGCCCGAGGCCAGTGCAAAAAACGTGAGAAACACCACCACCGTGAGTTGGCCTAGTGCAGACATCAACCCCATGGTGCCGCTCCACAGGTAGTCACGCACATTGAACGGCGGGCGCTCCACCACCACCCGCTGCACACCGCGCCGGGGTGGGCTAGTGGTGCTGTTCTCGGCGGCGGCCTGCTCGATCTGGGTGGCCGCCTTCTGCACGGTGTCCAGCGGGCTGCTGCCGCCCGCGCGCGCCTTGAGGTTGTCGCGCACTTTCTTGGCGGCCACGGGCAGCGCGTCCACCAATTGGGTGGCGCCATCGCTCAACGACCATGCAGCGCTGGCCAGCCCCAGCACCAGGCTGATGAGCAGTGCGCCGGCACTGAGCCAGCGCGGCACGTGGTAGCGGTACAGCACGTCCACCAGGGGGCGCAGCGCGGTGGTCAGCAGCAGGCTCAGCATGATGGGGATGAACACTGCGCTGGCCCAGTGCAGCAACGCCACACTGGCGAACAGCGCCAGCAAGGCCAACGACAGGTTGCGCACATCCACTGGCATGTGGAGCAGGAGGGGGGCGGGGGCAGGCGGGGAGGCGGGGGGCTCTGTGCCTGTCATGGCTTCGCGCGGGGCATCGTCCGCTGCCGCCTGCGCTGCATGGGCGTTGCGAGGGGTTTCTTCCGTGTGCGGCGTCAGGGCCGCGCCCGGCTCTGAGGGCAGTGTGGGGGAGGGCTGTGGAGCTGTAACAGGCGCGTTCATGCGCGGATTGTGGGGCAGCCCCAGCCCGCTGTGTGTAGGTGGCCGCCTGCGTCGCAACTTGGCTGCTAAAGCCTTTAGCAGAGCCTTCTACAGCGGTTGAGCAACTTGTGCGAAGCACCACACCCATTGCTGGGGTGTGGGCACGGCCTTAGTCGGTGGATTTGCGTTCAGTGGCAAGGCCCGGGCTGCATCAGCACCGGCCTTGCTCACCCGTCCTTGTTCAGCAGGAAGGAAGGGTGCGTTTCTTGTTGATGGCGTCCACCGTGCCCAGCAACTGCGGCCAGTAGGTGGGCAGCGCCGACCAGGGCGTTCCGATGGTCAGGTTGGTGGCATAGACCATGCCTGTGTTCATGCGCGGGCTATTGGCCTTGGCCAGCGCTGCTTGCATGTCGGTGCATGTGCTGGCGGTGTGCAGCAGCATGGCCTGGGCGGCGTTGTCCTTGGCGTAGACCCAGGTGTGAGCGGGCTGCGGGTCAATGGCTTGGTAAGCAGCAGCGTTGCCGGCATATGTGACGAGTACATCGGCCACGCCCGTGCCAGAGTTGGCGCTGGCGTAGGCGGCTGCGGGGTAGGTGCCGGGATTGCCGATCACTTTGTAGCTTCCCTTGCCCTGCACATAGCTGTAAATCTCCTGGAAGTAGGCCAGCCGGTTGCTGTCGGTAGACATGCCATCCAGGAAAAACCCATCGAGCACGCCAGGGTACAGCGTGAGGTAGTTGTCAATGGTGGCCTTCACATCGGTCACCGAAAGCTCGCCGCTGCTACCCGATGCTGTGGCCACATAGCCCACCACCTTGTTGGTGGTGCCAGTCACTGCCTTGAAGGCGGTGATGGCCTTCAAGGCATCTGCATCGACCTTGGTGCTGGCCGTAATCACCCCGTTGTGGGGATTGGCAATGGCGGTGATTTGGACATCCGGGTAGCTGGTTGCTCCGGCGGTGAGCGTGTTCCAGGGGGAAGATGTGCCGGTGCTGCTGAAGTACGCAGGCACCAGCACCTGCAGCGCCTTGGGTGTGGGCCGCACGTAGTAGCTGACCGTGTCCGTGGCGGTATTGCTCTGGCTGACCGCCTATGCCTTGACCTGGAACGTGGCCGATGCGGCCACGCTGCTGCCCACGCTCAGGGTGGCGCTGGCCACGCCGCCCACGGTGGAGGGCGCTACGGGTGCCACCGTGGCGGCCGCGGCAGGATTGACTTCCAGCGTGACGTTGGTTCCATTGGGTGCTGGACTGCGGTCAACCGACACGTTCACCACCAAGGCGTCAGAAGCACCGGCTTCCAGCACATTGTTGCTGGGCAGCACAAAGCTCAACCCGATGGGCGCAGAGGGCACTGGAGCCGGGGCCGGGGCTGGTGTCGGAGCCGGTGCGGGCGTGCTGTTCTTGTCTGTCCCACCGCCGCAACCCGCCAGGGCCGCCGTCAATGCCAGCAGGGTTGCGATGCGATGTGTGTTGTGCATGGGTTGCATGGTGTGGTGTGAGGTGATTGGTTTGAAGGATTGTCATGCCAGGCGCGCGCTGCGCCAAGCGGCGGAACCTGGGTTTTGGGTGGAAAAACAGGCCTTGTTGCCCGGATTGCGCGGCTGGTACGCCGCTACGATGCGTGCCATGCCCTCTTGCACATTCCGCACTTCTTCTGCCGCGTTCTTGGCGGCCTTGCTGCTGGCTGGCTGCGGCACGCTGGATGTGCCACGCGCTGACAACTACCCCGCCACGGGCCAGAAAAAAGCCCGGGCCGTTCACCACTGGGATGTGCTGGCCAATGATGTGGCGGCCCGGGTGGCTGAAAAAATTGCCGCCTGGCCCGCGGGTGAGCATCCCATTCATCTCACGGTGACTGACAAATCCAGCTTCAGCCAGGGTTTTCTCAAGCTGCTGCGTGTGCAGTTGCTCAACCGGGGCGTGACCTTGGCAACGGGGCCCACCGAGGTGGAGTTGCAAATCGAGGCCCAGCTGGTGCAACACCTGGAGCCGCTGTCTGCAAGCTCGCCCGTGCCGCTGCACTGGACGGCGTTGGGTGCGGGCGTGGGCGTGTGGCGCGATTGGCGCGAGCACTACCCGGACCGCAGCCTGCTGCCTGGCATGGCCACGCTGCTGGGCGTGGGCACGGGCCTGGCGGTAGACCTTGCTCAGCGCTACACGCAAGGTGATGCGGCGGGTGGCCCCACGCGCACGGAAGTGCTCATCACCACCGCACTCAAAACCACCGACCGCTACCTGGCGGGCTCGGCCGACCTGTATTACATCGAACGTGGCGATGCGCCGTTGTATTTGGCAGAGCCGCCTCCACCGCCTCCGCCACCGCCCACGCCGGTCAAGAGCTGGCGCGTGACAGCGCCAATGCCCGTAGGGGCGACCCCCGCCACGCCATGAGCCGCTTGCCATGAAACGCCGAGATTTCTTCAGCGCCGCTGCGCTCATCGGTCTGACCGGGTGCAGCAGCTTTTATTACGGTGACAAGCCGGGTGCGACCTGGTTTCCCACCGACCTGATCGAAACCAACCACCGTGCGGTGGACGCCTTGCTGGCCAACGCGCCGCTGGATGCGCAGCACCCGGTGATGGTGGCAACACTGGTCCACGTGGACCGGCTGAGCGAGTCCTCGCGCCTGGGGCGCATTTTTTCTGAGCAGATCGCCGGGCGCATGGTGCAGCGTGGCGTGCGCGTGGTGGAGTTGAAACTGCGCGACAGCGTGGCGCTGCAAAGGGACCAGGGCGAACTGCTGCTGTCGCGCGAGGTGCGCGAGGTGAGCCAGAGCCATGATGCGCAAGCGGTGGTGGTGGGCACCTACGCGGCGTCAGCGTCGGCGCTGTACATCAGCCTGAAACTGGTGACCCCGGCGGGCAACACCGTGGTGGCTGCCCACAACTACGCTGTGCCCATGGATGAGAACGTGCGGGTGTTGCTCGCCAGCGGTGGCTTGCGCTATTGAAAAGGGCTGAAAAACCAAAAGCGAGCGTCGACGCTCGCTTTTGGCTTTGGTTTTGCTATTTAATTGATAGCTGGTAGCGCTTATTCATCAAGCGCTAGAGGCCATTTTATTGATCAATGCAGCATCAACGCACCGGCAGACTTGCTCTTGCCTGCGCGTGCGGGTGGGTTGCACAGGCCGCAGGTGAAGTGGCGGTTTTCATACAGCTCGGTCACAAACTGGCCGCCGCACTGGCTGCACTTGGTGCGGGTGAGCATGCCTGCGTCCACAAACTTCACCAGGCGCCATGCGCGGGTGAAAGACAGCAGCGGCTCGATCTCGGCGGTGGCCACTTGTTCGTTGTACAGGCGGTAGGCCTTGGTCAGCAGTTCCACCGAATCCAGATCCACGCCCTTGGACAGGTATTCGTAGATGTTCAGGAACAGCGAGCTGTGGATGTTTTCTTGCCAGGTCAGGAACCAGTCGGTCGAGAAGGGCAGCTGGCCTTTGGAGGGCGACTTGCCTGCGATTTCCTTGTACAGGCGGATCAGGCGCTCGTACGACAGGGTGGTTTCCGACTCCAGCACCTGCATACGGGCTCCCATCTGGATGAGCATGGCAGCGCGTTCGATCTGCTTGGATTCATTCAGCACGCTTTTGGCGACGGTGGGGGTGGCGGTCATGGCAGGCTTTCGAGAAATGGTCGGGTTCGAGGGCGAAGAGCGAGAAGTGGGTGTGCCTTACAGCACTTCCGACACGCGGCTGGCCATCAGGATGTTGGCGTGCAGTGTGTTGGTGGCTTCGTTGCCCACCTTCTTGGCCGTGTGGTTGGTCAACAAGCTCCACACCAGGTTGTCGTCCACGCGGAAGCTGCACAGCAGCGTGTTGCGTGACGCCAGCTTGAGCACCTGGGCGGCCGACAGCGAGGCCAGGATGTCCGCGGCTTCTTCGTTCAACCCCAGACGGAACACGGCTTCGGCCTTGTCCTGGCGAATCAGGTTTTGGGCCAGCATCAGGTAAGTGAGGTTGGCTTCGCGGATTTCGGCGAGGATTTGTTCGTTGGTCATGGCGGCTTCCTTTTCCATTGGCTGGATCTGCGTTTCATGCGGTTGCATGTTTTGCGTGATCCGTTGAAATGGATTGTGAAACTGCCCCAATCAAAAATTAAGTCCGTTTTTGACTGTGCCGAGTGTCTGGTTTTGGGTAGGTGCTTGTAGGAATTTGCCTTACACGCGCCGAAGGCTTTGGCCTGCAGCGCCCTTGTAAAACGCTGCTACATGACCGCACCTCGGGGCCGTTCAGCCCCGCTCGACCGGACGCGCCGGGTCGCTGCACCATTCGCTCCAGCTGCCTGCAAAAAGTGATGTTTTTCCGAGACCTGCGACTTCCATGGCCAGCAGGTTGGGGATGGCGCTGACACCGCTGCCGCATTGGTGCACCACGGTGTCAGGGTTACGGCCTGCCAAAAGTTCATCGAACTCGGCGCGCAGCAGTGCTGCGGGCTTGAAGCGGCCGTCTGAACCCAGGTTCAGGCCAAAGGGCCGGTTCAGCGCGCCCGGAATGTGACCGGCCACAGGATCCAGCGGCTCTGTCTCGCCCCGGTAGCGTGGTGTGGCCCGCGCATCCACCACCGTCTGCGTGGGCTGCTGCAGATTTTGTAGCACTTCGCTGGCTGTGACCAAGCGGCGCAGCGGCGTGTGCAAAGTAAAGTGGCTTTGAAAATGCGCGGGCTCGTCGCCACTGGCCACGGCGCCACCTGCGGCCTGCCAGGCTTGCAAGCCGCCGTCGAGCACGGCCACCGCATCGTGGCCTGCCCATTTGAGCATCCACCACAGCCGCCCGCAGTAGTTGGCGCCCTGGCGGTCGTACACCACGGCCTGCATGTCATTGGAAAAACCCACGCTCGACAGCCACATGGCAAAACGTTCACGGCTGGGCAAAGGGTGGCGGCCGCCGGATGCGGGCTGGTCTGCCTCTTGTGCCACCAGCGTGCCGTGTGCGCCTGGCGCGCCGTGCTTGGCACTCAGGTTCTTGTCCAGGTCGGCATATACGGCGCCAGGAATGTGGGCCTGCGCAAACTGCTGCGCCCCAGCAGATGGGCTGGTCAGGTCAAAGCTGCAGTCAAACACCATCAGCGGCTGGCCGCTGGCGATCAGTGCTTGCAGTTCCGTGGCGGCAATCAGGGTCGTGTAGGTCATGGGTGAAAGCTCCGGGAGGCGCACATCGGCGCGCGGTGGGCGAGGGCACGGGTGAGTGCAAAAAACGTATTTTGTGCCGTGCGCATGCCGCTGGGTGTATCAGTGTTCTTCCGCAGGGGTGTCGGGTGCGGCGCGGGCGCGCAGCACAGTGGCCACAATGCCGCTGCCCACGATCAGCACCATACCCAGCCATCCAATCGGGGGGATCTGATCGTTAAACAACACCACGCTGTAGATGGCAGCGAACACAATGCCCGAGTACTGCAAATTGGCCACCACCAGCGTGCCGCGCGAGGTTTTGGCTGTGGAGTACGCGCGCGTCATGCACAGCTGTCCTGCTGCCGCCAGAACGCCGATGGGCAGCAACCACAGGGCGGGCCAGCCCGGCCAGGCAGACGTGCCAGTGAAGACCATGGCCACACCTCCCGCCACAGCCGAGCCCACGGCAAAGTAAAACACGGTGCGCGATTCGGGCTCGCCCAATCGGGAGAGTGCCACCACCTGCATGTAGGCAAACGCTGCCGTCATGCCCGAGAGGAGTCCCACCAGGCCTGCGAACGCCTGGTTCTGGTCCAGGCTGGGGCGCAGCATGAGCACCACGCCCACGAACCCCGTCAGCACCGTGAGGACCAACGAGCCCTGAAATGCCGGGCGCGGGGTGGCAGCAGTGGGGCGCCAGGCCATCAACGCGCCGCCTACCAGGAAGGCGGCAATCCACACGCTGCTCATGTAGTTGAGCGTCATGGCGGTGGCCAGGGGGAGTTTGCCGATGGCGTAGAACCAGGCGCCCAGAGAGGCCACACCCACCAGGCTGCGCCAGGCATGCATGCCGGGGTAGCGGGTTGCCAGGGTGATTTGTTGGGACCGCGCCAGCATCCACAGGATGGCGATGCCAATGAGGCCGCGGTAGAAGACCAGTTCTGCTGCGTTGAAGTGGGCCGAAGCCATCTTCACGCACACCCCCATGCTGGCAAATATGAAGGCGGCCAACACCATCCAGAGTGCTTGCATGGAGCGTGGAACCTGATCAGTGAGTTGAAATAAAAATAGCCGCCAAGGCTGGAGTTTCCAGCGCTGGCAGCTATTCTAATGAGAGCGGCGAGGGCACGTCCGCGTTACTGGCGGTGGTTTACCGCCGTATTTGGACGATTGGCTCTTGGCCGCAGATTGGTGACGCGCCGGGTGGCCTCAGCGTTGAGGCACCGCGCTGCCCATGGTCTGGCGGTACCACTCGTGAAAGTGCTGCATGCCGTCTTCCATGGGGCTCTGGTAGGGGCCGACTTCGTTGTCGCCGCGTTCCAGCAAGGCCTTGCGGCCCGCGTCCATGCGTTCGCCGATCTCGTCGTCTTCGATGCAGGTTTCCATGTAGGCGGCCTTTTGCGCCTCCACGAATTCGCGCTCGAAGGCTGCGATTTCTTCGGGGTAGTAGAACTCCACCATGTTCAGCGTCTTGGTCGGGCTGATGGGGTGCAGCGTCGAGACCGTGAGCACGTGCGGATACCACTCCACCATGATGTGCGGGTACAGCGTGAGCCAGATGGCTCCGTGCTTTGGTGGCACGCCGTTACGGTACGCCAGCAGGGCTTCATGCCAGCGTTCGTACACGGGGCTGCCGGCCTTGCCCAGGCAGTTGGCCACGCCCACGGTTTGCACCGAATAGTTCTTGCCGAACTCCCAGCGCAGGTCGTCGCAGGTCACAAAGCTGCCCAGGCCAGGGTGGAAGGGGCCGACGTGGTAGTCCTCCAGATAGACCTCAATGAAGGTCTTCCAGTTGTAATTGCACTCGTGCAGTTCGACATGGTCGAGCACATAGCCGTCAAAGCTCAAATCGGCCTTCGGGCCCATTTGCGCCAAGTCTGCCGCCACGTCGTAGCCGTTGTCTTCAAACAGCAGGCCGTTCCACTCGCGCAGCTTGTAGTTGTTCAGGTTCAGGCAGGGGTCGTGCGCAAAGTGCGGCGCGCCCAGCAATTCGCCCTTGGGGCTGTAAGTCCAGCGGTGCAGGGGGCACACAATGTTGCCGCCCGCGCTGCCTTTTTGCTGCGTTTGCAGCGAGCCTTTGCCCTTGAGCATCACGGCCTGGCGGTGGCGGCACACGTTGGAGATGAGCTCCAACCCGCCCTGGGCGTTGCGCACCAAGGCACGGCCCTCGCCCTCTTGGGGCAATGCGTAGTAATCGCCCGCGTTGGGCACAGAAAGTTGGTGCCCCACGTAGCGGGGCCCGCGCTGGAAGATGGTCTCCAGCTCGCGCTGGAACAGCGCATCGTCAAAATAGCTCGAAACTGGTAGTTGGCTCGCGGCCTGCTGCAGTTGAAGACTTAAATCAGACATGGGTGACCTGACCTAAAGACTCCCCACAGAGAGAGTGCGGGAGGTGCGCAAATGCGCATCTGGAAAAAAGAAACCGGCTAGGGTAGGTAGCCGGCTCGACGAGAATGGGATTATAGACGGTGGGGTTATTCCCGCGCACCCCTTGCGTGTATTGGTGCCGCGGGCTTGACCCAGAGCAGGGTTTGCGCAAGTTCTTCACCGCCTGCTGAAAAGCTCTTGGCACGCGCAAACGTGTCCCAAAGGCAAAGCTCTGTGGATGCTGCGCCTAAAATCCCCGATTTTACCCGCGCCAGCCGCCCACTGCCCATGCCCAAGGCTTCTCCCAAGACCGATCTGCCCAACGAACCCGCCAGCTATGAGCTGGCGCTGGAAGAATTGGAGCAACTGGTTGGCCGCATCGAATCCGGCCAGATGCCCTTGGACCAAATGCTGGCGGGCTACCAGCGGGGCGCTGCCTTGCTGGCGTTTTGCCGCAAGCGGCTCGATGCTGTGCAAGACCAGATCAAGGTATTGGACGAAGGCAGTCTGCAAGCGTGGAGGCAAGAATGAGCGCCGCCATGATTCCTGCATCTCTGACCGCTTGGGATTTGAACGGGTGGAGCAAGCACCACCTGGGCCGTGTGGAAGACGCGCTGTCCCGCTGGGTGGGCATTGAGGCCCCGGCAGGTCTGGGTGAGGCCATGCGCTATGCAGTTCTGGATGGCGGCAAGCGCCTGCGCCCCTTGCTCGTGCTGGCGGCTTACGAGGCGGCCCTCAGCGCCCAATCGACCGCATTGGATGTGACGCAGCGCAGCGGTGCTGATGAAGCCGCTCTGCGCGCGGCGTGCGCTGTGGAGCTGATTCACGCCTATTCGCTGGTGCACGACGACATGCCATGCATGGACAACGATGTGCTGCGCCGTGGCAAACCCACCGTGCACGTGCAGTTTGGCGAGGCCCAGGCTTTGCTGGCTGGCGATGCGTTGCAGGCGTTCGCTTTCGAGCTGCTGACCCCCGACGATGAACGGATTTCAGCCGCTGTGCAGGCCCATCTGTGCCGCCAACTGGCCCATGCCGCGGGCTCGGCCGGCATGGCCGGAGGGCAGGCGATTGATTTGGCAAGCGTCGGCTTGTCACTCACCGAAGACCAATTGCGCCAGATGCACCGTCTCAAGACTGGAGCGTTGCTCGAAGGCAGCGTGATGATGGGCGCGACCTGTGCAGGGGCTCAGGCCACAGCCCGTGCCGCTCTGCAAAGTTATGGCGCGGCGGTGGGCCTGGCCTTCCAGGTGGTGGATGACATCCTGGACGTCACGGCAGACTCGGTCACGCTGGGCAAAACCGCGGGCAAAGACGCTGCCAGCGACAAGCCGACCTATGTGTCGCTGCTGGGGCTGGAGCGCGCTCAGCAGTACGCTTCGCAGTTGCTTGAACAAGCCCATGCGGCCTTGGCCGATAGTGGCCTGCCTGATGTGCGCGCCCTGGCGGCTTTGGCTGACATGGTGGTGCGCAGATCGCACTGACTTGTTATCGGGACTGCCTTGCCAGTTGCGTTCAGATTGATGTTTAAATCAGCTGCTAGCGCTTGATATATAAGCGCTGGCAGCTATTAAAAGAATAGTAAATGGCCACGACTTCCTACCCCCTGCTGCAAACCATCAACGATCCGGCAGACGTGCGCAAACTGTCCCGGGCAGACCTCAAGGTGCTGGCCACCGAGCTGCGTGGTTTTGTACTGGAGAGCGTCTCTCAAACCGGCGGGCACCTCAGCTCTAACCTGGGAACGGTGGAGCTGACCGTGGCGTTGCACCATGTGTTCAACACCCCGGAAGACCGCCTGGTGTGGGATGTGGGCCACCAGACCTATCCCCACAAGATCCTCACCGGCCGCCGTGACCGCATGCACACGTTGCGCCAGCTGGGCGGTATCTCTGGTTTTCCGCAGCGGGCTGAGAGCCCGTACGACACCTTTGGCACGGCGCACTCCAGCACCAGCATTTCTGCGGCGCTGGGCATGGCCATGGCGGCCAAGCGCAAGGGGGAAGATCGTTACGCAGTGGCCATCATTGGCGATGGCGCCATGACCGCTGGCATGGCCTTTGAAGCGCTGAACAACGGTGGCGTGACCGATGCGAACTTGCTGGTCATCCTGAACGACAACGACATGAGCATCAGCCCACCCGTGGGTGCGCTCAACCGCTACCTGGCCCAGCTCATGAGCGGCCAGTTCTACGCGGCTGCCAAGAATGTGGGCAAGACCGTGCTGCGGCCGGTTCCGCCGTTGCTGGAGCTGGCCAAGCGCTTTGAACAGCAGGCCAAGGGCATGGTGGTGCCAGCCACGCTGTTTGAAAAGTTCGGCTTCAACTACATCGGCCCCATTGACGGGCACGACCTGGACTCGCTGATCCCCACGCTGGAGAACATCAAGGGCCTCAAGGGCCCGCAGTTCCTGCACGTCGTCACCAAAAAAGGGCAGGGCTACAAGCTGGCCGAGGCAGACCCGGTGGCTTACCACGGCCCTGGCAAGTTCGACCCGGCCGTGGGCCTGGTCAAAAGCACGGCTGCACCCAAGCAAACCTTCACCCAGGTGTTTGGCCAATGGTTGTGCGACATGGCGGCGCAAGACGGTCGACTGGTGGGCATCACGCCCGCGATGCGCGAAGGCTCGGGCATGGTGGAGTTTGAAAAGCGCTTCCCTGATCGGTACTACGACGTTGGCATTGCCGAGCAGCATGCAGTGACGTTTGCCGCCGGTATGGCGTGCGAAGGCGTGAAGCCGGTCGTGGCGATCTACTCCACCTTTCTGCAGCGTGCGTACGATCAGTTGATCCACGACGTGGCCCTGCAAAACCTGCCCGTCGTGTTCGCACTGGACCGCGCGGGGCTGGTGGGCGCTGATGGCGCGACGCACGCGGGTGCGTACGACATTCCATTTGTGCGCTGCATTCCCAACATGAGCATGGCTTGCCCTGCGGATGAGCGCGAGTGCCGCCAGCTGCTCAGCACGGCTTTTGAACAAGACCACCCGGTTGCCGTGCGTTACCCGCGCGGCAGCGGCGCAGGTGTGGCCCCCCTGGCTTCGCTCGAAGGCTTGCCCTTCGGCAAGGGGGAGATCCGCCGTGAACGCGTGGCGACGGATGACCTCGCCGCGCCGCGTGTGGCCATCCTGGCCTTCGGCACCTTGCTGTACCCCGCACTGCAGGCGGCGGAATCGTTGAACGCTACCGTTGTCAACATGCGCTGGGCCAAGCCGCTCGACGTGGATCTGCTGCTGCAGGTCGCTTCTCAGCACGATGCACTGGTGACCGTGGAAGAGGGCGCCATCATGGGCGGTGCGGGCAGCGCCGTCACGGAAGCCTTGAATGTTGCGGGTATTACCTTGCCAGTACTGCAGCTCGGTTTGCCAGATGTGTTCATTGAGCACGGCGACCCCGCGAAGCTACTGGCCCTGCAGGGCTTGGATGCCGATGGCATCAAACAGGCCATCACCAGGCGGTTCTTTACAACGGCAGAGGGCTGACTGCCCGCTGCGGACACTGCTCCGCACGTCAGCATGTGCAGCGCTCCACGTGGCCAACTTGGTCTTGCTGCAGGGGGCTGCTCAAAGTTCTGCATCACCGCGCTCTGATTTGCGCACCGGCACCTTCTACCCCCACTCGGTAGGGTGGAATGCTGCGCGCGTGCGAAACAAGCTTGCAAAACCCTGAAAGGCAGCCGAGACATCGGGGTTTTCGCGGGATAACCCGCAAAGTTCGCCGCGCGCAAGTTTTTACAATGCAGATTCAATTCGCACGTACTGGCCAGTGCTTGTTCCAAGCCCCGGCCGTCGAGCGGTGTGGTCATCACTCAGGAAAGATTTACATGGATCGTCGTTCCATCATCAAACAGGCCGGTATTGCCGGTGTGCTCGCCGCAGGTATTGCCCCAGCCGTTCACGCCCAGGCCACCGTGCGTTGGCGCCTTGCTTCCAGCTTCCCCAAGTCGCTGGACACCATTTTCGGTAGCGCCGAAATGTTTGCGAAAACGGTACGCGCCCTGTCCGGCGGCAAGTTCGAAGTGTCGGTGCATGCAGCCGGTGAATTGATGCCGGCCTTCGGCGTGGTGGACGCGCTGCAGAGCAGCACGATTGAGATGGCGCAGACCGCCCCGTACTACTACACCGGCAAGAACTCCATCTTCGCCTTCGGCTGCGCCGTGCCTTTCGGCCTGACAGCCCGCCAGATGGATGCCTGGATGGACCATGGCAATGGCCGCAAGTTGATGGACGCGTTCTACGCCAACTACAACATCAAGAGCCGCAGCGCTGGCAACACTGGCACCCAAATGGGTGGCTGGTACCGCAAAGAAATCAAGACCGTGGCCGACCTCAAGGGCCTGAAGTTCCGCATGGGTGGCGGTTTGTTCGGCGAAGCCATGCAAAAGCTGGGTGTGGTGCCGCAAAATATGCCTGCGGGTGACGTGTACCAGGCCCTGGAAAAGGGCACGCTGGACGCCACCGAGTTCGTCGGTCCTTACGACGATGAAAAGCTGGGCTTCAACAAGGTGGCACCGTTCTATTACTACCCCGGCTGGTGGGAAGGTGGCGCTGAACTGGAGTTCTTCATCAACGCCAAGGCTTACGCCGCGTTGCCCGCTGAGTTCCAGGCCATCGTCGATGCCGCCACCACCGTGGCTGCCCGCGACATGACTGCCAAGTACGACGCCTTCAACCCCATCGCTCTCAAGCGCCTGGTGGCCGCGAAGACCCAGCTCAAGGCCTTCCCCAAGGAGATCATGGACGCTGGCTACAAGGCATCGATGGAAGTCTTTGCCGAGCACGAAGCCAAGTCGCCCGAGTTCAAAACCATCCACCAGGACATGCGCGCCTTCCAGCGTGACCAACTGCTGTGGGCTCGTTACTCCGAGCTGCGTTTTGACAATTACATGACCGGCGTGAAGCTGTAAATGTGTTGTCTGGGGCTGTTTTGGCAGACCCGGTTTTATTTTTCGATCCGGTAGCCTGGGCTGTACACCCTGCAGCACAGATGCCGGTTTTTTTTGGGCCCGTCATGTGCCAAAAGCGCATGTGTATAGAAGGAAAATCACCATGGATCGTCGTTCCCTGATCAAAAAGACCGGTATCGCCGGCGTGCTCGCAGCGGGTATTGCCCCGGCTGTTCACGCCCAGGCTGCTGTGCGCTGGCGTCTGGCGTCAAGTTTCCCCAAGTCCCTGGACACCATCTTCGGCTCTGCCGAAGTGTTCTCCAAGGCCGTCAAGGAAATGTCTGGCGGCAAGTTTGAAATTTCTGTCCACGCGGCCGGCGAGCTGATGCCTGCGTTTGGCGTGGTGGACGGCGTGCAAAACGGCACGGTGGAAATCGCCCACACGGCTCCGTACTATTTCTTCGGCAAGAACGAAGCGTTTGCCCTTGGCGGTGCGATTCCTTTCGGCATGAACTCCCGCCAGCTCACAGCCTGGATGGTCGATGGCAACGGTACCAAGCTGATGCGCGAGTTCTACGCTCAGTACAACATCGTGAACTTCCTGGGTGGCAACACCGGCGCGCAGATGGGCGGCTGGTTCCGCAAGGAAGTGAAGTCGCCTGAAGACATCAAGGGCCTGAAGTTCCGCGTGGGTGGCTTTGCTGGCAAGGTGATCGAGCGCATGGGTGGCGTGCCACAGAACATTCCTGGCGGCGAAATCTACCAAGCCCTGGAAAAAGGCACCATCGACGCCGCAGAGTGGATCGGCCCATACGACGATCTGAAGCTGGGCTTCAACAAGGTGGCTCCGTTCTACTACTACCCAGGCTGGTGGGATGGTAGCCTGAATCTGGAGTTCTACGTGAATCAGAAGGCTCTGGAAAGCCTGTCTGCCGAGAACCGTGCAATTGTGCGTGCTGCTGCGCACGAAGCCCACGTCACCACGCAGGCCCGCTACGACTCTCGCAACCCCGGCGCCCTCAAGCAACTGGTGGCTGCCAAGACCAAGGTCGTGCCTTTCCCGCAAACGGTGCTGGACGCCTCGTTCAAAGCCACCATGGGCCTGTATGCCGACCTCGACAAGAGCAACCCAGACTGGAAGAAGATCTACGCTGACTTCCGCAATTTCCAGCGCGATCAAATCCTCTGGTTCCGCTTTGCGGAGTCGCGTTTCGACAGCTTCATGTCGTCGCAAAAGCTCTGATTGCAAACGGGTGGTCTAGCGCCACTCCGGGCATGCAAAACCCCGCCAAAGCTTTGGGCTTTGGCGGGGTTTTTTTGTGGGTGCGTGCTGTAGAGGGGCCTGCGACCTCGATGAAGAGAGAGGTGCGAAACGTCCTGATCCTTGAGTGGCCGGCGAGGTTGTATAGCCCCTCAACATAACCCTCTGCGTATGCCGTCCTAGAGTGGGCCAGGGAAGGCATTCAGGGGTGCGTATCCCAGACACAGGCGCTGCCAGGCGTCCCATGCCTCTTGCAGTGATGTCTCGGCCTTGGTGGTCGCGCTCCATTCATATGCCAGTGCTGCCGCGTTTGCTCCGTAACCATGAATGGCGGTGAATGTGCGCTGGCGATATGGGTAGTCGCTGGCGTTGCATCGACGATGTGAACTGATGTAGCTCGCACCCCCCAAAAGAAAACCCGCCAGTGGCAACACTGGCGGGTTTTCAAATTGAGCATGATGGCAAGACCCTTGCAGGCCTTGCCATGGTCATCAGTTCTTCTTCTCAGCGTCCTGCGACAGAGATTCCTGCATGGCCTTCAGAGGATCATCTTCGGCTGCTGGGGCCTCTGATCCGGGCATGCCAGCCGTGGGATCAGCCTGCTCCATGGGTGCTGGCATGTTGGCTTCCATTTCGAGGCGAACCTTGTCCAGGTCATACACCTCGGCCTTGTCCAGCCCGCTCGAAACAATGCCAGGGAAGGTAATCACCAGGGCCACCATCAGGATCTGGATGCACAGGAAGGGAATGGCGCCCCAGTAAATCTGGGTCGTAGTCACGGGCGCAATCATCTTCTTGGTGACCTTGTCCATGTATTCCTTGGCTGGAGCCACGCTGCGCAGATAGAACAGCGCGAAGCCGAAGGGAGGGTGCATGAACGATGTCTGCATGTTGATGGCCAGCAGCACACCGAACCAGATCAGGTCGATGCCCAGTTTGTCGGCCACGGGGGCGAGCAGAGGCACCACGATGAACGAGAGTTCAAAGAAGTCCAGGAAGAACGCCAGGAAGAACACCATGATGTTCACGACGATCAGGAAGCCCAGCTGGCCGCCTGGCAGGGCCGACAGCAGGTGTTCCACCCACAGCGGGCCATCCACGCCCTGGAAGGTCAGGCCGAAGATGGTGGCGCCCACCAGAATGAACACCACGAAGCACGACAGTTTGGTGGTGGTATTGAGGGCTTGCGTCAGCAGGCTCATCGACAGACGACCACGAATGACGGCCATGACGATGGCACCCAGCGCACCCATCGCACCGCCTTCGGTAGGTGTTGCCACACCCAGGAAGATCGTGCCCAGCACCAGGAAGATCAGCAGCAGGGGGGGAATCAGCACGAACGTCACTCGTTCAGCCGCACGCGACAGCAGGCCCAGGCGAGTGATCTTGTTGAAGCTGGCGGCAACGAAAGCCAGTGCCACGCCGAAGCACATGGACACCACGATGGTTTCGTCCAGAGCGACCTTGTCTACGGCTTCGCCCGACCACCATGTGTGCAGTGCAGGCATGTTCTTGGCGACATAGATGGAGGCTGCCGTGCAGATGGCAGTCAACACCAGCAGCGATGGCACACCGCTCTTGCCGTTGTCTTCGCGCAGCGTACGTGCCTCAGGGGGCAGTGCAGGCACCCACTGGGGTTTGATCACTGCCAGCAAGATGACGTACGAGGCATAGAAACCGGTGAGCATCAGACCAGGCAGGAAGGCGCCCTTGTACATGTCACCCACGCTGCGACCCAGTTGGTCGGCAATGATGATGAGCACCAGCGATGGGGGAATGATCTGTGCCAGAGTGCCAGAGGCGGCAATCACACCGGCCGCGAGCCGTCGGTCATAGCCATACCGCAGCATGATGGGCAACGAGATCAGACCCATAGAAATCACCGAGGCGGCCACCACGCCGGTGGTTGCAGCGAGCAGGGCACCCACAAAAATTACGGCCAGAGCCAGGCCGCCACGGATGGGGCCGAAGAGCTGACCAATGGTGTCCAGCAAGTCTTCGGCCATGCCGCTTCGCTCAAGGATCAATCCCATGAGCGTAAAGAACGGAATGGCCAGCAGCGTGTCGTTCTGCATGATGCCGTAGATACGCAGCGGCAAGGCCTGCAGCAGCGCCTCGGGCAATACGTTCATCTCGATGCCGATGAAGGCGAAGAACAGGCCGCAAGCTCCCAGGCTGAAGGCGACCGGAAAGCCGACCAGCAAGAAGCAGATGAGCCCCGCAAACATGATGGGGGCGAGGTTATGGGCAATAAATTCCATGGTGTGTGTCTCCCGCTCTTAGGCTTTGGCCTTGTTGCTGCCGTTGCCCTTGGCTGCCTCGGCCAGCTTGCGGATGGATTCGGCCAGTTCTTCTTCTGCCGTCTTTTCTGCTTTCTTGGCAGTGGGGTCTTCGATCAAACCCTTCAGGAAAGCCAGGCGCTTGATCAGTTCAGACACGCCTTGCAGCCACAGCAAGCCGAAGCCCAGAGGCATCATCAGATACACGGGCCAGCGGATCAGGCCGCCAGCGTTGCTGGACATTTCGCCCGACACAAAAGCGCGGGTGAAGAAGGGAATGCCGTACCACAGCACGGCCATGCACATGGGCGTAAGGAAGACGATGTAGCCAAACACGTCGATCCAGATCTGGGTGCGCTTGGAAAAGCGGCTGGAAACCACGTCCACTTTCACGTGCTCGCCCTGCAGCAGCGTGTAGCCAGCCGCCAGAAGGAACGAGGCAGCGAACAGGTACCACTGCACTTCCAGAAAACCGTTGGAACTGACGTTGAACACTTTGCGAACCACTGCGTTCACACCGCTGATGAAGGTGGAACCGAGGATCAGCCAGATCACGTATTTACCGACTTGGGTGTTAAGCCAGTCGATCCCTCTTGATAACTTCAATAGAGCCTGCATGGTGTCTCCAATAAAAAGGCTTTGCCTACAATGCGCGGTCCACGGCAGCTGATAGCCAGCGCGGAGCCCGAACTTTTTGCACGGCGCGATTCTACGGAGCACTGTAGGCCGAGTCTGACAGCAGCGTGACGGTGTTATCCCTTTGTCAGCTTTGATTTTGAAGCTATCAAAAGCGTAGCAATTAGGGTTTCTTCCTATGCGCTGGCTGCCGCTTGGGGCGGCTGAAATCCCACCAGGGCAGGACGTTGCTCATCGCCAGCACCTGCCCGCTGTGCATGGGTGAATACCCGGGCAAGCTCGCCAGGTGGTCTTGCCAGACCCGCGTGAGCAGCAATTCCCGAAGCGCTCGGGTGGCTGGTTGCTCCAGCGTTGCCTTCAGGCAGGCCAGGTGGTAGCGCTCGTCTACCAGAGGGACAAAGTCCAGCCCGCGCGCGCGGGCGACCATCTCGATCCCCAGACCCGTGTCAGCCGCACCGCTGACCACGGCCTGTGCCACTGCGGTGTGCGAGGTTTCATCGCGTTCGAAACCCGCAATGTGCTGGCCTGTGAGCCCTTCCTGCGCCAGCAGGTCTTCCAGCAGCACGCGGGTGCCGCTGCCCAGGGGGCGGTTGGCAAAGCGGGCTCCGGTGCGGGCCACGTCCGTGAGGGACTGCAGGCCGAGTGGATTGCCCTTGGCAACGATCAGCCCCTGCGTGCGCCGCGCAAAGCCGATGATTTTGTGCAAGCCCGGCTGCAGCAGCGGTTTGTAGGTGCGTGCAGCCAGAGAGGTGGCTGCAGGTTGTTCCAGCGTGTGAAAGCCGGCGAGTGTGCAGCGGCCTTCGTTGAGTGCGCGGATGGCGTCCACGCTGCCGGTGAAGCGAATGTCCAGGTGTAGTGCACCGGAAGTGCCCGGTGTGGCTGCATGCGCCCGAAGAGACGCCAGCGCATCGTCGTGGCTGGCGTACATGGTCAGCACATGGGCACTGTCGTCAAACGCTACCGCGAAGGCGCGCTCCAGGTCGGCGTGCAGGGCGGCAATCTGGGGGGCCAGCCGCGCCTGCGCCTGCCGCTCTGCCCACAGCAGCTTGGTGCCAAATTCACTGAGCTGGGCCGATTGCCCCTTGCCCCAGATGATGAGTTCTCCACCCAGTTGCTCTTCCCACCGCTTGAGGGCCCCCCACACGTGTCGGTACGACATGCCCAGCGTGCGCGCTGCGGCCGAGATGGAGCCCTGCTGCGCCACGGCTTCCAGCATTTCAGGCAAAGGGTTGCGAATCTGGGCATCGCCCGCGTCGCGGCTCAGGGTGTAGTGGAGTTGGATCCTATGCACAGGATTACATATCGCTGGAGATTGGCTGGGTGCATACGATAGTCGAATCCATGTCCACTCTCACCGAAAGCGCGGCAACAGCGCTGCAACTCACTTTTTCTGCCGACCCCGCGCTGTGGACCATCGTCGGCCGCTCCCTGTCGGTCAGCGCCACGGCGTGCTTGCTGGCCTGTGGTGCTGGCCTGGTGCTGGGCGCGTGGCTAGGTGTGGCCCGGTTTGCCGGGCGTGGCGCTGTGCTGGCTGTGCTCAACACCTTGCTGGCGGTGCCTTCGGTGGTAGTGGGCCTGGTGGTGTATTTACTGCTGTCGCGCAGCGGGCCGTTCGGTAGCTGGGGCTGGCTGTTCAGCTTCAAGGCCATGGTGCTGGCCCAGGCGGTGCTGGTGCTGCCAGTGGCCACGGCGCTGACCCGGCAGATGGTGGAAGACGCAGACCGTGCCCATGGTGAGCAGTTGCGCTCCCTCGGCGCCAGCCCTTTGCTGCGCAGCTTGCTGCTGGCCTGGGATGAGCGCTATGCCTTGCTCACCGTGCTGCTGGCATCGTTTGGGCGTGCCATTTCTGAAGTGGGCGCGGTGATGATCGTGGGCGGGAACATCGACGGTTTCACGCGCGTCATGACCACTGCGATTGCGCTGGAGACCAGCAAGGGGGACCTGCCCCTGGCCTTGGCGCTGGGCATGATTTTGCTGGCCGTGGTGCTGGCCCTGAATGTGGTGATTGCGCTGCTGCGCCGCTGGCGCGAGCGGGTGGACGGCAGTGCGGCAGACTTGCCGGTGGGGGTGACCGCATGAGTGGCATGCCTCCCAGCGCCAGCTCCCGCTGGCTCATGGATCTGCAGGGCGTGGATGTGCGCTTTGGTCGCGTACACGCGCTGTCCGGCATCACGCTGCGCATCGCGCCGGGGGAGCGTGTGGCCCTGGTGGGTGCCAACGGCAGCGGCAAAAGCACCTTGCTGCGCGTGTTGCATGGGCTGGTTCCCGCCAGTGCCGGAACCTGCATTACCGCCTTGCCACACCAGCAGGCCATGCTGTTTCAGCGGCCTCACATGCTGCGCACCAGTGCGCAAAACAATGTGGCCCTGGGCCTGTGGCTGCGTGGCAGCCGCTGGGGCGCCGCCCGAAAGACGGCGCTGGCCGCACTGCAGCGGGTCGGGCTGGAATCCATTGCACAACAAAACGCCCGCACCTTGTCTGGCGGGCAGCAGCAGCGTGTGGCACTGGCCCGTGCCTGGGCGCTGCAGCCAGATGTATTGCTGCTGGACGAGCCCACGTCCAGCCTGGACCCCCACGCCAAGCGAGAGGTGGAGCGCATGATGGCTGACTTTGCCAACGCACACGCCGAACAGGGGCGCGCTCAGCCCGTGACCATGCTGTTCAGCAGCCACAACCTGGGGCAGGTCAAGCGCCTGGCCAGCCGGGTGATTTATCTGGAGCACGGGCAGCTGGTTGCCGATTTGCCCGTGCATGACTTTTTCAATGGCCCACTGCCCGAGGCCGCACGTCTTTTTGTCAAAGGAGAACTGGTATGAGTCAATTCAAGGTCTATCTGGCTCTTAAGCCCATCCATCAAGCGCTGGCAGCTATGCTTTTCGTAGCGTCTGGCGCAGTGTCTGCGCAGTCCATCACGATGGCATCGACCACCTCGACTGAGCAGTCGGGGCTGTTCTCGCACCTGCTGCCCGAGTTCAAGAAAGCCAGCGGCCTGGATGTGAAGGTGGTTGCGCTGGGCACCGGCCAGGCGCTGGACACGGCCCGCCGTGGCGACGCTGATGTGCTCTTTGTGCACGACCAGGTGGCCGAAGAAAAGTTTGTGGCCGATGGCTGGGGGGTGAGGCGCTACCCGGTCATGTACAACGACTTCATTCTGGTGGGCCCCAAGGCGGACCCCGCGGGCGCCAAGGGCAAGGACATCGTGGAAGCCCTCAAGAAGCTGGCGGCGGGCAATGCCAACTTCGTATCGCGCGGCGACAAGAGCGGCACCCACGCGGCTGAGCTGCGTTACTGGAAGCTGTCGGGCGCCGATGCGGCCAAGGGCAGCGGCTACAAGGAGTGCGGTTGCGGCATGGGCCCCGCGCTGAACATCGCTGCCTCCAGCGGCGCCTACGCGCTGGCAGACCGTGGCACCTGGCTCAACTTCAAGAACCGTGCGGATTTGGCCATTCTGGTGGAAGGCGACGCCCGTCTGTTCAACCAGTACGGTGTGATGGTGGTGAACCCCGCCAAGCACGCCCATGTGAAGGCGCAGGACGCGCAGAAGTTTGTGGACTGGGTCGTTTCGCCCACCGGTCAGGCTGTGATTGCCAGCTACAAGATTGGTGGCGAGCAGCTGTTCTTCCCCAATGCGGAAAAGTGAACCATGGCCGCAGCCCGTTTGAACGCGTGGGGAGTGTCTTCGCTGATGCTCGGAGCAGCTGTGCTGTCGGGCTGCGCCACGCAGCAGGGCGCAGCACCCGTGAAAGCCCCTGCGGCCGGGGCTGACCCGGTGCAGGTGTATGCGGCAGGCAGCCTGCGCGATGCGCTCATCGAGATCGCACGCGACCATGAGGCCCGCACGGGCCAGAAGGTAGTGCTGACCTTTGCCGCATCGGGCCTGCTGCGGGAACGCATTGAGCAAGGCGCACCCGCCCAGGTGTTTGCTTCGGCCGATACGAAGCACCCACAGCGCCTGGCCAACCAGGGGCAGTGGCAAGCTCCCGTCGTCTTCACGCGCAATACGCTGTGCGCGCTGGCGCAGGGTACGGTGGCGGTGACCTCTGACACTTTGCTCGGCACCATGCTGCAGCCCCAGGTGCGGCTGGGCATTTCCACGCCCAAGGCAGATCCGGCGGGCGACTACGCCTGGGCTTTGTTCCAGAAGGCCGAGGCGCTGCAGCCGGGGGCCACTGCGCGCCTGGAGGCCAAGGCGCTTCAGCTCACCGGTGGTGCCAATTCGGCGCAAGCTCCGGCCGGTCGCAACACTTATGCGTGGGTGATGGAGCAGAACCGCGCGGATGTGTTTCTGACCTATTGCACCAACGCCGTGGCAGCGCGGGCTGAAGTGCCCAGTCTGCAGGTAGTGGCTGTGCCCGAGGCCTTGCAAGTGGGGGCGGCTTATGGCCTCACGGTGCGCGCTGGCGCGCCTGCCCAGGCACAGGCCTTTGCCCAGGCGGTGTTACAGCCCCCGGCGCAGGCCGTGCTTCGTCGGTTGGGCTTTGCTGCACCCTGAGGCGCGCAAGGCTATTTCCCGGTCAGTTGCAAGCGCTGTGCCTTCTTGTGGGGCGCAGCGCTTTTTTATTGGAGAAGCGGGCCTGGTGGCTTCGTCAATCGTCGTCCCGCCCGTGGCTGCTGCGCCAGATGGCACGCACCAGCCAAAGACCGCACACGACTGCCCCCAGGAACCCGAGAAAGCCGAACGCTGGCAGGCCAAACAGCGTGGGCCCTGCCTGTACCGTCATGACGATGGAGGAGCCAATGATCAGCGCGGCAATTACCAGGGCCATGGCCAGCCGGTTGGCCGAGCGATCAATCTGGTCGCCCACGCGCTTGAGGTGGGCCAGTTCAATGCCGACCTGCACCCGGCCACGTCGCGCGTTGCGCAGCAGGCGGCCGAGGTCGTCTGGCAGGCGCTCCAGCGTGCTCAGCGTTTGCCGCACCGACTGCCAGGCACGCCCCGCAAGGGCGCGCGGCTGGTAGCGTGCCCCCACCACCTGCTTGAGCAAGGGCAGGGCTTCTGATGCCATGTGAAAGTTCGGGTCCAGGTTGCGGCCCATGCCTTCCAGTGAAATGAAGGCTTTGATGAGCAGCGCCAGGTCGGACGGCAGCGCGAGCCGGTGGTCACGCAGGATGGCCGTCACATCGGCCAGCATCTGGCCCAGGCGCAATTGGGCCAGGGGCACGCCGTGGTATTGGTCCACAAAGGCCTCGATCTCGGTCTCCAGCTGGCCGATCTGCACTCCTGGCTCGTCACCCGTCCAGTCCAGCAGCACATCGGCCACGGCCTGGGGTTGGTGCTCCACCAGGCCCAGCAGCAGTTGCAGCAGCTCATCACGACGGCGTTGCGACAGCCGGCCAATCATCCCGAAGTCGATGAATGCGATGCGGTTGCCAGGCAGGTAAAACACATTGCCGGGATGGGGGTCTGCGTGGAAGACGCCGTCTTCCACAATCATCTTGAGCACGGCGTGGGCGCCGCGTTGGGCGAGCAGCGTGCGTTCAAAACCCGCCTCGGGCGTGAGAGCTTCCAGGTGATTGCCCGGAACCCCATCGATGAAGTCTTGCACGTTCACCCGTTCGCGCGTGTGAGCCCAGTACACCTTGGGGATGGCGATGAAGCCCAGGGGCGCCATGTTGGCGGCAATGCGCTCGGCATGGCGGCATTCGCCGGCCAGGTCCAGCTCACGCTTGAGCGAACGGGCAAATTCGCGCACCAGTTGCTGGGGGCGGTAGGGCTTGAGTGTGGGCAGCTCGGCCTCTGCCAGTGCCGCCAGGCGCAGCAACAGGCGCAGGTCGGCCTCGATCGTGTCGGCAATACCGGGGCGGCGAATTTTGACGATGACTTCGGTGCCGTCGTGCAGACGCGCCCGGTGGACTTGCGCGATGGAGGCTGCGGCCAGCGGCGTGGTGTCAAACCATGCGAACACCGCCTCGGGCTCATCGCCCAGGTCTTCACGCAATTGCGGGCGCAGTGCGTCAATAGGCAGGGCGGGTACGTGGCTGTGCAGCTTCTCGAACTCGGCAATCCACTCCGGGCCAAACAGGTCGGCCCGGCCCGCGAGGATCTGGCCAAACTTCACGAACGTGGGCCCCAGTTCCTCCAGCGCCAGCCGCACCTGCACGGGGGGCTCCAGCCGCGCCAGTTCAGCGGCGTGGGGCCAGTTCAGCACTTGCCCGGCGCGCTCCAGCCGGTCTGCCAGGCCCAGGCGGCGCACGGTGTCGCCAAAGCCGTGTCGCACCATCACGCCCAGAATTTCCTTGAGGCGGCCCAGGTCTCGTGCGGTGTCCAGAGTCTCGATCAGCATCTGTCGATGATAGTGCGCAAGGGGCCGATGAGCGGACTCCGGCACGGCCCTGGCATTCACCCACCCAGGGTTGGCTTGTTCACCATCAGAAAGAACACCACGGCCATGGCCACAAACGCGGGGTAACCCAACCACTCCCACCAGCGAGCGCAGCGCCGATAGGCAGCGGGCGGTGCGCTGCCCTCGGCGGCGGCTTGCTGGGCCATGTCGCGCATGCGCAGCTGCAGCCACACCACGGGCAGCCAGCACAGCCCGGCCAAGGCATACAGAGCCAGTGACCAGGCCAGCCAGGGCGTGCTCAGCGACCACCCGGCAAGGTAGGCCATGGCCAACCCGGTGGCTGGCTGGATCAGCACCGTGGGGGTGGTGAACCACCAGTCAGCACGCACGACCAGCTTCGTCACCACGGCCTGCGCCTGCACATTGCCGCTGCGGTTGGTGAAGAACATATAAAACGCGGAGCCCAGCCCGGTGCCCACCATGAGCACGCTGGAGACGATGTGCAGCCACTTGAGTAGCAGGTACAGATTCATGTGGAGTGGTTCAAGACGGCTGCCGAGTGGGGGATGGCGCGTTGGGCCGCGCAGGGCTGGCTGGCGAAGTGCGCCACAGTGTCCACAAGATGGCGGCAATAGGCAGGTTCTTGGTCAGCGGGCCCAGGGGGTGCAGCCACCAGCTGGGGTCGATGGCGGTGGCGGCCAGCGTCATGCCGATCATCACCGCAAGCGCTGTGGCATAGGCCATGCGCGACGGGCGCCAGGCCAGCCACAGGCCGATGACAGCATCCACTGCGGCACCAGCCAGCACCACGGTTGTGGCCCAGCGTTGAAGGGGCTGGGGCAGCTTGGCGAGCAGATCCAGGCTTTGGCCGTGAAGCTCCCACACACTGACAAAAGCGGTGGCAAGCCACACCACGACCAGGCTGTAGCGAAGGAGGCCGAGGGAGGGGGCTCCTTTGGTCTTGGCGCTCATGGACGGTGTGCGGTCTGGGTAGCGTTTGACGCCACGGCCTGAGTGGATTGCTGGCGCTGCCACGCGGCAATCTCTGGTGCATGGACCGCCAGAAACTGGGCCAGCCGTGCAAAGCGCTGCCTGGTCTTGCGTTCGAATACGCAGCGTACAAGAGGCTCCAGGATCCAGCGCAGGCATGCCGGGCCCACGTCAAAGGTGTAGGTGTAGATGAGCACCGAGCGGTCTGGCCCATCGGGCAGGTGTCGCATGGAGGCTGCCCATTGCGTGAATGGAAACGAGCGCCCGATCATCTTGGCTGCTGCGAGGGTGGGCCTGTGGTAGCTGACAAACTGCGTGCGCATGAACAGCGCACGCAGCGCGCCGGCCCCGGTGTTTTCTGAAATGGCGCCCACGCTGGGGCAGGGCGCGCCATGCTGCACCTGGGTGCGGCTGACCAACGAATCCCATTGCCCCCGCCAGTGGTGGTAGTGGAAGGCGTCAAAAGCCAAATCAGCCCGCGCGGGCATGGAAAAGATCAGTTTTTGGTGGGCCATGCGTTGTTCAGTGCGAGGCGTTTTCTTCTACAACGTCAGTCTGCATGCCCCATTTGGCAAATTCAGGCGCAAAGGCGTCGAGCGGGAGCAGGCCGGTGCTGGTCCAAGCCCCTGAAGGCATGTGCCGTCCCTCGGCCAGCTGGCGCGCCAGCAAGATGGCGGCCATGCAGGGTATTTCTGGGCCATGGTCGTGGTCTGCGGCAATGTGCCAAGCCCTGCGGCGGGGCTGGGCGTGGGCATCAATGCCACTGACTCGCACCACCATGCCGCCCAGTGGCGTGCCCAGGGCGTCGAACAGCCCGCCGCCTCGGTGCAGGAGCGCTGCCAGCTTTTCAGGCTGCTGGAGCCAGCCCCACTGGCGCAGCCTGGCCAATACGCTGAAGGCGCTTTGCGCCAGGCCCACTTCCAGCGCCGCCTGAAAGCTCACGCGTTGCGTGACTTGGTAGTGAGATGGAAACAGCTCCAGGTCAGGGATGTCACACACCGCGCCCCGGCGGGGGCGCAGGCGCTGGAAAGACACTGGCGTGGGATCAGCCCATCCCAGGCGCGTTTGCCACTGCCCGTTTTCCCACACGGGAATCGGCACGCCGCAGTAGCTCAGCACAGCGGCCAGCGTTGCTTCTCCTCGCGGGGCGCGCTGCGCCGGGGCGATGCAGGTGTCGATCGTATGGATGCTGCGCCAGCCGCTACACAAGGCATCCACCACGGCTGAAGACAGTGCTGGAACCGTGCTGGCACCCGTTACCGCGGTGCGGCCCGCACTTGAAAACGCGCCGTGCATGGCTGCCGGAAAATCGCACACAAACCGCCGTCCGTCGGCCAGGTCAATGTAATGGCAGCCGGCCTGCGCTGCGGCCTGTGCTACGCCGTAGGCCTGTGCCTGAAAAGGCCCTGCTGTGTGGATGACGAGACCGATGTCGAGCGCCCTGAGCTGCTGTGCCAGGTCGGGGGCTTCATGGTCCAGCGCCACAGCTTGCGTGTGGTGACCTACGGTGTCAGCCAGCGCCTGGGCTTTGCTGGGATTGCGGCCAGCGATCAGCAGGTGGATTTGCGGGTGCCCCGCCAGTGCTTTGCAGATGCGGGTGCCAAAGTTGCCGTAGCCGCCCAGTACCAATACGTTCATCGCGGTCAATCGGGGGCTCCTGGTCAGGTCGAGAGGGGGGGACAAACCTGTATTTTGACCGGCTGGGCCTGGGGTTCAGAGCACAGAAAAAACGGTAGGTGTGAGGTGCGATGTTTTTGCTGAATCACAGAGGCATTGGTGCCGGGGCCGCTCTGTGATCTCTGCGGGGCGATAGGCCTGGTGCCACAGGGGCACATCCTCTGGCGACATGGCCTTGCTGAAGAAGTAGCCTTGCACGTTCCCGATGCCACTTTCCAGCACGGATTGGAGCTCCTGCTCCGTCTCCACGCCTTCCACCACCACCTCTAGCTGCAGGTCTCGTGCAAGCCGCACGACATGGCGCAGCAGAGACTGGCGACGGGGGTCTTGTGGCAGCTGACGCACAAACAGGCGGTCGCACTTGATGCCGCTGATGGGCAGGTCGGCCAGAACCCCCAGCGATGAATAGCCGGCCCCAAAGTCGTCCATGAAGACACCAACGCCCAGCATGCGCAAGTCGTTGATGGCTTGCACCATGTGCGCACCGCAGGCAATGATGGCGTGCTCGGTCATCTCCAGTTGCAGCGTGCCCCAGGGCAGGCCGCGCCGCTGGAGTTTGGCGCCCAGCCATTGTGCAAAGTCGGGCTCAAGAAGCGTGACAGGCGCCACATTCACACACACCTTGCTGTGCTGCATGCCCTGGGCCATCCAGCTCTCGGCGGCGTCCAGCGCATTGGCCAGAACCAGTCGGTCAACCTGGCTGGTTTTGCCTTGCAGCTCGCAGACCAGAAAGAAGGCGTCCGGGCTCAGGGGTCCCAGCAGTGGATCGTTCAGGCGCAGAAGAGCCTCGTAGTGAACCTGCGGCGCATGCAAATTGACGATGGGCTGGAAGTGCAGCGTGAGACTTCCGCGATTCAGAAGCCTGGGGAGGTGGTCGGCAATCAGCGAGAGATGCACGTCGTGCTCTGGCGGTTTTTGGTGGGCTGGAGCCACACGCATGAGCGACAAGCCCAGCCGCTGCAGCTGTTGGCGCACCTGGTCAGAGCGGATGTTTCGGAATTGATCCACCGCCAAGGCGAAGGTAATGACCAGCAGCACCGCCAGTAGCGCCATGCCGTTGTCTGGATTGCTGGTGGTTGGCTTCTGCAAGGGGAAGCAGTTGATCAGCAACCAGTGCAATACCAGGATGGCGCCACCGCTGATGAGGTTGTCTCGCCAGTTCTGCGGCGCATAACGCTGTGTGAGCGCGCTCATCTTGCCCGCGCGGTGCCGAATGGCGGTGTAACAGGCGACGCCAGCCGCCGTGGCAATGCTCAGCACGATGGCCAGACCATTCACCTCAGCGAAATGGGCTACGTAGCTGCGGGCAAGCAGAAAGTGTCCGGCCATCATGCCCAATGCGAGCAACAAGCCTGCAGGCAGAAGATTACGCACGCTGGTGCTGGTGCTCAGCGTGGGGATGGTGACTCGGGCGCTGAACACCATGACCAGCAAGCAGCCCAGCGCGGGCACCAGTTCCAAGGCCACATGGAATAGCTCGCCGTACATGAACAGGCCAACCACATCCAGCGCCCAGACGATGCATCCAATGCACAGTGATGCATTGGATGCGCTGATGCGGCGGCTGGAGGGGGCGAGCGAGAAAGCGGTGTGCTCCACCAGCCGCTGACACACATGCACCACCAGTGAGGCAAAGCCCCAATACAAAAGGCTGTGAAACAGAGGCGGAAACGCCACTCCAAAGGCGTGCGCAGCGCCTTGCGATATCGAAACGGATTCCACCCTGGTTCACCCTCGTTAGATGCAGTCGTCGCACGGTTGAAGGCGACGGGAATGCAATTCACTTTCACTTGAGTTGTCATTACGACACTCAAGATACATTTTTTTAACATTCAAAGGGGCAGTGAAATACTGGCGTCGCTGCTGCCTGAAAGAGCCGCTCAGCGCGCTACAGAACCGGGCCTCGTACCGTGCTGGGGCTCGTTCGCTGCCTCCTGTCCTGCGGGGCGGAACGCGCCAGCGCAGAGATGGCTGCCACCCATCAATTCACGATGGCAATGCCCTTGATCTGGGCAAAAACGTGCAGCCCAGGCCGCAATTGCAGGGCGTGGACGGAGCGTTGGGTGACGCGGGCCAGCAAGCGGGTGGGGCCTGCTTGCAAGGCCACCATCCATTGGCCAGGGCTGTCTTCGCGCATCTCTGCCACGGTGGCAGGCACGATATTGAGGATGCTGCTGTCTTGCGGTGGGGAAAGGGCCAGGCTCACGTCTCGTGCCTGCACGCGCAGCTTGACGGTGTCACCCGCAGCGCGGGCCTGGGGGCTGACCAGCAGCAGCTGTCCCCCCGCGAATGCTACGCAGGTGATGTGGTCCTGCGGTGCATGCTCTATCACGGTGCCGGTGACCACCGTGGCCGCCGCATCGCCCTGGGCCAGGGGCAGGTCCAGCCGGGCGATCAGTTCGGCGGTGGAGCCGCTGGCACGCACGCGGCCGGCTTCCAGCAGCACCATGTGCTCGGCCAGTCGGGCAACCTCGTCGAGCGCATGGCTGACGTAGACCACCGGAATGTCCAGCGCGCTGTGCAGCCGCTCCAGATAGGGCAACACCTCGGCTTTGCGTTGGGCGTCCAGCGCGGCCAGGGGTTCGTCCATCAGCAGCAGGCGGGGGCTGGTGGCCAGCGCCCGGGCGATGGCCACGCGCTGGCGCTCACCGCCCGACAGCGTGGCGGGCTTGCGCTCCATCAGGGCGCCAATGCCCAGCAGCTCTACCAATTGCTCTACCGCCACCAGCCGTTGCGCGACCGGGGTGCGCCGCAAGCCATAGTCGATGTTGCCGCACACGTCGAGGTGATCGAACAGTTGCGAATCCTGAAACACGTAGCCCAGCGCCCGCTGGTGCGGGGGGCGCCAGATGCGGGGGCCGTCTTGCACGCCATCGTTTTGCCACACCTCGCCATGCACGCGCACCCAGCCCAGGGGGGCTTGTTCCAGCCCGGCCATGGCACGCAGGCAGGTGGTCTTGCCGCAGCCTGAGGGGCCAAACAGTGCGGTGATGCCGCGCCCAGGCAGTTGCATGTCGACATCCAGCGCAAAGCTGCTGCGTTGCAGTTGCAGGCGCACTTCGATGGGCGGGGTGGTGGTTGCGGGGTTTGTCATGCTCACGATATGGCGGAGGGGGAGCGCCGCGTGAGGTTGAGGCACAGCAACACCACGAACGAGAACAGCACCATGCCGCCCGCCAACCAATGGGCCTGGGCGTATTCCAGCGCCTCTACGTGGTCATAGATTTGCACCGAGACAACGCGCGTGACGCCAGGGATATTGCCGCCCAGCATCAGCACCACGCCAAACTCGCCCACCGTATGGGCAAAACTCAGAATGGCCGCGGTGACGAAGCCGGGGCGCGCCAGGGGCAGAGCCACAGTAAAAAACCGGTCCAGCGGGCTGGCGCCCAGTGTGGCGGCGGCTTCCAGCGGGCGCGGGCCGATGGCCTCGAATGCGCGCTGCAAGGGTTGCACCGCAAACGGCAGCGAATACACCAGCGAGCCAATCACCAGGCCGGGGAAGGTGAATGGCAGGGTGCCCAGGCCGAGCGCCTGGGTCAGCTGCCCCAGGGGGCCATTGGGGCCCATGGTGACCAGCAGATAAAAACCAATCACTGTGGGCGGCAGTACCAGGGGTAGGGCCACGATGGCCCCCACCGGGCCGCGCCAGCGGGAGCGGGTGGTGGCAAGCCACCACGCGATGGGCGTGCACAGCACCAGCAGCAGCACTGTGGTGGTGGCCGCGAGCCGCAGGGTGAGCGCGATGGCGGCCCAGTCTTCAGCAGAGAACGGCATGGCGGCAGGACGAGTGGCTTGAAAGAGGCATGGCGCCCGCGATCTTCGCAGAACCAGGGGCGGCGTTGGGGCGAGCGCGCGGTCAGAAACGGTAGCCGTAGGCCTTGATCACGGCGCGCGCCTTGTCACTGCGCAGGTAGTGCATCAGCGCAGTGGCTGCGGGGTTGTCCTTGCCACTGGCCAGCAGCACCGCGTCTTGCAGGATGGGTTCATGCAAGTCGGAAGGAATGACCCAGGCCGAGCCTTTGGTGATCTTGCCGTCCTCCATCACCTGCGACAGTGCCACGAACCCCAGCTGTGCGTTGCCGCTGGCAACGAACTGGTAGGCCTGGGCAATGTTTTCACCGGTAACGATGCGCGGCTGCAGTTGCGCGGTCAGGCCCTGCTTGTCCAGCACCTGCATGGCTGCGGAGCCATAGGGCGCGAGCTTGGGGTTGGCAATCGAGAGGTGCTTGAAGTCTCCCGTTTTGAGGACTGCGCCTTGCGCGTCCACGTAGTGGGCGTTGGGGCTCCAGAGCACCAGTTGGCCTATTGCGTAGGTGAAGCGCGATCCGGCCACGGTGCGGCCTTCCCGATCGAGCCGGGCGGGGGTGGTGTCGTCTGCTGACAGGAACACCTGGAACGGTGCGCCGTTGGTGATCTGCGCATAGAACTTGCCCGTTGCCCCGAAGGAAAGCACGGCCTTGTGCCCTGTATCGGCCTCAAACGCGGCTGCAATCTTCTGCATGGGGGCGGTGAAGTTGGCTGCCACGGCGACCTGAACCTGGTCCGCGTGGGCGCAGCTGAGGCAGCTGAGGCCGCTGAGCAAGAGGGCGAGGGCAACGGCCCAAGGGTGGCGGATGGCAGGCAGGCGCATAAGGTGGGGCGCAAAGCGCTATTCATGAATGGAATAGCGAAGTATAGAAGTGCCTGCCAACCGGTGGGGCGGATGCCCCTGCTGGGTGTGGGCTGTCTACACTTCCCGCATGCCTTCTTCTTCCCATTCGCTGGCCGGTGCCCTGGGGCACGACCTTTCTGACCGCCGCATCGGCATCCTGCGCCAGATTGGCGCGTTGGGCTCCATCTCGCGCGCAGCGCGGGCGGTGGGTGTGAGCTACAAAGCTGCCTGGCAGGCGGTGGACACGTTGACCAACCTGGCAGGCGTGGCGCTGGTAGAGCGCGTGGTAGGGGGCGCCGGCGGTGGCGGGGCGCGCCTGACCCCCGCCGGGCTGGAACTGCTGGCTGCGGCCGACGCCATGGCCCAGGCCCGCAGTGCGGTGCTGCAGCGCCTGAAGCAGCCTGCGCCACGCCTGGGCGTGAAGACCAGCATGCGCAACCAGTGGCCCTGCGTGGTGGAGTCGGTGGAGCGGCTGGGGCCCATCGCCCGTGTGCATTTGCACGCGGCCGAGCCGGGAGCGGTGGCCTTGTCGCTGGCATCGCGCATCACCACAGAAAGCGCTGAGCTGCTGGGCCTGCAGCCAGGCCAGGCCTTGTTGGCGCTGTGCAAGGCCACGGCAGTACGGGCGATGTCGTATGCCGAGTCGCCTGCCGCAGGGCTGAACTTGTGGGAAGGGCGCGTGACCCGCCTGTCACGCGGCCCCGAGGTGGACGAAGTGGCCGCGCAGCTCGATGCGGGTGTGCAGATGGTGGGCTTTGCACCGACAGGCAGCGGTTTGCGGGTGCGGTCCCGGGTCAAGCTGCAGGTGGATGAATCGGCGGTGGTGCTGGCGCTGTGGGATTGAGGGATGGGCCGCCGTAGGTTGGTTTGCTCTGTTTTTGATAGCTGCTAGCGCTTTTCTGGTGCGCTCTAGGGCTCATTTTTGTTCAAAATTTCCCTGCGGGCTGACCTAGCTTGCGGTACACCGTGGCGCGGCTGATGCCCAGTGCGCGCGCGGCCTCGGCCACATTGCCGCGGGCGTCTTGCACCGCCTGGCGGATCAGCGCGGTCTCTGTCTGCCGCAAGGGCGCGGCAGGGCTTGCGCGCACGCGGCCCGGAGCTGCTGCAGCCGGTTGCACCAGCGCTTGCAGGCGCAGCCCTGACCACAGCGGCACCGGCATGGCTGCACGGCGCTGCTGGCATGCCGCATCGCGCAGCATGGCCCAGGGCATGGCAAACACATCGCCGCTGTGCAGAGCGCCACCGGGGCTGCGCAGCGGCATGGGCAGCAGTTGCCGCGCCGTGGTGTTGGTGCCCAGCATCTGGCCATCGTCGTCCAGCGTGACCAGGCCATCGCTTTCGCCGCCCAGTGCGCCGCCGGGCCAGTTCAACCGCATCAGCCAGTCGTGCGGGCGCGACAGCAGCAGCGCGTCTTCGATCGAACGGGCAGATCGCGCCACCAGGTGCCGCAGCTCGGGCCGCTCGGGCACATCCACGCCCGTCAGGTCCAGCATGCCCATGCAGCGCCCTTCGGGGTCGAACAGGGGAGCGCCTGCGCAGCTGTAGGCGCTGTTGTCATCGCAAAAGTGCTCGCCCCGGTGCAGCCACACGGGGGCCAGCTCGGTCAGCGCCGCGCCAATCGCGGTGGTGCCCACAGCGGCTTCAGACAGGTCCACGCCCACCCGCCCGATCAGCTGGCTGCGCGGGTCGTGCCGGTCCACCGCGCCTTGCACGTCGATCACCACGCCGCGCGCGTTGGTCAACATCGCGAAGTAGCGCATGCCCGAAATCGCGCGGGTGAGCTGGTCCAGCACAGGCCGCGCGGCTTGCACCAGCGCATGGCTTTCATCGGCCAGCTGGCGCAATGCCTGGCCGCCGATGGGGTTGAAGACCACCTTGTGCCCGGGATGGAGCCCGGCGGCAAGGCACCGCTGCCACGAGCGCGTGATCCATGGCTCCAGCGACGCCTCGCCACCCGCGCCCAGCAAAACGCTCTGCCGGGCCCTCTGGATCAGGGCCTGGCGGTGGTGGGATGACGGATCGGCAGCAGCAAGCATCGCAGTTCCTGGGGCAGGGCCTTGGCTACGCCGTGGGAGCGTGCGCGCAAGGTGAGGTGGCAAGGGGGTGAAGATCTCCGCGCATGGTGCACCGGTGTGCAGTGCAGCATGTTTCATTTTGAGAATATCCCGCGCAGCGCCGGGTGTTTCTAGGGTTGTCCCTAGAGAAGCGGGGGGCAGGGGCGTTTCAAGATGCGCCGTGCGAATCCAGCCATCACCATTACAGGAGACAGCGAGATGCAAGTGCAGTTCACCGTCAACGGCCGCGCGGCCAGTGTTGACGTCCCCCCCAATACCCTGCTGGTCCACGCGCTGCGAGAGCACCTGCAGCTCACAGGCACCCATGTCGGGTGCGACACCAGCCAGTGCGGTGCCTGCACCGTGCACGTCAACGGCCGCGCCGTCAAATCCTGCGCCATGCTGGCCGTGCAGGCCCAGGGGGCCGAGGTGACCACCATCGAAGGCATGGCCGCGCCCGACGGCACCATGCACCCCATGCAGGCGGCGTTCAAGGAATGCCACGGCCTGCAGTGCGGCTTCTGCACCCCCGGCATGGTGATGAGCGCGGTAGACCTGTGCAAGAACCACCCCAACGCCAGCGAGGGCGAGATTCGCGAATTGCTGGAGGGCAACATCTGCCGCTGCACCGGCTACCAGAACATCGTGCGTGCAGTGCAGGTTGGCCAGAAGGCCATGGCATCGGCTTAACCAGAAAAGAGGAGAGAGACCATGGGTGCATCCGACTTTTCCAAGCTGCCATACATTGGCGAGGCCTTGAAGCGCAAGGAAGACTACCGCTTCCTCACGGGCGCCGGGCAGTACACCGACGATGTGGTGCTGGCCGCGCAATGCCATGCTGTGTTCGTGCGCTCGCCGCACGCCCACGCCAAGATCAATAGCATCAACGTGGATGCCGCCAAGGCCGCGCCCGGCGTGCTGGGCGTGTTCACGGGGGCCGATGTGGCGGCCGACAACATCAACGGCCTGCCTTGCGGCTGGCTCATCACCAGCACCAACGGCGAGCCCATGAAGGAGCCGCCACACCCCATCCTGGCCCAGGGCAAGGTGCGCTATGTGGGTGACCACGTGGCCATGGTGGTGGCGCACACCCAGCAGCAGGCCCGCGATGCTGCCGAGCTGGTGGAGGTGGACTACGACGTGCTGCCCGCCGTGGTCAATGTGGCCGATGCTGCATCGGGCGCGGTGGCCGGTGTGGTGGTGCACGACATTGCGCAAGACAACCATTGCTTCAAGTGGGCCATTGGCGACAAGGGCGGTGTGGACGCAGCATTTGCCAATGCGGCGCATGTCACCAAGCTCGACCTGGTCAACAACCGCCTGATTCCCAACGCCATGGAGCCGCGCGCGGCCATCGGCAGCTACAACCGGGCCAGCGACGAATACACGCTGTATGTCAGCAACCAGAATCCGCACGTTGAGCGGCTTTTGATGACGGCCTTTGTGATGGGCCTGCCAGAGCACAAGGTGCGCGTGATTGCGCCTGACGTGGGCGGCGGCTTTGGCTCCAAGATCTATCTGTATGCCGAAGATGTGTGCCTGACCTGGGCCTCCAAAAAGCTCAACCGCAACATCAAGTGGGTGGCGGACCGCAGCGAGGCGTTCCTCTCCGACGCCCATGGCCGCGACCATGTGAGCCATGCCGAAATGGCGATGGACAAGGACGGCAAGTTCCTGGCCCTGCGCGTGCACACGCACGCCAACCTGGGTGCTTACCTCAGTACCTTTGCCAGTGCCGTGCCCACCATCCTTTACGCCACGCTGCTGGCGGGCCAGTACAGCACGCCCCAGGTGTATGTGGAGGTGGACTCGTGGTTCACCAACACCGCGCCAGTCGATGCCTACCGGGGTGCGGGCCGCCCTGAGGCCACCTACCTGCTGGAGCGCCTGGTGACCCGCTGCGCGTGGGAGATGGGCCTCTCGCAAGACGAAATCCGCCGCCGCAACTTCATCCAGACCTTTCCGTACCAGACGCCGGTGGCGCTGCAGTACGACACGGGTGACTTCAACGCCTGCATGGATGGTGCCAACAAGCTGGCCGATGTGGCCGGGTTTGAGCAGCGAAAGGCTGCCAGCGCTGCCAAGGGGTTGCTGCGGGGCATCGGCTATTCGTCGTACATCGAGGCCTGCGGCATTGCGCCATCCAACATCGCTGGCGCTTTGGGCGCACGCGCCGGGCTGTTTGAATGCGGCGAGGTGCGGGTGCACCCCACCGGCAGCGTGACGGTGTTCACCGGCTCGCACAGCCACGGCCAGGGGCATGAGACCACCTTTGCGCAGGTGGTGGCCGCGCGCCTGGGCATCCCGGTGGAGAACGTGGACATCGTGCACGGCGACACGGGCCGCGTACCGTTTGGCATGGGGACGTATGGCTCGCGCTCCATCAGCGTGGGTGGTGCTGCCATCATGAAGGCGCTGGACAAGATCGAGGCCAAGGCCAAGAAAATTGCCGCGCATTTGATGGAGGCCAGCGACGCCGACATCGACTTTGCCAACGGTGAATTCACCGTGCGCGGCACGGACAAGAAGATCCCGTTTGGCCAGGTGGCGCTCACCGCCTATGTGCCGCACAACTATCCGCTGGACAAGCTCGAACCTGGGCTGAACGAAACCGCGTTTTACGACCCGACCAACTTCACCTTTCCCGCAGGCACCTACATCTGCGAGGTGGAGATCGACCCGCAGACCGGCGTGACGCGCGTGGACAAGTTCACGGCGGTGGACGACTTTGGCACCATCATCAACCCCATGATCGTGGAAGGCCAGGTGCACGGCGGGCTGGTGCAAGGCATTGGCCAGGCGCTGCTGGAGAACTGCGTGTACGACCGCGAAACTGGCCAGCTGCTCACCGGCAGCTTCATGGACTACGCCATGCCGCGTGCGGACGACTTCCCCGAGTTCAAGCTCGGCCATGTCTGCACGCCCTGCACCCACAACCCGCTGGGCACCAAGGGCTGCGGCGAGGCCGGGGCTATTGGCTCGCCCCCTGCGGTGATCAATGCCGTGCTCGATGCTCTGCGTCCCCTGGGCGTGAAAGACTTTGACATGCCCGCATCGCCCCACCGCGTGTGGGAAGCCATCCAGTCGGCCAAGGCATAAGGAGATTCGACCATGTACGCATTCACCTTTGAAGCCCCTGCTTCCACCGCCGCTGCCGCGCAGCTCATTGCCCAGGGCGGCAAGCTGCTGGCCGGTGGGCAAAGCCTGCTGCCTTCCATGCGCCTGCGCCTGGCCAACCCGGAGAAGATCGTTGATCTGAACAGCATTGCCGAGCTGGCGGGCATTCGCCGCGAGGGCAATGCCCTGGTGATCGGCGCCATGACGCGCCACGCCGATGTGGCGGCCAGCGGCGAAGTGAAGGCTGCCATTCCGGCCCTGGCCGACTTGGCCGCTGGCATTGGAGACCGGCAGGTGCGCGCACGCGGCACGCTGGGGGGCTCCGTGGCCAACAACGACCCCGCCGCCTGCTACCCCAGCGCGGTGCTGGGCCTGGGGGCTACGGTCATCACCAACCGGCGCGAGATTGCGGCAGACGATTTTTTTGTGGGCATGTACACCACCGCGCTGGACGAGGGCGAGATCATCACCGCTGTGCGCTTCCCCATTCCGAAGCGCGCTGCCTACATGAAGTTCAAGCAGCCTGCCTCGCGCTTCTCGCTGGTGGGCGTGTTTGTGGCGCAGTTTGATGCGGGTGTGCGTGTGGCTGTGACGGGGGCTTCGAGCTGCGTGTTCCGCCACGCGGGGCTGGAAGCCGCGCTATCGGGCAGCTTCACACCCCAGGCTGCCGCAGCGGTGGTGATTGACGCCAGTGGCCTGAATGCGGACCTGCATGCCAGCGCGGCCTACCGGGCCAACCTCATCAGTGTGCAAACCCAGCGCGCGGTGGCGAAGATGACATCCCCCTGAGCGGCTGCGCCGCTTCCCCCTTCTCTCGAATGGCGGTGCCATTCGGGAAGGGGGACACCGCCGGTGCTGCGGGGCGGCCCTTGCACGGCGGTTGCGGGCCCAGGGCGCTCCGGTATCGAAGGGCGCGTGTACTAATGGTGATGTTTTTGAATGAAATTGGCCTCTAGCGCTTATCCGTCAAGCGCAAGTAGCTATCAAAAGTGAAGCAATCAAGCATGAATGCCTTGGCCTCTGTCGATGCCCTGATGCCGGCGCTGCGGAACGAGGGCTACCTCGCAGACCGGCGGCTGGCCACCGCCGTGTTTCTTGCGCTCCAGTTGCAGCGGCCTCTGCTGCTGGAGGGGGAGCCCGGCGTGGGCAAGACGGCCCTGGCGCAGGCTTTGGCCCGTGCGCTGCAGCGGGTGCTGATTCGCCTGCAGTGCTACGACGGCATGGAGCAGCGCGAGGCGCTGTACGAATGGAATTACGCCGCGCAGCTTTTGCACCTGCGCGCCGCTGAAGCCCAGGGCCGCGCTACCGACATGGGCGCGGCGGAGCGGGAGGTGTACCAAGACCGCTACCTCATTCCCCGTCCGCTTTTGCAGGCCCTGCGCGCGCCTGCACCGGGGGCGGTGCTGCTCATTGACGAGGTAGACCGCGCCGACGAACCGTTTGAGGCCTTCCTGCTCGAATACCTGGGTGAGTACCAAGTCAGCATTCCCGAGATCGGCACCGTGCAGGCGGCTGTGACGCCCGTCACCATCCTCACCAGCAACCGCACGCGTGACCTGCACGACGCTGTGAAGCGCCGCTGCCTGTACCACTGGCTGGACTACCCGGAGCGCGAGCGCGAGCTGGCCATCGTCCGCGCCCAGGTGCCCGGTGCCAGCGATGCGCTGGCTCAGCAAGTGGCGCTGTTTGTGTCGCGCCTGCGCAGCCAGCCGTTTGCCGACGCCTTCCAGCGCGCCCCCGGCATTGCCGAGAGCGTGGAATGGGCCAAGGCCCTGGTGGCGCTGGACACGCTGGTGGTAGACCCCGAGGTGGTGAGCGACACCGCAGGCATCTTGTTCAAGCAGCGCGAGGATGTCGCGGCACTGACCGCCGCGCTGGCGTCTGAGTTGTTGCAGCCGGAGCCGGAGGCTTCATGAGCGGAGCCGGGGCTGCTCCTGTTGCCGCCGCTACCGGCTGGACGCATGGCACCGCCTCGCAGTTGGGCGATGCGCGCAGCGGCAAGCTGGCGGACAACCTCACCGGCTTTGGCCGCGCTTTGCGCCGCGCCGGGGTGCCGGTCGATGCCGCCCGCATGGCGCTGGCACAGCAAGCCTTGTTGCTGGTAGGCTTGGCCCGGCACGACATGGCCGCCGCACTGGAGGCCGTACTCATCAGTCGCGAGCAGGACCGCCAGGTGTTTCGCGAGCTGTTTGCTGCGTACTTCCGCAACCCCGATGTGGCGCAGAAGCTGCTGGCGCAGATGTTGCCCACCGCCCCCGAAAAATCCAAAGGCGCCCCCCGCCGCCTGCGCGTGGCCGATGCGCTGGCGCCGCTGCGTGCGGCACGGCAGCAGCACGCCAGCACGCAAGAGCAAAAGATCGAATTCGACGCCGCCATGACAGCGAGCGACCAGCAGCGCCTGCGCCGGGCAGATTTCAACCAGCTCTCTGCCGGTGAATACCAGCTGGTGCAGCGCCTGGTGCGTGAGGTGGCGTTGCCTCTCCCGCGCTACGCATC
>ENA-UOOA01000845-UOOA01000845.1-human-gut-metagenome-genome-assembly--contig:-P61old-NODE-845-length-56266-cov-136.630891_pt1 | contig 56266 bp, 44 predicted proteins | sample MGYA00242467_ERZ724014 | MGnify/ENA metagenome assembly ERZ724014 | reverse complement strand
AGTACATAAGAGCAAATTTTTCGGATTTATATTATGTAGCAGAGTCGCAAATTAATCGGTTGTATGCGCTTGATTCAAGTTTGAAAAATCTGACGAAAAAGAAGGTGGGCATACAATGACCAAACTAGATGAACTTATTCAGGAACTTTGCCCCGATGGGGTGAAATACCTACCAATCCCCGAACTGTTCATAACAAGAAATGGATACACACCCTCAAAAGCGAACAATGAGTTCTGGGAAAACGGCGCTATTCCTTGGTTTCGCATGGAGGACATCCGTGAAAACGGAAGAATTTTGACAACAGCGACCCAATATGTTTCTGAAAAAGCTGTCAAAGGAAAGTTGTTTCCTGCAGATTCAATTATCATTGCCACTTCTGCCACAATAGGTGAGCACGCATTGATAAAAGTGCCATCTTTGGCAAATCAGAGGTTCACGTATCTGACGCTTAAAGACGAGTTCAAAGATTGCGTTGATATGATGTTTGTTTTCTATTATTGCTTTAGACTCGATGAATATTGCAAGTCGCACTTGAATCAAGGAAATTTTGCCTCTGTTGATATGAAACAGTTTGCAGCGTTTAAGTTCCCCGTCCCGCCGCTGCCGGTGCAGCGTGAAATTGTCCGCATACTGGACAATTTCACAGAACTTACCGCCGAGTTGACCGCCGAGTTGACCGCCGAGTTGGCCGCTCGGAAGAAGCAGTATGAGTTCTATCGGGATAAACTGCTGACCTTCGATGTCCTCGGTAGGAGGACATCGAAGGTTGTGTGGCGGGCGCTTGGAGAAGTATGTGATGTGGTTGCAGGCGGTACACCATCTAAGAAAGATACTGCCTATTGGGAGCATGGGACAATCAAATGGCTTGGCTCTACTGTATGTCAGAATCAAAAGAATATTGAAACGGTAACTGCTTACATCACAGAAAAAGGACTTGCAGAGTCTTCTACAAAACTAATGGGAAAGGGAACAACGCTTGTTGCATTAGTTGGAGCAACCATTGGGAAGGTTGCATTTTTGCCATTTGAAGCAGCAATCAATCAGAATATTGCAGGTGTATATCCTAAAAACATACACGAATTAAATCCTTCGTATGTATATTATGCCTGCACATTGTTATATCCCAAATTTCTTGCACTGACGCAAGGAAGTAAACTTGCGATGGCAAATATGTCATTTGTCCGTTCTTTAAAAATTCCCGTTCCTTCTCTTGAAGTACAAAATCGTATTGTTTTCGTCCTTGATAACTTCAATGCCCTCTGCACCGACCTTTCCTCCAGCCTTCCCGCCGAAATCGAAGCACGGCAGAAACAATATGAATACTACAGGGACAAGTTGCTGACTTTTACACCGGCAGATTGACCCGGAAGGAGGTAGCCAGTGAGCTATTTCAACATCATTGCTCAAAGCAGCGAAAGCACGGTTGTCACCGAATACAAGCCACAGGCGAAGCGCTCGGAGGCTTATCAGAGCGAAGCAGACTTGGAAAAGGAGTTTATCCGTCTGCTTTGCGAGCTGGGCTATGAGCGCCTGACCATCCATAAAGAGGCTGACCTGATTGCCAATCTGCGGACGCAGCTGGAAAAGCTGAATAACTATCGCTTTACGGACGGCGAATGGAAGCGTTTCTGGGACGAGGTGCTGGCAAACACAAACTCCGGCATTCTCGAAAAGACCCGGCTGATTCAGGAGGACTATGTGCAGGTGCTCCGCCGGGATAACGGGGAAAGCAAAAATATCCAGCTCATTGACAAGAAGTGCATACACAACAACAGCCTGCAGGTCATCAATCAGTATGCCATCTCTGCCGAGGAAGGCGCTGCCCACAATAACCGCTATGATGTGACGGTGCTGGTCAACGGCTTGCCACTCATCCATATTGAGCTAAAGCGCCGGGGCGTTCCCATTCGGGAGGCCTTCAACCAAATTGACCGCTATCAGCGGGATAGCTTCTGGGCGTCCAGCGGGCTGTATGAATTCGTGCAGATCTTCGTGATCTCCAACGGCACGAATACGAAATACTATTCCAATACCACCCGTTTCAATCACATCAAGGACGCCAAAGCGCAGAATGCTAAGAAGTCAAAAACCAGCAACAGCTTTGAATTCACCTCCTTCTGGGCGGATGCGAACAACCGCATTATCCCCGATCTTGTGGACTTTACCAAGACCTTTTTCTGCAAGCACACCATTCTGAATATCCTTACCCGTTACTGTGTGTTTACGGCGGAAAATATGCTGCTGGTGATGCGGCCGTATCAGATCGTCGCCACCGAGCGCATTTTGAATCGGATTGAAATCGCCAACAACTATAAAAAGTACGGCTCTGTGGCAGGCGGCGGGTACATCTGGCACACCACCGGCAGCGGCAAAACACTGACCTCTTTCAAGACGGCGCAGCTTGCCACGAAACTGGATTACATCGACAAGGTGCTTTTTGTCGTGGACCGCAAGGATCTGGACTATCAGACGATGAAGGAATATGACCGCTTTGAAAAGGGTGCTGCCAACAGCAACACCTCCACGGCGGTTTTGAAGCGCCAGTTGGAGGATGACAATGCAAGAATCATTATCACCACCATTCAGAAGCTCGCCACCTTTATCAAGAAGAACGCCGGACACAGCGTTTTTGATAAGCGAGTTGTTATCATTTTTGATGAGTGCCACCGGAGTCAGTTCGGGGATATGCATCAAGCCATCACCAAATACTTTAAGAAGTACCATCTGTTCGGCTTTACCGGCACGCCCATCTTTGCAGTCAATGCAGGCGTGAGCAAGAATCCCACACTCCGCACGACAGAGCAGGCTTTTGGCGATCAGCTTCACGCCTACACCATCGTGGATGCCATCAACGACAAAAACGTGCTGCCCTTCCGGGTGGACTACATCAAAACGATGGACGCCGAGCCGGATATTGACGACAAAGAGGTTTGGGACATCAACCGGGAAAAGGCGTTTCTTGCCCCGGAACGCATTCGACTGGTCACGGATTACATTCTGACGCATTTTGACCAGAAGACCTACCGGGGTGATAAAACCTATACATACAGCGTATTGCAGAATATCGCCGAGGTTGCCTCTGCCGGCAGCAAGCAGCAGATCGAGGAAATCAAGCAGAAGCAGCGGGTCAGCGGGTTCAACTCCATCTTTGCCGTGTCCAGCGTGGATGCTGCAAAGCTCTACTACGCCGAGTTTCAGAGGCAAATGGCGGAAAATCCGCAGAAGCGGCTGAAGGTTGCCGTCATTTACAGCTATGGAGCGAATGAGGAAAAAACAGATGGTATTCTTGACGAGGAGAATCCGGAGGATACCTCCGCACTTGACCAAAGTTCCCGTGATTTTCTGGATGCGGCCATCCGTGACTACAACGGGATGTTCCACACCAACTATTCCACAGACGGAGACAAATTCCAGAATTACTATAAGGATGTTTCCCTGCGGATGAAGAACAAGGAACTTGACCTGCTGATCGTGGTCAATATGTTCCTGACCGGCTTCGATGCCACGACGCTGAATACACTGTGGGTGGATAAAAACCTGAAAATGCACGGCCTGATTCAAGCATATTCCCGCACCAACCGGATTCTCAATTCCATCAAGGTGTTCGGCAACATCGTTTGCTTCCGCAATCTGCAAAAGCGTACCGACGATGCAATTTCTCTGTTTGGCGATAAGGAAGCGGGCGGTATCGTCCTGATGCGTGGCTATAAGGATTACTACTTTGGATACGAGGATGCCGACGGAAAATATCACCCCGGCTACCAGGATATGATTGAGGAATTGACAACGAAATTCCCACTGACAGAGGAACGCATTACCGGCGAACAGCGGCAGAAGGAGTTTATCGTCTTGTTCGGTGCGATTCTGCGTATGCGCAACCTGCTGACTTCGTTCGACGAGTTTGCCGGAAGCGAAATTTTGAGTGAGCGAGATTTTCAGGATTATCTTGGCCGCTATCAGGACTTACGGGATGAGTGGAAAAACCGCAAGCCCGGTGGCGAAAAAGAGGACATCACCGATGACATCGTTTTTGAAATCGAGCTAATCAAGCAGATTGAGATCAATATTGACTACATCCTGCTTCTGGTACAGAAATACCACGATTCACACTGCGATGACAAGGAAGTGCTTATCACGATCCGCAAAGCAGTGGACGCTAGTCCTGAACTGCGCAGCAAGAAGGCACTGATTGAAACCTTCATTGCCGGAATCAACGATGTATCAGATGTGATGCTGGAATGGCGCACCTTTGTCGCCGAAGAAAAAGAACGGCAGCTTGTTGCAATCATTCAGGAGGAAAACCTGAAAGACGATGAGACTCGCCGCTTTATGGAGAGCTCTTTCCGTGACGGCTCTGTCAAAACGACAGGCACGGATATTGACCGGCTGATGCCGCCGATCTCCCGCTTCGGCGGTGGAAACCGTGCAGAGAAGAAGCAAACCATCATTGAAAAGTTGAAGGGTTTCTTCGACCGATTCTTCGGCATCGGGTAAGCAGGTCTTAGGGTGTCCCTAACGAGGCCTTTTGCGTAGCTCGACAGAACGGAGTAAAAAGGCACTGCTCGCTAAGATGACGCAGGCATCGCAAGCGGATACACTGTTTGGCTCCGACAGGAGTAAAAACAGTCTGCTCGCTAAGATAATGCAGACCTATTTCAGAGCAACGAAAAAGGGGCGCAGCCGGTGCTTACCTGCATCTGACTGCGCCTCTGATTTCTATCAAATTTTGTTGCTGCTCACACGAAAATGACCTCTGCATTTACGATTTCTGTAGCTCGATTGCGGATGTTATTGCTCCGCCTGACCCATTCCAGCGGGTCACTTGCCTTGAGTTTTTCGTTCAAGTTTTCTTTTTCGGACAGTTCCTTCACAAGCGTATCAAACATCGCCTGTGCCAGGGATTCCACCTCAGCAAGATAATCGTTCAGCGTCCCGGTGGTCAACAGATTGTAGTATCTCACCCGGTGGTTCTCCTTCAAAAATCGCCGGTGTCGCTGTCCCCAAACGCCAATTTGCACCTCGATTTGATTATCAATCTCGAGATTCGGCAGATAATAATCACCCGCCTGTCGGTATGTGCCGCCCAGTTTTTCAAACTCCGTCATAGTGCTTCCCTCCATTCATTCCGTGTATACAATCTTGAACTTCTTGCGCTTTGCACCGATGATTTTCAGCAGCACTTCGTCAACGGCGTCGGTATATCTGCCCTCTGTGAAGAGCCTGCTGCGCAGATCATTCAGACTTCCAATGAGAAGCCGCCGCTCTGCATCATCCATTGCAAGATGATATTTCTGTTTCATATTCTGCCCTCCTTGTGTTATCATTGTATCGGATAGGCCAGTAAAAATCGAATGTGCGAATAAAATTCTAAAGAAACTGTTCGTGTGCGAGATGAAATATATGTGTTTCTGCCGGTTAATTCATTGTTTTATGAAATCCGTTATCAGCACTCGCACCATACAGCAAAGCATCCGAACCAATGGCTCACTTTGAGCTGGGTTCGGATGTTTTTTCATGATTAGTTCTATTCTCTGTCGAAATCATGACATTTCTCTGTAGCGATTATATCCTGCGTTTCAAACTGAAATCGCATCTTTCATGGCGTGCATTCGTAAGTTTCATTCTCATTTATGCAGGATCAGTGTTCTACTCGTTCTCTTGCCGCAAAACGTTTTATTTTTTCACTCGTCCTTGTTGACAAATCACTTTGTCTGTTGTATTATTGTAAAGGGATTCCCCACTGAAGCTTAAAAACTGCAAAATCAGACGGAGGAAGCAAAATGTCTTTCAATTTTGACTTCAATTATGTTAAGAATGGAACGCCAATCGTCACTCTTAGCTCACTCGGAATTGCTTTCAATCGTGCATCTCGCGAAGCTCTTCATAATCCCAAGCGTATTCTTATAGGGTATGATATGAGCGCGCATGTAATTGGCGTAAAAGCGGCTAATGAAGGTGACACAGGTGCGTTATACGAATTTGCATCAAGAGTAAAAAATGACTGGGTACGAATTGGCTGCAAGGATTTCATTAAGCACTTAGCAATAGAAACAGGTATCAGCATCGACAAAAAGGCGATACAATTTATAGCCGAATACGATTCGGAATTGGAGATGCTTATCATATGCGTAGATGAAATGCATATGAAATCAGCAAAATAATTAAAGTACTGAAAGGGGGAATGCCTATTGAAAGATTATTTGAATATACAAAAAGCGTACCACAAAACTGTTGCAGCAGTCAAGTGATACGCTCGGAATAGAACATGATGTCATGTCTACACTCCAATATGCATGATATCATAGTTTATCTCCGTACGCAAGATGGTTTGTGTATTTTGTATGTTCTTTTTTGCGTCTGATAAATTGTACCAACCACGTTAAGGAGACAAAATATGATAAACGGCTTGTCTGAAATTGATATTTTTAAAGTTGTTCGTCCCGTGATTGACGGATGTGAGCTTGATTCCCATGACTTTCCCATCATCCAAGCTCCTACATTAGACTCAATTGATTGGGAAAACATTTACCCAATCAACTATCAAAATCTTTCACCAAAGAACGATAATTCCAATGCTGTCGCTTTGATGTTTCGGTATGACAAGGAGCTTTTGGCATTGTGGAATAATCCTCTCAAACGAGTTCCGCTATTCCAAGGATGCATGGCCGTTTGTACGCCTGACTTCAGTGTATATCCTTCAATGAACTCAAACGAAATCCGTCACAATATATATATGGCGAGGTGGCTTGGGTGCACATGGCAAAATTATGGTTGCACTGTAATTCCAACAATCGGTTGGGCAACCCCATGCACATATGACCTTTGCTTTGCAGGAGTTGAAGAAGGGTGTCCTGTAGCCATTTCCACAATAGGCTGTCGCGCTCACCAAGATGTATTTTGGGAAGGTTTTGAAGAAATGAAGCGCCGCATTAAGCCGTCAGTTATTCTTGTCTATGGTGATATGATTAATGGCATGGCAGGGAAATTTATACATTTCAGATATGAAGATGCTTTTTCAAAGAGTGGGATCCAACTTCGTATGAATAACGTATCTCAAGTCTTTATAATTAAGGAGGCGGTTTAATGGGATCTCGAGGGGCTTTTGTGGATGTTAACAATAGCGATTTTTCTTTTGTTGTAAATGGACAGCATTACAAATCTTTAGGGATACTTCATGATAACCCAAATGTTAAAATCATTGTTCAAGACACAAGCAATGTTAAAGCACCCGAATTTTCGCGCACTGCTGGGCGCATTTATGCAATTGTAAAAAATGGCGAGCTTAAGCATTTAGCTTATTATGACGAGAATCACAAGCAGGCAGTTAGTATTGATTTTACTCATCCACATAAGGGAGTGCAACCGCACCGCCATGTATATCTTAGCCATAATAAAACCGATCCGGGAGTTCCCCCTTCTGCTGCAGAAGAGGCTTTGGCTAACAAAATAAAGAAGGAGTTTCATTTGAAATGAATCATGAACAAATGACCCGTGAGCAGTTTCTCTCCCAATACACCGGGGAATGGTCGCCATCCGACGGGCATTGGTTTGGCTTGGATTTTGGCTGGCGAGGGCAGGAATATCGTTTTCAGACGGATTCGATGTATCACCCGGCAAATACAGTACTGCCTGACGGGCGTGAAGCGCGATTCGGCGTGTACAAAAAAGAAGGTTCGGCGTATGCGCTGATTGGCGAATATGCCACGCCGCAGGAAGCGCTGGCGCAATGCCGCATTCAGGGAATGCCTTTGGGCGACATTCTCGAAGATGAATCGACAGAATTGCTTGGGCAGGACTAAAGTGGAAAATGATAGCAGCTTTCCTGAAAGGGGAAGCTGTTTTTTACAGCAGATAAATGCCTATTATACTATTTCCAGATAAGAATGCGCCAAGATGCGCCGCGAATTTTTCATTCTGGCTAACGTGAATGGAACGCAGCGTAGCAGCGCTACGCTAAGTGGAATGAGCGGACGCCAGAAGGGAAAAGGCGCAAGCAGATGGCGCAGGTGAATCTGGAAATAGTATTAAATGGAAAAGATGAATCTCTTTCGCGCATTGCAAAACCCGCGCATCTGTGCTATCATGTCGATACAGGCTGAAAACCAGCCATCAAGGAGGAAAAGTGCAATGTATACGCATCAAGGCAACAAGGTGACAGGCTTGACGGTGGCTTATATCGGCGGCGGCTCGCGCGGATGGGCGTGGGGGTTCATGCGCGACATTATTTCCGACGGGCAAATCAGCGGCACGGTACGGCTGTACGACATTGACCGCGAGGCGGCGGAGCGCAATCAGAAAATCGGCACGATGCTGGCGGCGCATCCCGACGCGGCATCCAAGTGGGCCTTTGAAGTCAGCAGTTCCTTGCAGGAGGCGCTCACGGGCGCGGATTTCGTCGTCATCAGCATTCTGCCGGGAACGTTTGCGCATATGCGCGGCGATGTACACCTGCCGGAGCGGGTCGGCGTATATCAGTCCGTGGGTGACACGGTGGGCGCGGGCGGCTTCATGCGGGCAATGCGCACGATTCCGATGTTCGTTGAGATTGCCGAAGCGATTCGCGACTTCGCGCCGAACGCATTTGTCATCAACTATACGAACCCGATGACGCTTTGCGTGCGGACGCTGTACAAGGTATTCCCGCAGGTAAAGGCGTTCGGCTGCTGCCACGAGGTGTTCGGCACGCAGAAGGTGCTATGCGCGATGCTGGATGAGCAGGAGCACATTCCCGGCGTGAAGCGGCAGGACTTGTACACCACTGTCACCGGCATTAACCACTTCACTTGGATTACCTCTGCCAGCTATCAGGGCATGGATTTGATGCCGCTGTATGCCCGTTTTGTGAACGAGCATCCCGAAGGCATTCAGCTGGGCTCAGACAACTGGATGAACAGCCATTTCGCGTGCGCGCACAAGGTTAAGTTCGACCTGTTCCAGCGCTACGGGGCGATTGCGGCGGCGGGCGACCGCCATCTGGTGGAATTCCTGCCGCAGTGGTATCTGCACAGCCCGGAGACAGCGCACCAGTGGAAATTTGACCTGACGCCCGTGTCATGGCGCGAGGACGACCTGAAGAAGCGGATGCAGCGCTCGGACGACCTGCTCAGCGGAAAAGAGCCGCTTGACCTCACGCCGTCGGGTGAGGAAGGGCATTTGCTGCTCAAGGCGCTGCTGGGGCTGGGGAACATGGTCAGCAACGTGAACGTGCCGAATCAGGGGCAGATTCCGAACCTGCCGATTGGCGCGGTGGTGGAGACAAACGCGCTGTTCTCGCGCGGGCGCATCGACCCGATCTGCGCGGGCGACATGCCGTCGAACATCCTGCCGCTGGTGGCGCGCCACGTCTACAATCAGGAAAACACCTTGCAGGCTGCGCTGCACTGCGACCGCAAGCTGGGTTTCTCCACGTTCATGAACGACCCGCAATTGGGCGGCGTGACGCTGGAGGACGGGCAGAAGCTCTTCGACGACATGCTGCTGCATCAGCGGGATGTGCTGCCGAAGGGATGGTTTGAATAAGGATATGAAACTCAGGCGAATACTGGCGCTGTCTCTGCTGCTGCTTTCGACGCTGACGCCCGCTTCGCTGGCGGAGACGGCGCATCCGGGCTTCTATCAACCGCAGGAAAACGCGGCGATGGACTACGACGATTCCGAAAGCCGCTGGAGCTTTGCCCGGAGCGCCGAAAGCGAGCACTTCCTGCTGTTCTGGGAGGCGGGGTTCTGCGAGAATCCGCTGAACGCCGCACCGGACATGCGGGTGGATACAGCGGATTTGCTGGAAAAGGCGGAGCTGTTCTACGCGGAGAACGTAGATCTGCTGCACATGGCGGATGAACCCCTGCCCGGCGGCGACAAGCTGCAAATCTACCTGCTGTATACGGCGGATTGGGTCGCGACGGGGGCGGGGTACGACAACCGCATCGGCGCATTGTGGATTTCGCCCGCGACGTGTCAGCCCGCCGGGTCAGTGATTGCGCACGAAATCGGGCATTGCTTTCAGTATCTGACATACTGTCAGGCGCTGGAAAGCGGTGCGCCGGATGACAGCCGCGCCGGATTCCGCTACGGTTACGCGGAGAACGCGGGCAATGCGCTGTGGGAAATCGGCGCGCAGTGGCAGTCTTGGCAAAGTTATCCGGAAGAAATGTTCACCGATTACGAGATGGAAACGTGGTTTCAGCAGTACCACCGTGCGCTGGAAAACGAGTACACCCGCTATCAGAACTACTGGTGGTTCTACGCGCTGACCGAGCAGTACGGCTTGGATGCGTACAGTCGGATTTGGCGGGAAAGCGCCTACCCGGAGGATGCATATCAGACGTTCATGCGCCTGTACCTTGCTAACGACCTGAACGCGTTCTACGACGCGCTGTACCGCTATGCGTCCCATGCGGTCACGTTCGACTTTGCGGCGGCTGCACCATACAGCGCGGCGTGGGAGGGGCGCTATGACGCAACGCTGTACGATGTCGGGGATGGCTGGCAGCGAATCGCCTATGCATCCTGCCCGGAAGCGAACGGCTTCAGCGCGATTCCGCTCGACCATCAAGGCGCAAACCGGGTGACGGTGTCGTTCCGCGGCTTGCAGCCCGGTTCAGCGCTGGCGGCGGATGACCCCGGTCTGTACTATATCGGGGACGAAGCCACCCCGGAGAACCTGACGGGTCACACACGCATTTACAACGCGGTGGATGCCGCGCCGGGCTGGCGCTACGGTTTCGTGGCATACTTGACGGACGGCACGCGCGTGTACAGCGACGTTTGCGCCGAAGATGAAGGCGCTGTGTCCTTCGATATTCCGAAGAAAACGCAGTATCTGTACTTCGTCGTGCTGGGCGCGCCGGAAAGCTATCAGGTGCACGTTTGGGACAATGACGAAGCGACAGATGCGCAGATGCCGTTTGAGATTCGGGTGGAATGGAGAAAGTGAACGGTTACTATTTCCTGCATTCGCCTGCGTCATCTGCTTACACATACTCATTTGGAAATAGTATAAGACCTACGAAAACCCGCTGTCCATCCCTTACATCGAGGTGAACAGCGGGTCTTTTTACGTTATATCCCTTACAGAACCGTCAAATCTTCCTTCTCGCAAGCGGCAATCGCGCCGTCATGTCCGACGACGCACACGCCGCCGTCCTTTGCCATCTGGTCAAGCACGCCGCACCACTTGAGCAGCGCGTCCTTGGTGGTGGAGAGCATTTCCGCGCGCTCACGGCAGAGATCCTCCGGCGTGATGCCGCACAGCAGGTTTTCGTCGCTGACAAGAATCTGATTCTCCGACCCCAGCGGCGGTTCGCTTTCACCGACGGTGGAAATGATGTACTTGTCAATCCGTTCGTCGCCCGCCACGAAGTCACGCAGACCCTTCGACATGCTGCGGTTGATGCCCAGCGTACGCGCCGGGGAGGGGTCGCGGTAGGAGTAAGTGACCATGCGCCCCGTCTCGCTGGTGTTCAGCCCTGCGCCGTATGCGCCGCCCTGCACGCGAACTTCGTTCCACAGGTAGCTTAGGGACAGGATGTTGCTCATCACGCGCGCAATACCGCTGTACACCTTGCCCGCACGGCGGTAATCATAGCCCAGCGACGCAAAGCTGATCTGCGACGGGATGCGGTAGGCGCACTTGGCAGGCAGGTCGCTGACATACGGCGCGGCATCCGGGATGGGCGTGCCGACCGGGTAGGCGGAGAGAATCGCGGCGGGGTCAAGCGCCTTATTCGTGGACAGGCTGAACGTGACGCGGGACTGCACCGCGCTGTCCTTGCTGAACCGCTCGCAGAGGGCAAGGAAATCCGCGTACTGCGCGTCGAAATTCTCCGCCAGCGCCTTCTGCACCATGCAGGCACTCAGACCGTTCAAGGCTTCCCGCGCTGCCGAGGCCGCGCTCATCGTCGCCGATGCGGCGTACATTGCCATCCTGTGGCCGTCGCTGATGACCTTTTGCTTCGCCATCTCGCTCAACTGGAGAATCAGCGTCTGCACACGCGCCCTGTCGTCAAAGCACGTTTCGGTCAGAATTTCCCGCACGAGCGCGGCTGCCTTGTCCACGTTCGCATCCAGCACGGAGCAGCTCACGTCCAGCACGGGCGTCGCCATTTCCGCACAGCGGGACATGACGCGCAGCTGGAACGTCAGCTTGCCGATATCGCGCTTGATGGCTTGGAAGAGGGATAGCGAATCGTGGCGCTTCGTCGGCAGCTTGCCCAGCAGTTCGGGCAGTATCGACAGGCGCTTGAGTTCATCCAGGGTGAAATCGGTCAGGGAGATATACCAGTGCATGATGGTGATGCCGTTCATGGACAGATCATGCGTGATGACCTTCGCCGCGCCGCACTGCGCTTCCGCCGCGGGAATCAGCAGCGGGTCTGCGCTGATTTCGCTCAAGGACAGCACGGGCAGGGTTGCCAGCTGCTCGGCGGTGTCGGGGGTCTGCTGCCACGCGGTCAGCTTCTCGTTCTGCACGCGCAGCGCTTCCTTGTCCGCGTCCGTCCACGATGCCTGAATCGCCTGCAGGCGCGCCGTTTCCTCCGCGCGGAGTTCGTCGCCTTGCGTGTGGGACGGCACGGTACGGATGATGCTCATCGTGCTTTCATCCAGCAGAAGTTCAGCCATCAGGCGGTCAAAGCCGTCGCCCGCCGCCATTTCCCGCAGCTTCTGATAGCGCTCTTCGGACAGGAGCGGCTGCATCGGGTCGCCGCCGTAAAGCCACGCATCAAGCGCATGGATGCAGCGGAGCAGCCCCGACGGTTCGCCCAGCTGGCGGGCAGAAAACTCGCTGCTGTTGATGGAGGCGGTCAGCGCGTCCTTGTCCAGCCCCGTTTTAACCAGCTGCTGCACGGTGTCGCGGATCATCTGGCGCAGTTCCTGCTCACTGCCATCGGCAATGTTGCGCAGGGTCAGCATCATGTACGGCTGCGCCATCGCGTTGTCCAGAGACATGCCTACATCCTGACACTTGCCCGTCGCCAACAGCGCCTTCTTCAGCGGCGCGTCGTTGCTGCCCGTCAGCACATCAAAGAGGATTTCCGTCGCCGTGACGCGCACCGTATCCGACCACGGCGCGACAATCTTCGCCAGCGTCAGCATGGTCTTGTCGGCAGTATCCTCCTCGGCGCCGATTTCATACGCCTGTTCCGCTTCAGCGGCGAAGGGCTTCTGCATGGGAATTTCGTGCTTCTCGTCCAGGCGGTCGAAGCGGCTCAAGTACTCTTCCGCCAGCGTCAGCACCTTGTCCAGCGGCACAGCGCCATCAAGGAAAATGCGCGCATTTGACGGATGATAATAGCGGCGGTACATGCGCAGGAACTGCTCGTAGGTCAGGTCGGGGATGTGCTTCGGGTCGCCGCCGGAATTCCAGCCGTAGCAGTTGTCCGGGAAGAGGACATCCAGCGTCTTCTGGTAAATCTGCTCGTCCACATCGCTCATGGCGCCCTTCATCTCGTTGAACACAACGCCCTTGTACAGCGGCGCGCCGTTTTCGTCCAGCTCGATGTGCCAGCCTTCCTGATAGAAGATGTTCGGGTCTTGCAGGATGCGCGGCGCGAACACAGCATCCAGATACACTTCCGTCAGGTTCAGGAAGTCCTGCTCGTTGCGGCTGGAGACGGGGTAAATCGTCTTGTCAGGGAAAGTCATCGCGTTCAGGAACGTCGCCATGCTGCTCTTCATCAGCTCGACGAACGGTTCACGAACGGGATACTTGGCGCTGCCGCAGAGGACGGAATGCTCCAGAATGTGGAATACGCCGGTCGAATCCTCCGGCAGGGTCTTAAACGCGACGCAGAACGTCTTGTTCACCTCGCCGTTATCCACCCAAACCAGCTGTGCGCCGGTCTTTTCGTGGTGCATTTCCACCATCTTTCCGTGCAGCTCTTCGCTTTCACGCACACGGTCAACGCAAAAGCCGTGACGCGCCGCAGTTTCGTTCAAATTCATCATGGGGAACTCCTTTCCCTGTGACCCAATCAGATAGGCGGGTCATTCATTTCCTTTATCATAGCACAACGGGCAGTTGAGTACAAGCGCGAATTGGCTGATTTTTGTCAAACGGTTATCGAATGCGCAGAAGTTCCGAAACATCCTTGCGCTTGGGGGCGGCAGGAGATTCCGCAGGCACGCCAATCGGAATCAGCGCCGACACGCTCTCCGTTTCCGGCAGATTCAGCACGGCCTTGACCTTCCCTTCGTCATAAATGCCGAGGATGACCGTGCCAAGCCCCGCATCTTGCGCGGCGAGGCAGAAGGCTTCCGCCGCCAGACCCGCATCGAAGGACTGCCAGTGCGTCCCTTTGCTGGTGCTAAACGAGCCGTCGCGTTCGTAGCCGCTGCGGCCGTTCACGGTCGTGAGGACAACCAGCGCGGGCGCGCCGTGCAGGGTATCGATGTTCTTTTGAAAGCCCATCGTGCATTCGTCCGCTACGCGGTCAATTTCCTCGCGCTTGGTCAGCAGGGTGTAGCGGGTGGTCTGGGAATTCTTCCAGCTGGGCGCATACGCGGCGACGGCGACGATAGCGCGGATGGTGTCGGGCGATACGGGCGTTGGCTGGAACTTGCGAATGGAACGGCGGGCAGTGAGGGGATTGGGCATAGCGTCGTCCTCCTTTATATCATAGGATGAATGTACAGTCAATTTTGCAGTGTTCTCCATGTTGATTATACCACATCCGCCGCGCGCTGCATAGGATGGCGACAGGAAAAGAACAGCGGAACACATCCACCTATCAAAAACGCGCCTCCCGAAGTTTCCGGGAAGCGCGCTTTTGTCTGACAAGTTTTGAGAAAAATCAGTGGCAGCCCTTGCATTTGCCGCAGTCGCCGCCGCAGCTGCAAGCAGAATTGCCGCTTTTCTTGTCCTTGATCATCTTCCAAATGACTGCGCCAACAATCACCAGAAGTACACCGCCAACAATCCACGTTGCCATGATTCGTTCCTTTCTGCGCCTGTGCGGATGGAGGAAAACCGCTTTTGCGCGATAGAACATATGCCGGAGGGGAAGCGCGGATGATGCAGAACCCGCGCCGCCCTCCGGCGTTCACAAGAGGGGTTTCAGAAAGCACCGGATGCAGCGGTGCTTTCCTCGGTTAAGCCCGATGGAAAATCAGGCGGAAACCTTCTGCGTGAGGTGGTTGTCGTTGTAAGGATTCTTACGAACGACCAGATACACCAGACCAGCCAACAGCAGGATGGCAATCGCCGTCGCAACGGTGAAGCCAGCGCCGCTGAAGAGCAGGCCAAGCTGATAGACAATCAGGGCGACGACGTAAGCGAACGCGCACTGATAGCCAACCGCAGCCAGCGTCCACTTGGCATTGTTGAACTCACGCTTCATCGCGCCGATGGCCGCGAAGCAGGGAGCGCACAGGAGGTTGAAAATCATGAAGGCATACGCCGCCAGACGGCCGTGACCGTTGGAGGACTCGTTAAACGCCGTCGCAATCGGGCTGAGGGCTTCCGCCTTCTCTTCCGCGGTCATGTCCTCGTCGTCAACAACATCCGCCGCGTCATCCGCGCCATACAGCACGCCCAGAACGCCAACGACTTCTTCCTTCGCAACCAGACCCATGACCGTAGCGACCGTGGACGGCATATTGCCGAAGCCCAGCGGCTTGAACACCACACTGACCGGGTTGCCGATCTTGCCAAGGATGGAGTTGTCCATATCCGCCACAGCGCCCCAAGAGCCAGCCGCGCGATCCATTTCGGGCGCAAGTTCCGGCGCTTCCTCGTCTTCTTCCAGCGTTCCAGCTTCCGCCTTCGCGTTGTAATCAGCCAGTTCCGTCTGGTAGGTCTGCTGCGCTTCAAGCTGCACGTCCGCTGCGGGCGCCCAGCCGTAGGTCTTCGCAAACCAAATCACGATAGAGGACAGGAGGATGACCGTGCCAGCGCGCTTGATGAAGCTCCAGCCGCGCTCCCACACGCTGTGGAACACGTTGCGGCCAGACGGGAAGTGATACGCCGGCAGCTCCATGACGAAGGGAGCCGGGTCGCCCGCGAACATCTTCGTCTTCTTCAGCATGATGCCGGAGATGACAATCGCCGCCACGCCGATGAAGTATGCGGACGTCGCAACCCACGCGCTGCCGCCGAAGACCGCCGCGGCAATCAGACCGATAATCGGCATCTTCGCGCCGCAGGGGATGAAGGTCGTGGTCATGATGGTCATCTTGCGGTCACGGTCGCTCTCGATGGTACGAGAAGCCATGATGCCGGGAACGCCGCAGCCAGAACCAATCAGCATCGGGATGAAGCTCTTGCCGGACAGACCGAACTTGCGGAAGATACGGTCCATGATGAAGGCGATACGAGCCATGTAGCCGACGTCTTCAAGGATAGCCAGCAGGAGGAACAGCACCAGCATCTGCGGCACGAAGCCCAGCACCGCGCCGCAGCCGCCGACGATACCATCAACAATCAGACCGCTCAGCCAGCCCGCGCAGCCAACGCCATCCAGCCAAGTCTGAAGGTTGCCCTGCACGATTTCCGCAACGAACACATCGTTCGTCCAGTCCGTCAGCAGCGTACCAATCGTCGTCACGGAAATGTAATACACAAGGAACATGATGAGCGCGAAAATCGGCAGCGCCAGCACGCGGTTGGTCACCACGCGGTCAATCTTGTCCGAAACGCTCAGGCTGCCCTTTGCCTTGCCCTTCTTCACCGCGTTCTGCATCAAGGTGTTGATGTAGGCATAACGCTGGTTGGTGATGATGGACTCGGCGTCGTCATCCATTTCCTTTTCGCAGGAGGAGACGGCTTCCTCAATGCCCTTCTTGACATCTTCGGACAGCTTCAGTTCCGCAACAACCTTCTCGTCGCGTTCGAACAGTTTCACGGCGTACCAGCGCAGGAAGCGAGGTTCAACCTTGCCGCCGATGAGGTCTTCAATATGCGCCAGCGCGTGTTCCACCGAGCCGGTGAAAACGTGCGGATGTTCGCCCATCGTGCGGTTCTTGGCAGCAGCGGCAGCCTTTTCAGCCGCCTTCACGCTGCCTTCGCCCTTCAGCGCGGAAGTCTCGACGATTTCCACACCCAGCGCTGCGCTCAGCTTCTTCATATCGATCTTGTCGCCGTTCTTGCGGGACACGTCGATCATGTTCATCGCGATGACCATCGGCGTGCCAAGTTCGAGCAGCTGCGTGGTCAGGTAAAGGTTGCGTTCGATGGAGGTGGAGTCCACAATGTTCAGGATGGCATCAGGCTTGTCGTTCACCAGGTAGTTGCGGGCGACGACTTCCTCCAGCGTGTAGGGAGACAGGGAGTAAATGCCGGGCAAGTCCTGAATGACCACATCGTCATTGCCCTTGAGCTTGCCTTCCTTCTTTTCAACCGTAACACCCGGCCAGTTGCCGACGAACTGACGAGAACCCGTCAGCGCGTTGAACATGGTCGTTTTGCCGCAGTTCGGGTTGCCTGCGAGCGCAATCGTAATCGCCATTTTCGGCGCCTCCTTATGCGAATTTGTCTTAACTAACCCCACCAGAGGCTCCGCCTCTGGACTCCGCAAGGGACTCTGTCCCTTGACCCTTTTTCGCGATTGCGTTGAGCGCGCTTCCATACTGTATGCGCGTGGAAGGCTTGGAACGACGCGAAATCAGGTTTTATCGTAAGGGAAACAGAATTACTGAACCTCGATCATTTCCGCATCCGCCTTGCGCACGCTCAGCTCATAGCCGCGCACGGTCAGCTCCATCGGATCGCCCAGCGGCGCAACCTTGCGCACATGGACTTCCGTCCCGCGGGTCAGTCCCATGTCCATGATGCGGCGCTTGACGGCACCTTCACCATGCAGGCGGACAACCACCGCGGTTTCCCCGACCTTGACATCCTTCAGGGTTTTCATGCCTTCTGCCTCCTTTTCCTCAGTTCACCAGCACACGCATAGCCATGGATTGGCTCAACGCAACACGGCTATCCTTGACAGCGCAAATCAGATTGCCGCCCATTTTGCTGACGACCGTCACTCTTTCGCCCATCACGAAGCCCAGCTCCGCCAGATGCTGACGCACCTCGTCCTGTCCGGTGATTTTGCCAATCACGCCAGACTCGCCAATTTCCACCATGCCCAACGGCATCATGTTCCATGACCTCCTTGTGTCAGTCCTTTCGCGGATAGTTTATTCCAACTAATCCGGCGATTCGCAAGCGTTAGTTTAGCATAACTAATAGGCTATGTCAAGCGTTTTTCGCGTGTTTTTTTGTTTTTTGTCCACCTTTTTTCTGGTCTTTGCATCGTTTGCCCAATTCGGGGGAATGCTGACCAGCAAAAACAAAGGGCAGCTCTGCTTTGCAGGGAAATCAGATACTTTTCCGAACAAAATCGAACCACCCCCTATCAAAAACTTCTGATTATCACCACTATGGCTTAAAGTGCCGAAGGGAGCACGAAGAAAGCCCCTTTGTCACCTCCGCAGAGGCGAAATCCCCTGCATGATCATGCGATTCTATCAGAAAATGAAAACCGCAAAAAAGAGGTGCGAGAATGAAGGAATGGGCGGTCTGGATGGCGAACAAGATGGAGGAGCAATTGCTGCGGATGGAGCAGCTGCGGCTCAGTGAATTTGTTGCATATGAGAAGAACTGGAAGAAGCGTCTTCTGATGCAGTTTGTAGGCGGAATTGCAAGAGGATTAGGGACAGCGGTTGGGTTTACGCTTCTGGGCGCGCTGGTGGTGTGGCTGCTGCAAGGACTGGTGCAAAGGAATCTGCCGATTATCGGGGATTTCCTGACCCAGCTGCTAAACCTCGTGGAAGGCAAGGGCAGCGGCAGCTAAAGCGTCCCCGCCCGTAACTTCGCGCTTCCGCAGAAGCGCCCCAAGCTGCTCTATCCGCCATTTTCACATTGTCGCGTCAATGGGCGCGACCTGATTCCGCCGCTTCCCAAATCATCATCACCAGAAAGGGCTATCATCACCATGCGCAAACCCGTTTCCCAAAGGCTGCTGCCTCTCCTGCTCATCCTCCTGACCCTCGCGCTTGACCGCTTCACCAAAGCCCTCGCCGTCGCGCTGCCGGATGAGCGCACCCTCATTCCCGGCATTCTTCGTTGGATTTATGTTGAAAATACGGGCATGGCGTTCAGCCTGTTCAGCGGACAGTCGTGGATGCTGGGCGTGGTGTCCGTCATCGCGGTTATCGCCGGATGGCTCGTCCTCCGCCGCTATCAGCTCAGCGGATGGAGCAGAACCGCGGCGGCGCTGATGATTGGCGGCGCGCTTGGCAACGCCTACGACCGCTTGGCGCTGGGCTATGTCGTCGATATGCTGGATATCACCCTGTTCCCCTTCGCAGTGTTCAATATTGCGGACGCGGTGCTCGTCGTCGGCACGGTGCTGATGGCGTACTGCATCGTGTTCCGCACGGAAGATTGGAGGAAAATCAATCATGACGCAAATGATGCCTGACGCACTCGAATCGCGCACTATCTCCATCCCCGGCGACGGGCGGCGGCTGGATGTTGCCCTGTCCGAAGCCGCTGGGCTGACTCGCTCGCGGGTGGCGGCGCTGATGGCGGACGGAAACGTCACGGTGGACGGGAAAGTCGAGACGAAATCCGGCGCAAAGGCAAAGCAGGGTCAGATTGTTATCCTGACGATTCCCGCGCCAAAGCCCGCTGTCCCCGTCGCGCAGGAAATTCCGCTCACAATTCTCTATCAGGATGACGACCTCGCCGTCGTCCTGAAGCCCTGCGGCATGGTCGTTCACCCCGCCGCCGGCAACGAGGACGGCACGCTCGTCAACGCGCTCCTGCACCACCTTGACCACTTGAGCGGCATCGGCGGCGAACTGCGCCCCGGCATCGTCCACCGGCTGGACAAGGACACCAGCGGTCTGCTGCTCGTGGCAAAGAACGACCAGAGCCAACTCGCCCTCAGCCGCCAATTGCAGGAGCGGCAGATGGAGAAGCATTACCGCGCGCTGGTTGAAGGGAATTTGCGCGAGGACAGCGGGCGCATCGACCAGCCCATCGCGCGGAGCAAGAAAGACCGCAAGAAAATGGCGATTGACCCCGAAGGCCGCCCGTCGATTACGGACTGGACGGTGCTTGCGCGCGGGCGGAACGTGACGCTGCTGGACGTCCACATTCTGACCGGGCGGACGCACCAAATCCGCGTGCACATGAAGTCCATCGGGCATCCGGTCTGCGGCGACCCGATTTACGGGTCAGGAAGAGGCGCGAAAGTCCCCCGCTTGATGCTCCACGCGTACACGCTGGCATTTACGCACCCACGGACGGGGGAGCGGATGACGTTCACCGCGCCGCTGCCGGAGGAGTTTGTGCAGGGGCTGCGGGGGAACGGGGTGGAATGGGAGAAATAACGTTTCCTCACGGAAAGCCGGGGACGTTACAGCGTGCGATAATACTATTTCCATCATGAGAATGCGCCAGAATGGAAAAGCACGGACAGATGGCACGGATGAATTTAGAAAGAGCACAACTGGATAATTGCATAGAAAAGCGCCCTGCTCCGGAGATGTTCCAGAGCAGGGCGCGGTTTTTTGATTCATCACGAAAATCCGGGGAGCGTAATACTATTTCCAAATAAGAACGCGCCAAGATGTGAAGCGAATTTTTTATTCTGGCGAACGGGCGTGAAACGCGGCGCAGCAGCACTACGCTCAGTAGAACGACCGAAAGTCAGAAGGGAAAAGGCGCAAGCAGCTGGCGCAGGTGCATTTGGAAAGCGTATTATTCCACAACCTTCGCGCCGGCAGCGATCGCGTCTTCCTTGGTTCTGAAGAACTGCCAAGTGCTTTCCACGGTGGGGGTGATTTCCTTCTGGTCGCGGATGTACTGCGCCAGAATGTTACGCACCTGACCGTTATCGTTGCCCAGCGTATCGCCGGTGTACATATCCGTGAGGCTGTAATCCTCAGGAGTCAGACCAGCCGCCTGCATGAAGCCGGCGCCGCCAGTGAAGCGGTAGTTGTTCATCACCACGGAGAACACCTGATCAGGCGCCACGGGCTGACCCTGATACTGCATGTTCTGGATGCGCTTTCCTTCAGGCGCATAGTAGTGGATTTCGTAGTACAAACCGTAGATTTCATCGGTGTAGTAGCCACCGCCAAGGTAATCGGGGTCCCACGCACTGGTGTAGTTGGTGGTAGCATGCTCCAGCCACAGCCGCAGCTGTTCGCCGGTCATGTTCACGCGATAGAGCCAGTTTTCAAACACGTACAGCTGATACAGCAAACGCATCGGAACGTCGCCCGCAGGAATCAGGTCGCGAACCTCGGCGCCGCTGGTCAGAGGCGCGCAGATGGACAGCTGCGCAGGAACCGCAGACAGCTGCGCCTTGTTCAGCAGATCCATCAGCGCGGTGGGCTGCAGGGAGATGTTCTTATTGGAGAAAGCGCCGGTAGCAGTGCCCAGAGGCTGATCCAGATAAGCCTGCAGCTCCTCGTTGTAGGGAGCCAGCGCCGTGGCAACCTTCTGATTTTCCACCAGGCCTTCCTGATCCGCCAGGAAACGGTAGCCGTTTTCAGCCGTCACAGGGGTCACGGTCTTGGTCGCCGGGTCGTAGGCGAGCTTCATGAAGCCCAGGCCTTCACCGCCGCCACCTGCCAGCACGGGCACAACCTTGCCCTCGGCATTGAGGATGTCTTCACGGTAGTCGGTGTTATGGAAGTGACCATACACAACCGCGTCAATCCCGGTAGTCAGGTTAATCATTGCGCGAACCTGGTTTTCGTAGTCCGCGGGGTTGTTGCCATCGGTAGAAACAGCGTCTTCCACGCCGGAGTGTGCCACGACAATCACCACGTCGCAGCCCTCCTGCTCGCGCAGGATCGGCACGAAGTGCTCAACCGTGGGAACCAGATTGCGGAAGTCGATGCCCTCATAGTGGGACTCAACCTCCCAAGCGGGGATGTTGGGCGTATCCATGCCGATGACGCCAACCTTCACGCCCTCAAATTCCTTGACGATGTAAGGAACGCCCATCCAGGAATCCCACTCGGTGCCCTTCGCCACAAAGTTGGCGGCGGACATGGGCACGGAATGCTCCTCGCCGTTGTCGGGGCTCATCACATACTCAATCTGACGCTTGAGAATCGGCAGATCGTTGTTGAACTCGTGATTGCCCAAGCACCACATGTCGTAGTCCATCAGGCGCAGCGCCTTCATCATGGGATCGTCCTTTTCAGGCGCGAAGTAGGAGTAGTAATAGGTCATGGCAGAGCCCTGCACGGTATCGCCGCCATCCACCAGAACGACGTTCTTTTCCGTAGCACGAACCTGCTCGATCATGGAAGCGATCATGGACAGACCCACGTTCGGAGAAGGTTCGCCAGTGGCGTAGTTGATGGGCAGCACTTTGCCGTGCACGTCGCTGGTCGCGATGACGGTAATCATGATGGGATCCGCATTCTCTGCGAACGCCGCGCAGCCCACCAGGGGGAGAATCATGGTCAGCGCCAACAGAAGGGATAGGAGCTTCTTCATGATGGGCACCTCTTTTTCTTATTTCCCGCTCGAAGCAGGATTAAAATAATTATATTCCATATTCTTTCGTTTGTAAACAGTGCCGCCAGATGCAGACTTCGCCACGCCAAGGGGTTGGTTTGTCGGAAAATGAATTTTGCGTCGAATTCAGTTGCAAATACGGCAGATGAGCCAATTGAAAGTCAAGTTTTTTGCAAGCCGTAGGCAGCACGAACACCATTGCCGACAGCGAGGCAAATTACGCCGGTGTGGTGACAATAATATATTTTGTATTCTGTAATTTATAGGTGGCAGGCAGAAATCAAGGGTTGTCTCGGTATCTTCTTCTGCGAAATAGGGGGGCGGCAGAGGAACGAGATGGAAGAATCATTCACATATAAAAAACAACGGTGCATTTGACTTTGTTGCACCATTGTTTTCTGTTCTTGCAGGAATCAATAAGCAAAAACGCCCACCCAAAACAAAAAACCAATAATCAATGAAATAACCGTCAGTGTGGTGAAAAACACACAACATTTCTTTATCGTTCGCAACTGTTGCAGCATACCATAGAAAGTATATTCCAGCCTCTCGTTTTCAGTAAGTCCGGCATCATAAATTCTGAAAAATTCGCCCGTTACAACTCCGTTCACATCTTGATATTCTCGAATGCCATCGGGAAGCGCTTCACCATTTCTCTTCAATTGCCGAAACTGTTTGTTTTCTTCTTTTGAGCAAGCAATATCCTGCAGGAAGTGCATGTCAAGCCAAATATTTTGCAAGTTTTTCTTCATATCTATTGGTTCTTTTGCCATAATCCTTTTTCCGCCTTTCGATTGTTATAAAAAACAGTCCTGCCCTTCTTAAACCAGAAAGGCAGGACTGCGGGATTTGAATTACTTCAGTTCCGCGAAGTACTTGATGGTGCGGACCATCTGAGAGGTGTAGGAGTTCTCGTTGTCGTACCAAGACACGACCTGCACCTGATAGGTGTCGTCGTCGATCTTCGCGACCATGGTCTGGGTAGCGTCGAACAGGGAGCCATAGCGCATGCCGATGACGTCGGAAGACACGATCGGCTCGGTGTTGTAGCCGAAGGACTCGGAGGACTGCGCCTTCATGGCGGCGTTCACGGAGTCAACGGTCACGTCGCTGCCCTTGACAACAGCAACCAGAATGGTGGTGGAGCCGGTGCAGACCGGGACGCGCTGCGCGGAGCCGATCAGCTTCTTGTTCAGTTCCGGGATAACCAGACCGATCGCCTTCGCAGCGCCGGTGGAGTTCGGAACGATGTTCTGCGCGCCAGCGCGGGCACGACGCAGGTCGCCCTTGCGATGCGGGCCGTCCAGAATCATCTGGTCGCCGGTGTACGCATGAACGGTGGTCATGATGCCGGACACGATCGGATACTTGTCGTTCAGAGCCTTCGCCATGGGCGCGAGGCAGTTGGTGGTGCAGGAAGCAGCAGAGATGATCTGGTCTTCCGCGGTCAGGGTGTCGTTGTTGACGTTGTAGACGATGGTCTTCAGGTCATTGCCAGCGGGGGCAGAGATGACGACCTTCTTCGCGCCAGCCGCGATGTGCGCCATGGACTTTTCCTTGGAGCAGTAGAAGCCGGTGCACTCCAGCACGACGTCCACGCCCAGCTTGCCCCACGGAGCATCCGCCGCGTTCTTTTCGGCATAGATCTTGATTTCCTTGCCGTCCACGATGATGGAATCTTCGGTCGCTTCCACGGTGTGCAGGTTTTCACCGATCTTGCCGCAGTAGGAACCCTGAGCGGTGTCATACTTGAGCAGGTGAGCCAGCATCGCGGGAGAGGTCAGGTCGTTAATCGCGACCACCTCGTAGCCCTCAGCGCCGAACATCTGACGGAACGCCAGACGGCCAATACGGCCAAAGCCATTGATAGCAACTTTCACTGCCATTGGAATATACCTCCTTTAGTCGTTCAAACGGGGTTATACTATTTCCAGATAAGAATGTGCCAAGATGCGCCGCGAATTTTTCACTCTGGCTAACGGGAGTGCAACGCAGCGTAGCAGCGCTACGCTAAGTGGAACGACCGGACGCCAGAGGGGAAAAGACGCAAGCAGCTGGCACAGGCGAATCTGGAAAGAGTATCATTTCCCACCTCATATTCTACCCAATTTGCCGCCATTTTGCAAGAGGTTGCGCAGGATTTCCATCACTTTTGACACTTTTTTGACGCTTTTTTTTGAGAATTCCTCATCCGTTCCCCTCTTCTTCCCAATATGCGCCCCAATTCAGCTCGTTCGTCACATTGAGTTCCTTCAAAATCAGCTTGCCGTTCTCGTCCGTGATGACACTGCCGCCTTCATCATACACCCCATAGGAGACATACCCCGTGCCGCCCTCGCAGGTGATGAAGCTCATGCTGCGGCAATAGTCACCCTCCGCCACTTCATAATCGTTGAACACTTCAACGCCGTAGCGGTACACTGTGCCGTTGACACAGCGGAAGACGATTGTCGGAATGTCGCCCCTCCAGTAGAGGTTGCTGTCCGCGGGTGTCTGCACAACGCTCCATGTGCCGTGATACGGCTGCGTGCCGTCGCAGTCCGAACCGTAAAATTTCCCGTCCGCGTCCAGCCGGAGATAGTTGTCCCAGAACTCGCCGCCCGCCTCCATCTGCCAGCTGCCGACTAACTTCGCCTCTTCGTCCGGCAGTTCCACATCATCAAACACCACGTCGCGCTGCGGCACGAAGCCGCGGGTGATTTTGCCGTCCACCGTCGCTTCAACATAGATATACGCCCACCTGTCCGGATGGGACAGTGCCGTCAGCTTCGTCCCGGCAGGCAGCTCCGCCTGATGATATTCGCTGACGTTCGGGTCATCGGTCAGGTAGGTGTCAAACGCCGTCAGCATCGGCACATGCACAATCTCGTTCGTCGTCTCGTCGCCGTGCTTGCCTAACTGCGCCCAACCGAATCGGCTCGTCCGCAGGCTGACGCGGTACTCAATCAGCGACCAGTCGCCCACGGTGAGGTACAGCTTATAATCGTCGCCCGTGCTGACGGATGCTTTCCCCTTCGCCGCGCGGTAAGAGGACGTGTCCGGCGCGGAATACACGGCATAGGACTTCTTGCCGCTCTTCTGCCCCGAAACCACCTCCGGATACAAACAAGCGAAGTATTGCAGTCCTTCGCTCGCTTCGTTGATTCGGCGCACGTCGTCCGGCCCGCGTTTCGGCATGTTGTGGATGTTGAAGTCTTCCAGCGTGATTTTGGTCATCCACATGGCGCTGTCCTCGCCCAGCGTCACCCGATAGCCGTAAGATGCTATCCGCTCCACCTTCACATCGCCCATCTGCGCTTCCATCAGCGTGTAAAAGGTTCTCCCCTCATTGTTGTGCTGCAGCTCAAAATAGTACCTTTCGTCAATATCCGGGTACGCCAATTCAAAGCCGTTCTTCGTGCGTGTGATTTTGGGATAACCCGTCTCGTCCAGTTCCGACGGCTGATAGACCGCGGTCGTCGAGAAAATAGCGTCCTTCCAGCCGTCTTTCACCTCATCCACCGCGACCAGCTGATTGTGATAGCGACTGGTCAGAATCGTGTGGGTCGTGGCGGCTTTTCTGTTGTAATCGCTCACCAAGCCGGTATACTCGTCGTAGTCATGTGTCTGCTCCACCATCGCCAGCAATTGCCCGTTCAGATTCCAGCTGTTTGCAGATGCGGCGGGCAGTGTCACAGCCAGCGTCAAGCACAAAATCAGCAGTATCCGCAGTTTCTTCATATTCTCCACATCTCCTTTTGCTCAATATCCCAAAATACTAAAGAACAGCCGAGCAAACCAGCCGATAATATCATCGGTATACACCCAATCGCCGTCTGCTCCATCCGGCACATAACTCCTGCCTGTTTCGTTGGTCGAAAGGCTCAAATAAATGCTCCAAGCGCCCGGCATGATTTTCTCTTTCTCCACCTGAATCCCATAGCGGGACACCGTGCCGTCCGTTCCGCGCAGGACGATGGTGGGAATGTCGCCCCGCCAGTAGAGATTGCTCCCCACTGTGGTCTGCACGATAGACCAAGTGCCGCTGCACGTCCTCTCGCCATCATCATCCGCGGCGGAAAAATTTCCATCTGCATCCAGCTGGAAATCATCGTACCAGCCGCCGCCGCCTTTGGCGCGCCAATGCCCGACAAACTCCGCCATCAATTCCGGCTGCTCCACGTCGTCGAATATCACATCCCGCTGCGGCACAAACCCGTACAGCGTTTCGCCGTCCACTTCCGCTTCGACGTACACATACGCCCAGCCGCAGTAACCCAGCGCCGTCAGTTTCGTTCCGGCGGGCAGTTCCTCCTGATGCGCTTCGCTGACATGCGGGTCATCCGTGAGATAGGTGCCGCACACCGTCTGAATCGGCACATGCCGCCATTCTTGACGGATTTCCTTGACACCGTCCTTCCGCACATTTGCAAAGCGCTGCAAGCCGCAAGCCATTTCGTTCATCCGCTGAACATCTGCTGTGCCGCGGGGCATTTGGTGGATATTGAAGTCCGCCAGCGTGACCATTTTCGACCAGACCGCGCCGTCTTCGCCCTGCGTCACCAGATAGCCGAAATTCTCCCGCTTGGTGACCTCCATGTCGCCCATTTTCGCGTAGACAAGCGTGTACATAGGCTGATTCGTGCTGTCATGGCGCAACGCAAAGCGGTAGATTTCCCCCGCTTCCGGATACGCCAGCTCAAAGCCGTCTTCCGTCCGCGTGAGCGTCGGCACGCCATGCCCCTCCGACGGCTGATAGACGGCGTTTGTCGAGACGACGGCACTTTCCCAGCCGTTTTCCTGTTTTGCCGCTGCAATCAGCTGATAATGTGCTCCGCTGGCTATGATGATACGGGCATCTTCGGCATCCGCGCGGCAGTCATCAGCCAGAACGGCGTCATCCGGCGAATTCAGCACGAGGGACAGCACGTTGCCGAGCAATTCGCTCGCGGACGCGGCGGGCAGCATCAGCGCAACCAGCAGGGGAAAAATCAATAAAGTCCACCGTTTCTTCATCGCTTTCAGCTCCTTTGGAGGTATTTCCCTACCCATATAAACGCATCAAGGCGCAATTTCCCTGCGAAGTGCCAAAAATCTTGAAAAATGTTCTGCCAGTTCATTCTGAATCCATCTTTCTATGGTATGATGGCGGACGCAAACAGAAAAGGAGGGATTGAAACCCATGCTACGGATTTTGAAACACCTCAGGTGGAAAGAGTGGCTGCTCGTCGCCGCCTGTGTAGTGCTGATTGTGGGGCAGGTGCAGCTTGACTTAGCCTTGCCTGATTATATGTCGGAAATCACCCGTCTGGTGCAGACGGAAGGCAGCCAGATGAGCGATATCCTGCTCGCAGGGGGCAAGATGCTGCTGTGCGCGCTGGGGTCAATGCTGCTGACGGTCTGCACGACATTCTTTACCGCACAGATTGCATCACGCTTCTCCGCTCGGCTGCGCGGCGAAATGTACCGCAAGGTGGTCGGCTTCTCGAACGAGGAAATCAACCGTTTCTCCACTGCCAGCCTGATTACCCGCACGACCAACGACATTTCGCAATTGCAGATGTTCTTTTCCTTCGGGATGCAGTCGCTGATTAAAGCGCCGATTATGGCGTTCATTGCCGTGGGCAAAATCAGCACGAAGAGCTGGGAATGGTCGCTGCTGACAGGCGGCGTGATTGCGTTCGTGTGCGTACTGCTGGTGTTCATCATGCTCTACGCCGTGCCGCGCATGAAGAAAATGCAGGCGCTGACGGACAACCTGAACCGCATCACGCGTGAGAACCTGACGGGCTTGCAGGTCGTCCGCGCCTACAACGCGGAAAATTATCAGGAGGGCAAATTCGCCAAGGCAAACGAGGAAATGACCCGCAACAGCCAGCAGGCGAACATCGCCATGTCCGTCATGAATCCGGGCATGAATCTGGCGATGAACGGCTTGACGCTGGGCATTTACTGGATCGGTACGGCGCTCATCAGTGCGATTGCGGTCACGTCGCCCGCCGCGATGATGGAACGCATCGGGCTGTTCTCGGACATGGTGGTCTTTATGCAGTACGCGATGCAGGTCATCATGGCATTCCTGATGCTGGTGATGATTTTCGTCATGCTGCCGCGCGTGACCGTTTCCGCGGGCCGCGTCAATGAGGTGCTGGACACGAAGGCGCGCATTGTGGACGGTAAGGAAACGCAGGGCAAGCCCGGAATGAAGGGCGAAATCGAGTTCCGTGACGTCTCCTTCCGCTATCCCGATGCCGACGGCGACACCATCCACCACATCTCCTTCACCGCACATCACGGACAGACGGTTGCCCTCATCGGCGCGACGGGCTGCGGCAAGAGCAGCATCATCAACCTGATTCCGCGCCTGTATGACGCAACAAGCGGGCAGGTGCTGGTAGACGGCGTGGACGTGCGTGACTACACGCAGGACGCCCTGCGCAGCAAGATCGGCTTTGTGCCGCAGAAGGCGTTCCTGTTCGCCGGCACGGTCAGCAGCAACGTCGGCTACGGCGAGGACAAAGCGTCGGGCGCTGCCATCCGCAAGGCGGTTTCCATCGCGCAGGCGGCGGAATTTGTCGAATCCCCGGAAGTCGGGTATTCCGGCACGGTCGCGCAGGGCGGCTCGAACTTCTCCGGCGGGCAGAAGCAGCGTTTGTCCATTGCCCGCGCAGTGGCGCGCGACCCGGAAATCCTCGTCTTTGACGACTCCTTCTCCGCGCTGGACTACAAGACCGACCATGCATTGCGTCAGGCGCTCCGCGAGCAAACCAGCGGCACGACGAACATCATCGTCGCACAGCGCATCGGTACGATTCGCGACGCGGACTGCATCCTCGTCATTGAGGACGGCGCGATTGTCGGCAAGGGCACGCACCGCGAGCTGATGGAAAGCTGTAAGGTCTATCAGGAAATCGCATATTCTCAGCTGTCAAAGGAGGAACTTGCGTCATGAGTGAAACGAAACGCCGTCCGGGCGGTCATCCCGGAATGCGCGGGCCGGGCGTACCGGGCGAAAAGGCGAAGGACTTCCGCGGTTCGCTGGGGAAGCTCATCCGCCACTGCAAGCCCTTCTATCCGGTCATTTGCATCGCGATTCTGGGCGACTTGGCGGGCGTCATTATCCGCCTGATCGGCCCGAACAAAATCAGCGAAATCACCAACCTGATTACCGCCGGGCTGCGCGGCGAGATTGACATGCCCGCCATCCAGAAAATCTGCATCACGCTGATAATTCTCTACGTCGTCGGCGCGCTGCTGAGTTTTATGACCGGGCTGGTGATGACCGTCGTCACGCAGAAGGTCAACCGGGGCTTGCGCGACGGCATATCCCACAAAATCAACCGCCTGCCAGTCAGCTACTTCCAGTCCACCTCCACCGGCGACGTGCTCTCCCGCGTTACCAACGACGTGGACACCATCGGGCAGACGCTGCAGAACAGCCTGACGAGCCTTGTCTCCGCCGTGACGATGTTCATCGGCAGCGTCGTCATGATGCTCTCGACGAACTGGGTGATGGCACTGACGGCGATTGTGTCGTCGATGCTGGGCTTCGGGCTGATGCAGGGCATCATGAGCCGCTCGCAGAAGTACTTCGTCGCGCGCCAGCGGTGGCTGGGCGACCTGAACGGCCATATTGAAGAAATCTACACAGGGCACAATGTCGTCCGCCTCTTCGGCGCAGAGCAGCGCGAACAGCAGGCGTTCGACCGCATCAACAGCAAAATGCAGGAGACAGACTGGAAGAGCCAGTTCATGTCCGGCCTGATGATGCCGCTGATGGGCTTCATCGGCAATTTCGCGTATGTGGCGGTATGCGTCGTCGGCGCGGTGCTGGCGATGAACGGCTCGATTACCTTCGGCGTGATTGTCGCCTTCATGATGTATGTGCGCCTGTTCACCTCGCCCCTGAGCCAGTTAGCACAGGCGGCGACGAACCTGCAGTCCGCGGCGGCGGCGGCAGAGCGCGTCTTTGAGTTCCTCGAAGCGAAGGAAATGCCCGACGAATCCCACCTGCCCGCGCAGACGAAAACCGTCCGCGGCGAAGTGGCGTTCGACCACGTCCGCTTCGGCTACACGCCGGACAAAATCATCATTCACGACTTTTCCGAGCATGTGCAGCCGGGTCAGAAGGTCGCCATCGTCGGTCCGACTGGCGCGGGCAAAACCACGATGGTCAATCTGCTGATGAAGTTCTATCCTCTGGGCGGCGGCGAAATTCGCATTGACGGCGTGCCGCTGTCGCAGATGACGCGCGAGCATGTGCACGACCTCTTCGGCATGGTCTTGCAGGACACTTGGCTCTTCGAGGGCAGCATCCGCGACAACCTCTGCTACGGCAAGGAGGGTATTACGGACGAGCAGCTTGACCAAGTGACCCGCGCGACGGGGCTGTACCACCTTATCCACACCCTGCCGGAGGGTTACGACACCCAGCTGTCCGACAAATTGAACCTCTCCGCCGGACAGAAGCAGCTGATGACGATTGCCCGCGCGATGATTGAAAACGCGCCGATGCTGATTCTCGACGAAGCGACGTCCTCCGTCGATACACGCACAGAAATGCTGATTCAGCAGGCGATGGACACGCTGACAAAGGGGCGTACCTCGTTCGTCATTGCGCACCGCCTTTCCACCATCAAGAACGCGGACAAGATTCTGGTCATGCGCCACGGCGACATCATCGAATCCGGCACGCACGAGGAGCTGCTGCAAAAAGGCGGCTTCTACGCCGAGCTGTACAACTCGCAGTTCGAGCAGGCGTAAGTGCATTTTCCAACAGCATAGCGCAACCCCGGCAGCAAATGCGGACAATTTGTCCGATGGCTGCCGGGGGTTTTCTATTACGGCAGGATACGCTCTCCGTTTTTCTCCTGCAATGAAAAAGACCAGCATCGAGAGAAAACCTTCTCCCATGCTGGTCGGTCGCGCCCATTTGGCGCGACAATGTTGAGTTGGTCAAAAGAGCAGCTTGGGGGCGCGTCTGCGGACGCGCAAAGTTACTGGCAGGGACGCTTCGCTGCCTGCACCTTTGTTGAGCGCGTTTGGCATACTGGTCGCCCGTGGAACAATTGGGGCGTTGCCCCAAACCCCACCAGAGGCGCTGCCTCTGGACTCCGCAAGGGGGAATTTCCCCCTTGACCCCTTTCGCGCGATTGAGTTGGTCGCTTTTCCCATACTCCTTCCGCGTGTTTATTCTTCTTTTGCCGCCTGCTCCATGTTTTTCCGCGCAGCGGAAAGCATCAGCTTCACGCGATTGAGCTGATTCACCTCACTCGCGCCGGGGTCAAAGTCCACCGCGCAGATATTCGCCTGCGGATACTTCTTCCGCAGCTGCTTGATGACCCCCTTGCCCACCACATGGTTCGGCAGGCACGCAAACGGCTGAATGCACACGATATTTGGCACGCCCGTCAACAGCAGTTCCGCCATTTCACCCGTCAGGAACCACCCTTCGCCGTACTGGTTGCCCTGCGAAAGGAACGGGTCGGACAGCTCAGCAATCTGCTCAATATGCATCGGCGGTTCAAAGCGCTTGGACTTTTCCAAAGCCTTCAACGCGGGGCGCCGCAGCGCGCGAATGCCCTTCACGCCCAGTACCGCGCTCGCCTCGCTTGTCCAGCCCTTGCCCAGATACTCGTGTTTGAACTTGCCGTTGTAGACGGAGTAGTTCATGAAGTCCATCAGGTCGGGCACAACGGCTTCCGCGCCCTCTTCCTCCAGCAGATCCACCAAGTGGTTATTCGCCACGGGCATATACTTCACCAGAATTTCGCCGACGATGCCCACACGCGGCTTCTTCATGTCCTTGTGAATCGGCAGATGGTCAAAGTCGTCCACTAACTGCTGGCAGATGTCGCCGTAGCGGCCCGTGCCGTTCACCAGATGGTCGATGATCTTCTGCGACCATGTCTCCGCCAGCCGGTTGGCGCTGCCCGCCTCGATTTCGTAGGGGCGCACCCGATACAGGCAGCGCATCAGCAAATCGCCGAAAACAATCGCCTGTGCCGCGCCGATGAGCATCGGCAGCGTGAAGCGGAAGCCCTCGTTCGTTTCCATGCCGTTGGCGTTAATGGAGATAACCGGGATATGCCCCAGTCCGGCTTTCGCCAGCGCGCGGCGGATGAAACCGACGTAGTTGCTTGCGCGGCAGCAGCCGCCCGTCTGCGTCATGGCGAGGGCAAGGCGATCGGTGTCGTACTTGCCGGACAGCACGGCTTCCATCATCTGCCCGACGGTGATGATGGACGGATAGCAAGCGTCATTGTTGACGAATTTGAGGCCCGTGTCAATCGCGGAGCGGGTATCGTTTTCCAGCATGACGATGTGATACCCGTGCTTCTCCAGCACCGGCTGAAGCAGACGGAAATGAATCGGCGACATGTTCGGCGCAAGAATGGTGTAGCCCTTCTTCTGCATGTCGCGGGTATACTCCACGCGATGATACGTTGCCGGAACGGGATGCGCCACGATGCCGCGCTTTTCGCGCTGCGCCATCGCCGCCAGCAGGGAACGCACGCGGATGCGCGCCGCGCCCAGCGAGTTCACCTCGTCAATTTTGATGAGCGTATACAGCTTGCCGCAGCGTTCCAGAATTTCCGCCACCTGATCGGTCGTCACGGCGTCCAGCCCGCAGCCGAAGGAGTTGAGCTGAATCAGCTCCAAATCATCCCGCTGGCTGACAAACTGCGCCGCCACATACAGGCGGGAATGGTACACCCACTGGTCGCTCACGCGCAGGGGATGCTCACCGTGGAAGGACGCGGGGATGCTGTCCTCAGTCAGCACCGCCAGCCCATAGGAGGCAATCAGCTCCGGCATTCCGTGGTTAATTTCCGGGTCAACGTGATACGGGCGACCCGCCAGCACGATGCCCTTCTTGTGGTTCTCCTCCATCCATTGCAGTGCCTTCAGACCCTCGGCGCGCACATCGGTTTTGGCGCACTGCTGCTCGTCCCAGCCCGCGTGAACCGCGTCGCGCACCTCCTGCTCCGGGATATTGAAGGTCTTGCGGAAAAAGCGCACAAGCGTGTCCGCCGCCGTCTTTTCGCTGGTCAGCGCGAGGAACGGTTTAAGCATCCGCACGCGCCCTTCGGTCACATCCTCGACGTTGTTGGCGATGTTCTCCGGATTCGCCACGACCATCGGGCAGTTGAAGTGGTTTTGGGTCTTCATATCCTCCTGCCGCTCGTAGAACACGCTCGGATAGAAGATTGTCCCGACGCCCTGATCAATCAGCCACTGCACATGTCCGTGCGCCATCTTCGCCGGATAGCACTCGCTTTCCGACGGGATGGATTCCATGCCTTTCTCGTAAATCGCGCGGCTGGACGCGGGAGACAGTACCACCCGGAAGCCCAGCTTCGTCAGCAGCGTCATCCAGAACGGGAAGTTCTCATACATGTTCAGCACGCGGGGAATGCCCAGTTCGCCGCGCGTGGCTTGTTCGGCGGTCAGCGGCTGATAGTCGAACATGCGCTTGAGCTTGTACGCCATCACGTTCGGGCCTTTTTCGCCCGTTGCGGTCTTGCCCAGCCCCTTTTCGCAGCGGTTGCCCGTGATGTGCCGCCGTCCGCCGGGGAAGAGGCTGACCGTCAGCATACAGTGGTTCGTGCAGCCCTGACAGCGCGCCGTCCGCGTCTGCCACTGCAAGCCCAGAATGTCCTGAATCGGCAGGGTAGAGGAGGGTGTATCGTTGCCCGACGCCCGGTCGCGCGCAATCAGCGCCGCACCGAACGCGCCCATCATGCCGGAAATATCCGGGCAGACGGCCTCCACGCCCGCAAGCTGCTCGAACGCGCGCAGCACCGCCTTGTTGTGGAACGTGCCGCCCTGCACGACGATATGCTGCCCCAGTTCCTTCGGATCAGCGAGCTTGATGACCTTGAACAGCGCATTCTTGATGACCGAACACGCCAGACCCGCGCTGATGTCCTGAATCGTCGCGCCCTGCTTCTGCGCCTGCTTGACGTTGGAGTTCATGAACACGGTGCAGCGCGTTCCCAAATCAACCGGGGCGGGCGCGAAGAGGGCTTCTGCCGCGAATCCTTCCGCTGTGTAGCCCATCGAGTTCGCGAAGTTCTCCAAGAAGCTGCCGCAGCCGGACGAACACGCTTCATTCAGCAGAATCGTGTCCACCGAGCCGTTTTTCAGCTTGATGCACTTCATGTCCTGCCCGCCGATATCCAGCACACAGTCCACTTTCGGGTCAAAGAACGCCGCCGCGGTGCAGTGCGCAATCGTCTCCACCTCGCCGTCATCAAGCCGGAACGCCGATTTCAGCAGGCTTTCGCCGTAGCCGGTAGAGCAGGAGCGCGCAATCACCGCCGTGTCGGGCATCTTCTCCATCAGCTCGCGCATCGCCGTGCGCGCCGTCTCAATCGGGCTGCCGGAATTGCCCGCGTAGTAGCTGTACAGCAATTCGCCCTTTTCGCCAATCAGCGCGACTTTCGTCGTTGTCGAACCCGCGTCAATGCCCAAATAGCACTTGCCCGCATACGTTGCCAAATCGCCGCGCTGCACCTTCGCCTGTGCGTGGCGGCGGTTGAACGCCGCATATTCCTCCTGATTGCGGAACAGCGGCGGCAGGTGCTTCAAGCCGAAGGTCAGCATGACGCCGTGTTCGAGGCGTTCGAGCAGGCTGTCCATCGGCACGGCTTCGTCCTCGCCGTCCGAAAGCGCCGCCATCGCCGCGCCCGTCGCCGCAAAGAGGTGCGAATTTTCCGGCACAATCGCGGTTTCCTCCGTCAGGTGCAGGGTGCGGACAAACGCCTGCCGCAGTTCGGACAGGAAGTGCAGCGGCCCACCCAAAAACGCCACATGCCCGCGAATCGGCTTGCCGCACGCCAGCCCGGAAATCGTCTGGTTCACAACCGCCTGAAAAATCGACGCCGCCAGATCCTCACGCGCCGCGCCCTCGTTAATCAGCGGCTGAATGTCGCTCTTGGCAAACACGCCGCAGCGCGCCGCAATGGGATACAGCTCATGATAGCGCTTTGCCAGTTCGTTCAAGCCGGGCGCATCGGTTTTCAGCAGCGCCGCCATCTGGTCGATAAAAGACCCCGTGCCGCCCGCGCACACGCCGTTCATGCGCTCTTCCAATCCGCCGGTGAAATAGATAATCTTCGCGTCCTCGCCGCCCAATTCGATGGCGACGTCGGTCTGCGGCGCGGCCTTCTGCAGCGCTTCCGCCACCGCAACGACCTCCTGTACGAACCCGACGCGCAGCGCTTCCGCCAGCGAAATTGCGCCCGATCCGGTCATGCGCACTTTCACGCGGCACGCGCCGAGTTTCTTCCGCGCTTCCCGCATCATCTCCGCCAGCGTCTCCTGCGTATGCGCGCAGTGGCGGCGATATTCGCCCCAGACCATTTCTCCCGCTTCGTTCAGCAGCACCAGCTTGACGGTGGTAGAACCGATGTCAATGCCCGCATAATAATAGGTGTTTGTTTCCATTCCAGTACCTCGTCCGTCGGGCTTTCCGCTGCCACCACCAGCGAAAGCGCCCGGAAAATGATTGGTTTTTCGTTCTGCGCGCTCTGCCGTTTCTCCCGCAGCGAGGTGCAGTCCGAATCGTTTTAATTCGCCATCAACCGCGAAAAATCCTCTTGCTTTTGCAGGAAAAGTCGTGGGTTTTTGTTCAATCGGATGCGATTGCTTAAAAACATGATTTTCATACTATTCCCAGTGCGGAAAAGGCATCGCCCGACGCACCGCCGAGTTGTGCGGTGTTGCTTATAAGGTGTTGCTTATAAGTAAAAGAATCCCCGTCAGCCCACGAATCGGGTAGACGGGGAAGCATGGAAGAGAGAAATCTACAGCGTTGTGCAGGAGCCGCATAAGGCGTATTGCTGTATGCTTTTGTATTTCAGGCATCTGCCTTCGGGCGTTGCGTGCAAGGCATTGTGCCCTGCACGTCCTTCATCATACCGCGCCTTTCCCATAAAATCAACCCGGTTTGCACACACCAAAATGTGTACTTCCATATTTCTCCCTTGAAATCCACAAAAAATACACTTTGTGCTGATTATTCGCCATTCTCCAGCTCTGCCAGAATTGCCGGAACTTTCGCGGCTTCCGCCGGATCAAGCGGCGGATAATCCGGGTTCACATCCATCAGCACATCCAGCAGAATTTCGCTCATCAGGTAGCGCGTGAACCACTTGTCATCCGCCGGAAGGACGTACCATGGGGATTCCTTCGTCGCGGTCGCATTGATGGCATTCTCGAACGCTTCGTCATACTGCTTCCACAGGCGGCGTTCGCGCATGTCATCCACCGAGAGCTTCCAGTGCTTATCTTCGCGTTCCAGCCTGTCAAGGAAGCGGCGCTTCTGCTCGTCACGGCTGACGTTCAGGTACACCTTGACGACGCGGTATCCGTTCTCGTAAAGGTACTGTTCCCAATTGCGAATCTGCTGATAGCGCTTGGGGTAGAAATCCGGGTCGTCCGTCACGCGCGGCGGCATGGCATAGCCCTTCTCCATGTGGTGCACACGCGTCACGAGAACGTCCTCGTAGTGGCTGCGGTTCATCACGCCGATTTTCCCGCGCGGCGGAACGGTGCGGATGATACGCCAGAGATAATCATGGCTGAGTTCTTCCTTGCTGGGCGCTTTGAATGCCGCGACTTCCAGCGCCGCCGGGTTCAGCTGTCCAAACACTTTTTTGATGAGGCTGTCCTTGCCCGCCGCGTCACGCGCCTGAATAGCAATCAGGATGCCCTCACGCCCCTGCGCATAGAGTTTATCCTGCAGTGCCGCCGCTTCCGCAAGGTTCTCCATCGTTTGCGCCTTGAGCGTCTTTTTATCCACGAACTCCGGCGTGCCCGTCTCCGCGTCCTTCAATTCGAGCTTCTTGCTACCATCCCAGCGGTAGTCTTTCAGCGACACGATGCTCATTTTGTCTTCTCCTTGCGCGATTTAAGTTGTGCGCATTTTCCTGCTGTATGCGCGTGTTGATGCAGGGATTTCGCCTCTGCGGAGGCGATTCCCCCTGCAACATGACCATAATGTCACAAAAGCGTACACCGCGAAGCCATTCAAGAGAGCAATCGCCATGCCCCTCTTAAATCTGCATTGAGGGGAACACACTCGTGTGTTCCACCAATTCCGCATAGAACCGCTGCACCAGGCGCACCTGCGGCTCGCTGTCGCTCATCACCCGCATCGTCAAATCCGTCACGCCCGTGCTCGCCAGCGCCTGTTTCGTCTGCTGGAGCAAACGCGTGCCCAAGCCCTTGCGCTGGAACTCCGGCACGATGTACAGCCCCATAACCTCCGCCGACGTGTACTGCCCCGCGGCGACGCACGCACCAACCAGATTCGACCCATACAGGATGCCCAGCGCGGCGAAATTCTGCCGATTCATCTGCTGAAGCAGGAAGCCGTGGTCAAAGTAGCTGAACCCGGCGCCGCGCATCCGCGACACCAAATCCATCTGCTCCTGCACGGTATTGAGCGGAAGCGTGATGCACGAACAGTTGAACAGCTGCGGCACTTCGTCAGGGTCGTTCAGGCGCACCAGATCCTCGGTGTAATCCATCTTGAAGCCGTTGTGCTCATAAAACGCCAATTGGCGCTCGTCCTGCACATCCACGGCTGTGTACAGCCGTGCCGCCGCACCGGGCGCTTGATTGCGCAGCTGCCGCGCGCGCGCCGCAAGCGACCCCAGCAGCCAGTATTCGCCTTCCGGCTTGCTGGTCATGCTGAAATAGATGTTGACCGGGCGCGAAGGGAAAATCGTCGGCTGATACTGATAAATCAGGAATCCCTCGCCGACGGGGTTGTTCTGGTCGTCCTTGACGAAGAATACGTCCTCTTTCGGCAGACCCTTGTAAAATTCGTTCGGTTGCGTCACCTGCATGGCTTATTTCCTTTCTTCGGCGGTCTGAATGCGGCCGTCATCCAGCAGCACGGCGATGAACATCGGCACAAGTGCGAGCATCATCACCCCATAAAGTATTCCGTTGTTGATGGCAGACTTGTCCAGCGCAAATTCCACGGCGATGCACACGCCCGCGCCAAGCAGCAGCATCACAATGCGCGCGATGCTGATTCTTTTCAGCCCATCCCGGCGGATGCAGCGGGTCAGACGTGATGCCAGCAGCACCGCCAGCGTCAGCGCCGCCATGAGCATATTCAGGCGGACAAAGCCGAAGCGGATAAGCTCATCCGCGCGCCACGAATCGAGCAGCACCTGCATCACGCTGATGATGGTTAGCCCGGTTTCCAGCGTCCGCCCGGCGATTTTCTGCCCGCGCCCTTGCACCAGCACAATCACGAGCGCGACTGCCGCAACGATGGCTTCATATGCCCAAACCAGCATCTGCCCGTCCTCATTCTGGAAAGGCAGGAAGTACCAGCAGATATCGTCCATCTGTTTGCTGAAGCCCTGCCCCGTGAAACCCTCGGCAAGGCGCAGGCCGCACAGCGCCAGCAGCGCGCCGGGCGTCACCGCGTCCAGCAGTGGCAGCGCCTTCTGCTTCGTCAGTTTCGCATACAGCACAATCGCGCCCATGCCGCCAAGGATGCCGCCATAGAGCGTATAACCGCCCTGCCAGAACTGCCAGAAGAACGAGCTGCCGCCCAAATCAACCATGATGTACGAATACCGGGCAAGCATATACAGCACGCGTGCGCCCACCAGCGCGCCAAAGCCGCCAACCGTGCAAATCGCCGCGCGGGTGTCCAGCGAGAGGCGCTTGCGCGAGTACAGCAGCGTCAGCACCAAACCGCACAGAACGCTGATAGCAGCGGTCAAGCCATATTTCGTCAGAAAGAAGATGTCGGGATTCCAATAATCAATCTCTTCTGACTTCATCAGCGGCTGCACCACGTCCACAATCCGTGCGGAAGGCGACGGCACAAGCAGCAGCACTGCAATGGGCAAGGCAGTCAGCAGCAGGGCGCACCAAATCGCTGCATTTTGTTTTTTCATTTTTTCTGGGTACTCCTTCAATTCCGCCGAAGCCGACGGGTTTCTTTTTTTGCTGATGCGGAGAATTTCGCAGAACTCCGCAGAATATATTATACTTGCTTTTTCCCCAGTTGACAAGCTGTAATCCGGATTCTTTCAGCTATCCATCACAAATTTTCTGTTACAAATTTCCGCCCGCGCTCAGCACCAGCAGCGCGATTCCCAGCGCCAATGCCCCCGAAATCACGCCGTGCAGCGCCTGCCACGCCAGCTGTTCACCCAGCCGCATCAATCCTTGCGGGTACAGCGCGCGGTTCTGCATGATGACCGCGCAGCCGCCGAAGCCCGTCGCTGCGGACAGGAGAGCAATCCGCAAAGGCAGAGGTGCCGGCAGGTTCGCGATCGTCACCGCGCCCGTCGTAACTTCCAGCAGCGTCGTCAGCGGGAGACGCATCGCATCAGGCAGAAAGTCCGTCAGCGTCGCAAAGACGCGAAGCATCGTCATCGTGCCGCAGACAAGGAGCATGGTTCGGGCGCTGTCCTCCACCGCGCGGGCGAAGGAGACAGGGGACAGTGCTGCTTCTGGCACTTTCCCGGCGGATGTAACCCTCGTCCACCGTTTTGCCAATCGCCCCGCGCAGCAGCCGCCCGCCAGCACGCTCAGCAGCACAATTGCCCCCGCGATTCGGCTGTTCAGCCAGCTTCCGATTGTCCCCAGCAGGAACATCGGACTCATCGTCGCGCAGGAGACCGCCAGTGCCTTCTGTTCCCGGTGCGGACGGCTGCCCTGCATCGCCAGTAGCCGCGCACCCGTCGGCGACCCGCCGCACCAGCCCAGCAGCATCAGCAGTCCGGGCTGCATGTCGCGTCCGCATCGGCTCACCAGCATCTGCGACAGCGTCAAGTACGGGAACAGCCCCGGCATCACGCTGCGCACAAACAGCGCACACGCCGCTTCCGCCGCCGCCATCGTCTCCGGCGCGCGCAGGAGCAGCAGCGCCATCATCCCTGCCAGCAAAATCCGCATTTTCGTCCCTGCCTTTCTGGGGAAAGGATATGCGGCGGTTGACAAGTTTCATTCGGGAAGGTACAATTGAAGGAGATAGGAGGAGAATCCCCATGAAAGACACCTTCCTCATGATTGACGGCAACAGCCTGCTGCACCGGGCTTTCCACGCCCTACCGCTGATGGATGCGGGCGGCGTTTACACCAACGCGATTTACGGCTTCCTGACCATGATGCTCAAAGCGATTTCAGACGAAAACGCCCGCTATCTCGCGGTCTGCTTCGATGAACACGCGCCGACGTTCCGTCACACGGCATATCCCGACTACAAAGCGGGACGCGCCGCAACGCCGGATGAACTGCGCCAGCAGTTCGCCACCATTCGGACGCTGCTGCCGGAAATGGGCATCCAGGTTTTCTCCCTGCAAGGCTGGGAGGCGGACGATCTGCTCGGCACGCTGTCCAAACTGGGTGAGGACGCCGGGGTCAGCCCCGTCATCCTGACCGGCGACCGCGACGCGCTCCAACTGGTGTCCGATACAACGCAGGTGCTGTTCACCCGCAAGGGCATCAGCGAAACGACGCACTTTACACCCGCCATGGTGTACGAAGTGTATGGCTTCTCGCCGGAGCAGGTGGTGGACTGGAAGGGGCTGGCGGGAGACAGCAGCGACAACATCCCCGGCATCCCCGGCGTTGGCGACAAAACCGCCGTGCGCCTGCTGCACCAGTACGGGACGCTGGACAATATCCTCGCACATGCGGGCGAAGTGAAGGGCAAACTCGGCGAAAAGCTCGTCACATGGGCGGATCAGGCGAAAATGTGCCGCGAACTGGCGACGATTCGCCGCGACGCACCCATTTCGTTCTCCCTCAAGGCGTGCGCCATGCCAGACTTCCGGCATGGCATTCCCGCGCTGGAAAAGCTGAAGCTGAACAGCATCATCCGCCGCCTGCAAGCGCCTGACGATGCGCCCGCGCCGGATACCGCGGCAGAGGAAACGCCCCTGACGCTCCTGCCGTTTGCGGACGCTGCCCCGATTTCCTCCGGCGCTGATCTGACCGCATGGCTCACCGCCCTGCCGGACAGCGCCCGCCCGATTGCCGTCGCGCTGGATGACACGGTGCTGACGTGCGCGGCACAGGATTTGTCCTGCTGTCAGGCGGCGCTCGGCGGCGATCTGCTCACTCCCGGCGCTGACCCGGAGGATCTGCTCCGCGCCCTCGCACCCGACCTCGCCGCGCACCCCGCCGTCATCCACGACGGCAAAACGCTGTGGCACCGGCTGAACCGCGCGAAGCTCCCCATGCCGGAGCGCTATGCGTGGGACGTGCAGCTTGGCGCGTACCTGCTTGACCCGCAGCGCAAGAGTTACAGTCTGGACGCGCTGTGCGGCGATTTGCCCACGGATGCGCGCGGAATGCTCTCGCTGTGCCGGTGGCAGCAGGCGAATATTGAACGCATGGGCATGAGTCACCTCATGCGCGACGTGGAAATGCCGCTTTCCGGCGTGCTGTACCGCATGGAGGACATCGGCTTCACCGTCGATACGGCGTTCCTGCGGCAATTGGGCGAGCGCTACACGCAGGAAATTGAGCAGAGCAAGCAGCAGGTATTCGCCGCCTGCGGAACAACCTTCAACCTCAACAGCACCCAGCAGCTTGGCGACGTGCTATTCGATAAATTGCAGCTGCCGCACGGCAAGAAAACCGCGCGCGGCTATTCCACCTCCGCCGAAGTGCTGGAAGGTTTGCAGGACATCGCGCCGGAGGTCATTACGCCGCTATTACGCTATCGGCAGCTGACGAAGCTCAATTCGACTTACGTCGAGGGTCTTCTGCGCCTGACGGACGCGACCGGACGCGTACACTCCACCTTCGACCAAGTCGCCACCGCCACCGGGCGCATTTCGTCCAGCGAGCCGAATTTGCAGAACATCCCCGTCCGCACGGAGGAGGGCAAGGAAATCCGTCAGGCGTTCCTGCCGCGCGCGGGCTGGGTACTGCTGGACGCGGATTACAGCCAGATTGAGCTTCGCCTGATGGCGCACTTCTCCGGCGACCACGCACTGGTGGAAGCCTTCCGCACGGGGCAGGACGTTCACGCGCGCACTGCCAGTGAAATCTTCGACGTGCCGCTGGATGAGGTGGATTCTACGCTCCGTTCCCGCGCCAAGGCGGTCAATTTCGGCTTGATTTACGGCATCAGCGGATTTGGTCTTGCGAAAAACACGGGCGTAAGCCGTCAGGAGGCGCAGGAGTTCATCAACCGCTATTTCGCGAAATATCCGGGCGTGAAGGGCTTCATGGACAGTGCCGCCGAGGACGGGCAGCACAACGGCTATGCGCTGACGCTGATGGGGCGTCGGCGGTATCTGCCGGAGCTGAAGAGCGACAAGGCGGTTGTGCGCGAGTTCGGCAAGCGCGCCGCCATGAATACGCCCGTGCAGGGGACAGCGGCGGATATTATCAAGCTGGCGATGGTACGGGTGGACGAAGCCTTGCGCCGGGAGGAGCTGAAGAGTCGGCTGATTTTGCAGGTGCATGATGAACTGCTACTGGAATGCCCGCCGGAGGAAGTGGAAAAGGCGGGGAAGCTGCTGAAAGATGCGATGGAGCATGTGATTGAACTGCGTGTGCCGCTGCTGGCGGAGGTGCATCAGGGGATGAACTGGGCGGAAGCAAAATAAGGATAGGGGAAAAAGAGGATAAACACGCGGGTAGAGCATGGTAGTGAGACCAACTCAATCGCGCGGAGGGGTCAAGGGGGGAGACTTCGTCTCTTTTCCTTTTCCCCTTGCGGAGTCCAGAGGCAGCGCCTCTGGTGGGGGTTGGGGCAGCGCCCCAACTGTTCCTCGTCAAATCAATTCAAAGAGAAAAGTCAACAGAAGGCGCAGGCAGCGAAGCGTCCCTGCCAGTAACTTTGCGCATCCGCAGATGCACCCCCAAGCTGCTTTATCCATCAACTCAACATTGTCGCGCCAGATGGGCGCGACCGACCTTCCGCCCAAAACGCCAAACGCGGAACATAGCATACACAGCTGCATTCCGGCGCTTTTTGTCAAGCAGACTTATTCCATCACAATCCAAACATACGTCGTGCCGTCCGCCATCGTGTATTCGCGAATGTTGCTGGCGGGGTAGTTTTCAGGTTCGCGCAGATACGTCAGGCTGAGCCGCACATCCGCCGAAGTCACATTCATTTCGAGGAAGACGGGCGTTCCTTCGTCACTGGTGTCGCGGGAGCAGAATGCCGCCCAGTTTTCCTCCGCCATTTCATGGTAGGTGTCCTTAAATGATGCGTCTCTGGCCGAAATCATCAGCCTTATCGCAGCGAATACAGAGAAGATGCGTTTAACGTCTCTGTACAGCGTTTCGCCATCGTCGGGTTCTTGATACGTCAGCAGCGAATATGTGCCGTCGTGGTTGTCCAGCAGCTGCAAGCGCACCCAGCTTTCGCAGCCTGCCATCATGTGATGCGGGTCATATTTTTCTGTCGGGACTTCATTGGGGCTGAAAACACCATGCAGAGCGGCAATCTCCATCGTGATGATATCATCGTCGGATGTGACGCTAATGGGGATTACCATGCACGTTTCCATCACTGCGCCTTCTCGTTTGGAACCCGCATTGAAAAGCAGAATCATCGACTGCGCCGCCGCAAGCGCGGACGATGCTTTGATGACGGCTAATGGTGCATCTGCTGTAGTGGACAGGTTCATGGCTGTATCAACGGATGTATCTGCAAAAGCAGACGCAGTGCTGAAACAGAGGATAAATGCGGTTAGCAATGCTATGATACGATGTTTCAATCGGACGCATCTCGCTTTATTTCTTGATGGTCTCGAAGCAAAATCCCCCGTCAGCCGGACATCATCATCCGCTGGCGGGGGATTCGTATCCCTATATCAATACTCGTAAATCGTAATCAGCCCGCCCATGTTGTCCAGCGACATGGTGTAGTTGCTGGTCTTGCGGCTGATGCTGACGGAGAAGGTGCTGCTGTCGTCGCCCACCTGCTGGCGGACGATTTCGTACTTCAGCTGACCGTCCTCAAACACGGCAATGTGCGGGTGTGCCATCAGGTACTCGATGTACTCTTCCAAGCACATGTCCAGATGGTGCATCACCGTCGCGTTCGGAATGCCCACGAAGCGGAACAGATTCATCTCCACGTTCACGCCCGTCTTGTAGGCGCGGCTGACGGTGCCCTTCGTCGGGAAGTCCTGCAGCGGGAAGCGGAACACAAGCCCGTACTTCCAGCTGTTTTCGTACATCCACTTGCCCTGCTCACTCTCGGAGAACACCATCTTGTTCAATTCGTCATTGCCGTTCTCATAGAGGTACAGCGTGAAAGCCAAGCCGGAGTTATATTCACTCGTGCCGGGCAGGTTGATGCTCTTCTTTGTGGCGGCAATCAGCTCATCGTCCGTCCACGCGCTGTGGCGGCCTTTCAAGCGGTTGTATTCCGCGTCCCAGAGCGTCTGCTGGTCGGAAATGCTGCGGTACGCCTCGCGGACAACATAGCCCTCCAGCCCTGCTTCTTTTGCGGCATTGAGCGCATCCAGCAGGGCATTCGCCGCCACCGGGAACAGCCGCTGGTCGGAATTGCGCCAAATGCTCTTCGTCACGCCCATGCTCCGCGCGTAGGTCATGATGGACACCAGCGATGATTCGTCAAAATCCGACGGGCGGGAATGCCACTCGTTGACCAGCAGCAGGCCGCCCAGCATCACGTCCTGACGCGACACCGTGACCGTGCCGGGGTTATCCAGCGGATAATTCGTCAGGTCGACAATGGAGATGCCTTCCTGCGTGTCCGGCGTAGGCCAGTCGGCACTGATGTTGTTGTTCGCCGTCAGACGGTCTTGCAGCTCCTGCACTTCCTGCCGATACGCTTCGTAGCGCTCCGTGTTGCGCTTCTCCACCTCGGCGCGCTGCTCATTGACATTGCGCACACGCATGGCGTAGAGCAGATTGCTGCCGAACAGGCACAGCACCGCCACCGCCGCCAGCACCGCCGTCGTCGCAATCAGGAACGTCAGCGAACTGACGCGCTTCTTCCCGGATGACTTCTTCATATACGAAAAACACCTGCCTTTTCGGGTGAAACCCTTTCATCAGGATGCCCGCGCGGCGGAAAATCAGTCAACACAGGCATATTCTCTATCTCTATTCGCCGCGCAAGGGCGATTTTCCTGCTTGCGGAAAAAATCTGCATCAAAAAGCGTGTTGATTGAATGACTTTTCCTGCGCGGGACACAATAACAACGTCGCAGGGAGCGATTTCCCTGCAATCTGGAAGATTGAAAGGGGATTTTTTAATGCAAACCAGCCGAAAAATGAAAAAACGTCTGCTGACGATGCTGACGCTGTGTTCCTGCGCCGTTCTGCTTGCGTCCTGCCGCGCCAGCGCCGACACGCGCACGGGTCAGGCAGATGGCTACGGCGGCATCCTGCGCGTGCAGGTGATGATGGAGGACGGAGCCATCAGCGCCGTGAACATTCTGGAACAGCATGAGACGGACGGCATCGGCAGCCGCGCGCTGGATATTCTGCCGGACGAGATGATTCGCATGAACACATGGGATGTGGATGTCGTGACGGGCGCGACGATGACGAGCAATGCTCTGCGTGAAGCCGTCCGCGTCGCCCTGAACGCATCGGACACAATGGACGACAACACGGGCAATCCGGCAAACCGCGCGGGTCAGGCGGTTCGCGAGGGCATCGGCATGGCGGCGACCGGGCGCGTCGGGCCGGGCAAGGACGACGAAGACGGGCAGGTTTACTCCTTCAACGTCGTGTTTGCGCACGGGACGTTCGACGAGGACGGGCGCATCGTGTCGATGGCGGTTGACCAGCTCGAAGTGGCAACGCCGAATTACAGCGGCGCGTCCATGCCGCAGTTCAGCGGCTTTCCGGGACAGGGCGGCTATTCGCTCTGGGATGACAGCGCCGGGAAGGTCGTCGGCTACACCGAGGACAGCGAGGACAACTACATGCAGGAAATTGCCGCATGGACAAGCAAGCGCGCCCGCGGGGAGGACTACCAGCTGACGAGCGGTTCATGGCGCGAGCAGATGGACGCCTATCAGAACATGATGGTCGGCATGACGGTGGACGAGGTAGAGACGTGGTTTGGGCGGTACTTTTCCGCTGAGAACGGCCGCCCGTTGACGGAAAATTCTTCTTCCGACGCTGATCGCGCCCGCTGGGAAGCCTTCTCCGACGACGACCGCGCCCGTGCCGCCGACATTGTCTCCGGCGCCACCATGTCCCTGCGCGACGCCCACGGCGACATCCTCACCGCCATCCGCCGCGCGTGGGAAGATGCGCAGAAAAGTGAGTGAGGGGGGAGACCCAAGGGGCGTTGCCCCTTGACCCCACCAGAGGCTTTGCCTCTGGACTCCACAAGGGAGTTCCTCCCTTGACCCTTCCGCGCGATTCAGTTGGTGACACTTTCATGCAGTGCCCGCGTGTTTAGCCGATGAACCTTCGGTTCAAGCCAACAAACATGAAACCCCAAAAGCTGCGGCGCCGAAGGTTTCCAAAGGGCGATCGCAGGTTTCACCTGTTTTCATGCCCTTTGGTCGCCGCCGCAGCGGCGAAACCCCTGCCGCACGAATCAGCTTTCGATTCGTGCGGCTTTTTCTTCGATGGCTTTCATCAAAGCATCAAGCTCCGGCATTTTCTCTCGCACTGGCGCAAGCGTGTTCCGCACAACTTCCGCTTCCCGCGCTTCATGTGTCACCAGCGTCGCCACCGCATAGGCAGGAAGCGCATAGTCCACCATGCGAAACATCACCTGCCGTATTGCTGCGCCGGCTTTTCCACGATAGAGCGCCGTAAATTCACCCGGTTCACCTGCCAGAAGTTCCGCAACCACCCCATCGCTCAGCAGAAGTTTCCATGCAGTATATGACAGCCGCGCCTCGCTTTCCAGCACCTGTTTCATCAGCCCATACGCCTTCTGTGCATCACACTGAACCATCAGCGCAATCTGCGCTCGCTGAAAGACGCAGATTGCATCCTGACATGTCTTCACTGTTGCAGGCTGCGGAATGTTTTCAATCGAAACATCTGTCACCTCCACCCCGCCATTCGCCTTCATACGCGCGAAATACAGCCACTCCGCCAATTGTTCCGGATCTCGAAGCATCCGTGCGATTGCCATCGGCGATGCGATAAACCGCTCATCCATCGGCAGAATGCACGTCATCACCAGCACCACGCCACCCATCGCCAGTTCGCACAGCACCAGCGACACCGGCCGCCCCAGCGTCAGCAGGGTCAGCACGCCAAACACCACCGCCAGCGCCCCGCCATACAGCAGGGGACAGAGCGTGTACAGCGTCACGTCGTGCCGAGAGGCATCCTCCGGCGGAAGCAGATACGGCTGATAGCGCAGACGACTTTGCGCCGGTACTGGAACACGCACGAATGCCCCTGTGCCGTCCGCCTGATAGACCCGCCCGAACGCCTCGTAGCGCACGAGCTTCCAGCCAAAGTGCCTGCCGACCAGCATTTTCGGCACATCTTGCAGCAGATACGTCACGACCGCCGTCAGTGCCAGCCCCAGATACGTCGCCAGATTCCGCTCTTCATTCGTCCCGACAGTCAGCTGTGCGTTCACGCCGATTAGTGCCGCGCAGAACAGTACCGCCGCCAGCAGGATGCTGCCCATCCGCAGGAGCGGAAACAGGCGCTGAAATGTCCGATTCTTCATTCTTGCGCTTCCTTTGCCTTTCTTGATTCGTAGATTTCCTTTTCCTGCGTCATCCGGTCTATCGTCCACTGATAGCAGCGCGGCATGGTCGTATGGCGGATGCGGCGCAGGAACTGCTTGCGGCACTGCTCCGCCTTCTGCTCGTCGCCGTCGCGCAGCAGATGCACCGCATACGCCGTCCGCCAGACAAGCGGCTGCTTTTCATGCTTGCGCAATTCCTTCTGCATGTACAGCGTGTCATATTCTTTCAGGAAGTATCCCGGCTTGTCCAGCGCCAGTTCGCACAGAACGCCGCGCGGAATCAGCTGCCACCAAAGGCGCTTCGTCTGCTCCCGATGCTCCTGCGCCAGCATGGTCAGGATGTCCAGCGCCTCTTCGTAGCGGTTCTGCATCATCAGCCGCGCGGAACAATTAATCATGAGCGCCGCATCATTCTGATCCTGAATTTTGTCCGGCGGCGTGAAGTACTCCTCCGGCATTTCCGTGAGCAGGCGATCCGTCAGGTTCTCCGCCAGCAGGCACTGCATCTGCCACATTTTGCGCCGTTTTTCGGGCTGGAATACTTTCCGAATTTCGCTTGGTGGCATGATAATGCCGAGAAACGCATACCCCCACGCCAGCACAAGGCAGGCAATGGCGGATGCTGTCCCATACAAATTGACTGCCAGCGCATAGAACAGTATCGCCAGCGCCGTCTGCACGTAAAACAACGCCGTCCGCGCCCGTTCCCGCTGCCTGCCCGTTTCCTTTTCCCACGGAACAGCCGCCAGCAGTATGCCCACATTGCGCTCCGCCGCCGGAAGGTACTGCACGCGCCAGCCGACGGTTTTCCTGCGGATATACTGAAGAAAGTACAAATCCACCAGCTGTATTCTGCAGCCGTACAGCACCAGAAGCAGCGTATACAGCAGCATATGCAGTGCCAATGCTATGAACAATCCGCAGATAAGCGGCGGCACAGCAAACACCATCAGCATCAGCGCATCATCCGTTATCTCGATGAGCGGCAGAAGCAGGCATAAAAACGATGCAATACCCATGATGAATGTTCCCAGCGCCAAGTATCCCCGTAGTTTCTGCATCATTCTTCTCCTTTTCGCGGTCATCCGTGGAAATTTCCGCTTCCAGTATACGCCTTTCCCCCGATTGCGTCAAGAGAAGGGAATTTTTCCGGCAGCAGTCATGGGTTCGTCATCTGTTCGTCACTTGACGGGGATATGATAGAAGCGGAAAGGAGTGAAGCTCCATGAAGCGGCATTTCGCAAACATGGTGTTTGCTTTGATTTTGGCGGCATACACGGTTTATGCGGCGCTGGACACGTTCGTGATTGTCCGTGTGCTGACGCCGGACACGCTGCCGACGGCAACCGTCGAAGCCTCCACCGCGCCGACGGAAGCTCCGACCGCCGCGCCGACTGCGACGGAATCCCCCGCGGAACAGGCGACCACCGCGCCCATTTCCGCCGATACGGAATACCATGACGACCAAATCGACATTGTGCTGACGACAATGCGCGTTGAGAACACGACGGTGTACGTCGCGGACGTGCAGCTTGCGGATATTTCCCTGCTCAAAACGGCGCTGGCAGGGAACACCTACGCCCGCAACCTGACCGAGACGACCTCTGTGCAGGCGGCAAACGCGGGTGCAATTCTCGCCATCAACGGCGACTATTACGGCGCACAGGAGCGCGGGTATGTGCTGCGCAACGGCGTGCTGTACCGCGCATCGGCGCAAAGCGGCACGGACGCGCTGGTCATCGGTGCGGACGGCAGTTTCCGCATCATCAACGAGGGCGAAACGAGCGCCGACACGCTGGTGCGTGAAGGCGCGTGGCAAGTGCTGACGTTCGGCCCGGCGCTGATCAACGGCGGGCAAGTAACCGTCAGCAGCAGCGACGAAGTCGGGCGCGCCATGACCTCCAACCCGCGCACCGCCATCGGGCAAATCAGCGAAGGGCATTACCTGCTGGTCGTGTCCGACGGGCGGACGAAGGAGAGCACCGGGCTTTCCTTGCGGCAATTGGCAGAGCTGATGCAGTCGCTGGGCGCACAAATCGCCTACAACCTCGACGGCGGCGGCTCTTCGACGATGGTATTTCAGGGGCGCGTCGTCAACAACCCGACCACGAACGGGCGCAGCATCCGCGAAAGGAGCGTGAGCGACATTGTCTACATCGGCTATTGACCGCAAATGCGTGAAACTTGCGTTCTATCATCTGCTTTTTGCCGCCGTGACCGCGCTGGGCGGATTCGTGTATGAGCAGTTCAGCCACGGGGTCTACTCGGACTTCATGGTGTATGCGTTCCTGCCGCCGCTGGTGCTGGGATCGTGTCCGCTGCTGATTCGCGCCCTGCGCGGGAAAGCGCTGCCGGGGCGCTGGTGCGTGCGGCTGTACCACTGGGGCATCATTGCGCTGACAATCGGCTGTCTGTTTCAAGGAGCGCTGGAGATTTACGGCACGACGAGTCGCTTCGTAATGGGGTACTGGATTGCGGGCGGCGCGTGCTTTGCAGGAAGCTTTGTGGCGGGCGGGAAAAAATGATGATACACCCCTTTGACAAATCCGCCCCGATGCGGTAAAATAGCGGTACAGAGTGCTGCCTTTGCTGCGTAAGTCCATCTGTCGGACGCGCGGTAGGGGCAGCCTTTTTTGCCTTGACACTGCGCTCCAATCAACGAAAAGGAGTGCTTTTTTTATGCAGACAGAATCCGAAACCTCCATAGCGCAGAACGCGCGCCCGCTGGCAACACAGCCGCTGGGGCGCCTCATGCGGCGCTACGCCGTGCCGTGCATGACCTCTCTGGTCGTGGCGGCGCTGTACAACATGGTCGATCAGGTGTTCATTGCGAACGCGCCCGACTTGGGCAGCGTCGGCAACGCAGCAACGACGGTCGTCTTTCCGCTGACGGTCGCGGCGCTGGCGATTGCGGTCATGCTCGGCGACGGCTGCTGCGCGTTTGTCAGCCTGATGCTTGGCGCAGGGAAACAGGAGGAGGCCCACCGTGCCGTCGGCGAAACGGTAACGGTCAGCGTCCTCGCGGGGCTTGTCCTGATGGCGGCATACCTGCTGTTCCCGGACACGCTGCTGACGTGGTTCGGCGGGCGCGTCAATGCCGGGACATTCGAGAAGGCGCAGGAATATTTCTTCTGGATTGCCTTGGGCGTGCCGCTGTACGTCTTTGGGCAGGCAATGAACCCGGTCATCCGCTCTGACGGCAGCCCGACATTCGCGATGGTTGCCACGCTGGCGGGTGCGGCGGCAAACCTCGTGCTTGACCCGCTGCTTATTTTCGTCTGCCACTTTGGTATGGCGGGCGCGGCGATTGCAACGGTTGCCGGGCAGGCGCTGACCGCTGGACTGTCCATCTGGTATCTAACGCGGATGAAGCAGATTCACCTGCAAAAGGACAGCTTCCGCCCGCGCGCGCATTTACTGGGGAAATGCGCCAAGCTCGGCATGACGTCCTTCCTGGCGCAAATCAGCCTGGTCGCGGCAATGGCGGCGACGAACACGATGCTGCGCATTTGCAGCGCGCAGGACGCTGTTTTCTCGCAGGAGGAATTTTCCGCGATTCCGATGGCGGTTTTCGGCATTGTCATGAAAGTGTTCCAAATCGTCATCAGCTGTGCGATTGGGCTGGCGGCGGGATGCATTCCCGTGGCGGGGTACAACATGGGCGCGGGACGGCATGACCGTGTGAAAGGGCTTTTGACGCGGCTGCTGGCGGCGGAGGCGGTTGTCGGGCTGATTGCGCTGCTTGTGGTGGAGCTGCTGCCCGATCAGGTGATGCTGCTCTTCGGCGCGCAGAACGAGTCCATCCACTACACGCTCTTTGCCCGGCGCTGCTTCCGGGTGTACCTGAGCATGATTGTGCTGGCGTGCATCAACAAAGGGACGTTCATCTTCCTGCAATCGCTGGGGAAAGCGGCTGCCTCGACGCTTTTGTCGATGGCGCGGGAGATTGTGTTCGGCGTGGGGCTGGTGCTGCTCCTGCCGCAGTTTTTCCAGCTGGACGGGGTGATCTATTCCATGCCTGCCGCAGATGTGCTGACGGCAATTCTCTCAGCAATCGTGCTGGTGCGGACATACCGCTCACTGGGAACGGTGAAGTAAGAAATATAGAAAAGCCGGGGCGAATCCTCCGAAACAGGGAAGGTTCGACCCGGCTTTGTTTTTGATATGCCATTACTCCTGCGGATTTTCGGGGTGCTGCTCCCGCTCCTGCATCAGCTTCCGAATCGCAGTAAACGATTCCTCGGAAATATCATGCTCAATTTTGCAGGCGTCCTCGCGGGCGACATCGGAGTCAACGCCCAAACTCTCCAGAAAGCTCGACAGCGTCTTGTGGCGGTCATAAATGCTTCTCGCAATCTCCATCCCGGCGGGTGTGAGCGTAATCAAGTTATCAGCATCCATCGTCAGATAACCGTTTTCGCGCAGGCGCTTCATCGCCACGCTGACAGACGGCTTCGTGACCCCCAGCAGCAGAGAAATATCCACAGAGCGTGCATAGCCTTTTGCTTCTTTCAGGCGGAGGATTGCTTCCAAATAGTCCTCAGCGGATTCGTGAATGTTCATTCGATACTCCTTTCCGGATATAATGCGTTTCCTTTTCTTCTTATTTTACCATGCACGGCGAAAAAATGCAACCTTCATTTTTCTGCCTGTGCCAAGCGGAAATACTCCGCCGCGCCATCCGCAATCGCTTCGCCCAGCTTCTCCTGATAAGCAGGCGAGAGCAGCAGCGCTTCCTCCGCCGGATTGGAAATGAAGCCGCATTCCACCAGCACCGACGGCGTATCCAGCTGAAGAATGAAGTAGTCGCCCGGCATGGCGGCGCGCTCCTTTTGGGGCGAAAGGGCGGTAATGAGCGCTTCCTGCATCGTTCCGGCGAGCAGACGCCCCGCGCCGCTGCCCGCGCGGTAGAACACTTGCGGCCCGGATTCCGACCGCACGCGGTATTCGTTCATGTGGATGGACAGCACCATGTCCGCCTGCCCTTGAACCGCCATATCCACGCGGCACTGCATGTCCTGCCGCTTCTTCGTCACATTTGCCGGACGGGTTGTGTCGTCACAGAGATCGGTGTCTGTCCGGCGGGTCATCAGCACCGTTGCACCGCGCTGCGTCAGGCTCTTTTCCACCGCCAGCGCCACGGCGAGGTTGACCTCTTTCTCCCACACGCCGGAATCTCGGCAGCGCGCGCCGCCGTCATAGCCGCCGTGGCCGGGGTCAACGAGAATCGTCCGCCCAGTCAGGCTGCCCGCGGCGATATATGTCGTTTCCGGCGTGGGAGACGGTGGTGCTGCGTCCGTCGGTCTTTGGGGAATTCGGGTCAGTGCAACACCCACCAGTGCCGTACCGACAAGCAGCGTTACAAAAGTCAGCACCGGCAGGATGTGCGATGCGAAATTGCGGAAAAAGGGCGATTTTTCTGCCAAGAAACCCACCTCCTCTCTCCAGTCTATGTCGGATACGGTATGGGCATGTCCGAAGCACACCAAATTGACGCATGATTATGCTTTTGTTGATGTATCCAAGTCTGCTATCCATCCGCTGTATATGTATCCCGTCCTTCAAATCGTTTCAAATTGGGCGAAAGCATCCACAGTTTCCACAGGATTATCCACAGTGTTTTTTGCCGATTTTGCCTTGACAAACCGCGTATGACCGCAAATTATCCACACTGTCCACAGGGTTATCCACAGAAGTTGTCCACCCCCTGCGCAGCTTGTGGATTCTTTTGCAGATAACCAGAAAATGGTGTCGGATGTTCGCATTTTGCGGATAATTATTCATTTCTGTGCATAAGCGTTCTTTGGTGCTTGTCCCAAATGGCATGAGCGCTCCCCGCGGAGGACAATGTGACGAAACGTGCCTTTTCACCGCGTTTTTCGTCGGACGGGGCTGGGGATAAAGCGGTGTATCTGTGAATGATTTGGGGATGAAAAGTGGATAAATTGGGGATAACTCCAATGGCAGTGGTGTTGTCCCCCATGAAGCCCCTTCACGCTGCACCTATGCGGCTTGACTTTTTCGTTGCAGGGGGAAACCCCTGCGCCGCACATGAACATTGCATGAAAGTATCATCAGCCCAGTCACGCAAAAAGGGCAATCAAAAAGCTGCTTGAAACTTTTTTTCCCGTTTGCTGAGAAATCGGAAAAAATAGCACCATGAACGCCATGAAGGCGCGGAAAATGGCTTGACAAGGCACGTTCTTGGCGGTAAAATATCTTTTCGGACATTCTTGTCTTTTTCGTGCATTTTGCACGTTTTGAGTTGGAAGAAATATCCACTTTCGAGGAGCGACAGACACTTTACGAGGAGGACGATTCATGCTGCCAGCCCACGACACGCCGGCTTTCCGGGAGCTGCTCCACCAGCAGGTGGAAAAACGGCGAACCTTTGCCATCATCTCGCACCCGGACGCGGGCAAAACCACGCTGACCGAAAAGCTGCTGCTGTACGGCGGCGCAATCCGCTCGGCGGGCAGCGTCAAGGCACGCAAAAGCGATAAGCACGCCACGTCCGACTGGATGGACATCGAGAAGCAGCGCGGCATCTCGGTCACATCCTCCGCAATGCAGTTTGAGTTTGACGGCTTCCGCATCAACATTCTGGACACACCGGGCCATCAGGACTTCTCCGAGGACACCTACCGCGTGCTGGTTGCGGCGGACGCAGCCGTCATGCTGATTGACGCGGCGAAGGGCGTTGAGGCGCAGACCATCAAGCTGTTCAAGGTCTGCCGGATGCGCAACATCCCGATTTTCACGTTCGTGAACAAAATGGACCGCGCGGCGAAAGACCCCTTCGCGCTGATGGAGGAACTGGAACAGGTGCTGGGCATCCGCTCCTGCCCCATCAACTGGCCTATCGGCACGGACGGCGATTTCCAAGGCGTCTACCACCGCGACACAAAGATGGTCGAGCTGTACACGGGCGGCGACCACGGCAAATCGATGGTGCAGAAGACTGACATCGCCATTGACGACCCCGCGCTGGAGCATGTGCTGGCAAAGCACTACCGCGAGCGGCTGGCGGAGGAAATCGACCTGCTGGACGAAGCAGGCGACGCTTTCGACCTCGACAAGGTGCGCCGCGGTGAGCTGACGCCGATGTTCTTCGGTTCCGCCGTGACCAACTTCGGCGTTGAGCCGTTCCTTGAGCGCTTCCTGCAATACACGCCGCCGCCCCTGCCCCGCAAGAGCGACATCGGTGACATTCAGCCCGAAGAGCCGTACTTCTCCGGTTTCATCTTCAAGATTCAGGCGAACATGAACCCCGCGCACCGCGACCGGCTGGCATTCATGCGCATCGTCTCCGGCGCGTTCGAGAAAGGCATGGAGGTCTGGCACTCCGGGACGAACAAGACCGTCGCGCTCAAGCAGCCCCAGCAGTTCATGGCGGACGAACGCGAAGCCGTGGAGGAAGCATGGGCGGGCGACATCATCGGTCTGTTCGACCCCGGCATCTATCAGCTTGGCGATACGCTCTCCGGCGGCCCGAAGCTGCACTACGAGAACATCCCGGTCTTTGCGCCGGAATTCTTCTCCCGCGTGCGTCCGGCGGATTCCATGAAGCGCAAGCAGTTCCAGAAGGGCATCACCCAGCTGGCGGAAGAGGGCGCCATTCAGACTTTCATCCGCACGGAGACGGGGCGCGAGGAATTCATGGTCGGCGTGGTCGGCGTGCTGCAGTTTGAAGTGCTGGAGCACCGGCTGAAAACCGAGTATCAGGTGGACATTGTGATGGAGTCCATGCCCTTCCGCTTCGTGCGGTGGGTGGTGAGCACGCCCAAGCCCATCGACCAGCTGAAGCTGACATCCACGTCCGGGCGCGCAAAGGACAGCCGCGACCGCGATGTGCTGCTGTTTGAGAACGAGTGGAGCATCCGCCTTGCCTGCGAGAACAACGCAGGGCTGGAACTGGCGGAAACCGCCAACCGCAAGTAAGCCGCGCAGAACTTAACACGCGCATACAGTATGCAGTTGCGCTCAACTCAATCGCGAAAAGGGGAGTCCAGAGGGTCGAAGACCCTTTGGCGGGATCAAGGGGCAGCGCCCCTTGGTTTCCCCCAATAAACACGCGGAAGAAGTAAGGAAAAGTCACCTGCTCAATCGCGAAAAAGGGAGTCCAGAGGGTCGAAGACCCTTTGGC
>ENA-UOOA01000842-UOOA01000842.1-human-gut-metagenome-genome-assembly--contig:-P61old-NODE-842-length-56362-cov-21.298631_pt1 | contig 56362 bp, 63 predicted proteins | sample MGYA00242467_ERZ724014 | MGnify/ENA metagenome assembly ERZ724014 | reverse complement strand
CCTTGCAAATCAAGGAAAAATCGAAGGAGAATGAGTATATATGAAATTAGGTATTGTCGGCTTGCCGAATGTTGGCAAGAGCACCATATTCAACGCCCTGACCGGCGGCAGCGCTGGGGCTGCCAACTATCCCTTCTGCACCATCGAACCGAATGTGGGCATCGTGCCGGTACCGGATCCCCGGCTGGATAAGCTGTGTGAGATGTACTCCCCCGATAAGGTGACTCCCGCGGTCATCGAGTTCGTGGATATCGCGGGGCTGGTGAAGGGGGCCTCCCAGGGCGAGGGCCTGGGCAACAAGTTCCTTTCCCATATTCGCGAGGTGGATGCCATCATCCATGTGGTGCGCTGCTTTAATGACGGCGAGATCATCCATGTCAGCGGCGAGATTGGCCCGGCGCGGGATATTGAGACCATCAACCTGGAGCTGGTGCTCTCCGACATTGACCTGGTGGAACGGCGGATCGACCGCTGCAAAAAGGCAGCCAAGGGCGGCGACAAAAAGCCGCTGGCCGAGGCAGCGCTCTTCGAACGGCTGAACGAGTGGCTGGGCGAGGGCAAATCTGCCCGCAACTTCCCCTGCACCGAGGAGGAAAAGGAGCTGATCGCCGATTGCCCGCTGCTTTCCAATAAGCCGGTCATCTATGTGGCAAACCTCAGCGAAGCCGATTTTGCGGGCGACCTGAATGAGAACCCGCTTTACCGGCAGGTGCTGGAGATAGCCGAGGCGGAGGGCAGCCGTGTGGTGCCCATCTGCGGCAAGATCGAGGAGGAGCTTTCCCAAATGGAGCCGGAGGACCGGCAGATGTTCCTGGAGGAGCTGGGGCTGCATCAATCCGGCCTGGACCGGTTGGTGACCGCCGGCTATGATCTTTTGGGATTGATCAGCTTCCTCACCGCCGGCAAACCGGAGGTGCGCGCGTGGACGATCACCAAAGGCACAAAGGCCCCGCAGGCAGCCGGTAAGATCCACAGCGACTTTGAGCGCGGGTTCATTCGGGCGGAGGTTGTTCCCTACGAAACTCTGATCGCGTGCGGCTCCCTGCAGGCGGCCAAGGAGAAAGGGCTCATCCGCAGTGAGGGCAAGGAATATGTGATGCAGGACGGCGATGTGGTGCTGTTCCGCTTTAATGTTTGAGGAAGCGCCGGCGCTCGCCCCCTATGGCAGGGAGGGCGCCAGTTTTTATGGAAAGGGAAGCATGCAAGGAAGGGGGCGGCGCCCGTGCCGCAGGATAAGCGATACCGCAGCGGGAGCGCAGCCGTCGGCGGCGGAATGCTGACGCTGTGGCTGACCATGCGGGCCAATGCGTGGCTGCGGCAGGAGTGGCTATCCCTGCTGACGGAAACTGCTGCGGAGGGAATAGGGCTGGTGCTGCAATTTCTCATGCTGGGAATCCCGCTGGTGGTAACCATAGAGCTGCTGCGGCGCTCTGCCGCCCAGCCATGCCCACTGCGAGAAGGGCAAAACGGCAGCCTATGGCTGGTGGTGCCTGCCGGGTTGGCGGTATTACTGGGGGCTAACTTTCTTACCCTGTTACTGCAAAATATGCTGACCGGATCCGGGATGTCCACCCCCACGCCGCTACCGGAAGAACCCCTAGCGATCATTTTTTCGATGATTGGATCCGTTCTACTGCCGGCGGTGATGGAGGAGCTGCTGTTCCGCGGGGCAGTGCTGCACGCGCTGCGCCCGGCCGGGGAAAAGCTGGCGATATGGCTCTCCGCACTGTTATTTATGGGGGCACACGGCAGCCTTTCCCAATGGCTGCCCGCACTGGCAGCCGGATTGGCGCTGGGGATCGTGACCTTTTATACCGGAACGCTGCGCTGGGCTATCTTGATCCACCTGTGTAATAATATCATCGCATGGGTGACCACTTATTTTCCCTCACCGCTCACAGCCATTCTACTGCCGGTTGGACTGCTGATTTTAGGCGGCATTGCGCTGCTCCGTCTGCGCAGGATGCCCCGATGGGCTCCGGCACGCGGGAACCCCCGGCTGGGGGTATCGCTGCCGCTGGTGTTGGCGCTGTTATTGCTGTTGGGGAACGCACTGTTCCCTGCTGTTTAGATTCGTACGGAGAGCTGGGTAGGACCCCACAGAGACCCATGTGCTCTCTCCCCAATAATCCTGTTGAAGGGAGCCAAAGGATGGACCACGAAAAGTACATGCGCCTGGCCCTAATAGAGGCAAAAAAAGCCGCCGCTGCCGGAGAGATCCCAGTAGGTGCGGTGGTGGTGTGTGGCAATACAGTACTGGCCGCTGCCCGCAATGACCGGGAAGTGACCCATTCTCCACTGGGACACGCCGAGGTGCGTGCCATAGAGATGGCCTGCCAGGCCCGTGGGGACTGGCGGCTGGATAACTGCACCCTGTATGTCACACTGGAACCCTGCCCCATGTGCAGTGGAGTGATCCTGAATGCGCGGGTGGGGCAGGTGGTGTATGGTGCCGCCGACCCACAATACGGCTGCCTTGGCTCCCGGTTAAATCTTGCACACCTTGACCTGGGGGCCGCCCCTCGGCTGACCGCCGGTATACTAGCGGAGGAATGCTCCGCTCTGCTTTCGGATTTTTTCCGCGGGCAGCGACAGGGATAAGGAGGAACCATGCTGTATCACGCTTCGCCCATTGGCGGGCTGACCGAGCTGCGGCCACACATTTCCAACCATGGCATCCCACTGCTGTACTTTTCGCAAAAACGAGAAAACACCTTTGTTGACCTTTCCAACGCCGTGGAAAAGTACTGCCGGGAAACTGGCTTTGCATACAACGGTCCATGGAAAAAGTGGGGGCCCTACGGCTTTACCGATGATGGCAGGCAGCGGCTGGAGGAATACTACCCAAACGCATTGGAAGAAACCTATCGAGGCGTTTCCGGTTACATCTATACGGCAGAAAAGGTGATCCGGCGGGGGCATCCTGTTCCTATCCCCGATACCGTAACATCCCGCGGGGCGGTGGAAGCGACAGGCTGTGAATTTATCCCGGATGCGTGGGAAGCCATTTTGCAGGCGGAGCAAGAGGGATTGCTGGTACTGCGCCGCTACGAAGAAATGACTGAAAGAGAAGCAGACTGGCTCCGGCGGACGGTACGGGAAGAGTATCGCCAGGCGGAGGATCACCCAGAATACCAACACTTCCTGCGGGATAAGTTCGGTATTGACCCGGAAAGCTTATAATATAAAACAAAAGCACACCTTACCCCATGGTGGGGAAGGTATGCTTTTTCTTTTTGCGCTTTGTTCAGCGGGAGAGAACGGGCCGCAGGCCGCCCGCCGAAGGCGGGCCAGCGGTCGCAGACCGCTGAAACCGTCCGAAGGACGGTTTGGCCTGCGGCCCAATGCTTCGGTTTGCAGAAAACCGAAAAGTTCCACAATCAATCCGGGATGGTAGGCACGGCTTCCGGCGGGATGGGACAGGTATAGCCTTCCGCGGTACGCCCTGCAAATTCCGTTTTGGCTGCAGCAATCAGCTCCGGCTGTTCCAGCAGATCAATGGCTGCGGCGCACAGCACCTTACCGGCGGTGATTGCCGCCTTATGCCCGATGGATGTTTTTCCGCAGGAAACATTCTGCCAGCTGTGGCCAGGACAGCCATTGGGCCAAGATGCCACATGCAGCTGCGCCGTGGGGCACTGCCAGCTGACATCCCCCACATCGGTAGAGCCAGGGCAAAAGGCTTCCCCGGTGAAAAGCGGAAGCAGCACATCATTCATAGCGGTACCGGGCAGGAGCGTTTTTACCCGGGCGGCATAATCGGCATTTTCGCTGCCGCTGCCCGGGATATGCCTGCCGGCATCATAAGTAGTGGCGAGCTCTGTAGCAAAGGCCATTTCCTCTGGGGTATGTTGGGGCACGCCCACTTCGGCAAAATTCTGATACAGCAGAGCTTCCAGCACATGGTTGGGGATGGTCTCCGCCACGCCATCAATGAACTTCCGTTCGCAGGTGGTGCCGGTCATTAAGGCAGCTCCGGCAGCGATATCATCCACCCGTTTTTGCAGCTCCACCGCCTTTTTTACCTGCGGGGAGCGCACCATATACAATACCGATGCTTTGGACTGCACCACATTGGGGCTGCAGCCGCCGCCATCGGTCACGGCATAGTGGATGCGGGCCTGCGGTTCCATGTGCTCCCGCAGGAACTGCACCCCCACATTCATCAATGTTACCGCATCCAAGGCACTGCGGCCCCGCTCCGGGTTCCCGGCCGCATGGGCGGCCACCCCGTGGAAAATATACTGCACCTGAATGCAGGCATTGCTGGAGCCGGTCGCGGCCTCGTTGCAGTCATCGGGGTGCCAGGTCAGAGCAGCATCTAAGCCGTACCACAGCTTTTCCCGCGCCATAAAGGCTTTGGCCGCACCGCCTTCTTCGCCGGGGCAACCATACAATACTACCGTACCAGGGGCACCACTTTGCTGCAAATAATGCTTGATACCCAGTGCCGCCGCCAAAGCGCCGGCCCCCAGCAGATTATGTCCGCAGCCATGGCCGGTCCCACCGGGGGTCAGTTCCTGCTTTTTGATACTGCCGCCCAGCTGGGAAAGCCCGGAAAGGGCATCATACTCCGCCAGAATGCCAATGATGGGACGCCCGCTGCCGTAGCTGGCCACAAAGGCGGTGGAGATGCTACAAACTCCCTCCTCCACGGCGAAGCCTAGTTCTTTCAGTATTTTGCAGTATAGAGCAGCGGACCGCACCTCCTGCAAGGAAAGCTCGGCATATTCCCAAATCTGATCGGCAACGGAAGCAATCAGCTCTTTATTCTCTTCAATGGTGTCCAATGACGCTTTTTTTAGTTCTTCCATGTTATCACAGCACCTTTTTTAGGAAATTTTGCAGTCGAGGGCTCTGCGGATTGGTAAAGATGACTTCCGGGGTTCCCTGTTCGCCCAGCTTGCCCTCTTCCATAAACAGCACCCGGCTGGCTACTTCGCGGGCAAAGGCCATCTCGTGGGTGACAATGACCATTGTCATCCCCTCATGGGCTAGTTCCCGCATGACTTCCAGCACTTCGCCCACCATTTCGGGGTCCAGGGCGGAGGTGGGTTCATCAAACAGCATCACTTCCGGTTCCATGGCCAGCGCCCGCACAATGGCGACCCGCTGCTTCTGCCCGCCGGAGAGCTGCGCCGGATAGTCATTAGCACGGTCGGCTAGGCCAACCCGGCCCAGCAGAGTCATGGCTTTTTGTTCTGCTTCGGCCTTGGGCACCTTTTTGATGCGGATAGGAGCCATGGTGAGATTCTCCAACACCGTTTTGTGTGGGAACAGGTTGAAGTGCTGGAACACCATGCCCATCTTTTGCCGGTGACGGGGCAGATCGACCTTTTTGCCGGTGATCTCCACGCCATCCACCTTGATAGAGCCGGCGGTTGGTACCTCCAGCAGGTTGAGACTGCGCAGGAAGGTGCTTTTGCCGCCGCCGGAGGGACCAATAACCGCAATGACATCGCCCCGACAGATATCCACCGTGACGCCATCCATGGCGTGAACGGCGCCGCCATTATAGTACTTTTTCAGATCCGCTACTTCGATAATCTTCTGCGCCATTTACGCCACCGCTCCTTCCCGCTTTAATTTGCGCTGCCGCGCCGTACCGCTTTGCCGGTCGCTGCGCTGCATCTTGTGCTCAAAGTGCCCAAACAGCTTACTGAGAGCAAAGGTCATGATAAAGTAGATGATACCGGTGATGACCAACGGCTCGATGGGCAGGTAGGTGGCGCCCCGGATTTGGAGATATTGGGTCATCAGGTCGCCAATGAAGAAGGTGGAGGCCAGCGAGGTATCCTTGATGATCATGATGAACTCATTGCCCAAGGCCGGAAGAATGTTCTTGACCGCCTGCGGCATGATAACGAACCACATAGCGCCCCGTTCGCCAAAGCCGAGGCTAAGCGCCGCTTCCCGCTGGCCGGGATCGACCGCCTGAATGCCGGAACGAATAACCTCCGAAACATAGGCGGCACTATTGCAGATGAGAGCAATGGCAATACACAGGAACTTCTGCTTATTGAGGGCGGGTATCAGCATGGGCAATCCAAAGTAGAAGAAATACAGCTGCAGCAGCATGGGGGTACCACGGATCACCTCGATGTAGATGGTGGAAAGCCAGCGCAGCGGCGCTACCTTGGACATCTTCATGAGGGCCAGCAGCGAAGCAAACACCACGCCGCCCAGCACCGTAATGGCGGAAAGCAGCAATGTGTAGCTGACGCCATCAATGAGGTACTTATCCCAATATTTGAGGAAGATGGCTGCCATCTTCTCAAAATCGCAAAATTTAGCTCCTGTCATATGGTCATTCTCCCTTTAGCACGGCCGCCGGAGCCCTAAACGGCTCCGGCAGTCAATCGATAATGTCTATCTTCTTATCAATCCAGCGTCAGCTCCTTGGCGTTCTCGCTCTTGCCCAGCTCGACGGCCGCATCATACCAGGTGCCGTACAGACCGGCTTCATACGCCTTGGCCAGTGCCGCATTAACAGCCTCCAGCAGTTCGGTCTCGCCCTTGGTCATCAGAATAACATTGGCTTCGTATTCGGCCTTGACCTCGAACTGGAACTCGCAGATGACGAGGTCGGGGTTGGCGCCGATGATCATATCGGCATTACCCTTGGCGACCGCCAGTGCCTCAATGTTGCCGGCTTTCAGCTCCATGACGCCCACGGCAAGGTCACCGATGGTGATGGGGTTGGCATCCGGGATCTGCTCGGTCAAAAGCTGCATCTGCAGGGAGGCATTCTGCGCGCCGACATCCTGCCCGGCAAAGTCCTCTACCTTGGTGTACTTGGCGGCATCCTCTGCCTTAATGAGCAGTACCTGCTCGGTCTCGTTATCGCCGGCATAGTAGTAATCGGAGATCTCGTAGTTTTCGGCTCTGGTCTCTGTCCAGCTGTAACCGGAGATGGACATGGGAACGGAGGCCGTGTAAACAGCAGTCTGGCTGGCATCAAAGCTCATTGGCTCGATGACAAGGGAAACACCCAGCTCCTCGGCAATGAACTTGGCGAGGGAAACATCAAAGCCAACATACTGTTCCTGGCCGGTCTTGCTGGAATCCACAAATTCCATCGGGGAGAAATCGGGGCTGAGCGCCACATGCAGCTCGCCCTCTCCCTTGATTTTTTCCAGCGCGTTGGCATAGGTGGGGGCAGCGTTGTCACCGTCATTGCCGCCATTGTTCGCGGCCGGGGTGTCATTGCTGCCGCAGGCCGCCAGGGCCAGTACCATCATTAGGGCCATCAGCATCGCAATCAGTTTTTTCATGTTCATTTCCATCCTTTCTTGATTCTCTCCCGTGCGGGAGCCTTTTGGGTTGATTGGTTTTCACCGGGAGGAGCATCTCTTGTTGATATTGCATACTTTATCACTAAATATGCATTAAGTCAAGCGATTTTGTGAATAATTATTCGCAATTATTCAAGTTTAGTGAATAATCATACAATGCAGCACGCTGGGGCGCAGGTTCTGTGCGTTTTGCCGCAAAAAGATACGCTGCCCCTGGCCTTTCGGCCAGGAGCAGCGTATCTTTTATATCTGGAGAGGGGGAAATGTCAGTGCTTCTTCAGTGCTTCATAAATACCGGCCGATTCCAGCTTGGGGCGCAGCAGCGCTGCCAGCAGGTTGGAAACCACAATGGCAAATACGGCATTGATGCCGCCGGTAAGCATCTTGGGAACAGTGGCAATGAATGCCGCAGAAAAGACACTGCCGCCCAGGCACAGCACGACAATGCTCTTGCCAATATAGAGGAGCCAGTAACCCACGGCACCACAGATAGCAGCGACCCAGTTGCGGGCTTTATTTTTGCCGGCTGCACCGCCTGCGTGGGCTATGCCGCCGCAGATGGCACCCATGGCAAAGAAAAAGATGAAGGTGAGCCACGCGCCGGCGGCCCATTCAGGATAGGTCAAATCGAACAGGGCGGAGCCAATACCTGCCGCCAGGCCGCCAGTCCAACCGCCGAACAGCAGCCCGGTCAGCAGGCAAATGGCATTGGCAGTCTTGAGCTGTGTGGTGCCGGTGGGGGTGGGAATACGAATGCCCAGGAACATGGTACAGACAAACACCATAGCAGCCATCAGGCCAATGATAACGATGCGGTACAGGGTAAAACGGGAATTTTTCATAGGGTAAGCTCTCTTCCTCTCTGGGGATTCCTCGGCTTACAGCGTGCGGTAGCCTCGCGGCAGCTCCTTTTGGGTCAGCCAGCCCAGTGTGCGCTCCAGCATTACTCCCTCGCGAGAATCGGCGCCGTAGCCAAAGGTCGTTTTTACGGTGATCTCCACATACCTCGTTGCCCGGTCCATCGCCATAGCAGGGCTGTCGCCCTGCATCAGGCCGGCTGTCAGCACTGCGGCAAACAGATCGCCCGTGCCGGGATAACGCACCGGCAGGTATTCGCTTACCGATTTCCAGTAGCCGCCGCGTTCCCGATCATAACACAGGTTGGCATATTCCCCGGTGGTAAGCGCTACCCCGGTGATAACCACTACCCCCGGCCCCAGGGCCGAAAGCCGTGCCAGCAGGCTGCGGGCCTGCCCCAGTGAAAGGGGGGCCGTATTCGGCTCCTCACCCAGCAGCAGTGCTGCTTCGGTCAGGTTGGGGGTGATAACATCGGCATGGGTGGCCAGCTCCCGGATACCCTGTACCAGTTCCGGCGTAAAGCCGTGGTACAGCTTGCCGTGGTCGCCCATCACGGGGTCCACCACCTTCATGGCCGCGGGCCATTCCGCAAAGAGCCCCTGGCACAGCGCAACCTGTGCCACCGAGCCCAAATAGCCGGTGTAGACGCACTCCATGGGCAGACCCAGTGTACGGTAATGCGCCAGCGCTTCGGTCAGGTAGTCGGTTAGGTCGCGACGGGCCGGGGTGCCAAAGCCCCCGGTGTGGGTGGATAATACCGCAGTCGGCAGCGGGCACACCTGCACCCCCATTACCGACATAGCCGGCAGAATAACGGAAAGGGAGCAGCGGCCCAGTCCGGAAAGATCGTGCACAGCGGCACAGCGGGCAGGACGGTCAGTTCGGTTCATGGATGATCTCCTTTTGTGATTCAATCATATTCCGCCGTCAGGCAAAACGCAAGGCGGCAGCGCCCGGCTGGAAATTTTCCGTTTTTGGTTAAAATATAATATGATAATAACTATTTTCCGTGCAAAATACAACATCTTAGCCATAGAATTTTGGCCGGTTTGAACGACGGTTTTTGTGTTTGATATCAATTGTCATAGTTTGTTTTATTATAAAATCACTTTTGTTGTGTAAATAGTAGAACCTGTATTTCCAAACATTACAGCGGGTAGCAGCCCTGGCCCGGTGCAAACTAACCACGCAGACAATGAAAAGAGAGAAAAAGTTCTGCCGGAAGGGGTTATGAATTATGCACTTCACAAGCAAAATACCTGCCGCCATGACCGGCATCGCTATGGCGGCCGCCACAGCCGGCACCGTAGCCTATGTAATGAACCACACCACCCCGGCACAGCGCCGGCGGGCCATCCACCGCACCGCCAGCCGCATGAGCGCGGCACTGGACCACATGGCTGATACCGTGTGCCGCACCATGATGGGATAACCTCCCATCCAAGCCAAAGGAGCCGACCCTTTTACTGGGCAGCTCCTTTGGTAATACATATTAACAGGGCATGATTTAATCTTTTTCCAGCCGCAGGGCCGCCACCGTAATATCGTCCGGTTTTAACTCTCGGCAGCGCAGGCGGGCGGCTTCCGCGATACGCCGGCACAGCTCGGCAGGGTCCTCCCCCTCCCAGGCAGCCAGCTGCTCCTCCACCCAGGGCTCCTCGGTAGGAACGCCGTCGCTTACCATCAGGATGAGATCCCCCTCGCGCAGGGCAAAGCGCCGTTCCACCGGCTCCACACAATCCAATATTCCAGCCGGCAGGCTGGTGGCTTCCAGCCGCATGGCACGCCCCTGCCGCCGTAAAAAAGTGGGGGCCGCTCCGGCCTTATAAAATAATGCCGTACCGGTGTAGCAATCCACTACCGTAGTATCCAGCGTTGCCAGTGATTCCCGGCCACCCTTCACCATCAGGGCGCTGTTTACCAGCCGCAGGGCACTGCCGCAGGGGATTCCCGCCTCCAGCAGCCGCCCCACCAGGTTGCACAGCATTGCGCTATCCAGCGCAGCAGGCGCGCCGGTGCCCATCCCATCGGAAAGAATGAGCGACTGTATACCCTCTTCTCCCTTTACCAGCCGCAGTGTATCGCCGCAGGTACCGTTTTCCTCTGCGGGGAGCTGAACCTGCCATTGACCCAGTGTGTAGCAGGGCTTTTCTCGGTAGGTCAGCAGCAGGGCACCATTCTGCTGGCTGCGGGCAGGCCCGGCCATTTCCAGCCCTGCTTCCGTCGTGATAATCTTCCGCAGCCTTTCGGCATCCACCCGCTGCAGCAGCGCTGCCGGGAATGCTAACCGCACCGTCAAGTGACCGGCGGTTGTTGTCCAACACAACACCTCCCGCAACTCTCGCTCCACCGCCAGCAGGGCTTCCGTAATGCGCTGTGTCAGGCCCTCCCCGCATGGGGTGATCCCGCAAGAGTACTCCGAAAGGCCGGTCAATGTCCCGGCCAGTCCATCAAACTGATCGGTGACGATGCTGCGTACCCGCGCCGTTCGCACCCGCTGCTCCTCCCGGGAAAGATAGCCTGCATACTCCTTTTCCAGCGCTGCGGCCAGGCGTTCCCGGCTGGGGCATCGGTCATTCAGCCCCGCCAGGGTCTCCGCCGGGATGTGATTCTCTTTTCGGTAAGCTGAAAGCCCACGACCCAGTGCTTCCATCGTATCGCCATAGTGCTGCTGCCAGCAGATCATCTGGTACAGACAGCCTTTGCAGTATCGGTTGGCCAGCCGGTCAAAAAGCATTTCCGGATTTTCGGCCGTGCTTTTTTGCAGGTGGTCTGCCACCTCCCTGGTGGTGGAGGAAACCTCCCGCAGCGCGGTGGCTGCGGCCTCCAACCGATCGCTTAGGATCAGTGGCGCGATCTTCTGTTCCCGCCCGGGGGCAATGAGCTGGCCCGCCCGGCGCGGCACCGCCGCCGGCAGCAGCCAAAAGATTCCCGCCGCCAGCAGGACCTCCAAAAAGCCTGTTACACTGCGGGAGGCCAGCATGGCAAAAAAGCCATAGCTGATAGCCAGCGCCAATACGCTGCCCAGCCGCCCCAGCGGCGCAAACAGCCCGCACAGCAGCCCCCCAACCGAAAAGCAGGTGACGGAAAGGGTAAATTCCCCGGTGGAGAAGCCCACTACCAGCCCGCAGATCACCCCGATGAGTGTCCCGGCACGACTGCCTGCACCCGCCGCCGCAATAAGCAGCAGCACGGAGGCCGCCACCCGCCCCAGCGATACCCCGGCAGCACTGATACTGCACAGGCCCATCAAGCACAGCGCCGCCGCTACCGCCAATGAAGCCGTAAGGGTGCGCTCCCGCGGGGTTTTACGGTCAGGTTCCAGCAGGGCCAGGCCCCTTTGCAGAAAAACTGCCGCAGCCCCGGCCATCAGTAGGGAGGTCATCCACAGCAGCACATCATACACCAGTGGGTGGCGGTATGCTCCGGGCAGGATGACCGCCGCGGCCAAACCAATAAGTACCCCTATGACATTCTGCCAAGGGCGGGCTTTATGGGTAATAACCGCCAGCAGCTGGCGCAGCCCCACCGCCAGCAGTGCCGCCAGCGGGTACTGCCAGGCCGCCGGGGGAGCTGCCATCAGCAGGTAGCCTAGGGCCGCTCCCAAAAGCGCCGGTACAGTCATTCTGCAGGGAGCCGCTGCCGCATAGGCCACCCCAAACGGCGCTACCTCCCCGGTGATGCGTCCCATGGCCGTCATTAGCCCGCCTAGGAATGCCGCCCCGCCCGCTAAAAGGCGGTCATCGTTTTGCAGGGTGTTTAATATCCTGCGCGGCCAGGAAAGCCCGCTTACTTCCGTCATGTGATCCATCATGGTATTTTGCACTTCCTTTGGGGTAAAATAGTTGTCCGCTATTATCTTACCCCCTGCCCTACGCCGTATTTTGCCGCAGGCTGGTGTCGTATTCAGGCGGCTTTATGGGCAAACCGATATAATTTCTCCTTTATAGGGCAGTAAAAAGGCTCCGCCATCTGCGAAGCCTTTTCATCGGTTATTTTTCGTCCTTACGGTCCTTATGATCACGCAGGATCTGCAGCACATTGGCCGCGATCAGCAACGCCAGCGTCACCGCCAGCGGCCAGCTGGTTTCAGGGTGGTGCGCCAGGCAGATCGCCACGATCACTGCCGCCAGAGTACAGCAAATTGTTTCCGCCCGGACCAGGGGCGTTTGTTTTTTCGGCAACATTTTATTCTGTCGCCTCCTCCATATTCGGCTTTTCTTCCGGTTCGGTAGGTAGCAGCCCCAAACGACGCTGGGCATGGCGCAGCAACCGCTTGTCATTGGCAAAAGAAACCAGCTCGGCAGCGCGGGAAAGCGGCGCCCACATGATCTCGCTGATCTCCTCCTCCTGCCGAATCAGTTTTTCCTGCTCGGTGGTGCCCAGGAAATACACCACCTGTTTTTTTACCCCGGGCTTCGGGGAATATTCCACGCTCTCCCGGAATCCATCCATCAGTTTGATGCCGGTCAGCCCGGTTTCTTCCCTCACCTCGCGCAGGGCGGTCTGGCGCTCGCTTTCGCCGGCCTCCACATGGCCTTTGGGGAAGGACCAGTGCCCGCCAAAGCGGTGGCGCAGCAGTACTACATACAGTTCGTCCTCCTGCTGGCGCAGTACCAGCACACCGCAGGATTTTTCTCGTTTCATCATATTCTATTTATACTTCCTTACTGCGCCCGCCAGGGCGCTAAAATGGGACGGAGCATCGCAGCTGCTCCGGTGTCTTCGGCACAAATATGAGTAGATTATAACACTTTACCACCGGTGTGGGAAGTCCCCTACCCAAACTTTTTCCGTTGACAAAATCTCCCCTAACGGGTAGAATGAGGATTGCAAACAATGTTTCCGTAGCTCAGCTGGATAGAGCGACCGCCTCCTAAGGTTGTGCTCTACCAGCTGCCTTACGGGTAAAAGTGATCGTTGCAAGTCTCAATTTAATATAAGTCTCTGTAGCTCAGCAGGATAGAGCGTTCGCCTCCTAAGCGAAAGGCCGTGGGTTCGAATCCCGCCAGGGACGCCATAATAGCGAAACGGTATAGATGCCACTGGCGAAAAGCCAGTGGCATCAACCGTTTCCAGGCTTTTTCCCCTCGGAAATTCACGGATGATTCCATAGATGCCAACCACTGTTTTCCCCTAACTGGTGGGACTCGAACCCTCCTCTGCTCAGAGGTTGGCAAAATCAAAACCATGTGGCGCCCTTTTTGAAGCAGTATTTTTCAAAAAGGGCGCTATTTTTCTGCCAGTAGAATACACAAAGTTTGGGGCGTCAATTTGTTGGTCGTGATGGACCAATCGATTGGCGCCCTTTTTCATTTTCAGACCATTTCAAAAAGGGCGCTAAGATTCAGGAGGTAAAACAAGATGGATAGAAAACAATTTTTCCGAGAGCTTTGCACGGTGCTTGGACGAGAAGGTTTCACCACACAGCCGGAGCAGGATGACCTCCTCCCGGTGGAATGGGACGGCAGTCCTCTCTGCCGAATCACAGAGGGCGGAGGTGTTCGCTACTGGCAAGAGGATGTGGCCACTTCGGAACGGGACCAGGCCTGTGAGCGGGCCACCAATCTGGCCTGCATGGTGCAGGAGTACATGACCTTGATGGAACAGGCTCCCCCGCTGAAGGCTCAGGGGCTGTCGGGAGATTTCAAGGTACTGGCTGATTTCAACGGAACGGTTCTGGCCGGACATCCGACCCAATATGGTGTCCACTTTGTTACCTGGGACTGGAACTTTGACCGCACAGGTCTTAACTACGGACGCTACTTCCAGGAAAACTATTCGGGCGCCAAGCAGGACTTTGCCACCCGGTCCGGTCTCATCTCGAAACAGCAGGTATTCAATGAGGCACAGCTTACTGAAATTTACCGCTGCTGTGCTGATACCCTGGACGCCGGATTCGATTTGACCTACGACCAGGAGCAATGCATCAAAGGCGTTCAGGAAAAGATCCTGAGCGGAATGCCCAATATCCTGAATCACATTAATGAGCAGGAGCAGCACTCTACGGATTCTCAAAGCCAGGAACTGACAATGTAATACACCGAGCGCCGGAGTTTTTGAAGTAAGACTCCGGCGCTTTTTCACTGAAAGGAGCTCGCCACCCATGACACGCTACTTCATGCGGGATACGCCGCTGTTCCATCTGGAGCAGCAGATGATGACCCCGCCCTATTTCAAGCCCAGAGGCCATGGCCGATACTATCCCGGTTTTCAATATAGCAGAGATGACATGGAGTGCCCATACTGCATGAACTTCAGACGCAATCATCCCTGCCCTTTGGAGCAGTGCGTCTGTCTGGATGAACGGATCGTGGCTGGTGCGATTGACCTCAACGAGTTTGTCAGGGATTGCTTCTTCCCTGAAGCTGGAGCGCAGCTTCAGGCCCGGTTAGAGAGGAGTTTCAATGGCTGCTCCATTGAATTTTTCCTGAGCGATAGTCATCGTGAGCGCTGGCAGCACTGGCGTGAGCGCTGTTATCGAATGCCGAACCGTAACCTGGCCGCACTGTTTCTTCTCACGGCGTATGGGGACATCTGGCGCAGGATGATCTGGAAGTTTGATGCCAGTGGGTTTGACTTCAAATCTGTCCAGCTCGCTGGCATCCAACCGGAGCTGTACAGTGTTTATCAGGCGGCCAAAGCCATCTCCACCGGCAGCCGCAATATCACTCTTGCCGATCTCGCATCCCCCGAATTGGTCACAGATGAGGCGTTCCACCTGATTGTCTGCGCTCTGCTTCTGGCTAAGTACGGAGATGCGATTTTGAATTTTGAAGGAAAGTAAGGTGATGCAATGTGATGATGGAAGCAGTTCTGAGCAACGCCGACCACCCGGAATACGGTGTTGCGACGATCCCTCTTCCCATTCCCAGAAATCAGTACGACCACTGCGTTTCGCTGTTGGAGGCACTGGAGATCGGCGGTGCCTCTGAAGCCGACTGCCGCTTGGACTCGCTCGACAGTGCCTGGCCTGTGCTGAATCGGCTGGTATGCACCAAGGTCAACCTTGATGAGTTGGACTATCTGGCAAAGCGGCTGGACAGCTTTACTGTGGGCGAGTTTTCGCAATTTCAGGCAATGGCTGAAAAGCTGAATCTCGCCAGCATGAAGGATCTCATCAACCTGACCTTTTGTTGTCAGCAGGCAACAGTGATTACGGACTTCACAAATTTAAAGGAGATTGGCCGTGACCACTACATGAACATCCACGGCGGCTGCGCAAGCATGGAAGAATTGGAGCAGTTGGACGGAGAGGAAACCGCCATTCTGCTGATTGAGGACAATGAGGGAACCGTCACCCGCTATGGCGTGGTCTATGACAACGGCATGCAGCTTTCACAGCTCTATGATGGAAAACACCTGCCCTGCTACCACTATGAGGCCGATATGACTGCCGTCGGAATATCCCCCCGACAGGAACCGGAGAATAGCAAGAATGTCACCTGGGTCTACCTTCCCGCATCCAAAGGACAAATTGAGCGTGCCATGCAGCGTTCCGGCATTACCGAGCCAAAGGATATGCGTCTCTGGATAGCCGACAGCTCGTTTCCGGAGGAAGTGGATGTAGCACTGGATTTCCGGTGCGATAACATCCACGAACTCAATGAGCTGGCGCTGGCTGTGGAGAAGTTTTCGATTCATGACCGCAAGAAGCTGGGGGCAGCAGTAAGCATGGCCAAGCCGGAAAACGCCAGCCAGATCCGCCGTCTGGCGGAAAACATGGATCTGTTTGAATTCGCCCCCGGCGCCCACACCCCCGAAGAATATGGGAAATACATGATTCAGAAATCCGGCCATTTTGAGTATGACCACAATCTGGATGAGTTTTATGACTATGAGCGGTATGGCCTGCAGCACATGGACTATCAGTCGGGCGTGTTTACCGACCGCGGCTATATTGCCTATGTCGGCACAGTAGATCTGGAGGAACTGATGGCGGAAGGCCCGGTGGATCAGTGCCAGCGGGAACAGGAGGTTCAGATGGGAGGAATGGCATGATCCAACTCTTTATGAGCCGCAGCGGGAGTTCTGTCATTGTCCCGCTCCGGTTTCCCGCATCTCAGAGCGCCATCACTGAAGCCTCCTGCCAGCTCGATGGGGCCAGCAGAGAAGGAAAAACAAAGATCGTTGAGATGAAAAGCGTGATCGCCAATCTGCCGTCGTACCTCGGCGGGTTTGATCCTGACTCCAGAACGCAGCTTGCACAACTGAATCGGCTCGCAAGCATCATTGCCAAAATGGACTCCCGCGAACGAAATATCTATGCCGGCGCCTTGGATGGCAACAGCATCAATGATCTGAACGATATGATTCGTGTGGCGGAACAGGTGTCGGACTACATCCTCATTCCCAATGTCAATTCAGATGTGACGCTTGGCCGCTATGTCGCTGTTGCCGGTCAGATTCAGGGTGACCCCAGATTTCCCGAAGCAGCCTGGCCCTATCTGGACTTCGCAAAAATCGGCGCAGAATACTATGCCGAGCATGGCGGCGCCTATACCTATGCGGGCTATGTGCTCCGCAAGCAGGATGATGAGCTTGTCAGAGAGAAAAAATCGAAGATCCAGCTTGGCCTCTCCTCTTCCCAAGCGCAAGTGAGTATCTGCCTTCCGGCAACGAAGGAAGAATTGGAGCGAGTAAAAAGAGCACTGGGAATCGATTGTTTTGCAGAGGCATCAGTAACCAAGGTGTCGTTTTCCGTTCCCTATATGGACGAGCACATTCCCACTACAGGGGTCTGCGTGGAAGATGCAAACGAATTGGCTTGGGCCATTGAGGGGATGCAGTGTGAAGACGGTGAACTGCTGAAATATCTGTCGGTTCTTTCTGTGGAGCAGCCGGGGACTATGCAGAAGGCTCTCCGCTGTGCCATGAATCTGGACGACTATGAGCGCATTCCGGAGGACACTTACGAATACGGGCAAACCGTCCTTCGGCGCATTGGTGCTGATGACGAGCTGATCGATACCATCGATGGGTATATGGATTTTGAGAAGCTGGGTGAGGACACTATGGCGGAGGAAGGAGTCCGGCGAACCGAGTTTGGCCTGATCCGCCGATGCAGCAGCCCTTTCGCTGAGGAAACGCAGGCGATGGAGATGGGAGGTCTCTCCTGATGCCCCGTGAAACCGATCTGCTCCGCGTAAAGCTGGTGGCACACACCCTCCTCGATGTGCAGATCCAGGAAACGGCCCTCTCCCCGGTGATCGTCAGCCACCCCTTCACATCCTCTGGAATTTCCGCACTTCGGAATGAGGATGGGAGCCTATCCATGGTCGACCTGATCAACAATTCGGATGACTGCACAAGGTGGCGCAGAAAGGTTGGCGAGCAGATCGACAGCGCCGAAAATGTCCATCAGATCTTCGTACTGCTCAACCCGCCCTATTATCTGACTTTTATCAAGTTTGCCGCCTCCGTTCTCTCGGAGAAGGATTTGGGGCAGCTCTTATCCACCGCCTGGACCCAGGAGGAATGCCCCAATCAGGACTGCAATGTGAGCAAACGAGAACTGGTGGCCTTGTTCCGATCCGTCTCTCCGGAGTCCCTGATGGATGAGGAGGAGCGTACCGCACACCAGGCGCTGGAGGATACGGTGACGGTCTATCGGGGCGTTACATCCTACAACGCCAAAAATATCAGGGCGCTGTCCTGGACACTGGATCGGAAAACGGCAGACTGGTTCGCCCACCGCTTCGGTGAGGATGGAACGGTGTATGAGGCGCAGATTCGGAAGGAACACATCCTGGCCCTGTTCACCGGCAGGAACGAAAGTGAGGTCATCGTAGACCCGCGGCACCTGGAACAGATCATGGAGTCCCCGGAGCCGGGATTTGATATGCAAATGACCTGAACGACATGATCCGATGATTGGGAGGAATGTAAATGAAGAAGAAAATCATGATCACAGTAGCATCTCTGGCAGCACTGGGAGCTGCTGTCGCCGGCTATCTCCACTTCTCCGGCAGGACGCTTTTTGGTCATAGCTATTTCCGCTGAGCTGTGGTATTGTTCCGCATGAGGAGGTGAAGCAAATGGCCATTTCTTTATCGGAACAGTTGGAGAGTGACATCAAAGAATATCTTCACAAGACTTTTGGGACATATTTCTCCAGCCTTGATGAAAGATTTGCCGCAGATATTAAGGAAGATGTCATCAACGCATCGGATTTCTATCATGGATATTACAACGATGATGACATCTCCATCGCATTCCAGCGAGTAACTCTGGGTAGGATGGGACATCCTGACTGGCAAATTTACCATCTCTGTACGGATACGGAGGCAAATACCATGAAGCAGAATGTAAAAGTAAATACACCGATTCACATCAGGCCCGCTTCTCCCGAGGAAGCGGGCCTCTTCTATTCGGAACTCGATGAGACCGCCGACGAGAGGCTGGGCACGGTCGGCCATGTCCGGATAGATTTCGGATCTTCCGGAAAAGGATTCTACCACACCTGGTGGCCCCACAACGATGACCAGTTCAACACCGAGGAATTCAAGGGTGAACTTCAGGAAGTCGTGGATGCGCTTCGGGCAGATGGGCCGCTCAAGGATCTGGCTTCGATGAGAAGCTACTGCTACCGGAACGGGGGTGAGCTTACCGAGGATTGCCGGTGCTATGGCTATGTCGTGGACACCGAGCATTACCGCTACTGCCTCCGCTGCACCCCTTTCCCTGGCGACTACCAGGGGTATCTCTACTGCTACAACCTGCGCCAGCAACAGATGGCCGAGCAGGCAAAGCCTGTGGGCCGGGTCACCTTCGCCGATGGCAGCCGGATGGACTACACCGACACGCAGGAATATCTCCGGTGCATCCAGGAGGAACTGCCTCAGCATTCGGTCACAGGCTTCCGCTATGAGACGCTGACGGATGACCCCACCATCCGCAAGGCTGTGGATGACATCCTGCTGGACTTTGGCGGCGAAGCAAACCCTCGTCGGGAATGTAACTACGGATTGACAGAAAAAGGGACGAAAGCGTTGCTGGATGCGGCTGACCCGTCGCTTTCCCACAGCTACAGCTGGTTTGTCATCACCGACTGCAATACCCAGGAGGAGGAGTTCCATCGGGACCTGACCTTGTCAGATGCCATACTGATTTACTGTTCCAGCAACCGGCCTGAAAAACGCATTGGCGTCACAAAGGATGGCATTGCCACGGTAGACCTTGTACACACCCAGGACGGTGAACAGAGGTTCTTCGAGGACTATCAAAAGCTGAATGGCTTTCAAAATGATCCGGAAATTCTGGAGGCGGTAGACCGTCTCCGGCAGGAGTTGGAGCTGCCCAACCAGGGCATGAGTATGGGAGGGATGTAAATGTCAGTACCCAAAGAATGGCTGAGCTTCCTGCGGGAACAGTTCCCCGCAGGTTCGAGGATCAAGCTCAGAGAAATGAAAGATCCCTATGCCCCGCTGGAGCCGGGCAGCACGGGGACTCTGGACCACATCGACGACGCTGGGCAGTTCCACATGAAGTGGGACAATGGCAGAACCCTGGCGCTGACCATCGGAGAGGACAGCTTCTCTGTCCTGCCGCCCGAGCCCACCACGCTGAAGCTGTATATGCCTCTGACGGCGGATCTCTACACCCGCAACGAGTATGGGGAGATGGAGGATGACTGCACTCAGTTGGACGGTAGATCGCTTCGTGCCTATGAGGGCGAGATCCTCAGAGCTCTGATCAACAACCGGATGCCGGAAGAAGCCGAGAGCGGCATCATGCACTGGTATGGCGAGGATGACAGCGTCAACCAGAAGGTCAAATCCGCCGTGTTCACCGTCGAGGATCGGAACGGTCAGCTCTGGGGCGTTGCCGAGTGCCGTGTGGTCGGTACCCTCACACCGGAGGAACTGACTACCCTGAAGGAGTACATCTCCGGTCAGGCGTCGGACGGCTGGGGCGAAGGCTTTGAACAGCGGGATATCTGTGCCGGCGATGACGAGCTGTATGTCCATCTGTGGAGCGTGGAGGACGATTGGGACATCCAGACCGAGGCGGAACGCTTCGCACCCAAAGTGGTGGAGGGGTTACCGGAGATGTGCTTCTCCACTCTCAAGTCCACCGGTGACCTCATCTGTATCCGCCGGGGCGAGACCGGCTATTACCCCTCCGATTGGGACACCGGCGACAAGGAACAGAATGTGGAGCTGGCTGATCAGCTGAACGAACAGCTTGGCGTCAGCCCCATCCAGCGCCAGGCCATGGAGGTGGGCAGTATGTGCGGCTGGGATGTCCCCGGCGCTGATCCCGCCAAATACGAGGAGGACTACAGGCCCCAGATGGGAGGGATGACCCTTGAATGAAGTGTTCCGTGTGGAGCTGTTCGGCGAAAAAACGGATCGGTGGTGCGATCTGGAACTTCCGGCCAGCTACTATGGTCTCCAGGATGCGCTGGACAAGCTCCAGATGTCCTTGGGCGACAAACCGAGGTGGGAATTTCTTGAACACCACGGCTTTCAGTTCCTCCATGTCCATCTGAACCATGAATGCGATCTCTATCAGCTCAATGCGCTGGCAACCTGCCTGGGACAGATGAACGGCAGAGAAAGAACAGCGTTCGAAGGGTTGTTTAACATGGAGGTGGCAAAAAAATACGGCCCCATCAGCGTTGCCACCATGATCGACCTGGCCTACAGCGCAGACTGCTGTCATGTGGTCAACGCCACGACGGACGAGCAGCTCGGCAGGTTCTATGCGGAGAACGATTTCATCCCTGCCCTGGAAAAAGTTCCGGATTCCATCTTCGAGTATCTTGACTTTGAGATGCTCGGAAGAAAAGCCAGGTTTGAGGAGGGCGGCGTTTTCGCAAGCGGCGGGTATGTCACGCAGCACACCGAGCTGAAGCAGGTATATGACAGCCTGGCCTTGATTCCCGAAGCGCCGGAATACGGCATCCGCCTGACGGTCGGCAGGTATCCCTTCCACTCCAATGAGCAGCCGGATAACATGATGTGTCTGGATCTGCCAGCCACGCAGGAGCGGCTGGATGCCGTGCTGGAGGCTTGCGGAGGCGCCTCCTGGTCGGAAATGGTCTTCCGGGTGGAGGACAGTGCGATGCCTGCGCTTCTGGAAAACATGGCCTGCGACGATATCCATGGACTGAACGAGTTGGCTAAATGCTTCAAGGAGCTGAGCACACAAGGAGAACTTTCCAAATTCAAGGCAGTTATCCTTGCGGCAGATTGTCACGATATCGCTGCCGCTGTCCAGATTGCGGAAAATCTGGATGACTATCTGCTCGAGCCTGATCAGCGAACCCCCGAGGAGGTAGCCATAGAGGAACTTCGCTTCATTGTGGATGAGCATTCCCGGTCCATTCTGCAGAAGCACGTCGTCCTCTACAACTATGGTCAGGATGTCATGGCAGCACATAACGCTCTGCTGACCCCCTACGGGCTGGTTCAGCGCAGAGATGGCGAACCGATCCTCAGCGAAGAAACGCAGGCAGAGAATGCCGGAATGGAGATGATGTGATGGCGAGTCCGCAAGCCAGACAGCTTCTTGACCTGTTGGACGGATTTGAAATGACCAAATCCCAGCACGACTGGCTGGAACGGCGGTTTGAAAACATGACGGTAAAAGAAAGCCTCCTGTTCCGTGGGGCGATGCAGATCGAGTGCCCGCAGATGACCTGCGATGTGATGCTGATTGCGAGCCAGCTGGATCACTACGAGCTGTTCTATGGGGCCGGGGACGATGTTCAACTGGGCAAATTCATCATGGAGCAGATCCAACGTCCCTCCGATCAAGCGCGGGAGTTTCTTGACCCAGAGAAAGTGGGTGCAGCATATCGCCAGAAGGGCGGGAACACTTTCTGTGATGGACATTTCATCAAGGTCACCTCTCTGATCGATCCGTTTCTGGACGGCGACCCTTCGATGAATCCCGACAAAGGTGACTACGGCATCCGAGTCAAGCTGGCCAGCCGAACCAACATGGACGGTGTGTGGGTGGGCTTCCCGGACACCGGCGAATACATGGACGCCGCGCATCCGGACGAACTTCTCCTGGCGCTGGACGCACTGGAGGTCGAATCCTTGACTGAGTGCATTGCTGTGGATGTGGACTGCTGTCTCCCGCAGCTGGAGAACATCCTCTCCCAGTATGCCTCCGCAGCGGAACTTGTCCGTCATGCCATCGACTTCGGCTATGCGTGGGGTGAGCAGGGACAGGGAGAGCCCAGATGGCTGGACAAGTGGCAGGCAGTCATGGAGCTGGAGGACTGCCACCGTCTGGATTACGCCTTGGATCTGGCACAGAACCTCCACTGCTATCACTTCATGCCCCGTGACATGGATCTTGCCGATTTCGGAAAAGAGCTGGCAAAACGGGATGGCATCTATCCCAAGGACGAACTGCTCGCCTCCTGCTTTGACGCTGAGGGCTATGCCAATCAGAGAATGAAGCGCATGGGCCTGTCCGCCGCCGAACATGGGTTTGTATCTTGGAACGGCACAGAGCCGGTCTATGAGTACAGTCAGACGGAGATGGAGCCGACCATGTCCATGTGAGAAGCCTTCGCACAGACCAGTCTCTGCCCCAACGGAGGTGATGATATAAAAAGAGTCAAATAGCCTGAAAGCTACAGGGGCCGTTACCCGAAAGGGACGAACGGCCCCTTCTTTTTGTGCTCTTTCCGGGTAACTGTCCCGGAAAGGAGTCTTCATGACGACGGACAACCCTATCGCCAAGCACCTGAAGGAGTATCACTGCGGTGAGCTGAGAGTCGTCCCCAGCCGTGAACTGGAGGCCGCTTTTCAGATTCGCGGGCCTGACCTTCGCCGCACGATCAATTGCCTACGCGGGGATGGCATCCCCATTTGCAGCTCTGATTCCGGCTATTATTACGCCGACACCGAGGAGGAACTGCGGAGGACAATCCGGCAGCTCCGAAGCAGGATCAAGAAAATCGCCCATGCGGAGCGCGGCCTCACCAAAGCGTTGGAGCAATTTACCGACAGCGGCCAGATATCCCTCCCCCTGGAGGGAGGTGATACCGCTTGAAAAGCTTCATCCCCTGGGTGGGAGGCAAAAGCAAGCTGCTCTGGCTGATCCACAAGCTGTCCCCCTCGCGCTATTCCCGGTTTATCGATGTGTTCGGCGGCAGCGGGACAGTGACATTGAGCCGCCCGATCCAGCAGGGATGCATGGAGGTTTATAACGATTTCAACGGCGACCTGACCAATCTGTTCTGCTGTGTCAAAAACAGAACCATGGCGCTCCTTCTGGAGCTTGGCTTTCTGCCGCTGAACACCCGTGATGACTTCAATGTGCTGTATAAGTTTTTCTCCCGCAAGGAATTCACCGATGCCTATCTGGACGAGGAGATGGAGCTGACCCAGCGATATCTGGAACCGCCGGATGCCAAAACCATCCGAAGGATGATGCTGGAACGGGCGCCTCGCGGAGATGTGCGGCGAGCCGCAGACTATTTCAAGCTCATCCGGTACAGCTTCAGCGGCGGCGCAAAATCCTTCGCCGGAAAATCCTGCGACATCCGCCGCTTTTTCCATCTGGTCTGGGAGTGTTCCCGCAGGCTGGCCGATGTTGTGGTGGAGAACAAGGACTGCGTCGACCTCATCCGCCAATATGACCGGGAAGACGCATTCTTCTACTGTGACCCGCCTTACTACGATGCGGAGGACTGCTATGCGGTGGGCTTTCCCAAGGAAGACCACCAGCGCCTCCACGATGCGCTTCTGGAGTGCCAGGGGTTTGTGATGGTTTCCTACAACTACTGCCCCTTCATCGTAGATCTGTACAAGGAGTTTTACATCTTCTACACCACACGCCCCAACAGTATGTCCCAGAAGGCCGGAAGCGAATACGAGGAGATCGTCATCACCAACTATGATCCCCGCCTCTATAACTCCGCAAGGCATTGGCAGCTCAGCATTTTCAATCTGTCCGCTGCGGAGGAAGACGACGGGCGCTACACGCTGATCCACGAACCGAAAACAAAATCTGATAAAACGGAGGAATGAAGATGACCTTTATCAAGTACACCAACGACGGCAAGGCCGTCATCCAGCCGGCGGCCCTCACCCTGAGTGGTCTGGAGCAGGAGGAAACGCTGGAGATGCACACCCTGGAAAACGCCATTGTCCTGCTCAAACCGGATATGGAGCCGGTGGAGAAAGCCGCCGCTATGATGACGCTGATGCGGCTGACCAACAGCCTGTTGGCGGATATGCTGGCTGACTGGGAGAACCAGGAGGACGATGCGGACCCGTGCGATGGTTGTTCTGGCTGCGATGAGGATATGCTGCCCATCCCTGCAGAGGCCTTTGCGGATGCCGATATCCTGTACGACAACCTCCGTGTAGTCAGCGTGGACGGCGCTGTTCTGGTGGTATCCGATGACCGCAAGACCGCATGGAGTGAGGCGCTGACCAAGGCGATCCTTGAAAGTGAGAAAGCCAATGACTAAGGATCACGCCTACCTCTACCTCAGTTCCATCTCTGAGGCCAAAAGGCAAAATGAGATGGCTCTCTGGCGGGCAAGCCACTTGGAGAACATCTCCTGTAAACAGGCCATCGAGGAGGCCATCCGCAGGGGCTTTGATGGGATGCATCTGAGTCACGACTGTGCCAGGGGCGTCATCGAGGACTTTGGCTTCAAGCGTGTGGGATGGGTGCTGGCCGCCACCATTCAGCTGAAACCGGAGGATGGACGCTTCAGCCGCCGGAACAAGGAATGGGCCGCCGCGACCTTCATCCCCCGCAGCGACCGCAACTATGAGTTCATGGTGGAAAGTCACACCGGTGTTCTGGACATTTTCGTAAATGAGTTTCGGGAGGCCCAGGATGCGCTTGGGATGTTTACGCGCTCCCACTGTGACGATATGACCGGGCATGAGCTGGAGGGCAAGGTGCTGGTCATGAGTCCGTTCACGCTGAAGGAGTCCTATTGGGCGCCGGAGAATCAGCTCTGGCTGGCGACCGGCGGCTTCGGCTGCGCCCCCAACGCCGCGGGCAGAGCGGTATACGCCACCTGCCTCGGCGACGGAGAGCAGACCCGGTGGAACCGCAGCGACTTCATCGGCATTCTCCGGGAGGAGCATCTGCCCGACTGGGCCAGAGAGAGCCTGAAGCAGATCCGGCAGAAAGATCCCGCCGAATCTCCCGATATGACCACCCCAACCATGTGAGTGAAAGGAGCTTGATTACCATGGCGACAGCCAAGAAGAAACAGCAGGAAGCCACAACGCCCCAGGTAGAGGCACGGATCGACCGCCTGATGGACGGAGATTTTAAGACCAAAGCCTTTGCCAGCGCCACTATCGGCGGCGCCTTTGCCGTCCACGGCATCCGGATCATCGAGTCGGACAAGGGCCGTTTCATCTCCATGCCCCAGGACTCCTATAAGAAAAACGGTGAGACCAAGTACAACGACACCTTCCATGCCATCACCGCAGAGGCCCGGAACGCTCTGGTGGATGCCGTCAACGACGCCTACGAGCAGAAGCTCCAGGAGCAGCAGGAGCAGAAAGGCGCCGCTCCCGACCAGGCCATGAGCCAGCAGATGTGAGCCACTCGCCCTGAAGGGAGGTGATGTGATTTTGGTCCGCTTCACAATAGACAATCGAAACCGCCTGATCTTCTATGGCAACACGGTGGGCTATGTGAAGGATGACGCCGCTGTTGTGGACGAGATGTTCCAGACGGATGAGCTGTCCCGCTACCTGGCCCGGTTGAATCTGACGCCTCAGTGGAAGGAAGGCGTATTTGACCGCCTTGCAGCCGGAGAGGTGCCCGGCGAGGAGCTGGGGCAGCCGCAAAAAGGCTGCCGCATCTGGCAGCTCCGGAAAGGCGTGGATGTCACCATGCGCTTTATCGGATATGAGGATCTGATAAAGCGGTTCGGAGAACCGGACGCAGACAATTATACGCAGGTCTTTGACGGCGATCTGGGTACCAACGATTTGGAGCAGATCTACGCCATCTGCCGGGACAGCCCGCCTCCCGGATATCAGGGCTACCGGATGGCTCTGTCCGATGTGGTGGAACTGTACGATGATTCCGGCAGCGAGTTCTTCTACTGTGACCGCGTGGGATTCCGTCCCATCCAGTTCGACCAGCGTCAGGAGCAGGACGAATGCCACGAAATGACTATGTAGTCTGGGAGGATATAAGCCGCCCGGATTTTCCTTTGCCCAGCCGAGGCCGGGGGCCTCCCCAAACGCATCTCATGATCTCTTTCCAGCCAACAAACTACCAAAAATCATTTTTACTTACAGGAGGAATGTCCTTATGAAGAAGCTGTTCAAGAATATCGCCAAGTCCGCCAAGTCCGCCGCCATCAACTGCCAGACCTCCATCACCGCCTTCCACCGCCGCGCCGTCTGCGGCAACGCCGGCGAGGGCTATATCGATACCGCTGTCAAAGTGCTGATCGCCGTCGTTCTGGGCGCCCTGGTGCTGGCCGGCCTGTACGCGGTCCTGAATGATACTGTCATGCCTACTGTAACGGAGCGTATTCAGGAGATGTTCGACTACGCCGGCTGATGCACTGGGCGCAGGCGCTGGTCTTCTGTGGGGGGCTTATCTATGCCTCCGTGGATGACCTGAGATCCAGAACGGTCAATGATATCGTCTGCATCGCAATCGCTTTGGCGGGGCTGATCACCATCAGCCCCGCCTCCCTTTTAGGGGCGCTGCTGGCCGCTCTCCCGTTTTATCTTTGTGCAGGCTTTGGCCTGATGGGAGGCGGTGATGTGCGTCTGGCTGCGGCGGTAGGCTTTGTTCTGGGCTTCGACCGGGTGATCACGGGATTCAGCATCATGGCCATTGTGCTCCTTCTGGCTTCCTTTGCCATGCGCGTGATCCCGGCACTGCGAAAGGGCGCATCGGCAAAACAGCCGCTGGTCCCATATTTTGCGGTGGCTTTCATCCCCGCATATTTCTTATAAGGAGGCTTATATGAAGATTTTCCGTAACCGCACCGTGATCGGTGTGCTGTGTATCCTCCTGGCGCTCGTCATCTGCTTCGGGGTGACGCCTCTGTTCAGCCGCAGCGCCAGCGAAAAGGCTGAGATCGTCCGCGTTACCGCCGACATCAAGGAGGGCGACGAGATTACCACCGAGATGGTACAGACCGTGGAAGTGGGCGCCTATAACCTGCCGTCCGGCATCATGACAGAAAAAGACGAGGTCGTCGGCAAGTATGCCACCGCCGACCTGAAGGTGGGCGATTACATTCTGGCCAGCAAGCTCTCCAACGAGCCTGCCGCTGAGAATGCCTATCTCTACAATCTGGACGGCACCAAACAGGCTATCTCAGTCACCATCAAGAGCTTTGCCACCGGCCTTTCCGGCAAGCTGGAGAGCGGCGACATCGTTTCCGTCCTCGTGGCCGACTACAAAGGTATGGGCGAAACCGTGATCCCGCCCGAGCTGCAGTATGTAGAGGTCATCTCCGTTACCGCCTCCTCCGGTTACGACGCCAACACCGGCGAGGCGGCTAAGGATGAAAAAGAACTGCCCTCCACCGTCACCCTGCTGGTGACCACCGAGCAGGCCAAGGTGCTGGCGGGGCTGGAGCAGGAAAGCGAGCTGCATCTGGCGCTGGTCTATCGTGGGACCGCCGAAAACGCTTCCGCTTTCATCGAGGCGCAGGATGCTCTGATCGAGGAGCTGTACGCCGAGCCGGAGGCCGAGGCAGAGGCAGAGGGAGGCGCTGAAAATGCGGAAAGCGCTGAAACCGTGGAAAGCGAGGGCACCGATCCTGCCGTAGAGAGCGAGGCGGCTGCGGAATGAACTTCATGAAAGGAAGCCTCTTTCACCGCAGCACGGAGCCGGAGGAGTTGGAAATCACCCAGGAATCCGGCGGCGGAGTCCTGGCCGTCTGGGGAAGCCCCGGCTGCGGCAAGACCGTGACTGCGGTAAAGATCGCAAAGCATCTGGCCTCCCAGAAAAAGAATGTGGCGCTGCTGCTCTGCGATATGACCGCCCCCATGATGCCCTGCATCTGCCCGCCCTCTGAGCTGGAGTGCGACAAATCCCTGGGCAGCATCTTCGCCGCCCAGCGGATCTCCGTGAATCTCATCAAGCACAACCTGACCACCCACAAGAAGCTGTCCTACCTGACCATGCTGGGGCTGCGCAAGGGGGAAAACGAGTATACCTACGCGGCCTGCACCAAGCAGCAGGCGGAGGAGCTCATCCGCGGCCTGCGTGAGATCGCCCCCTATGTGGTCATCGACTGCTCCAGCTATATCGCCAATGACATCCTCTCCGCCGTGGCGCTCATGGAGGCCGACAGTGTCCTCCGGCTGGCCAACTGCGACCTGAAATCCATTGGCTACCTGTCCAGCCAGCTCCCGCTCCTTCGGGAACTGCACTGGGATGAGGACAAGCAGTATAAGGCGGCGTCCAATATCAAGCCCCTCCAGGCGGCGGACCGCATCGGTCAGGTACTTGGGAGCGTCGCTTTCCAGCTTCCGCACTCCCAGGAGTTGGAGGAGCAGTATCTGGAGGGCGCGCTTCTGAACGATCTCTCCATGAAAGACAGCAAGGCGTTCCGCCGGGAGATCGAAAAAATCTGCAAGGAGGTGTTCTGATGCTTGGCGACAGAAGAAGCAATTCGTTGTTCGCCGCGGCCCCGTCCGCCGCCCCGGCGGAGGCCAGGCAGGAGCAGGCCGGGGTGCATGACATCTCCTTCGAGGAAAATACCGGAAGGGCTATTTTTGCAGAAAACAAGGTTGCGCCCAAAGCGAGTGACGTCTTCTTCGCTCCCCAGAATAAGGGAATGCCCTTCGCGGAGGTTCTCAGCCAGGTGCAGTCCTACCTCTCCGGCACCTATGCCACCCTGATCACGGAGGGCGGCGACGAGGCCAAGGAGCAGATGAAGCGCCGGATCGCCCGCTATTTGCAGGATAACCGCATGGCCGTGGACGGCATGACCCAGAGCGAACTGGTGGACGCCCTTTATACGGAGATGGCCGAGTATGGGTTTCTGACCAAGTACATCTTCGCCGACGGCATCGAGGAGATCGACATCAATTCCTGGCGCGACATCGAGATCCAGTATTCCGACGGCCGCACCGTCAAGCTGGAGGAACACTTCGACTCGCCGGACCACGCGGCCAATGTCATCCGCCGTATGCTCCAGAACTCCGGCAAGGTGCTGGACAATGCCAGCCCCATCATTACCTCCCGTCTGGCCAAGAACATCCGTGTCTCGGTCATCAAGACCCCGGTGCTGGACGAGGACGCGGGCGTCGCGGCTTCCATCCGAATCGTCAACCCCAAGAATCTGACCAAGGAGGACTTTGTGGGCAGCGGCACCGCCACGGAGGAAATGCTGGATTTCTTGTCCGCCTGCCTGCGCTACGGCGTCTCCATCTGTGTGGCAGGCGCCACCAGCTCCGGCAAGACCACGGTGGCGGGCTGGCTCCTGTCCACCATCCCTGACCGCAAGCGGATCTTCACCATCGAGGACGGCTCCCGTGAGCTTCAGCTCATCCGGGAGCAGAACGGCAGGGTGGTCAACTCCGTCGTCCACACCCAGACCCGCGACAGCGAGAACGAGCGGCAGCGCATCGACCAGATTGCACTGCTGGACATCGCCCTTCGCTTCAATCCCGACATCATCGCCGTGGGCGAGATGCGAGGCCCGGAGGCTAATGCTGCCCAGGAGGCCGCCCGCGTGGGCGTGGCCGTTCTCACCACCATCCATTCCAGCTCCAGCGAGGGCACCTATCGCCGCATGGTATCCCTGTGCAAGCGGGCCGTGGACACCCCTGACGATACGCTCATGGGCTATGTCACCGAGGCATATCCCATTGTGGTCTACTGCCGCCAGCTGGAGAACAAGGAGCGCCGCATCACCAACATCTCCGAGTGCGAGATCCTGCCGGATGGGAGCCGACGGCTTCACAAGCTCTATGAGTACAACATCACCGAAAACCGTCTGGAGGGCGACCGGTTCATCATTGAGGGACACCACCAGAAGTGCGAGGAGATGTCCGAGAGCCTGCAGCGCCGCTTTATCGAGAACGGTATGCCCCGCGGTGAGCTGGAGCAGTTCATCCAGAGAAAGGAGGAAACTGCATGACAATGATCCAACTGATCGCCTGCATTGGCATGATTGCCGGGCTTTTTATGGTGCTGGGGATCTCCCCCGCAGAAATGAGCGACAGCATCTTCTCCCGGCTGACTGCTGCTCCCGGCAGCATCCGGGCGGATATCAACGAGACGACCAAGCGAAAAAAGGCCGGCTTCTTCCGCCGGGAGATCACGGAAGCCCAGGCGGTGCTGGCCGCATCCGGGCGTGAGGGGAAGTTTCCCATGGTGTGCATGGCCTCCCTGGTGCTGTTTGCCCTGGGCGCCTGCATCGCCATTCTCGCCGGGAACGCATTCCTTGTCCCTGTGCTGGCCATCGGTTTCATGCTGACTCCGTTCTGGTATGTCAAGCTGACAGCCGGAGGCTTCAAAAAGGATGTGGCCGCAGAGCTGGAAACGGCGCTGTCGGTCATCACTACCGCCTATCTCCGCACAGAAAACTTTCAGCAGGCAGTGGAGGAAAATGTCCGATACCTGCACCACCCGGTGCAAAATGTGTTTCAGCGGTTTCTGACCCGCATCAAGCACATCGACCCGGACATGGACGCCGCGCTTCACGACCTGAAATACGCCATCGACAACGAGGTATGGCAGGAGTGGTGCGAGGCGGTGATGGCGTGCCAGACAGACCGCAGCCTGAAAAGCACCCTGACGCCCATCGTCAGCAAGCTGTCGGATATGCGAGTGGTCAACGGAGAGCTGGAAAATCTGGTCTTCGGCCCCCGCAAGGAGTTCGTCACCATGGCGATCCTGGTGCTGATCAATATCCCGCTGGTGCGGTTCATCAACACCGATTGGTACCACACCCTGGTGGACACCATCCCCGGCCAGATGGTCATCGCCGTCTGCATCGCAGCCGTATTCGTGTCCTTTGCCTTTGTGGTGAAGCTGACCCAGCCTATTGAGTATCGGAGGTGAGGAAATGGGTGTACTTTTATTCCTGTTCGGGACCGCGCTGGCCGCCGGACTGTATTTCGTCCTCGCCGACCTTCTGAAGATTCCCAGACTGGCCACGGAACGGGCGCTCATCTCTGCCGGACGGAGGGAGCGGAGCCTGGTCAAAGCTCTGGAGGCGCTGATTCTCGGCTGGGCGCTGAAGCTGGCGCCGCTGATCCGAATGGACGAATACAAATACCGCCGGCTGGAGAGCAAGCTCACGGCGGCAGGGTTGGATATGACGCCCCAGGTCTACACGGCCTATTCGATCCTGAAGCCCTGCCTCATCCTGCTCGGCATCATCCCGTGCCTGCTGATCCTGCCCATCCTGAGCCCCCTCATCGTGGTGCTGGCCGTGCTGACCTGGTTCAAGGAGAGCCGTCGGGCTGACGAGCTGGTCAAGGCCAGAATGGAGCTGATCGAGGGCGAGCTGCCCCGGTTCGTCGCCACCATCCATCAGGAGCTGGCAGCCAGCCGGGATGTGCTGCGGATTCTGGAAAACTACAAGAAACACGCCGGGCCTGACTTTGGTCGTGAGCTGGATGTGCTGACGGCGGATATGCGTTCCTCCTCCTATGAAGCGGCGCTCATCCGCTTTGAGGCCAGAATGGGCTCCGCCATCATTTCGGACATCGTCCGCGGCCTCATCGGCATCCTGCGGGGTGACGACGGGCGAATGTACTTCCAGATGCTGTCCCACGATCTGAAGGCATTGGAACTGCAGCGCCTCAAGGCCAAGGCCGCCAAGATCCCACCCAAGATCCGGGTGTTCAGCTTCATCATGCTCATGTGCTTCATGATGACCTACATCGTCATCATCGTGTACCAGATCGTCAATTCTCTGGGAAGCCTGTTCTAAAGGAGGTCGCCATGAAAAAAATACTGAAACGGCGCTCCGGCGAAGGCTATATCGATGTATGCGTCCTGGTGGTGTGCGCCATGCTGGTGCTCGCGCTGGTGGTTCGTGTGCTCCCGGTCTACATCACCAAACAGCAGCTGGACACCTATGCGGTGGAGCTGGTGCGCGAGGCGGAGATCGCCGGCCGGGTTGGCACGGAGACCACCCGCCGGGCGGCGGCGCTTACCGACAGCACCGGGCTTGACCCCGACATTCGGTGGTCCACCACCGGACGCATCCAGCTCAATGACGAGGTCACCGTGACCCTGACGCTGGAAACGGATATCGGCCTGTTCGGAGGATTTGGCTCGTTCCCGATCACGCTGACGGCTTCCGCCACAGGCAAGTCGGAGGTGTATTGGAAGTGAGCAGCGTGCCGCTGCACCCAGTTCGCGCACCAGGAGCCGGAATAATCGGGCCTGTGTGCCCGCGATGAAAGTTGGTGAAACCATTGAAATGCAAATATATCTTTCGCCGTCGCTCCGGCGAGGGCACCCCCATGATCCTTGCCATTGTGCTGGTCTTGCTGATGCTGTTCTGCGCCATTGCCGAATTCAGCCGGCTGTGGATCATTGCCCAAGGCGTAAAGGAGGCCGCGCAGCAGGCGGTCATTTCCACCGTCAATGACAACTATGACGATGTGTACCACGCCGTCCGTGAGGGATACGCCGCGGGCTGGTATCCGGACGGTACAGGCCGCTGGGATGAGAGCATTGACACCGGCGATGTGTACGGCCAGCTCTCTGAAACGCTCGGATTGGAAAATACAGCGGGCGGGTATCAGAAAATTTCGGACGGCGAAGTGGAATATACCATCTCCGGCCTGTCCGTGGTTCTGGAAAATAACAGCCTCGGCTCCGGTCAGAGTGAGGGCTATACCGCGCTGGTGGAGATCCATCTGGAGGTGCCCGTCCGGTTTTTGGGGAATCATTTGCCCGCTGCCAGCATGACTTTGCACACGGAGGCCAAATATGTGCCTCTCTTCTGATCCATCCGGTCTTTTCAATAGACTTCCACAGAAAAATGTGGTATTGTCCCATTAACAAGAAATACACCAAGGAGGCATACACCATGACAGACAAGACAAAGAGGATCGTCCTCATCGCCGTCTGCTGCCTGCTCTGCGTTGCGGCGGCCGTTGGGATCGCCGTCCGGTTCGGCGGCAATGCCGATATTTCTTCCGGTGTGGTTTCCGATGATCCCACCCAGAGCGGTAATCCCAGTGTGGATATCGACAATAACGGCCAGACTGATCTGGATGTCCAGGTGGAAACGCCGGACGCATCCGAAACCGATCCCGCCCAGGGTGCGGACTCCAGCGGCCTGGAGCAGACCATCCAGGCAGATCCTGTAAAGCCTGAATCCCCCGAAAAACCGGAAGCACCCTCCGGCACCACCACGCTGCCGGATGACCACGACGGAACGGATGTGCCGGAGGAGGAGCGCAAGACCGAGGATGAGGCGCCGCCCACCTATGAGGAAACTCCCACAGTGACTCCCACCGAAACGGAGCCTGCCGCGGGAAGCACCAACAGCTCCGGTCAGGTCTATGTACCCGGCTTCGGCTATGTGGAAAACAGCGGTGAGAACACCGGCGTTCAGGACAACAGTATGTATGAAAACGGAAATAAGATCGGCGAGATGGGCGGCGGTAATTGACCCCCTCATCCGCAATAACGGCGCAGTCGGAAGTGACTGCGCCGTTTCTATTTGAAAAAATCGGAAAGGAGAGCACCTGTGAAGCGAATCCTTGCTCTTATTCTCTCCGCTGTCCTGATGCTGTCCATCTCTGTACCTGCCTACGCAACCGGAGATGAAAACATCGATGGCGGTGGCGGCAACATGGGCAGCGGAACATCTACAAGCTATTGGAATCCCGGCATGGATGGCGTCCGTGTATCCGTAATCAATGTGGACAGCCACGCCGTAGTGGGCAATGTGATCGATCTGACCAACAAAACACCCGTATCGGGCGTTATTCATTTTGGCAAAGTCAGCAAGCTGTCCTATAACGCCGGACGGAGTCTCTCTCCGGTAGTGGGAAACTACAGCTACATTAATCCCTCGCAGAGCCTGCCCCGCATCATCTCCTCCGGCAGCTATCCGGCCAGTATTGATGCCATCCGCAGCTACTTCACTGATGAACAGGTCATCCGAGCCATCGCAGGATATGTGGGGATGGACTTTGATACGCTGATCTGCGGTGATTATAAAATTGTTATCGAGCCGATTGCGTATCTGGTCTATAACGGTGCCAACTACGCTATGACAGCCACGGAAGCCGCGCTCTACGACCAGGTGGTCAGCGGTGACCTGCGCTATTGGATGGGATCGCTGACCCATCAGAATCTCCCGCTCGCTATCTTTCTGGAGGAAGCTGACCTCGGGTATCCCGCCTGGTCAGGCAGCACTACCAGCAAGGTCAGCAATGAGCAGATCATTTCCTCTCTGGGGATTGGTATCGTCCGCTTCAACGATGAGGTGGAGGAACCGGAGGTGGATGAGTTTGACTACGAATACCGGGTGGACACCGATGTTATCACCTCGGTGGAGGTGTCCGGCGGGCAGTCAGACCCGGACAACCCGGTCACCGTGCAGTTTGTGATCGAAGGCAGCACCTATACCGTCAGCAATGTCTACTATCCGGACGGCGACAGCCAGCTGGTCTGGGTGAAGTGGCACACCCCCGATGAACCCTGTGTCTGCACCATTCAGGTCAGGGTGCTGGGCGGAGGCACGGCGCAAAGCACCATCACCGCCAACATCGTGGATCTGGACGGCAACGACCCGCCCAATCCCGTGGCCGATGACCGAAACGACACCTTCACCCTCGCGGATATCCCAGAGAAAGAAGAAGTGTCCTCTGCCTCCTGGGGCATCTGGTCTCCCTGGTGGCAGGAGAATTGGGTGTGGGTTGAAAACTGGGAGAAGTGCTGGCACACGGATCGGTGGACGGACAGCGAGGGCAAATCCCACACGGACCGTTGGTACCACTGGGTGGACAACGGCTGGTGGGAGGATCAGGGCTGGTGGGAATTTGATTATAACGCCTACACAGCCAGCCTGACGGCAACCATGGTCATCACGCCGGACAGCCTGTCACCCACGGCATCTTCCTCTGCGCTCAAAAGCGGATACGGCATCCAGCAGAGCGTTACGGCCAGCGTCAGCACCACACAGAGCGCCGCAGTTACTGCGGCTCAGAATGCGGTGACCTATTTCCCGGAGTTCAACTACGAAGGCTTCTGGAGGCTCCTGGATCGAAGCATCAGCGGCAAACGCTCCACCTTCACCTTCAAGGACAACCCCTACAGCACCTATAACCGGCCGACCCATTTTACACCGATATGGTATCCCGATGGAAGCTATACGCCGTACACCTGGCTCCTGGACTGCTGGACACCGGCGGGAATGCTGTCGCTAAACCTCACGGACTCCCTCCGGATTTCCGGAGATCTTTGGGAGGACTGGCATATCGCCCCCACAAATTAACAACATACAACGGAGGGAATTTATGCGTAAATTCAACTATAAGCGCCTGATCGCGATGCTGATCGTGGTCTTGGCAATGACCTGCCTGATGGCGACCACAGCTTTCGCCGCAGGTACCGGGGATGTGGCTGGCGCCGTCGAGAGCACCTGGTCCACTGCATCTACCCAGATCAAGTCGGTGGTCGACAATGTGGTGTTTCCCGCCATCGACCTGATTCTGGCCGTATTCTTCTTCGCCAAGCTGGGCACCGCCTACTTCGAGTACAGAAAATTCGGCCAATTCGAGTGGGCGGCTCCCGCCATCCTGTTTGCCTGCCTCGTGTTTACCCTCACTGCACCCATGTATCTCTGGAGCATTATCGGCATCTAAGGAGGGTATATGAACTTTTTCGAGCAAGAGCTTTACAAGATCGTTGCCCCAAAGTATCCGGACGCCACCTATGTAGGACGAGCCTGCTATGTGCGTCTCGATGAGTTGAATCGGGCAAAGATCCAGTTCGTCACGGGGATCGTCGCAAATCAATACCATGCCCTTCGCGTTTCCATTCTGAATCGGAACGAAGGCCAGGTGGATGTGCTGCTTCTGAATCTTTCCGACATCCTCGGGAAAAAGCAAACCGGCAACCCGAACTTCCGCAATGGGATCAATCCCTACATCTGGGATGACTACGGGAAAGCGGATTGGTATGTCTACCATCCCAACAGTCAGGACTACCAGCGGCTCACGGATGCGGTATCGGATTATCTGGAGGTGTTTCAGGAGCAAGCCCAAACCGCTGCCCCCCAGTGGCAGCAGACCATGTAATTAACTGACCCGGAGGCCGTACCAACTGTGCGGTCACTGGCTCTATATCCCAAACAGTTGGTGCGGCCTCACCCCGAAAAGAGGTGAACGAACCATTGTTTATTTGGGACTTTGTTGCCGATACCGTCCTTGGCCAAATCCTGGACTGGATCTACGGCCAGGTCATGGGTTTTCTCGGAAATATTTTTGCTGAGATGGGCAATATGGGTGCTGACTTGTTCGAACTGAACTGGGTCCAGAGCATCGTGCTGTTTTTCTCCTATCTGGGCTGGGCGCTCTATGTGACTGGTCTCGTGGTCGCTTGTTTTGAGTGCGGCATCGAGTATTCCTCCGGCAGGGGGAATCTCAAAGAAACCGCCCTGTGCGCTATCAAGGGCTTTATGGCGGTAAGCTTGTTTACAGTTGTACCGGTCCGGCTTTATGAGCTTTCCATCACACTACAAGCGAGCCTCACCGCGGGGATCACGGGGTATGGCACCTCCATCGGTGAAGCGGCGACTGAAATCGTCGATTCACTCAGCGGCATTGAGTCGCTGACCGGAATGGCTGTCGGCTCTTACTTCGGCTTCACGTCCATCACCAGCCCGATCATGCTTTTATTCTGCATCATTTTGATGGCCTATGCCGTGATCAAAGTTTTCTTTGCAAACTTGAAGCGCGGCGGCATTTTACTCATTCAAATCGCAGTGGGCAGTCTGTATATGTTCAGCGTTCCCCGTGGTTATACGGATGGATTTATCCAATGGTGTAAGCAGATCATCGGATTGTGTCTGACCGCTTTTCTGCAATCCACCATTCTTATCGCCGGATTGATGGTATTCAAGGAGCAGGCGCTTCTTGGCCTCGGTCTGATGCTGTCCGCCGGCGAGATCCCCCGCATCGCCGGCGCCTTTGGCCTGGATACCACCACAAGGGCCAATATCATGTCCGCGGTCTACACCGTCCAAGCCGCGGTCAATACCACAAGGACCGTCGTTCAGGCGGTGGCCAAATGAAGGTTTTGACGATGGGCAGCCTGTTTGACGGGATTGGCGGGTTCCCCTTGGCTGCGCTCCATAACGGCATCATCCCTGTGTGGGCAAGCGAGATCGAAGCCTTTCCCATTGAGGTAACGAAGATCCGCTTCCCCGATATGGTGCATGTGGGCGACATCACGAAGTTGGATGGAGCAGTGCTTCCTCCGGTGGACATCATCTGCGGCGGTTCCCCCTGTCAGGATCTGTCCGTGGCCGGAGCCAGAGCCGGGATCTTCGGTGAACGCTCCGGCCTTTTTATGGAGCAGGTTCGAATCGTAAAGGAGATGAGAGATGCAGATAGACAACGAGGCCGAGCAGCTCTCGATATACGACCTCGATTTATGGTGTGGGAGAATGTTCCAGGAGCCTTCTCCAGCGGAACCCCAAAAGGAGAGGATTTCCGGATCGTCCTCGAGGAGATCGTCCGAATTAAAGTCAGTGGTGTTTCAATCCCTCGACCTGACACCGGGCGCTGGGAACCTGCTGGGCGAATTCTATTGGGAGCTGATTTCTCCCTGGCGTGGAGATGCCTTGACGCTCAATACTGGGGTGTCCCCCAGAGAAGAAAAAGAATCTTCCTTGTCGCAGATTTTGCAGGACGATCCGCCAGACAAATACTATTTGACCAGGAAAGCCTGCCTGGGCATCCTGCGCAGAGCCTTTGAACGCGGGAAAGAGCTGCCCCGAAAGCTCAATCAGGCGCTTGAAATTCAGTCAGGAGTCGCTCCACCGGCCGATACGGTTCACAATCAGCAACCGCCTCACGCCAGCCAGCAGGACGGCTGCACCGAGGGCTTTGATGGCTATAACGGTGACCTGACCGGCTCGGTCGCGGCCACCCTTGGCGTGAACTGCGGAATGTCCACCGGCCGCAACGGACTGATCCAGCCGATTGCCTTTGCCGCAAACCAGCGGGATGAGGTCAGAGATCTGCACGATGTGGCCGGAGCGTTGGGCGCCCAGCCGGGAATGAAGCAGCAGACTTTCATCGCGGAGGGTGTCGTGGCCAAAGGCAACGGCGATTGTTTTCTGACGCCGGAACGGCACACATCTCTGAGTGCAGGCGGCGGTCAGGCCGGTCAGGGGTATCCCTGTGTCCTGACTGCTGGCTTCTCTGCCGGGGCAGGAGCCTCTGCCGGAAGCATCGGCTACGGCGAGGAGCTTGCCCCCACCTTGAAAGGCAGCGCCAGCGGAAACTGTATGCCATCCATCTTATGCCTGAACGACCAAGGAGGCAGCGTGATGGAGTGCAGCCTGGACATCACAGGAACCCTTCGGGCCCAGGAGCATGGGCATCAGCCCCTGGTCTACGAGAACCACGGCATTGATTCCCGCTACACCGGCCCCCATAAAGTGGCGCCCACTATGTCCGCCCGGTACGGTACAGGCGGAAACAATGTCCCGCTCGTGGAGCAGGAACAGGTATTCTGCATCACCGGCAATGCTATTGACCGGCAGCCTCAAAACGGTGGAAATGGCATTGGCTATCAGGAAGGCATTGCCTATACGCTGACTGCCACCGATCACCATGCCGTGTTCAGCAGGCAACGAGTCGACATTTTCAAAGATGGAGAGGTAACAAGCACTCAAAGCGCACGCCAGCACAAGGATGCCACGGATCTGGTGCTGCAGGGTACAGATCAGCCAAGGCTCATCCGCAGGCTAACGCCTCTGGAGTGTGAAAGGCTCCAAGGTTTTCCGGACGGTTGGACTGACATCCCCAACGCTTTGGACTCTTCACGCTATAAGGCGCTGGGCAACAGCGTGGCAATTCCGTGTGTGGACTATGTTCTTTTCGGCATTGCTCTGGTGCTTCTCGCCGGCTGAGCCGGGCTTGTTGCTTATGCTTCGTTTGCAGCTTGCTTCTTCGTTGGGTTCTGTGAATAGCTATTTGCCGCCGGGCGCAGTATGCTTTGCTTACAAAATCAGAGAAAGGAGTAACCCATGGAAGCAAAGAAGAATCTCTGCGGAATGATCCCGGAAGAACTGCACGCCAGAGCTGTGGCAGAAAAGGAACAGCTTGGCCTCAAGACTCTGGGCGAGTATGTGGAGCTGATACTCAAAGAACACTTCGAAGGAGGAGGAATCACTATGGCAGAAACCAAGACTCTCGCATTCAAGATCACCGAGGAGCTGGATCAGCGTCTGAAGGACTTCATTGCCGCAGAAAAAAAGCGCGGCAGAAAAATCACGCAGAAAGAATTCGTCATCGGTCTTATTGAACAGGCGCTTGCTGAGTACGAGGCGCAGAATCAGCCCGCCGAGATGACCGAAGAATAAAAATGCCGCACCGGCCGCTGGGGAGCATATCCTCGGCGGCTTGTTTTTTGGAGGTGAACCACCCTGTATATCTACCCCGACAATCTGACTGCCAAGGCCATGCTGTGGCTTTGGAAACTCAGGGATGTGGGCGTCATTGGCGTAGGGCTTCTGGTCTCTATCCTGGCGCTGACTCAGACCGGATTTTTTATCCCGCTGGTATTCACGGCGGTCTATGCCTTCCTCAGCATCCGCTTTGACGGCACCAGCATTCTGGATTTCATTCGCTATGCGATTGCCTTCCTGATCACCAAACAGCAATTCTATGAATGGAGAATGTGATATGTTCCACGCCGACACACTCTATGACAACGAGGAAAACTTCGGCCTGCCGGAAATCGAGGAGCGGGATCTGTCCGCCTCCCTGACGCTCCGGTGGAGCCGGAAGCGCAAGCGGTGGGAGTGCCGCAACGCCTTCTTCTGGCAGGATGCCAAGAACAATTGGAGCTGCCGCAGCCAGGACGGCAGATATTACTATGGCTTCCGCAGCCTGCGGGCCCTGCTGAAAAGCTATGTGGGCGGCCTTCTGTGCGAGAAGTCCCTCTGCTACAGCGCCAAGAACGCCAGGGCAAAATACTGGTTCAGCCAGAACCCCATACGGGTGACCTGCTGTGTCACCATGCGCTGCACCGGCTTTTTCCCGCCTTGCTTTCCCAAAGGAGGAATGAAGCTATGAGCAGAAAGAAAAAAGAGAATGCCGCGCAATCGACCCGGCAGCTCATGGGGATCGACGGCATCAAGGACTATTGCATCGCCACCCGCATGGGCGATCTGGTCTTTTTTATCATCAAGCCCACCAACATCAGCGTCCTGTCCGATTCCAGCATCAGCGCCAGGATCTACGCCCTGCTGAATGTGGTCAAGGGGCAGGCGGAAATTGAGATGCTGGCCCTCAACTCCAAGGAGTCCTTTGAGCGAAACAAAAACTTCTATCAGGAGCGCATGGGCAGCGAGGAACTTCCTGCCATCCGGCGGCTTCTGGAGCAGGACAGCAAGCATTTGGATCGCATCCAGGTGCTGATGGCGTCCAGCCGGGAGTTTTATATCATCATCCGGCTGCGAAGCGAAAAGGAAACGGATGTGTTCCCGTATCTCAGCCGCATTGAGCAGAGCATCAATGACAATGGGTTTACCACCCGCCGCGCCACCGAGCAGGATCTCAAGCGGATGCTGGGCGTTTATTTCGAGCAAAATGTGACCACCGAGAAGTTTGAGGACTACGACGGCGACCGCTGGGTCATCGTGGGCGAGTAAATCAATTCATCACAGGCCGTGGAGGTGTTCCACTCCATGGCCGGGATGCCTCCACGGAGAATAGGAGGCATCCATTTTGGCAAAGAAAGCGAAAAGACCGGTTCCGCAGAGCCGTGAGGAGGCGTCCATCAAATCCTTTTTGGATATGATTGCCCCCTCTGTGGTCAGCTTCATGCCGGATCATTTCATCTGCGGCAACACTTTCCGATGTGTGTGGGCACTCAGGGAATATCCGACCAGCACGGATGAGCAGGCTATTCTCCGCCATCTGGGAGAAAAGGACGGCGTCACCCTGCGGATCTACACCCGGCAGGTCACCCCGGCAGAGGAAAAGCGCATCATTCAAAATGCGGCCAACAAGAACCGCATGAACAGTTCCAACACCAACGACCTACAGCAGACGGTCACCGCTGAGAGCAACCTGCAGGATGTGGCGACTCTGGTGGCCACCATGCACCGCAACCGTGAGCCTCTGCTCCACTGCGCCGTGTACATCGAGCTGACCGCATCCGACTACAACAGCCTCAAGCTGCTCCAGACCGATGTGCTGACGGAGCTGGTGCGGAGCAAGCTGAATGTGGATAAGCTCCTGCTCCGTCAGCAGCAGGGCTTCCGCTGCGTCAATCCCTGCGGCCACAACACATTCGGCGTCCAGTTTGAACGAGTGCTGCCCGCCTCCAGCGTGGCGAATCTCTATCCCTTCAACTACTCCGGCAAGCTGGACTCCAAGGGCTTCTACATCGGCAAAGACAAATACGGCAGCAACATTCTGGTGGACTTCGACCAGCGGGACGAGGACAAGACCTCCGCCAACATCCTGATCCTGGGCAACTCCGGCCAGGGCAAGTCCTACCTGATGAAGCTGCTGATCCTGAATCTGCTGGAGTCCGGCAAGTCCGTCATCAGCCTGGACGCCGAACATGAACAGCAGGAGATGTGCGAGGCGGTGGGCGGCTGCTTCGCAGACCTGATGGCCGGGCAGTATATCATCAATGTGCTGGAACCCAAGTGCTGGGATGACGGCGGAGACCCCAACGCCACCGACGCGCCGGAGGCCTTTCGCAAAAGCACCCTTCTGGCGCAGCATATCTCCTTCCTCAAGGACTTTTTCCGGGCCTACAAGGATTTCAGCGACGCGCACATCGACACCATCGAGATCATGCTGTCCAAGCTATATCGAAAATTCGGCATCAACGAGCAGACCAACTTCAGCCGGATGCGTCCGGAGGACTATCCCATCCTTTCCGACCTCTATGACCTGATTGAGGAGGAGTTCAAGACCTACGACGCCGGTCAGCATCAGCTCTACACCCAAAAACTCCTGCAAGAGGTGCTGCTGGGGCTGCACTCCATGTGCAAGGGCGCTGACGCCCAGTTCTTCAACGGGCATACCAACATTACCTCCAGCCGTTTTCTGGTGTTCGGCGTCAAGGGAATGCTCAGCGCCGCCAAAAATGTCCGCAACGCCATGCTCTTCAATGTGCTGTCCTTCATGTCCGATAAGCTCCTGACCGTGGGCAATACCGTGGCAGCCCTGGACGAGCTGTATATCTGGCTGTCCAACCCCACCGCCATCGAGTACATCCGAAACTGCCTGAAGCGTGTGCGAAAGAAGGAATCGGCGATGCTGTTGGCCAGTCAGAATCTGGAGGACTTCGACCAGGAGGGCGTCCGCGAGATGACCAAGCCCCTGTTCAGCATCCCGCCTCACCAGTTTCTGTTCAACGCCGGCTCCATCGACAAGCGGTCCTACATGGATATGCTCCAGCTGGAGGAGTCGGAATACAATCTCATCAAGTTCCCCCAGCGCGGCGTCTGCCTGTATAAGTGCGGCAATGAACGATACCTGCTGGAGGTTCACGCCCCGGCCTACAAGGAAAAACTCTTCGGAACGGCAGGTGGTCGCTGATGGCTGTTTCTGCTGCCGCGGTGGCCAAGGCCGCCGCCATGCTGCTTACCAACGAAAAGACCCGGAAAGGTGTGGGCTGGATTCTGGTGGCAGTCTTTTCACCAGTCATTCTTTTGATCGCCCTGCTCTGCTCTCTTGGCTCAGGCGGGGCGGAGCATAACAACCACTCGGTGGAGGCGTGCTTCTACGGAGCGGAATTCTCCGCAGAAGTCCCGGCGGAGTTTCGATATCACATCGAGGAGATGCGCTCGGCCTTTTCTCTTCTGGATTCGGCGGTGTCCTCTGCCAACGAGCAGATGGACAGCGGCAACAGTCTTGACCCGATCAGAGTCAAGGCTGTTTTTTATGCCCTCTGCTTTGGGGACGACGCCCCGTCCACACGGGCGGCGAACAGCTTCGTGGAGTGCTTCTACACCACCGAAACCCGAACACGAACCGTAGAAGTGACACTGGAGGACGGGACTACAAGTACAGAGGAAGAAGAATACACCGTCGCGGTGCCGGTCTCTCTGTCCCAGGCCTACGCCAATCTGGAAGCCCATCTGGGCAGAGAGATCACGGACGATGACAAGAGCAACATCGACCATATCTATACCATGATTGCGGGGAGCGCCGGGGGCGGCAGCTACAGCGGCGAGTATCTCAGAGGGGATGGGAGCAGCATAGAGCTGGACATCTCCGCCTTCACCGATCCAACCACCAAGAACGCCGCAGACCTTGTGACCTACGCCATACACGCCTGGGAGTCCGGCTGGGGCTATGTCTGGGGAACATACGGCAGTGTCCTCACCGATTCGCTCTTCGCCTACAAGCTGGAGCAGTACCCTGACGGTGTCGGCAGCTATGCGGACTTCATCCGTGCCAACTGGCTGGGCGGCCGGACAACAGACTGCGTGGGCCTGATCAAAGGGTATGGCTGGCTCAATCCCGACACCATGACTATCGAGTATGGAACCAACGGGATGCCGGATCTTGGTGCCAACCAGATGTACTATAACGCCTCAGTATCCGGAACCATCGACACCATGCCGGATATCCCCGGTCTCGCTGTCTGGCATGACGGCCACATCGGCGTGTACATCGGTGACGGTTATGTGATTGAAGCTATGAATACCAAAAAAGGTGTGGTGAAAACAAAGCTGGAGGGTCGGGGCTGGACCCACTGGCTGCAGATCGAATACATCAACTACGACTGAGAAAGGAAGTGCCAATGAAGCAAGTGAACCTGACCATCACCTTCGACGAGGAGAAGCTCTCTGCGCTCAAACGCTATATGGGCAAGAAGGAGCTTGACCTGGACCGTGAGATGACGGATGCGCTGGTGAAGCTCTATGAAAAATATGTGCCCGCCCCTGTGCGGGAGTATATCGATGAGAGCGATGTAAGCGCCGCCGCTCCGAGCAAGCCCCGGCGCAGCCCGAGAGCCGCCGCACCGAAGCCTGACCAGGAACCGGAGGTGATCCAGTGAACAAAGATGAGATCGCCATGGATTACAAGAAGGAGCTGAAGAAGCGGATCAGCGCAGACTATGAGCGCCGGGTCAAGCAGTGGATGGCGGCCGATCCCTCTCAGCTGATCGATGCCGCTAAGGAGATCACCGCCGCACGGTTGATCCGTGACAATATCGAAGACGCCATCAATGAGGAGGACGCCAGATTTCTGCTGGGGCTGGACGAGCCGCTGGATGAGCTGGCAGACCGCTGGATTGCGGAGAATGGTCTGGATGTCTCCCATGGTGAGGAGCTGCTCCACTGCGTCTGGACGCTTCGGGAGGATCTGACTGATGACGCAGGCCCACGCACGGTTCGTGATTTCCTGGCCGCCCATGTTGGCGGCGTCTTTTCCCTGATGACTCCGTGCGGCTTTGTGCCTCTGACCGCAGCCCAGGCGGAAGGACTGATGAGCGGCCAGAGTGCCGCGGCGCATCCCGGCGTGCCCGGCATCACGATGTCGCTCTCTGCCGACGATCTTCTTGGTCAGACGGTCAACAGCGCCAACTACGCAAACGGCGTGTGGCACCTCCTGACCGAGTACCCTGAGATGAAGCAGTGCGGGCCGGAAATGGGAGGAATGCAATGAGGGGCCGTGAGATCACACTCTGGCTCGACGAGCGGTGGTACGACGCTCTGAGCAAACAACTGAAGGGGGAAACGCTGGAGGAGCATCTGGAGAATATCCTTGATGAAATGTGCAACCAGCTTCCTCAGCGGGAGTACGAGCGCATCAGCCATGAGCTCTGGGCAGAGCAGCAGGGGGAGGAGGAGGCTCGGGAGGCCGCACGGCGCTTCGCCGTCTTTCATGTCACGGAGAACGGCGGCTCCGATTATATTCTGGCCGAGGAAAAACTCGAGCTGCTCTCGACCGCCCGCCGTCTGCGCAGCTACATCCGCAAGCCGCCCGACGAGGCGCCCCACCGCTTTGTCGAAACGCTGCTGCACACCCAGCGAATCTCTCAGGAGGAGTTCAACTCCTATGTGTCGGAGCGGCTGGACAACACCGGCCGGGTGGTGGGTGCCTACGACATCGACCTCGACAGCGGAGATATGGAAGCCGTCAGCATCATGGATGGCTGGAAGCGGTTCAGAATCCGGGATGTGAGCACCGCCGTCTACTTCGCCATGAAGAAAGGCAACGCCGCAGCGGATGAAAGATGGCGGATCTTCCTGGACCGTCTGGAGGAGAGATCGCTCATCCAGGAGCCGGAACCGGAATACCTCACCGGCAGCCGGCGGCTCTGCGCCGAGGACATCTCCTTCGCCGAGGACATTATTCAGAACGACAACCTGCTGGAGTTCTACATGGAAGTATCGTTCAATGCGGATGAAGTGTTCGGAACCGATGTCTGCACCTCCGAGAATGATGACTGGCTGAACATTTATGCCAACTACGATCTGGAGGCCCGTCGTGTCTGCGACACACTGGAAGTGTATCTGCAGCGGGGCAACGACGACGAGGAGGCGTTCAAGTATCGCCTCAGCGCCGAGGAGCAGGCTCTGCTCCTCCCGAAGATGGATGCCTATTGTCAGGCGCACTTGGGTCAGACGCTGGAGGAGTGCTGCGCGGACTATCTGGCGGAGCAGAGCCAGGAGTCCCCGGAGATGCAGATGTAGCCCCCCGTTGCCCCCTGTGAGCCGCTGTGTGCGGCTTTCAGCGGGTGGCCGACCGGTGTACCCCACCCCGGAGAAACAGGCGGGATTTGGGCCGCTTTCCAAGAGAGCGGGAAGCTGACGAAAGCGAAGCAGGAGAAAGAGCCGGGGACAAGGCTTCCCCGGCTCTCCCACTTCTGCCCGCAGTGCGGGCAGTTTCCGGCTTTTCGCAGCGGGGACAATCCGGCGGGTGGAAAACGCTGTTGGACCCTATGATGCGGAAAAGCTTCGCTGTGGCAAGGGTTCTCAGCGGGGACTTGACGAAAAAAGGAGTGGTTTTACTGAAGTCCGAAAGCAGAAAAACGAAGAAGGGGTTCTGGATCTCTGAGGATCTGGACGAGAAGGTAGACATCTACCTGCGCCTCGACAACTGCGCCAGCCGGAGCGAATTCGTGGAGAATGCGCTCCGGTTTTACATCGGCTATCTGAACACGAAGAACGCCGGCGGCTTCCTGCCGGAAGCACTCTCCGCCATGCTCACCGGCACCCTGGACAATTTTGCCGGACGCATGGGCTCGCTCCTGTTCAAGCAGGGTGTGGATCTCAATGTGCTGGGGCAGATCATCGCCTACGACACCGATATCGACGAAGGCGAGTACCAGCGTCTGCGGGGACGCGCCATCCGGGATATGAAGCGCACCAACGGACGCATCTCGTTCAAGGATGCGCTGGACTTCCAGAAGTCGGTGTAACCCATGGCGAAGCTCGTACAGAAAAGCGGCTACATCAAATCCGAAAAGGCCGGCGGGTACATGAAATACATTGCCACCCGCGAAGGTGTGGAGAAGCTGACCGGCAACGGTCCCGTCACCAAAGGACAGCGGGAACTGATCCAAAAGCTCCTGCATGATTTCCCTGATGCCGTGGAGCTGTTCGAGTATGAGGATTACCGTAAGACGCCTACCCTTGGTACCGCATCAGCCTTCATCACCATGGCGCTGGATGCAAACCTCCACGAAATAAATTCTGAGAGCGGATACCTGTCCTACATTGCCACCCGCCCCCGTGTGGAGCGCCGCGGGGCCCATGGCCTGTTCAGCTCCGCCGCCGCAGTAGACCTCGACGCAGCCATGTCCGAGCTGGAATCCCATGACGGAAATGTGTGGACCATCATCTACTCCCTGCGCCGTGAGGATGCTGCCCGGCTGGGGTACGACAATGCGGACGCATGGCGCGGCCTGCTTATGATGCACGCACAGGATCTGGCCAAGGCCATGAAGATACCGGCTGATCACTTCCGCTGGTATGCGGCCTTCCACAATGAGGGGCATCACCCCCACATCCACATGATGGTCTGGTCAGACGATCCGAAGGAGGGCTTCCTGACCAGGGAAGGCATTGCGGCCATGCGCTCCAAGCTGACCAACACCATCTTCCGGGATGAGATGATCCAGATCTACGAGCGGAAGGATGTTGCCTATAAAGAGCTGATCGAAGCGGCGCAGGATACCATGCGGGAGCTGATTCAGAAGATGGAGCATCAGCTCTGCGACAACCCTGTCATCGAGAAGCAGATGCGCCAGCTGGTGCAGGCGCTGGAAACCACCACCGGGAAAAAGCAGTATGGCTATCTGAAGAAACCGCTCAAAGCATTGGTGGACACCATCGTGGACGAGCTGGCCCAGCAGCCGGAAGTGGCGAAGTGCTATGAAACCTGGAATCAGATCCGGGATGAGCTGAACGAGTGCTACGGCAGCCGCACACCGCGGGAGCATCTCCCGCTCTCTCAGCAGAAAGAGTTCCGCCGGATCAAAAATGACATCATCCGGGAGGCCGAGAACATCCGTCTCGGCCTCCCGACCTTTGAGGATGAAAGGATGCGGGACGAGCCTGAGCCGGAACCGGGGGCGCCGCATGAGGAGCAGCAATCCCACAGCGTGTATGAACAGGCTCGGCGCTATCGTGCCGCCAAAACAATCCTGCGGGATGTCTATGCGCTGGACGAGGAACACGCCGAAGCCGTCCGAGCACTGGAGCAGCTCTGGGCGGAAGGATACACGGTGGCGGCGCATGAGCTCGGCAAGTTTTATCGGGATGATCTCTCCACCATGCGGGACCACGAAAAAGCCGAGCGGTGGTTTCGCTTATCCGCAGAGGCTGGAAATGACTTCTCAGAATACGCTCTCGGAAAACTGCTCCTCTCCCAAAAGCGCACCGGGGAAGCGGTTAGCTGGCTGGACAAGGCTGCTGGACACGGAAATCCGTTTGCTCAATACCTCTTGGGAAAGCTCTATCTCACCGGCGAGTCCGTGGGGAAGGATGCGGCAAAGGCGCTGGAATATCTGACCGCCGCCGCCAGACAAGGAAACCCGTTTGCTCAGTACACACTGGGCAAGCTGTATCTCCTGGGCCGGGATGTGGAACAGGATCGGGAGCAGGCCAGGGATTGGTTCACCCGCTCCGCTGCCCAGGGCAATGCGTATGCTCAATTCTTCCTTGACCGCTTTGACCAGTTCCGAGATCCGTCCGTCATGCTGGCGGCAACCAAGCTGCTCCATCACATGAGCCGGATCTTCCGGGACAATTCCATGCCGCCTCGCAATCCGGCAGGGATTCGCATTGATTCCAAACGGCGCAAGCGGCTGACGGAAAAGCGGATGGCCATGGGCCACAAGGCGGATGATCACGAGGAGCAGGTATCCTATCAGCAGACCATGTAACAGGAGGAACCTATGTCGACTTACATTCATTTCACGGAAGAACAGAAGCAGCGAGCCGCCTCCGTTGATCTGGAGGAGTTCCTCCGCTGCCGGGGCGAAAAGCTCCTTGCCTCCGGCAGAGAGAAACGGCTGGCCCGTGACCATAGTGTCACCATCCGCGGCAACGAGTGGTACGATCATGCCGAGGAGCGGGGCGGCCACGCCGTCAGCTTCGTGCAGCGGTTTTATCACCTCAGCTATCCGGAGGCGGTGACCATGCTTCTGGGAGGCGAGCTGGGAACGGTTTATCCCTCTGCCGAAGAACGGGTAGAGGAGCCGCCGAAGCCCTTTGTCCTTCCGCCGGCCAATTCCAATATGCGCCGGGTCTATGCCTATCTGGTCAAGCACCGGAATATCGACCGGAGCGTTGTGGCGCACTTTGCAAGAGAGAAGCTGCTGTATGAAGACGCCGATTACCACAATGCGGTTTTCGTGGGTACGGATGAAGACGGCGTCCCCCGCCATGCCCACAAGCGCAGCGCCAACAGCTTCGGCAAAGCCTTCCGGCTCAATGTGGAGGGCTGCGATCCCCGTCACAGCTTCCACCACATCGGCACAGATGGGAGCCTTTATGTGTTCGAAGCTCCCATCGATATGCTCTCCTACATCACGCTCCATCCGGAGAGCTGGCAGAGCCACAGCTATGTGGCCTGCTGCGGTACCTCCATTCAGCCGGTGCTGAAGCTGCTGGAGCGGCAGCCGCAGATCAATACGGTCTTGCTCTGCCTCGACAATGACGAGGCTGGCCACCTGGCCAGTCGGCGCATGGAGGAACAGCTGGCAGAGAGGTACACGGTGGAAAGGCTCATTCCCACACACAAGGATTGGAATGATGATCTGACCGCTGAGGAACCGTCCTACGCACAAGTCATGCAGTAAATAACAACAACGCACACCACTTCCTGTTCGCCCGAAGTAGGCCGTAACGAGAGTGATGTGCGCATTCAGAAATATGATGCCGAGCAGGAAGTGGTGTGCCCTGAAAGGGGTTAACCATGCCACACCAAGTCCTGATTTTGTTGGCCGCCGGCGGGCTAATGTTTTTGGTCATCGGCTGTCTGGCGGGCCTGTCCCACTACTACACCCTGAGCGGGATCAAATCCAAAACGGTCGGCGACGGCCAGCACGGCACCGCGAGATGGGCTACAACCAAAGAGATCCGGCAAACCTATGCCCATGTCCCTTTTGAGGTCGAGAAATGGCGCAGCGGCCAGAACCTGCCCACGGAGCAGGGACTGGTGCTGGGGTGCAAGGGCAAGAAGGGCGAGCTCACCGCCCTCGTGGACAGCGACGATATCCACTGCCTCATGATCGGCGCTTCCGGTATCGGCAAAACCGCCTATTTTCTCTATCCGAATTTGGAGTACGCCTGCGCCAGCGGCATGAGCTGGCTGGCGCTGGACAGCAAGGGCGACCTGGCCCGAAACTACGGAACCATTGCCAAAGAACGCTATGGGTACCATGTATCAGTTATCGACCTGCGAAATCCCACCCGCTCAGACGGAAACAATCTGCTGACGCTGGTCAACCGGTATATGGACATTGCCCGGAATGACCCGAACAATCTTGCGGCCCGCGCCAAGGCCGAGAAATACGCCAAAATCCTGTCCAAGACCATCGTCAACCCGGACGGTGATGACAGCAACCGCGGCCAGAACGCTTTTTTCTACGATGCGGCGGAAGGTCTGCTCACCTCGGTCATCCTGATGCTTGCCGAGTTCCTGCCGCCCGATAAAGACCACCCCCAGGAGCGCCGGCATATCGTCTCCGTGTTCAAGCTGGTGCAGGATCTGCTGGAGCCCAGCCGTGTCAAGGGCAAGAGCCACTTCCAGCTCCTGATGGCAAAACTGCCGCCGGATCACAAGGCGAGGTGGTTTGCCGGTGCCGCCCTCAACAGCGCCGAGCAGGCAATGGCCTCCGTCATGTCCACCGTGCTGTCCCGCTTGAATGCCTTTCTGGACAGCGAGCTGGAGCAGATCCTGTGCTTCGACAGCGCCATTGACGCTGAGAAGTTTGCTTCGGAGAAGTCTGCCATCTTCCTGATCCTGCCGGAAGAAGACACAACCAAGAACTTCATGGCCGGCCTCATGATCCAGAACCTGAGCCGGGAGCTGTTCGCTGTGGCCGATGAGAACGGCGGCAAGCTGAAAAACCGGGTGGTGCTTTTCTGTGACGAATTCGGCACCATGCCCCCGTTTGATATACTGCCCCTTTTCTCCGCTGGACGCTCTCGCCGGTTAACGCTCGTGCCGATCATCCAGTCCTTAGCGCAGCTCGAAAAAAACTACGGGAAAGAGGGCTGCGAGATCATTCAGGACAACTGCCAGGACACCATCTTCGGCGGCTTTGCACCCAACAGCCAGACTGCGGAGGTGCTGTCCAAAGCCCTGGGCAGCCGCACCGTCCTCTCCGGCTCGGTGAGCCGGGGCAAGAACGATCCCAGCCAGAGCCTGCAGATGATGGAGCGCGCCCTGCTGACGCCCGACGAGCTGAAATCCATTCCCAAGGGCAGCTTTATCGTCATGAAAACCGGCACTCATCCCATGCGGACCCGGCTCCAACTCTTCTTAAACTGGGGCATTACCTTCGGGGAGCCGTATGTGGTGCCGGAGAGAGCCAACCGAGCGGTGGCCTATGCCAACCGGGTGGATCTGGAGCGGAATCTCCCGCAGCTCAGTGAGCCGGAGGAGATGGACGAAAGCCGCGGCTATGCGGTATCCAGCCGGGGCGGCATCGCCCATGCTCCGGCTCAGGAGAGGGCTGTAAAAAGAGGAAAGCAAATGAAGACATTCGGAGAGGAGGAACGATGAGTTACTTCGGAACGATTTACGCCGACACCGAACTTCCCTCCAGAGCGAAGGCGGTCTATATGTACCTGCGGGATCGCTCGGATGCCGAGGGAAAGTGCTGGCCGGGCATCAAGACCATTGCCTCGGACATGAAGCTGTCCCGCTCCACGGTCAAGCGGGCGCTGCACGATCTGGAGCAGCACGGCTATCTCCAAAAAGATTCCCGGCACAGGCCGAATGGGAGCGGCACCTCCAACCTCTATACCGTGAAATAAAAGAGAGAGTGGTTTGTACCAAAATGTAGTACAAACCACTCTCTGAATGAATGGTAATTTCAAAATCTTCCGCCAAGGGAGAATTGCGCCCATTCGCTGGACTCAGGGGCGGTTCATTGTGAACCACCCAGAAGGACTCACTCTATCAGAGATTTAGGTCAGAGAAAAGACATCCATGCGAAAGAAAATAGTGGTGGAATTACGGTTCATCGACATCCAGACAGTATCCGACTTCCCGCACGGAGCGAATGTAGAACGGGGCATCTGGATTAGCCCGATACAGCTTCTCGCGCAGGTTGCAGATATGAAAACCTATCGTATTGTTTTCGTTTCCTGTAGTGAAATCGCCCCAGACCTGTTCGTAAATCTGTGCGTAGGTCAGCACACGGCCTTTGTTGGTGGCCAGCAGCAGGAGAATCCGATATTCTTTTGCGGTAAGCTGAATCTCCTGGCGATCCCGAAAGACCTTTCGTCTGCTTGGAAAGATCTCAAGACCAGGGAGCGACACCATCGGTTCCTCATCAACCTCGATTTTTTCTATCTCAGGGTGGTTTTTGAGGATAGACAGGATCTGCTCCAAAACTTCCGTATCTCTTTCATGCAGCTCCAGAATCATGACTCGTCCGATGATATCACCGCTTTCTCGTTCAGTTTATAAGCAACTTTCAGTCGCTCAAAGGTTTCCTCGCTGATCACATGCTCAATCCGGCAAGCATCCCGTTCCGCCGTTTCGGGGTCTATGCCGGCTTCAATCAGCCGGTCGGTAAAGAAGCGATGCTTTTCGTAGGTGGCCTCGGCAACCTCACGGCCAAGGTCAGTCAGGTGCAGGAAGTGATCCTCGTCCATGAGCAGAAAGCCGCCCTTTCTCAGCGTAGCCACCGCATGACACACGCTGGGCTTCGATACCTCCATGTGCCGGGCAACATCCACGGAGCGTACCATGCCCATCTTCTTATGGAGAACCAGGATGGCCTCCAGGTAATCTTCACCCGACGCATGAAGTCTCATCGGGACCTCCCTTCACTACTATGCCAGGCTCCATCCGGCTGCATTCTTTCGGATATTGACAAAATCCTGATAGATACCAGGCTGCTCCAGAAGTTCCTCGTGGGTTCCATGCTGTGCGATTTCGCCGTTGTCAATTACCAGTATTCGGTCGGCATTCTGGATGGTGTTCAGACGGTGAGCAATCACAAGCAAGGTCTTACCCTTTACCAGTTCCGAAATAGCCTCCTGAATATAGCTTTCATTGTCGGTGTCAACACTTGCGGTAGCTTCGTCCAAGATGACGATAGGTGCATCCTTCAAGATACAGCGAGCAATCGAAATACGCTGTTTCTCGCCGCCGGAAAGCGTAGCACCGCCTTCTCCAACCACAGTCTGGAACCCGTCCGGCAAAGCCATAATGAAATCATAGCAGCGAGCTTTCTTCGCAGCCTTATAGACTTCTTCCTCCGTAGCATCCGGCTTCCCCATGCAGATGTTGTTATAGATAGTATCCTGAAACAGATACACTCGCTGGAATACCATACTAATCTGATCCATCAGCTCCGACAGAGGTATATTCCGAATATCCACACCTCTAATTGTCACACTGCCAGATTTCACATCCCAAAGCCGAGCCAGTAAGTTTGCGATGGTAGATTTGCCGCCCCCAGAAGGACCTACCAAAGCCGTCATGGAATTTTTCTTCATGTCAAAGTTAATGTGATGCAGCACTTCTTTATCCTGATAAGCGAAAGCAACATCATGGAACTGGACCTCCGGCTGTCCAGGATGTGCCTGGACCGGAAGATGTTGTTTTCCTGTGTCGGGAAGTTCCGGTTCCTCCAATACAGCCTCAATGCGATCCAGTGCGGCGTTCATCACGGTCAAGCGGGACGCCTCGCCATAGAGCGCCTTGAGCGGCCCGAACAGGTCAAAAACGAACAGAAGGACACCAAATACATAAGCCAGAGAGAGCGCATCGCTCCGCTCCAGAAATACCGCCAAGCCAAAAATCGCAGCAATCCCGATTCCATAAAGGATATTTAGCCCCATGGTCCACGGAGTCATCTTCCGTTCAAAAGCGAGGGAAGTATTTCTGGAACGCTTAAAATTCCCGGTCAGTTCTTCCGACTTCTCACCCAGCAGGTTATAACTCTTAATAACGCCAATGCCTTCCACAAAGGACAACACGGCATCAGTCAACCGTTCACTTTGTTCCTGACGGCCCGCCGCTTCCCGAAGGGATACTTTGTTCATTCCTCTGGATACCAGCCATGCCAAAACCGTTACGATGGCAGCAATCAGACCAAGCTGCCAGTTCAGATAAAACATGAAAGCCAGCAGAACCAGAGAGGACAGCAGATAGCTCATCATGTTGCCCAGCGTACTCATGGCAACTTCCTCAATAAACACCATATCGGTGCTGAGGACTGAACTGATTTTGCCGATGTTACCGGAAGTGAAGTAACCCATGGGCAGTTTACGCAGATGTCCGCCCAGCTCCATGCGCTTCTCGGCAAACATCAGATAGCCCGCAGCACTCTGGAGACTGTCGCTGAGATAGTGGACAATCATCTGCGCCAGCACAGCTGCAACAAGGCCAAGCCCCACATAGAGACAGGTCTGTTCAGTCAGTGTCCCAGCCGCAAATCCGCCCAAAACTACAAAGGCCAGAAAAATTGGCATTTTAGACAGGATGGACTCCAAAAATGCACAGACAAATGCCCCCTGGATTCGGCTCTTATAGTGACCGGAGAGTTTCAAAATTCTTGAAAACAGTGCAAACATTTAGTTTCCCTCCTTTGCAGTATGTACTTTCCATTCGGCGCTATCCTGGGCCGCCTTCCACAGTTTTTGATATTCCGGGCAAGACTGTATCAAGTCCTGATGCTTTCCTGCTGCAACCAGCTTGCCTTGGTCTATGACACAGATCTGATCGGCGTTCATAACAGCGGGCAGCTTATGAGCGATAACCACCAGGGTCTTATCCTTCACCAGTTCCGCAATCGCTGCCTCCATCTTCTCCTCGTTTTCGGGATCAGCGTAGGCGGTGGCCTCGTCGAGCACTACAATGGGGGCATCTTTCAAAATGGCTCGGGCCAGAGAAATACGCTGACGCTGACCGCCGGATAGCATCTTGCCCGCGTCACCCGCCATGGAATGGATGCCTTGAGGCAATTTCTCCAGAAATTCCATACACTGAGCCTTTCGCGTCGCCTCCAATACTTCTTCATCGGTGGCGTCCAACCGCCCAATGCGAATATTCTCCAGCAAAGAAGTGTTGAACAGGTATTGATCCTGCGCCACATAGGAAATGCGGCTGTTCAGAGCCTCCAAACTCATATCACAAAGTTTCTGCCCGCCAAGGGAGATGCTGCCTTTTTGCGGGTCATAGTAGTGGATCAGAAGTTTTGCCAGAGTGCTCTTGCCCGAGCCGGACTCTCCCACCAGGGCTGTTTTCTGACCAGCCTTGGCCGTAAAACTGATGTCGTGGAGCACTTCTTCCTCCACCACCATTGGCTTTCCGTCCGGGCCGGGTTGTGCCTTGGTGTAACCAAAAGAAACATGGTCATAAACGATGGAATCGTCTTTCCCGTGGAAGCTGTCAGGCGTCTGCTGAAGCTCCGGCGCATCTAAAACCTGCTCCAATGCAGAAATCTTGTAGTTAAGCTGGGGCATGGTGGGCAGGAAGCCCAGAGATTTTAGGAGTGGCATCCCGATGCTCAGGGAGAGGCACAGCACTAAAATCAGGTCCGGCAGGGCTGACCAGCCCGAAAGAACAAACCATGATCCCAAGGGCAGAGTGAGGATGATCGTGCAGGGTAATAGACTGCTGTAAATCGCCATCCAGGGCCATGCCGCCTTATACCACGCCAAGGTATAATCCCGATAATCCGAAACATCTTTACGAAACCGTTCATAGGAGTCCGCATCCTTGTTGAATACCTTGACAACTTCCATGCCGTTGATGTACTCGATGATGGTGTTGTTCATCTTCTGGCCAGCCATATAATAGGGACCCATTTTTTTCATGCCCACCGAGTACATGGTCATCATGGCGATCAGGCTGATGGGGATGGAAGCCAAGGACAGCAGTGCCAACTTCCAGTCCACGAAAAACATCGCCACATAGACCGCAATCGGGATCATCAGGTTTGCAATTCCCTCCGGCATGGAGTGCGCCAACAGGACCTCCAGACTGTCCACATCATCAACAAACAGCTTTTTGACCGTTCCGGTGCCTTTATCCTGGATCACTCCCAGCGGCAGTTTCTCAAACCGCTTTTGAAGGGCAGTTCGCAGACGAAGCAAAGTGTCATAGGCTGCCTTGTGTGAGATATTCAGTCCCCAGCCGTAAAAAATGGCTTGCAAAACCAGGCACAGCAATACTAAAACCACTCGCAGGATAATGAACGCAGCGTCGATTGTTTTCCCCATGACCAACGGCGCAATCACCTGGTAAGCCAGAATGAAGGGAATCACCCCCATAAGAACGCTGACCAGTACGACCACTGTAGCCACATACATATTTTTCTTATATGGCCCTGCATACTCAAAGATTTTTTTGAACATAAGCCCTCCTTATATTGAGCCGTACTGTCTG
>ENA-UOOA01000833-UOOA01000833.1-human-gut-metagenome-genome-assembly--contig:-P61old-NODE-833-length-56928-cov-17.824891_pt1 | contig 56928 bp, 30 predicted proteins | sample MGYA00242467_ERZ724014 | MGnify/ENA metagenome assembly ERZ724014 | reverse complement strand
GATACACCTACTTCATAATGAAAGTGCTCGAAGTGAACGACAACTTCGCCATGTCCGACAACTTCGGCCACCCGTTCTTCACCATGTCGGAGTACAACCTCTACCCGTACACGGGCTCCAACCCTGCCTCGCAGATCAACGACCCGGAAATCAAGGCCATCGTTGACGAGCTGCAAGCCGCAATAACAACGGCCGAAGAGGTGGTAGCCTCTGGCACCGTGGGCGACGGCGACATACCCGCGCTCCAGGCAGCTTACGACAAACTGCTCAATGCATGGAAAGACACCACCGGGCTGAGCCGCGTGCTCAACGAAAACGTGATGTTCTCCGGGCTCGTCGAGGGCGACGGCACTGTTGTGGGCGACGTTCCCTACGATGCAATCGAGAAGATTGCCGGCGCGATAGAAGAAAGCGGCCTCACCGGCAAACCGCTCTACACGCTGTCGAAGTCGGAGATAGAATCGGCCACCGCCACCATGAAATCGGCGCAGGACGAGTTCCTCGCCAGCGTCACCCTGCCCGAAGAGGGAACGTGGTACGTGATACAGACCGCCGAGGACTTCCCCGAACGCGCCGACAAGGTGATGAACGCCGGAGGCTGGTACGCACACTCCAACAACAACGGCAACCAGTACAGCTACTGGCTCGACCAGTACACCACGGCCGACGTGGAGACCAACTCGCGCACCTCGTTCGTGTTCCGCCGCAACGCCGACGGCACGCTCACCATGCAGAACGCCGGCTCTGGCTTCTTCCTCGGCCCCGAAACCGGCAGCGGCAACACCACCTACGACTACCGCCCGATACAGTGGTACGAACCTCATTCGGTACAACTCATTCCGTTTGGCGACGGCCAGGTAGGTTTCCGCCTCGAGAGCGGCCGCTACATACGCGGCAATGCCGCATGGTATGCCGACGGCATGACATACGAATACAACGAAGGCAACGAGCCCATGGCCTACAGCGCGTTCGCTTGGCAGGTTTACCCCGTATCCGACATCTGCTCGCAGATAACCGAAACGCAAAGCATTGCGCAAGGCCGCGTGATAGCAATCACCAAGCCGCACGACCTCGAAAGCCTGCCTACAACCGAATACGGCACAGTACAGGGCTACAGGATAGTAGGCAAACTCACCGAAGAAGGCTCGAGCGACTCGATAATAACGGCCTACAAGCTCCAGGCTTATGAGGACGGCGAGATAATCCCGGCCGGCACACCGGTAATCTACATCACCGAAGGCGACAGCTACAATGCCGACGTATCTTACGAAGTAGAGTTCAATCCCTATATAGACGGCGAGGTGACAAACCTTCCCGACACCGTAAACGGACTTGCGGGCAACATCGACTCCTACACGACCGACATTGATCACCTCGGATACTTCCTCGAGGATTCCGTAGTCGACGAACCGGTAGGCGTGCTCATCGGCTACAACCGCGCGTACATCATTCCCTGGCTCGTTGAAGAAGTGCCCGACGCGACGGTCGACAAGATTGTTTACGTCAAGGGAGCCGGAATGCTCAACGACATAAGCGCCGCACAGGTTGAGGACCAGGCTGAGAAAGTAGACGTCTACAGCATTGACGGCGTGCTCATCCGCCGCAACGTCGCCCGTGCCAACGCTACCGGCGGCCTCGCGAAAGGCATTTACATCGTAGGCAAGAAGAAAGTGCTTGTCAAGTAAAGGCGCTTTCCCGCTTATAACACCGAATCCCGCAGCCCCGCAAAGGGTTGCGGGATTTTTAATTTGCATTCTCCCAAACACCTATTCATCCCCGCGCAGGCCGTCACCCGCGGCCGTGTCTGCGTTTTGTCCGCATTTTCGGGGCATGTTTCAATGTAGTTTTCAGGGGGCAAAAAATATGTCTGAGATATTTTAAAATAGGTCAGACATATTTTGAAATATGTGCCTTGTATTTTTTCTTTACTCCCATGTGGGGTAAACACACTGAAAACCAGTTTTCAATTTTCCGCACCGAAAACGCCCGTTTTTGCGGACGGGTTTTCCAACGATTTGGGCGTGATAAATCGTGTTCCAACCACTACCCCGGAACATCCGTAACGACGGCAACGACACAAACAACGGAAACGGCAATGTCAAAGGCAGAGAAAAAACAGGGGCGCGGTTAACCGCACCCCTGCAACTGCGATGAAAACGCTCCCGCCGCTGCGTCTGTTGCAAGCGCGGCAGGAGTATTACTGTCCGTCATCGGATGTGCGGATAATGTTGCGCGGGTGGTGCAAGAGTATCTCCTCGCGCAGGCGCTGGCTGTCGATGTGAGTGTAAATCTCGGTGGTCGAAATACTCTCGTGCCCGAGCATTTCCTGTATGGCCCTCAGGTTCGCCCCGCCCTCGAGCAGGTGCGTGGCAAACGAGTGGCGGAACGTGTGCGGGCTTATCTCCTTTTCAATGCCTGCCTGCCCGGCCAGCACCTTAACGATGTGGAACACCGTAATGCGCGACAGCCTGCTCCGCCGCCTGAAACTAAGGAACACATAGTCCTCGTTGCCGGGCTTTGGCTCGATGTGGCAGCGGCAGGCGTACCACAAGTCCAGTTCGTGTAGCGCCCGTCCCGAAATTGGCACGAGGCGTTCCTTGCGCCCCTTGCCGAACACACGTATGAAGCCCTCTTCCTTGAACACGTCCGACATGCACAGGTTGCAAAGCTCGCTCACCCGCAAACCGCACGAGTAAAGCACCTCGATTATGGTGCGGTCGCGCTGCCCCTCCTGCTGCGACAGGTCAACCGAGGATATTATACTGTCAATCTCGCCCACGGTGAGCACTTCGGGCAGGTAGACCCCGAGTTTCGGCGAAGGCAGCAGTTCGGCAGGCGACGTGTCTATCGCCCCGTCGAGCAGCAGATAGTTGTAGAACGACCTCACGCCCGACAGTATCCTGGCCTGCGACCTCGCGCCCACGCCGATGTCGTGCAGCCCGGCGGCAAACGTCTCCAGCTGCTCCAGCGTGGCCTTTTCGGGCACTATGCCCTCGCTGCCAAAGTAAACAAGCAGCTTTTCCACGTCCTTGCGGTAAGCGTCGACGGTGTTGGCCGTGAAATTCTTCTCTAAGCGCAGGAACCTGAGGTAACCCGCCATAAGTTCGGCGCCGTGTTTTTCGTCAGAGTTCATCAAAAATAACTACTTTTGTGTGCAAGGCTAAATTACGAAATAATATCAGACTATGGAAATAGAAATCATCAACGGCCCGAACCTAAACCTGCTCGGCGTGCGCGAACCCGGCATTTACGGCAGCGAAGGCTTCGACACATACCTCGCCGCACTGCGCCAAAAATACCCCGACGTAACGATAAACTACTACCAGAGCAACGAGGAAGGCAAACTCATCGACCGCATACACTCCACCGGCTTCACAGCCGACGGCATAATACTCAACGCCGGGGCATACACGCACACCAGCATAGCACTGCACGACGCGATACGCGCAGTTCCCGCGCCGGTTGTGGAAGTACACATATCCAATGTGCACAAACGCGAGGAATTCCGCCGCAAGTCGATGATTTCACCCGCCTGCACGGGCGTGATATGCGGCTTCGGGCTCGACTCGTACCGCCTTGCGCTCGAGGCAATAACCGGGGCACACGCAGCAAAACAGAAATAAACCCCGCCACATCCGCAACATGAACGGATACATGGACCTGGAAACCTACATAAGCCGACACATCGACCCGGAGGACGAATACCTGTACCGGCTTTACCGCGCTACGAACATACACCTCGTGCGCCCGCACATGGTGTCGGGACACGTGGAAGGCGTACTGCTCAGAATGCTCGTAAGAATGCTCCGCCCGCGCAACATACTCGAGATAGGCACCTTTACGGGCTACTCGGCAATAGCCATGTCCTACGGCCTGGACGGCGACGGGCACATATACACCTACGACGTGAACGACGAGCTCGAGGATTTCGCACGCGGGTGGATAGAAAACTCGCGCGAAGGCCACAGGATAACCTACACCATAGGCAATGTGCTCGAAGTTCTTCCGCCCGTGGCCGACGGCACGGGCCTGCGCTTCGACCTGGCTTTCATCGACGGCGACAAGCGGCAGTATCCCGAATACTACAGGCTGTGCAAGCGTTACCTCAGCCCCGGCGGCTATATCCTGGCCGACAACACGCTCTGGGACGGCCACGTCATCGACCATGCCTACGACCGCGACGCACAAACGCTCGGCATACGCGCCTTCAACGACCTCGTGGCCGCCGACACGGAATGCGAAAAGGTAATCATACCCATGCGCGACGGCATAACGCTCATTCATCTGAAAGACAAATAACGGCGAAGTCGCGTTTTTTGCGTAATTTTGCCCGCAACAAAGAAACATCCCTATGGAAACCACACGACAAAACAAGATAGCCCGGCTGCTTCAAAAGGAGCTGAGCACCATATTCGAAAAACAAACGCGCGCAACGCGCGGCGTGATTGTGTCGGTAAGCAAATGCCGCATAAGTCCCGACCTGAGCATTTGCAAGGCGTACCTCAGCATATTCCCCTCGGAGAAAGCCGAAGAGCTGCTCGCCAACATCAACGCCAACGTCAAGGCTATCCGCTTCGAGCTGGGAAAGAACGTGAGGTACCAGCTGCGCATTATACCCGAACTCAAATTCTTCATCGACGATTCGCTCGACTACATAGCGCACATCGACGAACTGCTCAAGAAATAAACCTGCGTAAGCCGTGAACTTACCCTTTTTCATCGCCCGCCGATACCTTTTTTCCTACAAAAGGCACCACGCCATAAACATCATCTCGCGCATAGCCGTAGTGGGCGTTGCCGTAACCACCATGGCGCTTGTGTGCACCCTTTCCGTGTTCAACGGTTTCCAGGAACTCGTTGCCTCGCTCTTCACGTCGTTCGACCCGGAGCTGAAGGTAGTTCCCGCGCAAGGCAAGGTGATTGCAGCCGACGACCCGGCCGTAACCGCAATACGCAGCTGCAAGGACGTGGCCGCCGCAACGGAGTGCCTCGAGGGGCAGGCCCTCGTAAGGTACGGCAACCGCCAGAGCGTGGTAAGGATAAAAGGCGTGGACGACAACTACAGCCGCACGAGCGACCTGTCAAAGATACTTTACGGCGACGGCGACTTCGCCCTCAAGGCCGACGTGCTTTACTACGGCACGCCGGGGCTGCAACTGGCGGCGCAACTGGGATTAGGCGTGCGCTACGAATACCCGCTCGAAGTTTACGCCCCGCGGCGCGGCGAGCGTATCAGCATGGTCAACCCCATGGAAAGCTTCAACCGCGACGAGCTGCACTCGCCCGGAGTGGTGTTCTCGGTGAACCAGAAAAAATACGACGGCGAATACATCCTTGCTTCGATAGATTTCACCCGCCGCATTTTCGAGCAGCAGGGCTGTATCTCCTCGCTCGAACTGAAACTGAAAGACGGGGCCGACATTGCTTCAGTGCAGGAGGAGTTGGGCAAACTGGCAGGAACGAAACTGAAAGTGCTGAACCGCTACGAGCAGCAGGAAGACGTGTTCCGCATTATGCGCGTAGAGAAGCTCGTGGCCTACATCTTCCTGACGTTCATACTCGTAATAGCCTGCTTCAACATAATAGGCTCGCTGTCGATGCTCATTATCGACAAGCGCGACGACATGGCCACGCTCCGCAACCTCGGCGCAGACGACCGCACCATCGTGCGCATATTCTCGTTCGAGGGGCGGCTCATCTCGTTCATAGGCGTGGTGGCAGGCACGGTGCTCGGCCTGTTGCTCTGCCTGGCGCAACAACACTTCGGCCTGCTCAAGATGGGCGACGAAGCCGGAAGCTTCATAGTCGACGCCTACCCCGTGAGCGTACATGCGTGGGACATAGCCGTGATATTCGTAACCGTGCTCGTGGCCGGACACCTGTCCACCTGGTATCCCGTGCGCTACCTGAGCAAACGGCTGCTCTGATTCCCCGTTTCACATTCCACATACGGCCGCGCCACGCTGCGCGGCTTTTTTGTCCACATTTTCGGAACATGTAGCAAACGGTTTTGTGCCCGAAGGGCCATTGGTCTCCGGCACCAGCCGGGCGGGTTTTCACAAGGTGGAAAATTAGTGGCTTGCTTTTTAAAATTAGTGGCTCGGATTTTGAAATCCGAGCCACTAATTTTTTCCTTGCTCCCATGCGGGGTAAACGCTCTGAAAACCAGTTTTCGCTTTTCCGCCCCGGAAACGCCCGTTTTCCGCACCCCGTTTTTGCGTCGCACGATGTCCGTATTGCTGCAAGTTTGCGGTGCCGCATACCTTGCCCGCAGTAACCGGCGGGAAGCGCATGGAATCCTTCCGGGCGGGAAAAACAAGAAATTTCGGTTGATTTAACAATTATTAACTGGGGGGTAAAATCGCTTTTACTCTTGGGAATATTAACGTAGCTTTACACACATATTTTTCAGACTGTTAGTATTTCCGCACACCGCGGGCAAAATAGGGCAAACCATTATTACTAATCAATACACAGCTAAGTATGAAAAAATTAAGAACACTTTTGCTGGCAATGTTCGCCACACTGGCGGCATTACCGAACCTTCATGCCCAGAGGTACATAATCGGTTCCGTAGTGGCAATCGAGGAGGCCGTAGACGGCATGGAGGTAGTATTCGAAGGCCGTTCCGACAACTCCAACCAGGGAGCTTACCTCGGCCCGCTCACCCACCGCGACAACATTCCGCAGGGCGAGAGTTTGAAGCTGACCCGCTTTGAAGGCAGCACCGTACCCGAAGAAATCGTGTGGATTCTTTGCGAGGTAGACAGCCTTAACCCGGTTACGGGCGACCGCATGTTCAACCTCCTCAACAAGGCCACGGGCGAATACATCGGCACGGGCGACTGGAACGACGGGGACAACAACGGCCGCAACCGTATTTTCATGGTGGCCGACCGCGATGAAGCCGCGCCGTTCTGTTTCCGCTCCGCCACAGCCGGTGACAACTACAGCGGCGTGGTATCGGGCTCGTTCGACAGCGGCGACTGGCCCAACGACCCGAGCACCATCACTATCTGCGAGATTGACGAAAGCATTCCCAACGGACGCGGCTTCCTGGCCAACGAATCAAACGAAGGCATAACGGCCTTCTGGGAGTGGCCCGACACGAACATCTGGTCCATGCGCCGTTACACGCAGCTCACCTCCGGACGCGACTACCTTATGGAGTTCCTTAACAACATGCCTTACAACTGGCAGGACACCTACAAGGTGGGCACCGACCCGGGCTACGTACAGGACGCCGAGAAGTTCCAACGCTTCTACGACCTTTGGATTGAAGCCAACGACAACATGGGCAACATGAGCGACGACGACTGCATGGCAACCTTCAACGAACTGAGCGAACTGTACGAATGGCTTCAGAGCAGCGCAAGCATGGTACCGTTCGAAGACGGCGGCTACTACTATTTCTTTACCGCCAATACTGCTTTCACAGGCGCAGGCAACGGCAATTACGCCATCTATGCACCCAAGCAGGACGAGCCGAAGATTCTCGGCTGGAAGGCTTTCGACGAAAACGACCCGCGCTTCATCTGGCAGGTCAAGCCTACCGGCGTTGACAAAGACGGGACAGTCCAGTACTCCGTGCAGAACATGGGTTTCGGCCTCTACATTAACCGCGCCACGAGCAAGGCCGACAGCCAGCCCGTAGAGTGGTCAAGCGAATACACCACTCCTACGGTTTTCATAAACCTCGACCACGCAGGACAATGGAACATTTCCGACCAGGTAGACAATGCATATCCCCCGCGTCCGTTCCACCAGGAAAACCACGCCAACGGCTCAGGCACAGCCGGCAAGATTGTGCTCTGGAGCGGAGGACTCAACTCGGCTTCCTCCTGGTTCATCAAGAAAGTGCCGCAGGATAAAGTGGACATGCTCGCCTCGATGGAGAGCCGCATAAGCCTTGCAAATTACCTGGCGCAGAACGGCGGCCTCGCAAACGGCATAGACACCGCCATGAACAAACCGGGCTACATCTCCTCCATGGACATACTCAATAACTACAGGCAGGCAGAGGCCGACGCCGACACCATGCTCAACCATCCGCAAAAGGAATATACCGCCGAGGAATACACCGCCATGTACAACGCACTAAAATCGGCCGCAGAAGCATTCAAGACCGACCGCGACCGGGGCCTCGCCGACGGCTACTACCGCATAAGGCTCTTGCAGTCCTACTACCAGTACAACGACTCGGCCATGTTCCTCAACATAGTTGACGGCAACCCGGGTTGGAGCCGCGCCGACAAAGGCTTGAGCCCCAACCACGTCTGGAAGCTCGAACGCACCGGAGGAAACAGATATAACGTGCAGAACATGGGCAACGGAAAATTCCTTTACAAAGGTGAAACCGCAGCAAACGGCGCAATAATAAAATTCAGCAGCTCTGCCGACGTTGCACAGATAATACGTCCGTTCGACGCAATGAACGGCCAGTTCTACCTCACGAACGAAACCGATTCCACCTATTACTACGACAGCGGCGACCACAACAGCGGCACCGGCTCGCAGTCAGTATTAAAATACTGGAACGGCATAGGCGTAAACGCAGGCACGGCATGGGCGTTCGAACCCGTAACCGAAGAAGAATATGCGGCAATCGAAGCTGCCGGCGCGCAGACAAACCTCAACTACGAGCTTGGAAACGTCATTGCAACAGCCAAACGCCTATACAACCAGAACACAACCTACACTTACGGCGACAAACAGATAATCGACGCTTCGCAAATCTACAGCAACAACAGTTCTATTGCCGAAGGAAAAGACTTTAGCGTACTCATCGACGGGACAAACACGGCACACTGGAACTCCGCGTGGGACACCGAAACAAATCCCGGCGAGACGCATTACCTGCGCCTGCAGACAGTAGACCCCGAAGGCCTGCCCGACTCTGTGATTCTCTACTACGAGGAGCGCAACGACGCAACATGGCACCGCGCGCCGTCGAAGCTGCGCGTATCGGCAAGCAATGACGCTAACGAATGGACGTACCTCTACGTTCTCGAAAAGCCGGACATCACCACGCGCGACCTCACGAACCACATTGCCGACCCGTTCTACGTTCTCGTAAACGGCATTAAGGGCTACCAGTACGTTCGCTTCGAGTTCCTGGCCGTACAACCAGACTACTGCTTCAACAACCACCCTGTTGCCGAGTTCTCCGAGCTGAACATAATGCCCGTAACCGGCGTAGACCCGTCTTCGCTCACGCAAAGCGCAAGCTACAAGGTTGTAAGCGACGCATTGTACGACGCAATACAGGCGGGACAGAAAGAAATCCTCGCAGGCACCGCAACGCAGGCTACGATAGACTTAATAAGCAAGGCTATCCTCGACTTCAACAACGTGAACGTGGCCGACTCTATCGTCTCAATGGCCAAACTGAACATCCAGAACCTCACGGACGGCGAAATGATAGGCGAGTTCCCCGCAGCAGCGCTCGATACATATAACAGCGAGGCGCAGGCAGCAATCGACGAGTACGAGGCGGCAAGCGAAAAGAACAGCACGGTGTACACCACGGTCATAAACGCACTGAAGGCTGCTTACGACAAACTCTACCCGCAGATGGTCAAGCCCGAAGAAGGCAAATGGTACGTTCTGCAACTTGCCGACGAGAGCACCCAGGAACGTATGGACAACGTTATGGTGGCAGGTGGCGGCTATGCCCACACCGACAGCCGCGGCAACTACAGTTACTGGCTCACCGACCAGACTATCGACATGGTAGCCGAGGATGAACTTGCGCACTTCTTGTTCAAAGCCAACGAAGACGGCACATACACGATTCAGAACGCAGGCACGGGCTTCTACAACGGTCCCGAAACAGGCAGCGGCAACACTACCTACGACAACCGCCCGATTCAGTGGTACGAGCCCGACTCGATAACCATCATACCTTTCGGCGAGGGACAGATTGGCCTCCGCCTCAAGAGCGGACGCTACTTCTACCAGAACCCCGCATGGCTCGACTACGGCATGACCTATGAGACACACGACGGAACACAAGGCCTGGGCAGCAAATACGCATGGATTCCGCTGCTCACCACGAGCCTAACCGACGCTGTGCAACAGACCGACAGCGCCGCACAGGGCCGAGTGATAACTATCACCAAACCTTACGAACTCACCGGCCTGCCAATGCTCGACAACGGCAACGTGTTGCAGGGTTACAAGGTAGTAGGCAAACTCACAGCCGAAGAATCGGCCGACTCTATCGTAACGGCTTACCAGCTGCAGGCTCTCGAAGACGACCGGATACCGGCCGGGCAGCCCGTTGTCTACATAGTAGACGCTGACGGCACAGGCAAATACGACGCAGGCAAGCAGTGCTACTTCACGTTCGACGCAGTTATAGACGGCGAAGTTACCAACGAGCCCGACACCGTGAACGGCCTTGCCGGCACGCTCGACCAGATATTCACCCCGGTTGATCACTACGGATACTTCACCGAAGACTCCGTATACGACGAGCCCGCCGGAGCAACCATAGGCTTCCAGCGCGGCGTGCTCATACCGTGGCTCGTAGAGCAAGTGCCCGACGCACAGGTAGACAAGGTAATCTACGTCAAGGGCAACGGAATGCTCAACGACATCAAGGATGTAATCGTCGAAGACCAGAAGGAGATAGTTGACGTCTACAGCATTGACGGCGTACTCATCCGCCGCAACGTTGCACGCGCTGGTGCTACCAACGGCCTCGCAAAAGGAATTTACATCGTAGGAAAGAAGAAAGTACTCGTCAAATAACACTTCTTCATACATATTTTTTGAATCCCGCAGCCCCGCAAAGGGTTGCGGGATTTTTAATGTGCTACCGCCCCGAACGACAAATCGGTTAACCCGCCTGACGTTCTCCGTAGATACACGATTCATCGCGGCCGTGTCTGCGTTTTGTCCGCATTTTCGGGGCGAGCAGGCAAACGGTTTTGTGCCCGAAGGGCCATTGGTCTCCGGCACCAGCCGGACGGGTTTTCACAAGGTGGAAAATTAGTGGCTTGCTTTTTAAAATTAGTGGCTCGGATTTTGAAATCCGAGCCACTAATTTTTTCCTTGCTCCCATGCGGGGTAAACGCTCTGAAAACCAGTTTTCAATTTTCCGCACCTGAAACGCCCGTTTTCCGGCCCCGGTTTTGCGTCTCACGATGTCCGTATCGCGACGCAGGCAATATTGTACGCGGCGCACGCGGGATATGCCGCGCATTTTGCATAACTTTGTGGGACACAACAAAACATTGCATTCATGAACAAAATAATCCTTACGCTGCTTATCTTCCTGCAACTCGGCGCGACAGCGGCCCTTGCACAGGGCGACGGCTGGACAATCAGCGCCCAATCGAAAGACAACTACAACGGCGTTACGCTGGCCAACGGCCGCATAGGGCTCGTGAGCGGGGCCGGACTTTTCCAAATATCCGACATCGTGCTCAACGGTGTTTACGACAAGGAAAGCCCCGAGGGCGTAAGCCGCATTGTGCGCGGCCCCGTGTTCACAAACATGAACCTGCGCATTGACGGCGAGACCATATCGGACGGCAACACGTCGTCCTGGCGCCAGGTGCTGAACATGAAGGAGGCTTACCTCGAAACCTCCGTCGAGACATCCAAGGCCTCGATTAAATACTACATCCGCGCGCTGCGCAACCTTCCCTACATGGGCATGGTGGAGGTAGTGGTGACGCCGAAACAGGACGTGCGCCTCGAAGTGACCAACAGCACGGTGTTTCCCGAGGAACTCAAGAACACGTCGGCCGTGTACCGCGTGTTTCGCGACGGCGCACACGAAATGCCCGTCTACACCTCGTGCGCGCAAAGCCGCACGCTCATGCAGGACCTCGCCACCTGCTCGACTTTCATGTTCGACGGGCAGAAGCCGCAGATTAAGTCGTCGTTCATCGTCAGTTCCTACCAAAGCATGGGCTTCGAAGCCCGGCTCGAAGGCGGCAAGGCATTCCGCTTTGCCCTCGTTGGTGCGGCCTGCTCCTCACGCGACTTCTGCAATCCGCGCGACGAGGCCGAACGCATGGCAGTGTTCGCCCTGCAGTCGGGCATTGACCATATAATAAACGGGCACAAGGCCGAATGGGAACGCCTCTGGCAAAGCGACATCATAATAGAGGGCGACCCCGAGGCACAGAAAGACGTGCGCCTGGCACTCTACAACCTATACTCCTTTGCAGGCGAGGGCACACGCCTGAGCATTCCGCCCATGGGTCTGTCGACCGTAACGGGATACAACGGCCATGTGTTCTGGGACTGCGAGATATGGATGTACCCGCCCCTGCTGCTGCTCAACCAGCAAATGGCGCGCTCGTGCGTCGACTACCGGAGCGACCGCCTGCCCAAGGCCGTACAGCGCGCCGCACTGTTCGGGTTCAAGGGCTGCATGTTCCCGTGGGAGTGTGACGACTCGGGCGAAGAGGCCACACCCACGTGGTGCCTTACCGGCACGTTCGAACACCACATCACCGCCGACGTGGGCATAGCCTTCTGGAACTACTACCGCGTTACGCGCGACAAGGAATGGCTGCGCCGCGAAGGCTACCCCACGCTCAAGATGATAGCCGACTTCTGGGTTTCGCGCGCGGTTAAGAACCCCGACGGCACATATTCGATAAACAACGTGGTGGGCGCCAACGAATATGCCGCCAACATAAACGACAACACATTCACCAACGGCTCGGCCAAGGTAGTGCTGCGCGACGCCGTGGCCGCCGCCAAGGCCGTGGGCGAGAAGCCCGACACGATGTGGAGCGAAGTGTCCGACAACATCAAGTTCCACTACATGCCCGACGGCACCATAAAGGAAAACGCCACATACAACGGCGAGGCAATCAAACAGGCCGACGCCAACCTGCTTGCCTACCCGCTCGGCGTGGTTACCGACCCCAAGCGCGTAAGGCAGGACCTTGAATACTACTCGCAGAAAATCGACAAAAACGGCCCCGCAATGGGCAACGCCATACTCGCCATACTGTACGCACAGCTGGGCGACAGCGAAAAGGCATACGAATACTTCAGCCGCAGCTACATACCGCACAAACGCCCGCCGTTCGGCGTGCTTTCCGAAACGGCCGGCGGCAACAACCCCTACTTCTGCACCGGCGCAGGCGGGCTGCTCCAGGCCGTGCTCTACGGTTTCGGAGGATTGAGGGTTACCGACGCCGGGATAGTGCAGCAGAAGTCCGTGCTGCCCTCCAAGTGGAAATCCCTTACGCTCAAAGGTATCGGGCCGGACAAGAAAACCTACACCTGCAAGGGCGGAACAAAGTAACCAGCGGCCGCAAAGGCGGGCCTACTGTTTTACAAACGTTAAACACGGGGAGGGTGCGGAATGCGCCACTCCCCGTGAAGCGTTTTCACCCCCCTCTCGGAGCAAAGAAAAAATATGTGCCTTGAATTTTAAAATATGTCCGATGTATTTCAAAATATGTCAGACATATTTTCGGGCAGTCCATTTGCCTGGTTTCGAGTGCCAAAGACAAGCCCTACGGAAATGTCTGTTTTCCCTCTCCCGGGAGTGTTAAAAATGCGTCCAAACGGGCAGCGCATAATTGCCGAAACGTCAAACATACGCGCCCCGCACCGCCGGCCTTCAAAAAGGGCGGATGATTTTATAATATTTAACCAACGCCCCGCCCGCAAACAGCCTGCAAACACAGAAAATTACTATTTTTGCATTGGAAAAGACCGGCAACGGCAAAACAGCGTAAAAACATAAAACACAACGCACAGAGCACACGCCGCACAAGGCCCGGACAACAAAGGAAATTATCATCATAAAAACATAAAACGATATGGAATTCATCACAAACGAAAAACTTACCATCGTCGGCGCAGCCGGCATGATAGGCTCAAACATGGCACAAACGGCAGCCATGATGCACCTCACCCCCAACATCTGCCTCTACGACGTTTACGCACCGGGCCTTGAGGGCGTGGTTGAAGAAATGCGCCACTGCGGCTTCGAAGGCGTTAACTTCACCTTCACAACCGACGTAAAGGAAGCATTCACCGACGCAAAATACATCATCTCCTCGGGCGGCGCACCCCGCAAACAGGGCATGACACGCGAAGACCTCCTCAAAGGCAACGCAGGCGTTGCAGAGCAACTTGGCAAAGACATCAAGGCTTACTGCCCCGACGTGCGCCACGTTGTGATAATCTTCAACCCCGCCGACATCACCGGCCTCATCACCCTCATCTGGAGCGGCCTGAAGCCCTCGCAGGTAACAACCCTTGCAGCGCTCGACAGTATCCGCCTGCAGAGCGAGCTGGCAAAACACTTCGGCGTAAACCAGAGCGACGTAACCGGTTGCCGCACCTACGGCGGCCACGGCGAACAAATGGCCGTATTCGCTTCGACAGCCAAAGTGGCAGGCACACCGCTCACTGACCTCATCGGCACCGACAAGCTGCCCGCCGACAAATGGGCCGAAATCAAACAGCGCGTCATCAAGGGCGGTGCCAACATCATCGCACTGCGCGGCCGCTCGTCATTCCAAAGCCCGGCATACGTGAGCGTCGAGATGATTCGCGCCGCAATGGGAGGCAAGGAATTCGCATGGCCCGCAGGACGCTACGTTTCGTTCAAAGGCATTGACCACATCATGATGGCCATGGAAGTAACAATAACCAAGAACGGCGCAGCATACGAGGAAGTAGTAGGCACACCCGAAGAAATGGAAGAACTCAAAAAGAGCTACAGCCACCTTTGCGCACTGCGCGACGAAGTTATCGCAATGGGCGTGCTCCCCGAAATCGACAAGTGGGGCGAAATCAACCCGAACCTCAAGTAAGAACCCAATTTCAAAACACCTTTTTTCATGTTCCGCAGCGCAACATTGCGCTGCGGAATTTTTTTGCCCCACACGTCAGCACAAAAGCGGCAACGCCCGGCCGGAAAGCCGGATTTATGCCGCATGCAAGGCAGAATAATGCCCGCAAAACCCCGCCAATACGAGATTTTTTAGTTACTTTGCGGTAAACGAACAACTAAAAGGCAAACACCATGAAAAAAACATCCAGAAGGGCAGCACGAAGACTGACGCAAAAAGAAATGACCGCCCAGCTCGAAGCACTGTTCACCGAAAACAGCGAGCAAAAATTCTCAACACGCGACATATTCTCCGCCTTGGGCTGCTCCACACACCCGCAACGCGTACTATGCTGCGACATACTCGAAGACATGGTGGACGCCGACGTGATAACCGTAAAAGACGGCCTCTACAGCCTCTGCCTGAAGAACCAGGTAATCGAAGGACGCTTCGTGCGCAAACCCAACGGGCACAACAGCGTCGTTCCCGACGACGGCGGCAAATCAATACTCGTAACCGAACGCAACAGCGCAGGAGCAATGAACGGCGACCGAGTACGCGCCACCATACTGGCCCGGCGAAAGAAACACGCACGCGAGGCACAGGTTACCGAAGTGCTCAAACGCGCCCGCGAAACGTTCGTAGGACGCCTGCACGTCGAGAAAAACTACGCGTTCCTCGAAACAGCCGGCCGCATATACTCAAACGACATTTTCATACCCAAGGCAAACCTGAAAGGAGGCGTAACCGGCGACAAAGCCGTGGTGAAAATAATCGAATGGCCCGACGGAGCAAAGAATCCCGTGGGGAAAGTAATCGACATACTCGGACGCACGGGCGAGAACAACACGGAAATGCACGCCATTCTCGCAGAATTCAACCTGCCTTACAGCTATCCGAAAAACGTAGAAGCCGCAGCCGACAAGCTTTCGGCCGACATAACGCCCGAAGAGGTAGCACGCCGCGAAGATTTCCGAAACGTTACAACCTTTACCATAGACCCGCACGACGCCAAGGACTTTGACGACGCGCTTTCCATTCGCCGCACAGCAGGCGGCCTTTGGGAAATAGGCGTCCACATAGCCGACGTGTCGCACTACGTACACGAGGGCGACATAATAGACAAGGAAGCCTGCCGCCGGGCAACGAGCGTTTACCTCGTGGACCGCACTATCCCCATGCTGCCCGAAAGGCTCTGCAACTTTATCTGCTCCTTGCGCCCCGACGAGGAAAAACTGGCGTACAGTACCATTTTCCGCATGAACGAAAAGGGAGAAATTCACGACTGGCACCTTGCGCACACCGTGATACGCAGCAACCGCCGGTTTACATACGAGGAAGTGCAGGACATATTGGAGCAAAACGGCGAAGCCTCGCCTGAAGACCTCGCTCTGCCGGGAAACCACCCCAAACCGGTAAAAAGTCCCGACGGCAAGCCTGTGGGCGAATACGCCGAAGAGCTTGTAACGCTCAACCGCCTGGCCAAAATCCTGCGCGCAAAGCGTTTTGCAGACGGCTCGATAGGCTTCGACCGCGCCGAGGTGCGCTTTGAAATCGACGACAAGGGACACCCAATATCCACATACGTAAAGGTGGCAAAAGACGCCAACAAACTCGTCGAAGAGTTCATGCTCCTGGCCAACCGCAGCGTAGCCGAAATGATTGGCCGCGTACCAAAGGGAAAGAAAGCCAAGGTGTTCCCCTACCGTGTGCACGACGCGCCCGACCAGGCAAAACTCGAAAACCTGCGTGCCTTCATCTCGCGATTCGGCTACAAGCTGCGCACCGAGGGAAACAAGGAGGAAACGGCACGAAGCCTGAACAAACTGCTCGACGAGGTGAAAGGGAAAAAAGAGCAGCAACTCATCGAGACAATAGCCCTGCGCGCCATGATGAAAGCGCATTACAGCATAGAGAACATTGGCCACTACGGACTGATGTTCAAGTATTACACACACTTCACCTCACCAATACGCCGCTATCCCGACACCATGGTGCACCGCCTGCTAACGCGCTACACCATGGGCGGCCGTTCGGCCTCGGCCGAAAAATACGAGGAACTGTGCGAGCACTCGAGCGCAATGGAGCAGCTGGCCGAATCGGCCGAGCGCGCGAGCATAAAATACAAGCAGGTCGAATTCATGGCCGACCGCCTCGGGCAGGAGTTCGACGGCACGGTAAGCGGCGTTACCGAGTTCGGAATATACGTTGAGGTGGACGACAACAAATGCGAGGGCATGGTTCCGCTGCGCGACCTACTGGACGACTACTACGAGTTCGACGAGAAAAACTACTGCCTCGTGGGGCGCCGCCTGCACCGCCGCTACTCCATTGGCGACAAGGTGAGAATAAAGGTGGCGCGCGCAAATCTTGACCGCCGCCAGCTCGACTTCACGCTCGTCAGCGACGACAATCACGCCATACCGGCCCCGGAAACGGCGAAAGCGGGTTACGGAAAGCCGCACCCTTCGCCCGGCAAGAAAAAACACAGGAAATAAACAAACCACCCGGCAAATAAACGCCGCGTCTCCATGAAAAGGAGACGCGGCGTTTGCGTATATTGCGCTTTAACGCCTAATCCTTGCCGCTGCCCGGCGCAACGTACTGCCCATTCACCTTGAGCGGCTCTATGTGCAGGTTGATGTACGTGCCCTCGCCGAAGTTGCAGCGCAGCTCACGCTCTATGTCGGTGGCGCAACGGTGAGCCTCGTACAGCGTAACGTCGCCCGGCATACGCAGGTGCATTTCGATGGATATGTTGTTGCCAATGCGGCGTGTGCGCAGGTTATGAATGCCGCTCACGCCCTTTTCCGCACCTGCTATCTCCAATATCCTGCGCTCCGTTTCCTCGGGCAGGCTCTTCTCGAGCAGTTCGTCCGACGCCTGTTTCATAAGTTTCAGCGCCGTCCTTATTATAAACACACTCACCACCACCGCAGCTATAGGGTCGAGCACCGCCCAGCGGTCGCCAAGGAAAATAGCCCCGCCTATGCCCGCGGCCGTGCCAATCGACGAGAATGCGTCGCTGCGGTGGTGCCACGCATTGGCCACCACGGCCTGTGAACCCACCTGCCGCCCCACCCTGACGGTGAAGCGGTAGCACCATTCCTTCGACGCAATGCTTATTACCGCAGCCCAAAAGGCTATCATGCCCGGCTGTTCCAAAGCCTTGCCGCGCATGGCCGCCGCAATCTTCTCCACCCCGCCGTAAAGTATCATTATGCCTACGGCAAACAAGGCCAACCCTATGAACGCCGTAGCCAGCGTTTCGTACTTGCCATGGCCGTAGTTGTGGTCGCGGTCCTGAGGCTTGTTGCTGAGTTTCACGAACACTATTACAACCACGTCGGTAACCAGGTCGGAAAGCGAATGCACCGCGTCGGCAATCATGGCCGACGAACGCCCCATTATACCGAAGGCAAACTTCAAGGCCACAAGCAGCAGATTCACTACACTGCCCAGCACCGTAACGCGGTAAATCTTGCGTTCACGCGAATCCATAATACGTTTTATTTCACATAAATGAAAAACGGGACACCCCCCCGTAACAGGCTACAAATGTATTGAAAAAATCAAATACCCCGGCAACATAATCTGCCTTAATCTTACACACGCGGCCGGTGGAGGATAGAAATTCCCCAGCTGTACTTGCGCCCGGTGCAGCGAGTTTGTTATCATCGCCGTCGTTCAGACGCTATTCGTCATGTCTAAACCGTTGGAAAACCCGTGCCGCAAAACGGGCATTTCAGGTGCGGAAAATTGAAAACTGGTTTTCAGAGCGTTTACCCCGCATGGGAGAAAAGAAAAAATTAGTGGCTCGGATTTTGAAATCCGAGCCACTAATTTTAAAAAGCAAGCCACTAATTTTCCACCCTGTGGAAACTGCATTGAAACATTCCCCGAAAATGCGGACAAAACGCAGACACGCGCCGGGACAACGGGTACACACGTCAAACAAACACGTGAATCGTCCGGATTCGTGCCGTTGTCGTAGAGGGAATAACCGGCTTACACCGGTGTTTATGCGCCGTTCAAAGCAGCGGCGTCATATACAAGGGCAGGTACACTACTCCATTCTCTACTTTCAGGTCCTTGTCGTGAAGCACATAAGGCGTTGACAGGCAGTGGCCGTATTTGGCAATACATTTTTTCAGGGAGTTCAACGTGTAACGCTGCCCCGACTTTACTTCTATGGGCGAGATATTGTGCCTGCTTGTAATCACGGGTTTGCTTATAAGGAAGTCTATCTCCATGCGGTCTTCGGCCGACGTGCGCGAACTGTTGCTGAAAAAATACAGCTTGTGTCCGGCGGCGCGGAGCATTTGCGCAACTATGTTTTCAACCAACATACCCTCGTTTACTTCAAGTTTGTCGAACATCAGCTTGCGGTAAAGGTCGGCGCCTACAATGCCACGTTCGTCAAAAGCATGGCTTATGAGAAGCCCCGTGTCGCCCATGTAACATTTCAGCGTGGTACGCTCTTCGTTAAGTTTAAGCCCTATGCTCGGTTCGGTAGAATTATAACAGCAGTTGATAATACGTGCGTCGTCCAGCCAAAAGAACGCCTGCGAATAATCGCGCATGCGCGCCTCGCTTTTCAAAGCCGAGAGCACGAACTTCTTTTCGTGTTTCTGCAACTGGCCGGGTATTTCTTCGAATATGGCAGCCGCCTTTGTTTCCTGGTTGTCGGCATACTTGCGTATGTCATTGCGATAGAGCGCCAGTATGTCGCGCTTGGTTTCGTCCACTCTTTCGAAGTCTTTGGTTTCCATGTATTTCAATACGGCCTGCGGCATACCTCCCACAATAAGGTATTGACGGAAACAGTCCATCGCCCTGCGGTGGAAGGCACCCATGGGCATAAGTTTGGAAAACTGCATACGCATATACGGCATAAGCATGTCATCACCCAAGGCCCAGAGGAATTCCTCGAAATCCATTGGAAACATCTCTACAGCATGCTCCTCCGACGGCAGCATAATGTCTTTTACATTCTTCTTTATCGAAACGAGCGAGCCGGTTTCTATATAGTCATACCGCCTGTCGGCAACAAGGTGCTTTATAGCCGCCCGGGCACGGGGACAAAACTGAACTTCGTCGAATATAACCAGCGAACGGGCTTCCTCGTCCTTGACCTTACGCGGAACAAGCCTCCGTTTGAAGTACAATTCAAGGTTCATGAAAAGCATGTCGAGGTCGTCCACGTAGTGGTCAAAAAACTCCTTTACCTTGGGGTTTACCTTACTGAAATCCACCAAGATGTACGATTCATATTCGTTACGCGCAAACTCCTCTGCCACATAGCTTTTACCTATACGCCTTGCGCCTTCTATCAATAAGGCCGTGTCGCCCCGGCGGTTCTTTTTCCAATCCAGCAGTTTGCTATATATCTTTCTTTTCATTCTCACTTATACAAGATTATCAAACATACAATATTTCACATATTCAAGGTTATTGAGGTTGTAAAAATACACTTTTTCGCGGAAACAAACTCTTTTCAAAAACGTTTTTACAAGAATTTTTACGGCATTAACATGGCTGGCACTATATGAACGAAGCAAAATCCCGCAAAAAACACGGCCGTAAATATTGCGGTTTTTCATACGAAAAACGTCACTTTCAGGTGCGGAAAATTGAAAACTGGTTTTCAGTGTGTTTATCCCACGTGGGAGCAAATAAAAAATACAAGGCACATATTTCAAAATATGTCTGACCTATTTTAAAATATCTCAGACATATTTTTTGCCCCCTGGAAACTGCATTGAAACATGCCCCGAAAATGCGGACAAAACGCAGACACGGCCGCGTCGCGCGGCACCGAACGGGGCTACGCCCGGCAACCACCCTTGTAGAGGCGCGATGAATCGCGCCTCAAAATTGATTTAACATAAATCGGGGTAGACGCGATAAATCGCGTCTCTACGAGGGAGGGGAACAGCAGGTGTGGTGCAGGAGTGTCGTTTGGGGCGAATGCACATTAAAAATCCCGCAACCCTTTGCGGGGCTGCGGGATTTGAAAAAATGCATATGAAGAAGTGTTATTTGACAAGTATTTTCTTCTTTCCTACGATGTAGATTCCCTTGGCGAGGTTCTTGGTGGCTTCGGAAGCCTTGACGTTGCGTTTCAGGAGCACGCCGTCAATGCTGTAAACGTCTACCGTGGCGTTTGCGTCGCCTGTTATTTCAACCTTGCCTATGTTGTTGATTACACCGTTGACGCTGATGGTCTTGTCAATCGAGCCACCGAGGTCTTTCACCTTTGTGAAGTCGATGTAACCGCTGCGGCCTGCAATGAATATGCCGGCGTCGGTGCCTACCTTGAGCTCGGAGTTGTCGAAGTATAGGTTGGCTTCGCCCGTTATGTTGAAGCCTTCGAGCGTTCCAACAAGGCCGTTGCTTACAATGGCCGAGGTGTCGGTTATGGCGTTGGCTTCTGCCGGCGGCAGGTTGAATGTTAGCGGTTGCTGGCCTTCTTCGTTGGGTTCGTCGTTTGTAACAATCACGAACGGTTCGCCGGCTTCGAATTCATCCTTAGCGGTTAGCGTGAGGGTGTACGAAGGTTCTTCGCCCTCGGCGCCTTCTTCCTCTACAACGCTGTTGATAGCGTAAGTGGAGACGTTGTTGTTAGCGCTCACGGCGTTGTCGCCCGTCGTTGCCCACGGCAGCGTGATGATAGCGGTTGACTGTGCCGGATAGTGGTTGATATTCACCGTTTCGGTAATCTCGTCAACGCGATCGAAGCGCCAAGCCTGCTGATGGTCGCCGTTAGCCGGGAAGTTGAGCACCACGAATTCCGTTCCGTCGGCCTTGATACGGTCGAACGGGTCGGTTACGCCCTCTTGCTGGAGCGCGAAGCAACCCATGCCGTAGTAGTAGATGTTGTAAGGCACCGGCTCATGGCTCATGAGCGGGCTGCTGACGGCTCCCTGGCCGCGGTATGCGCCCCAGTACTGCCCTGTGCCAAGGTTCTGGATTGCGTATTGTCCCGTGCTCGGTGCTTCGCCGTCGCCAACGGGTACAAAGCGCCAGATTGCGTACACGTCGATGTATTCGTTGCCTATCGGATAGTTGCCAATCTTGAGCTGCGTGCCGGTTGAGGTGCTTGGCAGGAATACGGGCTGGTCGATTGCGTATTCGCGCGTTGAGCCGCTGCGGATAACGTACCAAACGTAAGGTTCAATCTGGTTTACATGCGTCATGAACGTCTTGAAGGCCGCATTCATGTTGTCTGTAGCGGCTGTTAGCTCTGCCTTTGTAAAGTTGGGCGGGACAATGGTGGCGTAGATACCGTCGATGGCCTGCTCGAACTCGTCCACTGCGTCGTAGCTGTCAACGAAGCCTACTTCGTCGCCTTCTTCAGTCAGGGCAATGGCCTGCTTGTAGTCGTTGTACAGTGAGCTGAACTCCGTGGTGTCTATCCACGCCTCCAAGAGCTTGTCGTAAGCGGCCTGGAGGGTAGGTATCACGTCGTCGCCGATAACGCCTGTTTCAATGGCAGCTTCGGTGTCGGCTATGGTTTGTTTTAGTTCATCTATTATGGCCTTTACTTCAGGATAGTTCACCTGCGAGGCGGGTTCGCTGCCCGTGTATGGATAGAGGTTGTATTCCGACATGGTGAAGAACGGGTGGCCGAAGCCGTCCGACATGGCGAAGTTGTCGTTCACTTCGAGCACTTTCATTATGAAGTAGGTGTATCCCGTGCCGTCGATGGGTTTCTTCGAGGTGTAGAACGTGTCGGTGGTTATCGTGGGCAGCCCGTCGGCCGTTGTGAGCGTGTCGGGGTGCTCCCACGTTTCGCCGTCGTTCGACAGCGCGATGGCTATCTTTGTGGGACGGCAGGCGGCGTTGTTGCTCTCGCTGGCGTCGAAGCAGCGCTTTGCCCAGTGTATGCCGAACTTGTCGGGCAGCCCGTCGGGCGCGTAGACGCGCAGGTAGTGGTAGTCGTCGATAGACTCAAGACTGTTGTAGCGCGAGTGGAAAATGGTACTCACGTCGCCGTCGATAAGATTGGCAAGGCTTGTCCTCTCGCCCGACGTTCCGTCCCAGACGTAAGCCTCGGCATTTGTGTAAAGCTGGCTTGCGTCGGTGGCAACAGGATCGTCGTAGTCGTAAACAGGCACGTCGGTTTCAAGAAGTTTTGCCTCGGCGGTGTTAATCAGGTTACGCAGCGTGTCGATACGGTTGCGGTTCAAGGCCTCGGCTATTAGTTTCTCTGCTTCGGCTGCGTCCACAGGCTCCATGTACCATTTCGAGGGGTCGCCCTCGGCGTAGCAGAGTGTGCCGTTGTTGGCGTTGTCCCACGAAAGCGCATGATAAGAGTAGAGCGGCTGCGCGGTGTTGTAGACGTTGATTATGCCGCTTGCGTCCACGAAGTCGAGGTAGTGCACGGTTTCAGGCTCTGGTGTGGAAGTTATCTCCACGCCGCGGCCGAGGTTCGTGCCGCTTGAGATGTATTGCTTGGTCGATGTGTTCTGTATGTAGAAGTGGCCGTCATCGTCGCCCGTAAAGGTTACTTTCCAGATGTAGTCGGCGGTGCCGTTGTCGCGGCTCCACTCAACTCTTGCCACGTTGGTGTGGTGTTGCGTCCAGGCAAGCGTTGCCACGGTGGGGTCGTCGGGAACCATTTGCAGTATGTAAGGATTGGCCACGTAGAAGCGGTAGTAACCCTCGGTAAGCTGGTTGCGCGATTTGTCGTCCACCTTGGCAATGGCGTTCTTTATGTTGGCGAGGTATGCGCCGTACTCTTCTTCGGTGTGCTGGTTGCCCACTTCGGCCACGGCTGTTTCGTAGGCCGCCTTTATCTCATCGTAAATGGCCTGGTTGTTAAGCTGGCCTATGCGGTTGCCCACGGTGTACTTGTCCAAGAGGTCGGTGTTCTGGCTGAGGTAAAGCTCGAGACGGTCGTGGTTGAGTGTGGAAAGCACTTGCTGGAGCACGTCTTCGGGCACTTTGCGCAATATCCACGTCGAGGGGGAGGTGTTGCCATCCTGGTCGTGGAGAACGATGGTGCTGCCAGTGCCTTCGCCGTTACCGTGGTCCATCTGGTGATAGGCTTGCACGCCGCCGTCCCACTGTATGCGGTAGTTGCCCGCATGGTTTAGCTTGGTGACGAACTGCCGGCAGGCCGGGAGGTCGGACATGTAGAGAACCTCAAGGTGCGCGTTGTAGAGCGTGGAATCGGCGTACAGGCCGCAGCCGAGGTTTTCTATCATGTACGCGCTGTCGGCTACTTGCGTGAATTTCCAGATAAACGCGCCGGTGGGTTCAATTTCTTTCCAGCCCACCTGGTCCATGTAATTAATAGGGCCATACCAGCCGTAGTTGGTCTTGCCGCTCTGCTGGAAGGCGTCGTATCCCGCCGTGATGTAGTAGTATCCGCCGTCCTTTATCTGCACGGAGTTGGCCGGGTCGTCAAAGAACTCCACAAGCTCCATGATTTCGTCGTAAGCGGCCTTGCACTCCTCGTCGCTCATCGTTGCGATATTGTTGATGGCGTTGAACACAAGCTCAGTGTATTGTATTACTTTTTCCTCGTTGTTAATGAAGCCCGGGTCGGTGCCATATGCGTATTCTCCCTCCCAGTTGGCCGGCAGATTGTCGAGGTATATCTGGAGAAAGTCGCGTGCTCCGCTGGGTACGTAGTAGCGGTGTATGTTCCACACGTTGGTATCCAGGTACTCGAAGTAGCTGCAAGTTGTCCCGCTCTCTTCGTTTGAGATGAACGCACGCCCGTTTGGTATAGACTCGTCTATGCACAGGATTGTTATGCACGTGGGGTCGTCAATCCAGTCGATAGGCGTGGAAAGCGAGCCGTAGTTTACCGAACCGTAAGGCTCTCCTTAGCTCGAGTAGTGGAAACAGAACGGTGCGGCTTCGGCGATGTCGTCCACCATGTGCAAACGGTTGGCACGGGTGTTGGGGTCGTTGTCAAAGCTGCCTGTGGCGATGTATTCGCCGGTTTCCTTGTTTTGCAGGTAGTACTGCGCTTCGCCGGTAACGGCGTTTGGCTCGTCGGCCAGGTGGAGCACCCATACTATCTCGAGCGGCACTTCACCGCTACCGGGACGTATGAGTTTGGGAAGGTTGCCGATGTCGGCGGGTTCCAAATCCTTGAAAGGCCCGAGGTAATTGCCACGACTGGTGGTGACGCTGCGCCCTTCAAATACTACTTCCATGCCGTCAGCCACCTCCTCGGGATAAATGCTCGAGCCGATGACGTAATCCTGCGCATGGAGCGACGGCACTGCCGCCAATGCGACGAGCAATGCCAGGATTAAGATTTTTGTTCTTTTCATATAACAGTATTTAAAGTTAGTGGTTCCTGTTGCGGTGCAATCGGGTACGTGAAGCCTTCGCACCCATATAAGGTCGGTTTAAACGCCAACAAATATAAGTAAAAAACAAATTACCCTCCTTGATTTACAAATCTTTTATTTTATTTATGTTTCATTAATCCGATAATACAAGATATGTAAAACTATACAGAGCGTATGAACCTTGGGGCAAAAAAAAGGAGCTATCCACGTTAAAAAAGTATTTTTCAATGGCGCAAAAACCGTTCACAAAACTGAAAAAAGTGAAAACTGATTTTCAGAGGTTTTAACTCACATGGGAGAAAAGAAAAAATTAGTGGCTCGGATTTTAAAATCCGAGCCACTAATTTTAAAAAGCAAGCCACTAATTTTCCACCCCGTGGAAACCGCATTGAAACATGCCCCGAAAATGCGGACAAAACGCAGACACGCATCGGGACAACCGGTACTCTCGTCAAACAAACATGCGAATCGGCCGGATTCGTGCCGTTGTCGTGTAGATACCTGTGCAGAGGTAATCGGCAGCAGAAAAAGACAAGCCGGGCATGACGCGGTTCAATCCACAAGGCGGTAGTTCTGCCACTTGCCGCTAAGATAGCGCAGCAGGAACACAAGTCCCTTGACCATCCAGTCGACAAACAACCCGAGCCACACGCCGAGCACGCCGAGACCGAACGATATGCCGAGAATGTACGAAAAAACCACGCGGCACAGCAACATGCACGTTACACTCACCGCCATGGGGAAGCGCGTGTCGCCGGCAGCGCGGAACGTGGCCGGAAGGGCGTAGCTCATAGGCCATACCAGCACAACGAACAGGGCATGGACGAGTATTATGTCGCGCGCCATTGACGTGGCTTCGGGCGACAGGCCGTAAACGTCGAGCACAACGGGAAGCAACGCCGTAACCAGCGCACAGCTTGCCAGATGAGCCGCATAAATGCCCGTGACAATGCGGCGGTTGTAGAGCCGCGCGAGCCTGAAGTCGCCCGCGCCCACACAGCGCGACACCACGAGCGGTATGCCTGCCGCGGCGGCCATGCCGGGCAACACCTGGAACAATGTTACAGCCTGGGCAACGGCATTGGCGGCTATCGAAGCCGTACCGAACGACGCCACCATGATGAGCACGAGCACGCGGCCGAGATAGAACATGCCGTTTTCGAAACTATAAGGCACTCCAACGACGAAAAAGCTGCGCGCAATGCCCATACTGACCCTGAAGCGCGGAACGATACCGCGCCTGCGCGCATGAACGGCGAGAAGCAACAATATGGCCGCGGCCGAGAGCACGCGGACGGCAAGGGTGGGCAAGGCAATGCCTTCGGTCTCCATATCGAAGCCATATATAAGCACGGCGTTGCCCGCCACGTTCAACACATTGGCCAATATCATTATCCTGAGCGGCAAAACGGTGTTGCCTATCGAGCGGAAAACCGCCGCGCCTGCGCTGTAAACGCCCATAAAAGGCAGCGAAGCCGCGAGGATTCCGAAATACACGTCGGCATGGCGGCGCACGTCGGGCGCAAGATCGCCGAAAAGCCGTCCGGTGATGAACGGCTGCAAGGCATAGGCCGCCAAAGCCAGCAGCGTGCCCGCCAAAGCCATGAGCAGCACCATCTGAACCGCCGCGTCGGCCGCACGCAGGCGGTCGGCATTGCCGAGATACTGCCCTATCACCACTGTTCCGCCTACGGCAAGGGCCGTAAGCAGACTGTTGAAAAAGGAAATAACGAAGTCCATCAGCGACACACCCGAAACGGCAGCCTCGCCAACGCTGGCCACCATAATGGAGTCTACAATGCCCACAGTGTAATGCAGCAGCAACTCGCCCGCTATCGGCAGGAACAGCAGCAGTATGTCGCGATTAGAGAAGTGTATGCGGGCGGTATCCATAATCACGTTAACAGGCCTGCCGCCCGACAGGACAAAAAAGCACGGCTTGCTTCGGCAAAAAACTCAAACCGTTTTGTGAAAGCAAGCCGTGACATCAAAATGTTTAATTCTTATCCCGCGCAGCCGCGCGGCATGCTCGGGAATTTTATTTCAGGTAATCGGTAAAATAGCGCGTAATACGCTCATGAAGGTGCACCATATCCTTGCCCATCATATTGTGCCCGTCGCCGGGATAGGTGAAGTAATCGGGCTGTGTGCCCGCGTCCTCGCAAGCCCTGAGGAACGAAAACGTATGCTGCGGAACGCACGTCGGGTCGTTAAGGCCGTTAATAATCTGCAAGCGCCCCTTGAGGTTTCCGGCCTTGTTGAGCAAGCTGCATTCGCGGTAACCGTCGGGATTCTGCTGCGGCGTGTCCATATACCGCTCGCCGTACATCACCTCGTAATACTTCCAGTCGATTACCGGCCCGCCGGCCACTCCTACCTTGAACACGTCGGGATAAGTGAGCATTAGGTTTATGGTCATGAAGCCGCCATAGCTCCAGCCGTGCACACCGAGCTTAGATCCGTCCACATAGGGCAGCGACTTGAGGAACTCCACGCCTTTTATCTGGTCTTTCATTTCCTCCACTCCGAGGTGGCGGAACGTGACGTTCTCAAACTCGAGGCCGCGGTGCTCGCTTCCGCGATTGTCGAGGATAAACACGAGGTATCCTTTCTGTGCCATGTAAATCTCCCAGCCGCGCGTAAGGTAATTGCGCGCCGCCGTGACATTACGCGCGTGCGGCCCGCCATAAACATACACAACGGCAGGATATTTTTTATTTGCGTCAAAGTCCACGGGCTTGACCATGCGGTAGTACAGGTCGGTTGTGCCGTCGGCGGCTTTAATGGTGCCGCATGTTATCTCGGGCACGTTGTATTCCTTCCACGGGTCTTCGGCCGTAAGTATGTTCTCCCTCTTGCCGCTGCGCGTATCTATGATATTAATGCTCCGCGGAACGGAAGGCGAAGAATAGCGGTCGAGCACATAACGTCCCGACGCCGAAAGCCCGGCGGAGTGAACACCGGTGCCGTCGTCGAGAAGCGTGCGACGAAGCGTCTTGAGGTTTAGCGAGTAAGTGTTGTACTGTATAGGCGAGCACTCGTTGGAAATAAAAATAATGTTCTTCGAAGCGCTGTCGAACCCTACGAATTCCGTAACAACGAAGTTGCCCTTCGTGAGTTGCGATGTTTCCTTGCTGTCGAGATCGTAAAGGTAAAGGTGATTGAAACCGTCGCGCTGGCTCTGGAACACGAACTTCCTGTCGTCCCAAGGCAGGAAAACGAGCGGGTTCTGCGGCTCCACGTACTTGGGGTGCTTCTCCTCGAACAGCTTGCCGAGGCATTCGCCCGAAACAGCGTCGTAAGCCATGAGTTCCATGTGGTTCTGGTCGCGGTTAAGCTCGAAAACATAAACGGTTTTCTCGTCGGGCGACCAGCTTATGTTGGTAAAGTAACGGTCTGTAGGGTCGGCGGTCTTCAGGTAAACCGTCTTTCCCGAAAGCACGTCGAACACACCTACGTACACCTTGTGGCTCGTCTCGCCGGCCATCGGGTATTTGATAGGTGTGAGTTTTGCTATGCGCGACACACCGGCCGAGTCCTTGCAATTGTCGGCGCACAGAGGCGTTACATCCACCAGCGGATAGTCTGTAACCATGCTTTGGTCCATTTTGTAGAACGCAAGACGGTTTCCCTGCGGGCTCCAGAACGTACCTTTGCGTATGCCGAACTCATCTCGGTGCACTGACTGTCCATATACGAGGTCGGAAGAACCGTCGTGCGAAAGCTGGTGTACCTTCCCCGCGGCGGTAATAACGTACAAATTGTTTTTAAGTACGTATGCTTCATTGCCCGAAGCAGGGTTGTAGTCGTTTGCAACAGACTGCGGCACGAGCGGCTGCCTGCGGATTACGCGCCCTTCCTTCCAGTCGATGATTACACGGTGCTTTGAGGTTTTGAGCGTCACTTCTGTTTTTCCCGGCGAGTCGAACGAAGCGTAATACAGGCTTCTTACTTTTTCGCCTTCCATTCCGGCACTGGCGTTTATCTGCTCGAGCGTAAAAAGTATCTCTTCCTTTTTGTTCTTCTTGCCTTTTGCGTTGCTGATTGCCGTACACTGCGAAGCGTCGAGCCTTACAAGGCAGTCTCCCCACCAGGCTGTGTAAATGTTTTTGGGCTGCAGGTTCCAGAATGTCTCGCCGCCAGACAAAAGGTCGTCGAGTGTGAATGATTTTTTCTGTGCTGAAACCGCCGTTGTCAGTAACATGCAAACTATTACCGGGATTAAAAATTTCTTATCTGCCATAACGTTTTCCTTTCGAATCATTGTCCGACCGCCCCCGCCCGTCGCGGTTCTTTCGGTCGGGGCGTCCACCACGCGAGAAGTCTTTTTTCCCCTCGGCAAAGTTTCTGCCGGAGTAATCTCCGTTGCGTTCGGAATATCCTGCTTTCCTTTCAAAGCGGTCTCCCTTCCTTTTAAAGTCGCCGCCTCGGCTTTCGGCGTCACGCACATTATATTTATTACGCCTGTCGCGTGAATCGCGTTCATTTCTGCGTGCTTCGAACTCCAGGTGCTTGCGCACTACATAGTCGGGTATATCCCCGTAATCTTCTTCGGAAGCCGCGTCGATTTTCTTTTTGAACTCGCGGTTCTCCTTGAAACGATGTTTCTCGGCCATGGTTCTGCGCTCCTCTTCGCTCTTGAGTTCTTTTCCGCTTCGGCGGAAGTCGTTCAGTTTTCCGTCGAATATCTGGTATTTCTGGAACTGGCAGTCGAGCGAACCGTTGTAAAGAGGGATTTTAATGCTTGGTTTCAATCCTATGCTGTCGAAGCATTCCTCGTGGTTTGATATAATCCATGCCTCGTTGCCTGTAAACTGGTGCTTCAGGCGTTCGCCAATCATCCTGTACAAACCAAGCAGGTTTGCCGGTGAAATTCTTACTCCGTATGGCGGATTTATCACCATTAGCGCCTTTTCGGCGGGCTGTGTGAAGTTGCGGAAATCGGCGCACGCTATAGCGAAATCCTTGTCCAGCCCTGCGGCTTCGACGTTTGCTTTGGTTGCGGCAACGGCTTTAGGGTCTACATCATAGGCATATACCATGTGTTCGAAGGGGCGTTCCTTGTCGCAGTCTTTTTTAACTGCGTCGAACATGTCGGCGTTGAAGTCGGGCCATTTCTCAAAGGCAAATTCGCTGCGGAAGCGCCCGGGCGCAATGTTGCGTGCCAGCATGCAGGCTTCTATTGCTATGGTTCCCGAGCCGCACATGGGGTCGATAAAGTCGCAATCGCCTTTCCAACCGGTAAGCATTACCAGCCCGGCGGCGAGTATTTCGTTCATCGGTGCGTCCACGGTAGCCGTGCGCCAGCCACGCTTGTGCAGGCTCTCGCCCGAGGAGTCGAGCGAAAGGGTACAGTCATCGTCGGAGATATGTATGTGGAATCGTATTCCGGGATTTGTTACGCTGATATTAGGGCGTTGGCCTGCCTTTTCGCGAAAGTAGTCGACAATGGCGTCCTTCACCTTGTAGGCCACGAACTTGGAGTATCGGAAATTTTCGGAGTACACCACCGAATCGACGGCAAACGTGGTTTTAAGGTCGAGCATTGAAGCCCAGTCGTAATTCTTAACTGCGTCGTACACCTCGTCGGCCGTGGTTGCCTTAAAATGCTTCAGTGGTTTGAGTATGCGTATTGCGGTGCGCAAGGCATAGTTGGCGCGATACATTGTTTCACGTGTGCCGGTAAACGACACCATTCTGCGTCCTATCTGAATATTGTTCGCGCCTATTTCAGTTAGCTCGCCTGCCAGAACCTCTTCAAGACCTTGGAAGGTTTTGGCAATGAGTTCGAATTCTTGTTCCATTAATTTTGTTTGGGAGAGTTTCTGTGTTGTTGGATACGTGCTCCGGGCGGCACGTCTTCGGTAACCCATATGTTACCGCCTATTACGGCACCTTTGCCTATCCTTATGCGTCCCAGTATGGAGGCGTTCGAATAGACTATCACGTCGTCCTCGAGTATAGGGTGTCGCGGTATGTTTTTGATAGGGTTGCCGTTCTCGTCGAGCGGGAAGCTGCGTGCTCCGAGCGTAACGCCCTGGTATAGCTTCACGTTGTCGCCTATTATGCTGGTAGCTCCTATCACCACGCCCGTGCCGTGGTCGATTGTAAAGTGTTTTCCTATCTGTGCGGCGGGATGTATGTCGATACCCGTCTCGCTGTGTGCCATTTCGGTTAGAATGCGCGGCAGCAGCGGCACGCCTATGAGGTAAAGCTCGTGCGCCACGCGGTAGTTGGTCAGCGCTTTTATCACCGGATAGCAGCTTATCACTTCGCCAAAGCTCCCGGCGGCGGGGTCGCCCAGGTATGCGGCTTCCACGTCGGTCGACAGCACGGCACGTATGCCCGGCAGGCGGCGTATCAGTTCGGCTGCCATGCTGCGGGCGCGCAGGTGCATGTCGGCATGCGCCTGGTCGCTGTCGTCGTCGTTTTCAAAGCACAGTCCGGCTTCTATCTGGTGGCGTAGCAAAAAGAAAAGGCGTTCCACGCTTACGCCTATGGTATAAAGCACCGTGTCGGCATTCACAACCGACTTGCCGTAATATCCCGGGAAAAGCACCGCGCGGCAAAGGTCGATTACTTCGGCCAGCACCTGCCCCGAAGGCAAGGGGTCGCCATGGCGGTGGCGGCGGCACAATCCTTTCATGGTAGAAGTTTGTGAAAGCAAATCCACCGTGTCGTTAAGGAGCCGCGTTATTTCGCTGGAATTCATCGATTTTTAGGTAACATCGGTTTTTGTTGTTGCAAATTTAGTGCAAGGCAATCGAAAGGCAAAAATAAAATGCGTTTAATTTACGGGCCTCGCGCAATAAAAGGCCTATTATTCAGCAAAAACGGCAGCGGGGCCGGATGTGCCCCGCCGCTGTTACGGCGCGCCGAGAATGCGGCGCAACACTTTGAACTGCCTTGGCGTAAAGGCATGCTGCCCTTTGCGGTAGCCGGCGCGCACAAGAGCCCTGGCCAGCGTAGGGTCGCTGTCAATCCACCGCCGCAGGCGGCGCGTGGACGAGGCTTTCTGTGGAGCCGGGAAATAGGCCGAGGCCACATCACACACTTTGCGCGACAGTTTCATAGCGAGTCCTCCTTTCCGTCGGCAAAGTCGGCAAGCCACTTGGCGTTGTCGCGGTGGAACAGGCGGGTGTAGCGTGCGACGTCGTCGCCTTTGCGCCCTGTGGGCAGGAGCGCGTTGCCGTCGGGCGTAAGCAGGTTTCCGCCGGGTGTAAGGCGCAGGCACGAAGAGCCGCCGGCCGTGGTTGTAACCACGAGCACGCTGCCCGTGCGCTCCACCGTTAGCGACGAAAGCGAATAGCGGCTCTGCGACACACAGTCGGCCAGGGCAAAGAGCCACGTAAGCCTTATGCCGCCCGTAGGTCCTGCCGAAAATGAGGCCGGCCGTATCATGGCCATGAACTGCAGGTCGGTTGTCAGGTTTTCGGCATACACAATGCCGTAAAGGCTGCGCGTTTCGCCCATCATGAAAAACTCGCGGCGGTTGTCGTAAAAGTACGAGCCGAGCAGTGCGGCCGAAACGTTGTCGCCCGTGCGCACCACCTCGTCGCGGTCGGAGAGGAAACGGTGCACTCCCGGCGCGGCGCCGACGCACAGGCGCGACGCGCAGCGGCTGTCGCTCACCTGCACCGCCCCGCAGCCGGCAATGGTAACCCTGTAAGGTTCAGCCGAAGGGTAATAACTCTTGTAGAGCTTGAAGATGTTTTTTAGTTTCATGGTAAGGTTTTGTTTTTAAGGTTTTTACTCTATGCAGGCCTGTGTATGCCCGGGCTTGTGCCGCCGGTGCCGGCCTGCCCCGCGTCCGACAATGCAAAGGTAGTCTGCCATTGTCCGAAAAAACCGGAGCGCCCGAAAAAGACAAATAAGACACGTTTGCGGGGGTTGCGCAAAGCCCCGGAAAAACACCGCTTTAGGGGTGGGCAAAAAAAGGTCCGAGAAATTTTAAAAAAGGTCGGACTAATTTTGAATTATGTGCCTTGTATTTTTTTCTTTCTCCCGGCAGGGGTTTGGCGCACGGTAAAAAACGTGTAAAATTCGGGGCACGTAAAATAAGGCTTTGCGGGGCGTTTTGTTTTCACTTTTTATTGCTAACTTTAATCCGCCTACATCCTGCCGCGCAACGGAACGCGCCCAGCACTCAAACCATATACGGCGGAGTAAAGGCAATGCCATGAAACAACTTAAATTCAACGACATGATAAAAAGACTGCTCACATCGCTGCTGCTGGTGGCCGGCCTGTCAATGCAGGCGCAGGTGCACCGCTATGCCTACAAGAACCCCACGGAGGGAGAGTTTCCCATACTGGCATGGTTTTCCATACTGCCCGAAAGCAACCTCACACCCGAGCGCTACGAAGAAATGCGCAACGCGGGGTTCAACATCTCGTTCTCGCACTTCAGCACCGCCGAACAACTGGAAAAAGGCTTGCAGGCATGCCGGGGCACGGGCGTGAAGATAATGGCCACATGCAAGGAGCTGGAAAAAGAAACCGCCGCAACGGTGAACCGCTTCAAGAACGACCCCATGCTGGCCGGTTGGTTCCTGCGCGACGAGCCTACGGTGCACGGCTTTGCCGAACTGAGGGAGTTTCGCGACCGCGTGTACGCGGCCGACACCACGCACACCGTTTACCTCAACCTGCTGCCGAGTATTGTGAGCCCCAAAGACCTTGGCACGAAGGATTACGAGGAATACGCGCAACGGTTCGTAGACGAAGTGGCGCTGCCGCAGATTTCCTACGACTTCTACCCCATAGTGGACGAAGGCGGAAAGATACACGTGCGCCCGCAGTTCTATGAAAACCTCGAAGTGGTGCGCAAGGTGGCGCAAAGGAACGGAATGCCGTTCTGGGCATTCGTGCTAAGCACCGCACACGACCCTTATCCGCTGCCAACAGCCACGCACATGCGCCTTGAAGCGTTCAGCGCGCTGGCCTACGGCGCACAGTGCATACAATACTTCACTTACTGGACGCCGATTGGAACGGTATGGAACTTCCACAACGCACCTATCGCCAAAGACGGGCGACGCACACACGTATATTATCTTATAAAAGACCTGAACCGCGAGATTCAGAACCTCGCGCCCGTATTCCTCGGGGCGGAAGCCGCAGGCGTGTGGCACACCGGAAGCATACCGCAGGGCACTACACAGCTGCAAACGCTGCCAGCACCGTTCACGCGCGTGGAAGCCGACGGGCAGGGCGTATTAGTGTCGCACCTCGTGAACGGCAAAAGGCAATACCTCATGATTGTGAACCGCGACATCGACAACGCGCAGAACGTTACGATAGAACACTCCCGCACAGTGAAGCGCATAATGCCCGACGGCACGGAGCGCAAGGAGAAGGCAAACGGCGCATGCACCATGCCGCTCGCCCCGGGCGACTACCTGCTTTACAGGTTTGAGTAACGCTACGCCAAATACATGAAAACAAAAACGCATTCCCTGCTATTCCCTACTCAAGCAAGAAGCATGACACGAAACATCTTAGCCGCACTATTCCTGTCGGCATGCATAATGGCAAACGCGCAGGTCAACAGGCACGCCTACAGGAACCCCACGGGCAAGGAGTTCCCGATACTGGCATGGTACTCCGTATTGGGCGACGGCAACATCACGCCCGAACGTTACAAAGAACTGCGCAACGCGGGATTCAATATATCGTTCTCGCACTTTTACGACATCGAAGACATGGCCAAAGGACTCGAAGCCGCACAAGGCACAGGCGTAAAGCTAATGGTGATGTGCGACGAACTCGAAAAGAACACGGCCAAGACGGTAAACCGTTTCAAGAACGACCCCATGGTGGCGGGATGGTTCCTGCGCGACGAACCGACGTCGCACGAGTTCGGGCGGCTGCGCGAGTTCCGCGACCGCGTGTACAGCGCCGACACCACGCACACCGTTTATCTGAACCTGTTCCCGAGCTACGGCGACCCGGCTGTGCGAAACGACTTCCTCGGGGCAGAAAGCTACGAGGACTATGCCGACAAGTTTGTGAAGGAAGTGGGACTGCCGCAGATTTCATACGACTTCTACCCCGTAATCGAAGACGTGAAGGAAAACTACGTGCGCCCGTACTTCTACGAAAACCTCGAAGTGATACGCCGCGTGGCACGCAGGCACGACATGCCGTTCTGGGCTTTCGTGATGAGCACGGAGCACGGGCCTTATCCGCTGCCCTCGGGTGCACACCTGCGATACGAGGCGTTCAGCGCGCTGGCCTACGGCGCACAGTGCATACAGTATTTCACATACTGGACGCCAATCGACCCGCACTTCAACTACCGTAACGCCCCAATATCGAAAGACGGGCGGCGCACGCACGTGTATTACCTGGCCAAAGAGTTGAACCGCGAGATTCAGAACCTTGCCTTCGTGTTCCTCGGGGCTGAGGCCGTGGACGTATGGCACACGGGAAGCTACATTCCCAAAGGCACGACGCCGCTGCAAACACCGCCCGCGCCGTTTACGGACATCAAAGTGGACGGCGAAGGGATTGTGGTGTCGCACCTGGTGAACAGCGGCAGCCATTACCTCATGATAGTGAACCGCGACATAAACCGCGCGCAGAACGTGACGATAGAAAACAGCAAGGCAGTGAAACGCATAATGCCCGACGGCTCGCAAAAACGGGAAAAGAGCGGCAGACGCACCTTGCCCCTCGTGCCCGGCGGTTACCTGCTCTACAAATTTGCATAACGACACGGCGGGAAGCCGCGGCACAACGCACTGTCCAACACCAAACCGAAACATAAAACGATACCCGTTCGGAGAAATCCGGGACTGGTATCGTTTGGGGTTAAAACACATGGGACGCAAGAAAAAATATGTCCGACATATTTCAAAATATGTCGGACATATTTTAAATTATCTCAGACATATTTTTCGGCCCTTGAAAACCGGGCTTCCGCAAAACAGACAAAGGCGGAGAAAATACATACACTCCCCGAACAGCAACCGGAACGCAACGCTGGACGGCGGCAAAATTTTTGCGCACTACGGGATTTTCGGAATACAAAAACATAACTTTACCCGCAAAACGAAACACCACCCACAATGAGCCGGAACAAAGCCATTTGGCTGGCGCGACTGTTGTTCAGACGCGGACAGCTGACCAAAGACGAAATACTCGAGGCCTGGGGACGCTGCGACGAAAACGCCCGGCGTATGGCCCCAAGCACGTTTTATGACAACCGACACCTGCTCGAAGAGCGTTTCGGAATAAAACTGAAATGCGAGAGCGGATATTACAGCCTCGACCTGCGCGACGGAAAGGAAAGGGATTTCATGAAACAGCTGTTCAGGTACGACGATACGGCGCACGACAGCGCACCGGCGATATACATAGACGAACAACTGCCGGCCGGCTACAGACACGTAGCCGCCATAACCGAAGCAATGGAAAGGCGCCTGTGGCTCGAAACGGAATACGAACCGTTCGACAAACCGGGATATACCACTGCGCTTGCCCCCTACTGCCTGCGGACGTTCAGGGGGCGGTGTTACGTGGTGGGACTATCGGAGCGGCACAACGGAATACGCACTTTCGCACTCGACCGCATTGCGCGGGCACGCATTACGGAACACTCGTTCAGGACGGATAGCCATTTCAGTGCGGCACGGTATTTTGCAAACAGTTTCGGGGCTTACGGCGGAATGGACCTGAAAGCGGAACACATAGTAATAGACGCCGACACACGCGCAGCGGCTTACCTGCGCACCCGTCCCCTGCACGACTCGCAACGCGAGGTAAGTAGAGCCGACAGCACGCACAGGAACAAACCTGCCGGAGAAAAACGCCGGCAACATACGCAGGAAACGCCACTGAAGAATACTTATCATGACAACAACACAAAAGAGGAGGAATATCCGTATCGCTTTGAAATGGACGTGGCCATATCGGCCGACTTCGTGCGCGAACTGCTGTATTACGGCAACGAGATACGAATTGCCCAACCGGCGGCCTTGCAGGAAATGATACTTGAAGCGGCGGAAAAAACCGTTGCCGTGTACCGCAGACATTGAAAATTCCGCTGCTACCACCTCGCCGCTATGGAGATGAGATAAATCTCCACTGTTTTCTGTTTGACGTTACGCAATGGATGATTACGTTGCGCCTCTGCTGTTATCTATACCGTTGACATCGCCTACTGGGATTTGGATAGGGATATAAAAAAGTAGCAACACGCTTTAAGCGCATTGCTACTTTATTATGATGAGCGGACTGCTTGTCAGTCTTTAGGCAGCGACAGATACCACAGCTCGCCTCCTACGAGCCTGCCGTATAGGGCTGCGTCATAGCCGGTGTTGGGCGCATATCCGCGCGAAGCTATCTTGCGTGCAAGCCATTCGTTGTCTATCATGCCGTTGCCCTTGTGGTTGGCAAAGCGGAGAAGATCGTAGTAACGGTTACCCTCGAAAGCTGTCTCGAGTGCGCACTCGTCGATAATAATATCTTCAACTGCGTCGATAACCTCTTCCTGCGTGATAGTTCCGTCGGCCACAGCCTGCACGATAGTAACGCGATTCAAACTGTCGGCAAGTTCTTCCTGCCATTCCTCGGTCTGGCTCTCGGCAGCAGCGCGTTTGGCCGCGATTTTCTGTGCCACGCAACGGTCGTAAGTGTAGAGGGTGTCGCGATAGCCGCGCGTCTCGCCGCAACCGCGTCCGTGGATACCTATTACATTGTTAACGTCGGTGCGGAACTCAGACTGACTGAAGTCGAGGAAGTTGTTGACGTTAAATTCGTTTGCCTGCGTTGAAGCGCGTACCATCTCGTCGACGCTGATGTAGTAAGCACCACCGGCCTCAGCTTCCGGCTTTATAAGATACGGAACATCTTTTGCTACCGTGTCGGTTTCGGTCATGACATTGCCGAGCGAGTCGAGCAATGCTTCGCCTGTTTCACCATCGTACAAGGTATCTATCTTTACTATATCGTGATATGCCAACGTAGGATAGTTGTCGGTAGCGATACCGTCCTTAAGTATCGAGAACGCATGCTCGGGGAAGCCTGCACGGTTGATAGCCTCGGCAAAACGCAACTGGACAAGTGCCTTGCGGTATGTACGCACTGCGTAATATGTCGAGAAACCGGTTGCATAAGCCTTGCGGCTTGCAAAATTGAAGTTCAGGCCCCTAACCGGCGTGTACTTGGTTATGAAATTATAGTCCAAGCCCTCGATACGGTTGAGCGGAGCAGAGCCGTGAAGGCGTGCGTCACCAACTCCTTCGTAATACTCCTGCACTTCAACGCCACCATCTTGCAGGTAGCTGCAATACAACTGTTCAGCATTGAGGTCGAGATAGTTTTTCGACGGTCCTAACTGGCGGTAGGTCTCATCGGGTGTTACGGATGTAGAACCACTACCTACTGTACCGGAAGTTGTATAAGTTCTGAAGCCGTAGATGTTAGCAATCTGGGTGAAGATAGTACCGTTTGCCGTACTTGCCGCACCGGGCACCAAAGCGATGACTTCATCGCCGGTAGAGCCGACCGAATAGCTCGAAAAGAGGTTTATCCATGTACCACCCGGCATGTATGAAGTATTGGATTCGCCTATCATCTCACTGAAGGACATGTTGTTTGACGGCATTGACGACGCTTCTTCCCTCAAGAAGGTATAATACATCGCAGCGGCTTTCTTATACTCGTTCTGCATGAGGTAGAGGTCTGCCATTACGAGCGGCACCGGAAGGAAACACGAACGTGCGGGGATAGACACGCTACCGTTGCCGAATGAACCGTAAGAAGGATAGCCCTGCGTGCCGCTGGTGAGATACTGTATCTCATAAGCGCGATACAGGCCGGCCTCGGAAAGGAGGGTTGCTATGTTGTCCTTCGAAATTCGGGGAGCGTTCTTGTCGAGCTCGATACCTTCGGTACTGCTTTCTACCGGTTCGGTAACGAAAGGCACGCTGCCGTAGTTGTTTACGAGCTGCATGTACGTCCAAGCTCTGATAGCCTGAACTTGTGCCCATTCCTTCTGCATATATTTGTACTGGTCTTTTACAGCGCCCGAGTCGCAGTTATGCAGGTAGAAGTTGCACTGGTTTATCACATTGTAATAATCTGCTGCCCGCAAAATCGCATAATCGCCGTCAAGCTGATCTTCAAAATTGAACAGGTGGCTTATGGAGTCGCTGGTGTACTCGGTTGTAGCAACCAAATCGCCGCGGGTCTCGCCGAGAATGACATTACGCTCTGCTATGTTCTGAACACTTTTGAGAATGCCGAGGTATGAATAGATAGTATCGGTACCGTTTTTCTCAGCGTAGCGTTCCAAGTCAGGCGTTAGCATATCGGAACATGAGGAAGCTCCGAAAAGTACGCCGGCGAACAACAATACTGGTAATATAAATTTATTTTTCATCTTATTCAAATTTTACAAGTTAAGCGTTACACCGAAGTTGCAATTGAAGCTCTGAGGCAGATAACCTGCGTCGATTCCTTGATAGAGAACACTGTTGCCTACGGAAACTTCAGGATCTTCGCCCAAGTATTTGCTTATGGTAAATACATTGTTTACTTCACCGAATACCGTGATACCTTGCAACCAGCTTAATGACAAAGGCAGTTTGTAGGTAAGACGAACTTTCTTGAGCTTGAGGTATGAACCGTCTTCAATCCAACGGTCGGAGAAACGTTCGTTGTTAACCCACTCGTCGCTTGTTGTGCTCATTACGCGCGGAACATCGGTTTTCTGGCCATCATAAGTCCAACGGTTAACCAACGCCGTTGTCTGGTTCCAAACCGTATTGCCCTGCTCGAGTTGTGCACGCTGGTAGTTGTAAATGTCATTACCCAAGGAGTACTTGAAGTTTACATCCAAGGTAAAATGTTTCCAACTGAGCGATGTGAATATGTTACCGTAAATATCAGGATTGGGGTCACCTATCTTGACCATATCGGCTTCGCTTATCCAACCGTCACCGTTTACATCGACGAAGTGAACGTCGCCGGCTTTGAAGTCGCGCGAAGGATTACCTGTAACGCCGGTAGGATATTTGAGGTAGCCGTACTTGCCGGCCGTTGAAGCCTCTGCGTCGCTCGAGAACACGCCCTTGGTCTTGTAGCCGTAGAATACTCCGGCAGCGTATCCTGTTGCGGTAAGAACATTGTCCTGTCCGTATACAGAAGAGGTGTATCCTTTTATAGTCTTATAGATTCCTGCCCTCTGGCCATTCTCGTCGAGATTGTAAAGGCGAATTACGTCGGTAGAAGGAAGTTCCTTGATTTCATTCTTGTAGTGGCCCAAGGAGAATCCTGCCTGCCACTTCCAATCTTTTGTATTCAGGAGAACCGCGTTGAGAGAAACTTCAGCACCGATGTTGCTGAGCTCACCTTCGTTCGTCCACATGTTTGCAAGACCGGTTATGTAGCTGACCTCTTTCTTAGTCAAAAGGTTTGTTACCTTGTTGTAGAAGAATTCTCCACCGATTGACAGGCGGTTGTTGAAGAGGTTTGCCTGCAAGCCTACATTGAAGCGGTGGTTGGTTTCCCAACGAATCTTCGGGTTCGCGATATTTGCGAGCTGAAGTCCGGTTGCCGTATTAAGGAACTTGATGTTCTCAAAATATGTGCGGGCTGCATAGTAGTCGATGTTGTCGTTTCCGCTTTCTTCGTATCCTGCGGTGAGTTTAAGGTAGTTCACCCAATCGGCTTTGAACCAGTCTTCGGAAGAGATGAGCCAGCCTGCCTGGATTGACGGGAACAGACCCCAGCTTACACCGAACAGTTTTACACCGCCGTCGGCTTCTTCACCGAAGCGTGAAGACGATTCCATCGTAACGAGTCCGTTCAGGAAATAACGGTTCTTGTAGTTATAGCTTGCGTTAAGATAGTATGCCATGTTAATCCACGTGTCGTTCGTACCTCCGTAAGAAAGGTAGCTGAGGTTGTAGGAAAGGTTAGGCATTTTATCGTTAGAGTTGTTATAACCGCTTGCGTAGCTGTTGCTGTAAGTGTAGTTCGACAAACGCATTCCGCCGAATACATTAAGATAGTGTTCAGCCATCTGCTTCTTCCAGTCAATGCGGAAGTCGTTGAAGATAGTCGTCTCTTTTCCGAACATAGACTTGATAGAGCTGCTCACCGTACCTAATCCCTCGATGAAACGTTCGGGAGTACCGTTGTACGGGAGGTAGTATTTCTCACTCGTACGGTTGAGGATGTAGCTGAAACGATCCGAAATAGTAAGTTCGGGCGTTATCTCATACCTTGGTGCTACGTTGAGAAGGAACTGTGTCTGCTCCTGGAAGTTCTTGTTGTTTCCTTTACCGTTGCGGAGAATCCAATAAGGATTGGCCAAAGCATAGTCCTCATAGTTCGACGCAAAGGTAAACGGGTTGGGCGAATCGCTGAAGTATTTTCCCGAATATACGTTGCGGTCCTGTGTAAGAACATTCTTCTTTGCAACGGGGTCCCAAGTTACCACGTATGTGTACGGGCTGAGGAAAGGAGCCTGTATCAAACCGAGCACGTTGGGCGACGCGATGTTGTCAGCGTTGTAGTTTTCAGCCCATCCGTTGTCGCGGAGATTGTAGGACACACGGCCGTAAGCAAGGTCGAATGCGGTGTACAGGTTGTCGAGCAACTTGATGTCGGTGTTGAAGCGCAGGTTCAGGCGGTCGAACTTGTTCATCCTTGCGGAAGCGTCGGCCACTGAATAGCCCAGCGAAAGGTTGTACATTGCAACTTCGTCACCACCCTGTACGTTTATCTTGTAGTTCTGCGTGTAAGCTGTGCGGTACAGTTTATCCGACCAATCGGTGTTGTTGTGATAAAGCGGATAGTAAACGTAGCTCGGGTCTTCGTTAAGGAAGCCGATATGGAAGTTGTCGCTCTGGTCCTCGGAGTCCTTGTAAGTTCCCACGAGTTCGCTGAGGTAGCTGCGGTACTGGTTGGCATTCATAACGCTCGTGTACGAAGGCGTGGTTTCGAATCCGCCGTAAATGCGGGCGTTGATTCGTGTTGCCATGCTGGTTCCGCGGCGGGTTGTTATTATCACTACGCCGTTTGAGCCTTTGGAGCCGTAAAGCGCAGTTCCGTTTTTGAGCACCTGCACGTCGGCAATGTCGTCAACGTCGAGCATGCTGAGGATATTGTTTACGAAGCCTTGGTGAATTGTACCGCGGTCGTACTGCATATCCCATTCTACTCCGTCCACTACAACCAGCGGCTGTGCGTTCGTGTTAAGAGAGTTTATACCGTTGATGAACATGGCCACGCCCTGAGCGGGAGTACCTCCGCGCGAAATGGTGCGTACCGATGAGTTCAGCTTGTTTTCCAAATCACCCTCTACCGTAAGTGCGGAAGAGTTTTCGATTTTTGCTTCGCTTACCGAGAAAATGCTTGTGCCGTCCTTGTATAGTTCCTTAAAGTGGGTGGTATACAGTTTGGCATCCTGTCCCGTTTCGCCTTTTATGGGAATTTGCATTCCGTTGTAGCCCGATACCGATATATATAATGCGGTAACGAACTTGGGAACGGAGATGGTATAAGCACCGTTTTCGTCGGTCATGGCGGTATAATAGCTGTTGCTCAGAGCCTGCACGCGCACGCCGGCCATGGCTTCGCCTGTTGCGGCATCGTATATTTTACCGCTGACGCTTTTCATCTCATAGGTCGGAAGAACGACCTTCTTTACTTTTTTCTGAACTGTGTCTTCGAGCATTTCCTCCTCTGCGGATATGTCGTCTTGTGCTAACAGGATATTAGTTCCTGATAACATGAAAAGACATAAAGAGGCACGCAAAGCCCAATGCATCAGTTGTTCTATTCTATTATCTTTCATTTGTCTTTAGTTTTAGTTAACAAGAACTCGGTTAATCATCTTTTCCTACGAACAAGAAACAGTCGATGTAAAGTGCGGGGTCGAAGTCTGCGCGCTGTTGTGCTGTACGGATTACCGACTTCAGCTCAATCATCGGGTAGCTTGGCTCGGCGCCCTGGAAAGCATACGGGAACTCGAAGTCTCTGAACAGAAGGATCGTATCGACTACGCCTGCGCGTGTCTCGAAGTAACCCGAACCGTCGAGTTCATTAACCGCGGCTTGGGTGATGTCGCGGCCCGTGCGGTCGTTGTAGTCGTATGTAAGCGTTGCTTCAAAACGGTTACGCTTGGTTACCGAATCGGGCTGGTTTGGAAGGTTCATGTTCAGCGGAACCATTACTACGTATATGTCGTATTTGCCCGACTGGATATTGGGTATCTTGAAGCTTACCGTAGGCTGCGAAGCCGACGACGAGCCGGGGAAGTAACGGAAGCTGTTGTTGCTTACGTAGCCTTTCACCGAGTCGTTGCGGTTGAGCGAGGTAAGGTAAACCGACTGTCCGTAATACAGGCTCTCGCTGTTTTCCTTTGCAGCGCTGGCAAAGCCGTTAACGTTCTGCCAATAAGTAGACTCGGCTTCCACGCGTATCGTGGTGTGCCATGACTTGCTGGGCAGGTAGTTGTAATTGTTCACGATGTAAGCAAAACCGTTGGACACCTCCATGGGTTCACCGCCGTCGAATATCTGCGAAAGATAAGGCTGGTAGATGTTGGGGTTGTCGAGGCTTGCATAACCGCCGCGTACCAAAGAGTCGGTGCTGGAAATCCAGTTCTTGAAGTATTCGAGCGACGACTGTGTTTCGTCATACGTGGGCTGCTGTCCAAGACTGGTGATAACGTTCGACAGTATGACATTCTTCATCCGCACGTCGCGCATGGAGTCAACATTGAAACTGTTGTAGAGTATCTGTGTGCTTCCGTCGTTACGGTAAGGATAACTTTCCTTATAATTGAAGTACTTGCTTACCTTGGCCAAAGCCTCTTCCCACGCCTCGTTGCTTGGCAATACGCCGAGCATGATGGAGTCTTCGTTCTGCCAGCTGTTCAAACTGCCGATAATGGTGTTCGAGATGTGGAATACCGAGTCAACATACTGCACTTCGCCGTCAACGGTTGCACCCGGAGTACTCGCGCCCTGGTCGAACATAAGGGTATCGTCCTCATGCAGGAAATTGTAGAGCGAGTCAAGCCCTCCAGTAACTTCTATTACCTCGTAAAGGTTAGGATCAAAAGCAGCCTCACCGCTCAACACGTGGAGCGAGCCGTTCGAAGCCGGCTGAGTTGCACCTTCGATAGCCACATCCTTGAATGTATTATCTATAAGGTTGTATTCGTTAACCTTAGAGTTAAGCATGGTTACACGTATAGTGTCGCCGCCGTTAACTCCCGAAAAGTTATAACGTGCAATATGGTTGCGCACGAACTGTTTCTCCACCTGACGGTTGCCACCTTCGGTGTTCAACATGTCGAGCCAGTATTGTGCGTTGTACGTGCCGTCCTTTGGAGCCCACACCGTAAAGGTCTGCGCGCTCTGCAGGAGTTTGTCATACGTCAGCACCTCGCTGGTCGGAGAGTATTCGTCGAGGGTGAACGTGGTCCTTTCAAGAATCTGCTTCAGGGAATCCAGCCCGGGATTCGACGCTATTTGAGTCCACAACGACTCTTTGGCAGTCGAGGGAGAAATATCAAAATGGTCGTCTGAACAAGCATTTAAGCCAAGCAACGCCAGAGTGCCCAGCAGGCCGGATTTGAGCCATTTGAAATATCTGCTATTCATATCTTAGTTTTTTTATTTCGTTTTTATTGGAAATACGTTCTGCGTTCCGGGTATCCTTTGCCTTGAAAAATACAAGCCATGTATTCTGAAATATGTCTGAGGTATTTTAAAATATGTCTGACCTATTTTAAAACACGTGCCTTGTATTTTTCAAGAGCCGGGAGCATACTTACGGTTCGCCGCGCATTTTTAATTCCTCTCTATAGTCTCTTCCTTCTCCCAAGCCGGATTCTGGTGGAGATTCGGATTTACTTTTAGTTCGTTTTCATATACGGGGCTGTACAATGAATTCATCGACGCCAGTTTTGCCCTTACCGCATTGGTGTTGGTTGCATACTTGGTAAGCAGGAGCGTCAGCATGTTCGTTGTAGTTCCGTCGTGCTCGGCCATGCGTACAAGGTCGAACCAACGTTTGCCCTCGCCGAAGAATTCCCTGCGACGCTCGCGCATTACGAGGTCGAACAACTGCGACGGTTCCTGGTAATCGGTGAACGAAAGCTTGTCGCGGTCGGTTGTTACGGAAGGATTAGAGCGGTAAAGTATCATCGTTACGCAATTGAAAGCATCCTGGAGCTGCTCGGTTGTAGGAGCATCAAGGCGTGTGATGGCCTCGGCTTTCATCAAAAGCACGTCGCTCAGACGATAGATAATCCAGTTGGAATTGAATGAACCGGTCGGTATGAACGTATTCTCCGTTCCTTCGCTGTTATCCTCGAGGTTATCGTGCGTAATGCTCTGGTAGGTGTACTTGCCTATGCTATATACACGCTGCCCAGCCTCGGTGTACACCAACGACTGCCAGCGACGTATGTCGCTCTGGCTGAAAAGGCCGCTTGTGTTGTCGATGTTCCTCGTAACAGTCTGGCAAGGTGCGGAAGCTTGCAGGAGACCGGTGTTGTTATCGCGATGACGATATAATCCGTTATAGTCCCTGTAATTGTAAAGGCAGGTATTGCTATTCGTAGAACCATCGAACTGAAGTTCGAGAATACTCTCGCGGCTGTTCTTCTGTACGAATATTTCATCGTAAACATCGTCTACAACGTCCTGTGTACCACCATTGGCATTCATTCTGATGAGGTGATAGGGATTCTCGTTGTTCTCGGAGCTTGTACCTCCACCCATGGGGTTATCGCGGTCGTAACGCTCCATGTACATGTCGAGCACATCATCGCAATACTCTATTACCTTCTGATAGTCATCCTGCGATTTACTGCCATACTTGGCCACAGAGTCGGGCGAAGCGTTCTTGGCTGCACGCCACAGGTACATGTCGGCAAGAAGGGTGTAGATAGACTCGCGCGTGAAACGTCCCTTGTTGTCGAGTTCGTTGGTGTACTGGCGCATACCGTTGTCCTTAACGGCTTCGACATCATTGATTATTGAGTCGAGCACTACCTCGGCCATAAACTGGCGTCCGGAATGTTCCTTGACATCGTGCTCCGAACCTATGGGTTTGAATTCAAACGGAATCTCACGGAATGTACGCACGAGGTAAAAATAGTTCAGCGCACGCAGTGCCTTCATTTCAGCCTCAACGGGTTTCCAGTCCTCGGAAGTGAAGCTCTTGTCGCGTTCTACTACCAACGGACCGTACTGAAGCACTTTGTTGCAGAAGTTTATGGTCTTGTAGAACGCACTCCAGTTAAACAGGCTGTTCGTTTCGAGGAGGTTGGCGTTCATAAGGTCTTTCATGTCATCCCAGCTCTCCGTCATAAGGTCGAAGTTGTCGGAACGGCATTCGCCCCACACAACCATACGCTCCATTATGTCCTGGCTGATGAACTGCTTCCAGCAGCCGCGTATACCGCTCTCCAAGTCGGTTCGGTCCTCCCAGAACTGCTCCTCGGTAATTTCATTCGAAGGATATATCGTGAGGAAGTCATCGCACGACGTGGTACCCAAAGTAATGAACGCGCAGGCCGATACAAGCAAAGTCTTATATATATTTATTTTTTTCATATTGCTGCGGTATTAGAATCCAATATTTAAACTAAACGTAAACGAACGTGAACGCGGGGTTTGCGAATTATCCATACACGGTGACCATCCGGACTGTGAGTGTTCGGGGTCTACGCCTGAATACTTCGACCAGAATATAAGGTTGTTACCCGACAATGCAAGACGGAGCGAACGAAGGCCGAGGCGCTTCAGTTTCTCGGGTGCAAAGTCGTAAGCAAGCTGTACATACTGGAAGCGTACATAGTCGCCCGGTTCTACGTAGCGGTCGCTGCAAAGTGCGTTGTAGGAAGCACCTACTTCTGCGCTCATTGCACGAGGTATAGTGGTTATGTCGCCGTTCTTGCGCCAGCGCCAGCGGGTAGCCGTGCTCTGGTTACGGTTGGTGCGCATATCCTCTGCTTTCATGCGGGCCATGTTGACAATCTTGTTGCCCACACGGAAGTTGAAGCTGGTTTTGAGCGACCAGCGCTTGTAGTAGATATCGAAACCGAAACCGCCGTTCAGCTTAGGATTGGAGCTGCCGAGATACACCATGTCGAGCTCGTTGATCTGACCGTCGTGGTTGATGTCTTCGTATATTACGTCACCACCTTCGAACTTGTAGTTACGTCCGCCGTAGTTGTAATACATCTGGAGGGGGTTACCCTTAGCGTCGTAGATGATATTGCCGTTAGCGTCGCGGGCAACGGGGCAGGTAGCGTTGTAGCTGCCGTTCACTCCGTACTTTTCAGCCCAGGCTGCTGTGTTGCCGGCATAGATGTCGTTCTTCTTGGCGTCGGCAAAGTAACCGCAGTGGTCGTAGTCGAAACGGTAAACACCTTTGTAACGGAAACCGTAGATACCGCCGAGGGCGTTGCCTATCTGAACGCGGCTCATATAGTTTTCATTATCGTAGTTGAAGTCGCCGTTAAGGCTCGAGAGCACGCTGGCGTCCATCTTGGTAATCTGGTTGATGTTCTGTGCGATGTTGAACTTACCGAGAACCTGGAGGTCGGGGGTAATCTTGATACGTTTGGTGGTGAAGTTCAATTCCCAACCTTCGTTCTCCATGTTACCTACGTTACCCCATGCAAGCGAGTTGAAACCGGTAGACGAAGGAATACTTACATTCTCCATCAAAAGGTCTTTAGTGTACTTGTGGTAAATGTTCAACTCGAACGAGAGCAAGTCTTCGAACAAACCGAGGTTGAAACCTAAGTTCCACGACGAGGTGCGCTCCCACTTCAGGTCGGTAAGACGAAGGTTACTCGGCGCAATAGCCGTACCGCCGCCGTAGTTACCGGTATTGCTGTACTTGTTGTAAATAAGGCCTTCAGCGTTAGGCTCACCACCTACGACACCCCAGCTGGGACGGAATGCCAACATGCTGACATATTTGCTGATTGGCTTCATGAAAGGCTCGTCGCTGATGTTCCAACGGCCGGAAACGCCGGGGAAGAAACCCCAACGGTTGTTCTTACCGAACTTGGTGCTACCGTCGGCACGGAGCGTGAAGTCCAATACATATTTACCCTTGTAAGAATAGTGGAAACTACCGAGTGCACTCATACGATGTGCTTTACCAAGACTGGTGTTAGCGTCACGCAAGTAAGCTTCCACGCTAGGGTCGGTAACACCACCAACAACACCGCTCGACTTCAAATACTGCGAATTAGAATTGGTCGTTTCCATCTCCCAACGTGCAAGACCTGTGAAGTAGTGGTCTTCATTGCTGAACTTAGGAGTAAAGATAAGGGTGTGCTTGGTGTTGAACTTGAGGTTCTTGCTCTCGCTGTCGCTCGTAAGGTTTATACCGCCGTCAACATCCCAGCTGTTACTGGTCAAAGAAGCAGGATAATAACCCTTTTGAGTATTTGTGAAAGCGTACATGTAAACCTCACCGTTGTAGTTCAACTGTGTAGAAGTCTCGTCCTTGCCCAAAAGCTTGTACTCTATCTGGAACTGCGGGTCGATAGCATACGTACTTTCGCGATACCACGAGAGGCGTCCTATTGCCACCGGGTTACCGTTGGCAACCATGTCGCGGAGGTAGTAGGAAGACTGCCCGTCCTGAACAGGGCCGGCAGCACCGGCAGCCGGGAACATCTTCATATACTCGTTAGTCCTGTAGTAACGCTGGTTAATCGGGTCGTAGTTATAGTTGTAAACCGACATGTTAGGCATTGCATTGTATGCCTTGTCGAGAAGACTTTCAACGTAGTTCTTCTTGTTGTTGGTGTACGTAAGTGAGAAGTTCGATGAGAACTTGATTCGGTCGGACACATAGTAGTCGAGTGCCATACGTGTCGAGAAACGGTCGAGCTGCTGCTCTATAATAGTACCGGTTTCGTGGTCGTAGTTGCTCGATATACGGAACGTTGCCTTTTCACCACCACCATTGAGAACGAGGTTGTAGTTGTGGGTCTGTCCGAACTGTGTAACTTCGTCACGCCACTCGGTGTTGTTGTTGAAGTTCCTGAAATACATAGGACGGGAATCGTCATACGAGATTTCAACTATGTCTGAGGCAACGCTGCTCTGCGCAGGATTGAAGTATGCCTCCTTCAACATCATGGTGTACTCGTCACCGTTCAACATCTTCATACCCTTAGGCTGCCAAGAGCCGGTAAAGCGGTACGAGAAGTCGATACGTGTCTTACCGCGGCGTCCGCGACGGGTCTTAATTTCGATAACACCGTTAGCACCGCGCGAGCCCCAGATTGCCGTTGCTGCTGCGTCTTTCAAGACGTCTATGCTCTGGATGTCTTCAGGGTTGACTGAGAGCAAGCGCGCGAACTGCTCGCTGTTGTCCATATCCTGGAGGTCGATGTCGGTAGTATTATAATTGTCGAGTACGTTGCCGTCTACAACAATCAAAGGCTCCTGGTCACCGTTAATGGTGGTAACACCACGCAAACGCATTGTTGTACCGGAACCGAGGTTACCTGAATTCATCACAATGTCCAAACCTGCAATCTGTCCCTGCAGAGCCTGGTCGGCCGTCTCGAACGAGAGACCTTTCATTTCGTCCATGTTCAGGGTCTGTGTAGCAACCGACACTTCTTTTGCCGGTATGGTAAGGCCGTTGGTCTTTACCCTTTGCTGGGCTTTTACCGTAACGCCTTTCAGCTGGGTTCTACTGCGCATTTCTATACGGAACACCTTGCTGTCGCCTATCACCTGCGTGTGAGTCTGGTATCCTACGTAAGAAATCTGCAGTCTGTCTTTCCTGTTTTTAATAGGCATGGAGAAGTTACCGTTAATATCGGTAGTGGTAGCTTCAACGATACGGTTGTTCTGGTCGAGCTCAACCACATTCGCCATCATCACCGGCCCATCGGTACGATTCCATACATGCCCGGAAATACGATCTTGTGCCGCAACCGACGAAAGGCATAAGCACATCGCAATGAGCAATAAATATTTTATCTTATTCATAGTATTAATTTTTATTCCTTGATACGATATTTGGCCAGGAACCTCTTGGCTGCGGCTGTTGTAGCCCAATCGGTATCATACCGGCCGCCGTCGAGCTCTTTGAAATTCAATACACCGTCAATCTGGTGAACCACTGCGTAAGATGACGTTTCTATAGTGGCGTTATTAGCACTGGTTGCTATTGTACTTAAAGTGTAGTCGCGAGTCAGGATGTTCTTGCGGCTCTCGTCGTCTACCACAGTACGCTGCGGGCCGAGGATGTCGGAACCGTCGGTAGCGTTAGTGCCGTAAACCGACCTTACGAAGAGGGTTCCGTTGCCTGTAGACGAAACCTGAACCGAACGGTAACGGTTGGTAGAATCGTTTATGCAGGCCGTTTCGTATTTGGTAGGCTCTATTGCAGCATGGTCTGCAAATATTGAATTATCCTGGAAGTGGTATTTCAAGAAGTTCACAAGGCAGGTAATCATAGCCTGAGCCTTTAATTTGTACCTGCGGGTAATATTGAGTATCTCCGATTCGGGACGTCCTGCTTCGGTTGCTGCGTTAACCTCGGCCTCGCCGCTGGTGATTACTTCCGTAATCTCATCCCATGTGGGAAGTCCCTGGTTGAACGCTTCCTGTATAGCCTCGTTCGTAGGAACATATACTGTGTAACGGAAAGTATTGAAGAATCGAACGTTATCGGTAAGACCGTTCTGCGAAGAAGTGAATATGGTGTATTTCTCCAATTCAGACTCTACCTCGTCGTTGTCAACGCTGTCGGCAAGACCGGCGCGGTCAAGGATGTCGGCGTCGATTTGGCAAAGGTTGAAGAACTGGTAGAAAGGCGAAGCCTCAGCTCCGTCGGCAAGCACGCTGTAAACAGACTTCATCGTAGTCTGGATAGGACGGTCGATTACATAGGTCATACCGTTACCGTAACCGGTTGTTTCCTGGCGGCGGTCGTAGGTACGGATAACGTTGATGAGCGAGTCGTTGTCAACCTGGAAGCCGCCCTGTACGTAGAAGCCGGTGCTTGTCTGGTCGAAGTCGCTGGTGAGGCGGCCGTCGGTAGTATTGGAAATCTTCACTGCACTACCGCCTTTGGTTACGTAGTACTGGTTCAAGCTGCCGAAGCCCGTTGCAGACTCAGCGTCGGAGTGAACTATAATGTGCGAATCCAAAAGGTCTTTCAGACGGTTGTTGATAATCAAGGAAGATATAGTACCGGGAACAGAGTTACCGATTTCGTTGGTAACCGGGTCCCAACTGTAAGCGCGTGCCTTTACAGGCGCTGCACGGTCTTGCAGACGCGTACTGTAGTAGAACGACAAAACGCGGGGCTGCTGGCTCCGGCTGGAAGCCTCGTCATAATAAGTTCCAAGAGCTTCGTCGGTAGGAACGAAGAAACTGAAGCGCGAGCTCATTGCCAAAAGGTAGTAGCTGAAGAACGCGTTCAGAGGAGCCGCGTTCGGGTTTGTAATATAGCTGTCGTCGGCCGAGATAGCCCAGTTGAAAATCTTCATATCCCTATCTACAAGAGCCGGAGACGATACGGCAGCATATTTTGCAGGAGCGAACAGCTGATTCATTATATATACGACACCGTTGTTTGCCAACAGGGTTGTATCGATTGTAGCCTTGTAGCCTTCAAGACCGCCGTCGAGCGTACCGAACATAGGATCCTTGGCATCGTTCATAATGGTTATGTACTTGCTGGGAACGGTACCTATGAACGAAGTCTTCATAAGGTTCATTACAAATGCCTGGATAACACGGAGAGGAATCTGGTCTATATTATATATGAGGTTCTCACGTGTGTTGTCTTTCTTTGCGTATGCCTCCATGAGGAATTCGCCGGCACCACCCGGAAGGAAGTATGCAGCCAGCACGTCGTCAGAAGGAACGAACATTGCGCCCATGTCGGTTTCCAGTGTCTGGCCGTCGGGATAATACTGGTTCCATCCCGGGTCGTATTCAAGAGGATACTGGAATGTATTGCCGTTGGGGTCGGTAAGAAGAGCTTCGCCGTTTTTCGAGCGTGACGCCATGTAGCGTTTCTCGAACACGGAGTCGCGTATACCGGTCAACTGCGCGTGGCTGTTGGTAAGGGTTGCATTATAATAAGGTGCAGAAAAACGGTCGAGTATATGGCTGAATATATCAGTCTTTCCGTTGGTGCGTATCATTTCTGCCATATTCGACGGAGAGATAAGCACGCGGTCGAGTTTGTTTACATAACCGTTAAGGCAGGTCTGGTCCTGGCCTATAACCTTGCTTGCGTAAATGTGAGCATCGGTTGCCTCGCGTTCCGTTCCTGCGAACACCTTGAAGTCGTCGTCGGTAATGTTAGCCTCGCCCATCTGTCCTGCTATAAAGTGGGTCATCAGGGGAGTCGTTCCGTCGAGAGCGAGCCAGAGGCCGCCTTTCTCCTGTGTGCGGAAACGTTTCCAGTAATCGATGTCCGGTTCCTCGGTATCCTCGTTAAGGGTTTGCGGTATATCGCCGCTCGACCACGAGAAATAAGGAATGGAGTCGGTAGCCGAAGCCGATGTCGCTTGACGCAGACATTGGTTTTTCGAGATACCGCCGCCGGTGCTTATGTTCGTCATCATCTCAAGCAGGTAAGCATTGTTGAGCATTGACGAGCCGAGCAACAGTTGTTTCATGGCCAACGTAAGGTCTTCGTATTTTGTTACGCCCCACTCGTTGCCTTTGTAAAATTCGGCAAACGCGTCGTCGTCAGCAACGAACAACGTTCTACTGCCGGTACGGTCCAGCACTTCCTGGAGGTCCGAGCCGGTCTGCGTGCCGATGTCATCAATTAGACGCACGGTATTCTTGTAATTCCCTTCGCTCTTCAGATACGAGTAAATGCTCGCGCCAAGCCAATCCGGCTTCTTGTCGGGCAAATCATAATCATCGGAACAAGAGTACGTAAATCCGCACATCGACAGTATACACATGGCAGCGAGCCACTTTCTACTTCTTTTAATTAAACGGTTTTTCATACACATTAAATTTATCCTTTTGTTTGTTTATATTTATTCGTTATACTTTTTATGTATCTTTTCCAGCCGGCATGCAGTGCGGAAAGGCCGCCGGACGCCTGTTTCCGCCATTAAGGCGTAATAATCTCGCACGTGTTCCCTTTAACGTGGCATTTTCAAACTATTAATTATTAATTCTTTAGTTATTTTTCATTTACTCTCTACCCACAATTGGGATAGTAGACCCTCAAAAGTACACGTTTTTTTACTATCTGCAAACTTTTCTTTCGTTTTTTTTCTTTTTTTCAAGTGGAAGTTGGCAGCTTCACTTTCCAATCAATTCGTTTACGAACGCCAAATTACTATTTTTTTGTTAAATATAATGTATCCTTGCCTTCTTTTTATACTAATATCCTTTATTTTCTCGCCGCACTGCCTGTCTGCACAAATTCGCGAGGTTTGAACCGTAGTCCGTGCGGGCTGTGCCGCTCCGCCCTGATAGCCGCCGCACTCCCTATATATAATAATGTGTACCCGCATTATGAAGCCCGGGGCTTTAGCACGGTTCCACATATTTTAAGTTCATTTTTACGACATAGTTGCACGATTTGATTTGCTGTTTAATATTTGCCTTTTGTTTAAATTGCCATATCGATAACTTAATACGTCTAATTAACAAAAATCTTTCATTTAAGATTTCTCACGTTAACAATTCCGGCTGATTTTTTCGCCGTAACGGCAATTTTAACATTTACACTCGTTAACCTTTGAGCAAAACCGGAGCTTGTCGCCCGAAAATTCCTTAACCGGAATTTTTCTTCAGGAGCAGAAAAAAATTAGTGGCTCGGATTTCGAAATCCGAGCCACTAATTTTAAAATCCGAGCCACTAATTTTCCGGGGCGTTCGGGAGGCACTGCACGACATACTTTCCGGCACGGAGTATGCTTGCCGGCGGCCTTCTGTTTAATCTGCCGCTGCGTCAGTTGAGCGGCATTGACTGTGCCGAGGTGGTCGGCCCGTTAACCTTGAGCCTTCCGCCGGGCAGCAGGTTCATACGGTCGATAAACACTACCCTCTGGTCGCCCGTCTTGGACGTGCGGCCATGGTAAACGCAGAACATTCCCTTGCCGGGCACCTCGAGCACCATGTTATGTCCTGTTCCGGTTACACCGCCGCCCTGCTCCACATTCTTTTGCAGCACGGGATTGTCGGCCGACTTGGCAAAAGGCCCGAGCGGCGACTTGGCAGTGGCATATCCTACGGCATAGTTCTTTCCGCCGAAGAAGTTGGCCGAATACATCATATAATATATGCCGTCTTTCTTGAACGCGAAAGAGCCTTCGGTCCAGCGGCGGTTCACCTCGCCCGAAGTTACCGAACGGCTTTCCCACTCGGCCTGCGGGTCGGAAAGCGACGACGGCGGGGTGAGCAACGCCACCGGCTCGCCTATCACTCCGCTGAAGTCGGGTTTCATTTCCACTCCGTACACCCAGCTTTCCTCTATCTCCGAGAACAAACCTTCGTTGCGCGCCCATTCGGATATTTCGCTCTCCACCGGGTGCTTGTAGCAGCAACGCGAGTAGTAGAGGTACACACGGCCGTTGTCATCCCACAGCACATTGGCGTCGATTATGGGATAACCGGGGTCGAACACCGGGCGTTCGTACAAATCCTTGAAAGGTCCGTCGGGCGAATCGGCCACGGCCACACCTATGCGGAAGTTCTCGCCCTCGTTGGTGGGATTCTCGCGCCAGTTGGCGCTGAAAAACATGTAATACTTGCCATCCCGTTCGTAAACCTCGGGAGCCCAGAAGCAATCGACGCCCCACGACGAACTGTCGCCGTTGTAAACCACGCCGGCGTCGGCCCAGTTGACAAGGTCGTCGGACACGCAGGCACGGAAGCCGTTAATGCCGTCGCTCGTGCCGTACATGTAGAACCTGCCGTCGCTCGCGCGGAGCACGAACGGGTCGCCGAACTTTACGTCGAGCGGGTTGTTGAACGTAGGCCGGCTGCAGCCCAGCAGCAAAGCCGGCAACAAAAGATAAAGCAGTCTTTTCATAACAGAAAGAGTTTTTATGTCAAACATTTTTTACCATCCACACATTATTATATATATAACTCGGCGCGAAGCCTGGCTATTTAAGCATAATTTCAATCACAGGCACTTCGACATCGGGCTTCCTTACGGGTACGGGCATTATAAGGTCGCCCGCACGCGAAATCTCTACCGTATGCTCGCCGGCGTTTGCCGCAGTGCGCGAATAGTAAGTCATCTCGGAAGCGTCGTTAAGCAGCTGCGCATACTTTATCTTTCCTTCAAGCCCGGGAAGGTGGAGCGATTTGAACGGCCATTCGAGCACATGCACGTAAAGCCGGTTGGTTTCGGGGTTATAGGTGAGCAGGCAGTTGTTTGGTGCCTCGATTCCCGCCGGGGCCTGGGTGCACCCGTATATGGAGCGGGAATGGTATTTCATCCACTCGGCTATCGCCTCGAGGCGTTCCACCGCGCGGGGCTCGAACTCGCCGCGCGCCGTAGGACCTACGTTGAGCAGCAGGTTGCCGCCCTTGCTCACCGCCTCGATGAGCATTACGATGAGCTGGCGTGCGGATTTCCACGTCTGGCCGTCGCGGCTGTAGCCCCACGACCGGCCGTCGAACGTCTGGCACATCTCCCAGGGAACGCTTTCGCCGTTGATTTTCAGCCCTTCATAGGGAATGTACTGCTCGGGTGTGAGAAAATCCCAGCCCCATGAGGTATCCTGCAAGTCGGAACGGTTGTTTATGATTATCTGCGGCTGCAACTCGCGCGCCAGCTTGATTAATCCTTCTGAATCCCAGTCCTCGTGCCCCTTGCCGTCCTTTCCGGGGTATGAAAAGTCGAGGAACAGCTCGTCAATCTGCCCGTATTGCGTAAGCAGTTCGGTGAGCTGGTTTTTCATATACTGGCGGTACTTGTCCATGTCGCGGCTTTTGTTGGCTTCGGCGCGTTCCTTCGGGTCGCGCGGCCCGTTGGGGTGCTGCCTGTCGTATGTAAAGTCGGGATGGTGCCAGTCGATAAGCGAATAATAGAAGCCTACCCTGATACCCTCGGCACGGAAAGCCTCTACGAGCGGACCGATGAGGTCTTTGCCATACGGCGTGTTCGTTACCTTGAAATCGGTGTACTTGGTGTCCCACATGCAGAAGCCTTCGTGGTGTTTTGTGGTGACAACCATATATTTTACGCCGGCCGCCTTTGCATAAGCCGCCCACTGCTTGGGGTTGTACAGGTCGGGATTGAAGTACTCGAAATAGCGGTTGTAATTTTCGTCGCTTATTCTCTCATACTGCTTTACCCACTCGTGCCTTGCGGGCAGGCTGTACAGCCCCCAATGGATGAACATGCCGAACCGGTCGTGCGTCCACCAGGCCATGCGCTCGGCTTTCTGTTCTTTCGTCTCCCTGGCCCACGACGGTACTCTCTCTTCCTGCTGGGCCGAAACGCGGCAAAGCGCTGCCGCCGCAATTAAAACTAAAAGAATTTTCTTCATGGTATGACAGGTTTAGGGTGAATGCCGAATGCGACGCCGCGTATCGAAGGAAAACGCGGAAACTCAACAAATTTAATCAAATATCCGCAATCGCGCAACGGGTTTACCGTAAATTGAAAACAGCAAGGCACGTCGCAGAAAATATGTCCGACCTATTTTGAATTATGTCTGACCTATTTTAAAATATGTCAGACATATTTTTTTCCTGCTCCAAATGGGGTGCCGCAAATACGGACAAATACCGCCGCATTCCGGAATCTCACTGCCCGGAAAGGTTT
>ENA-UOOA01000827-UOOA01000827.1-human-gut-metagenome-genome-assembly--contig:-P61old-NODE-827-length-57223-cov-6.486111_pt1 | contig 57223 bp, 56 predicted proteins | sample MGYA00242467_ERZ724014 | MGnify/ENA metagenome assembly ERZ724014 | reverse complement strand
GCCTGCGGCCGCCCATATTTTATGGTTTTATCCAGCTTTTATTTTATGATTGCCCGAAGCCTTTTTCTGTGTCATCAGCCAGCCACTGCTGTGCCAATGTGAGCAGTGCGGGAGGCGTGTTGGGACAATTCTCCGTGATAACGGCTTCCAACAGCCGCCGGAGAAGTAGACCAACCGGCCGGCCGGCCGGGCAGCCAATATGCAACAGATCATCGCCGTCAATCGCCAATTGCTGCAATGTGCAGCAGGCACCGGCTTCAGCCAATGCGGATAGCTCCCGGCGGATCCCACCTGCATGGACGGCCTGCTGCGGATAGATGGCTGCATACAGCAGCAACAGGCTTTGGGCAGCCGGAAAACCAAGCTTGCCGAGTAGGCGTTTGCATTCCGCCGTGTTGGCCGGCAACGGGGTGGAAAGTCCCTGCAAAAGCTCCTGCGTGGCGGTGGCGGTATGGTGGTCAATGCGCCGTGCATGCAGCCAGGCATCCGCGTCTGTATGGTCGGACAGTGCCAGCACCGCAGCCAGCCGCAGCGGTAATTCCTGCGGCAGCGTGGTGATCACCGCGCTGGCTGTTTGCGGCTCCGGCAAGGGCAAAAACGGCTGCAGAATATCGCCGTAGTCCCGCAGAACGGCGCCGCAGTGCTTGCCGCACAGCAGCTTGCAGAGTTCGCCGGTTATACGCTCGGCAGAAATTCGCTGCACGGTGGGGGCAAGCTGTCTGGCTGCGGCGGCGGTAGCCGCATCAATGGTAAAGCCAAGAACCGCCGAAAAGCGCAGCGCCCGCAGAATGCGCAAGGCATCCTCCGCGAAGCGCCGGTGGGGGTCACCAACACAGGTTATCCGCCGTTCGCGGATAGCTGCCTCGCCCGAAAAAGGGTCGGTCAGCCCGTGCGCCGGATGGTAGGCCATGGCGTTTATTGTAAAATCACGCCGACGCAGATCTTCTGTTAAGGAACGGGTGAAGTGAACGCTGTCCGGATGCCGGCTATCGGAATATGCGCCATCAATCCGGTAGGTGGTTACCTCCAGCGCCTGCCCTTCAAGCAGCACGGTCACTGTGCCATGGGCAAGTCCCGTAGGCACGATTGCATCCTCGCCGAAAACCTGTTCCACCTGCTCCGGCAGCGCGGCGGTCGTGATGTCCCAGTCCTCCGGCACCCGCCCCATCAGCGCATCGCGCACGCATCCGCCAACAGCGTAGGCTTCATACCCGGCAGCGTTCAACCTGGCAATAACCGCGGCTGCGGCGGGAGAAAGGGGGAGGCACCGCGGGGCGCCGTTACATTTTGTGTCCATATTTCAGCAGAAGCTGCTGCTTTTCATCCCACAGAGCCTGTGAAAGGTCCACATAATACTTGTGCGGATTTTCAAAGCGCAGAACCTCATCCCACATGGTGTCGATCTGTGCCTGACAATAGCGGCGGATCTCCTCTACGCTGGGGGAATCGTATACGCACTTGCCATCCTTGAACAGAGGCACCTGCAGCGGTACTGCGCGGAAATTGGTCACGGTTTTGCGCTTCCAAACATGCTCCGGGTCGAATATCTCGTAGGGCTTTGTATCATCAATGGTTTCGTTGTGCAGTGTGATCACATCGGCAATTGCTTTGCCGTTTTCGCGGTCATACAGGCGCCACAGCTTTTTGAAACCGGGGTTGGTGATCTTGACCACATTTTCGCTGACCTTGATACGTGGCAGAATATTGCCCTGGGCATCCTCAACGGCAGCCAGCTTATATACACCGCCGAAAACCGGGGCGCTGGAGGCGGTGATCATACGCTCACCCACACCAAAGCTGTCCACGCAGGCGCCCTGGCGGATCATATCCTGTATGGTATATTCGTCCAAAGAGTTGGAGGCCGTAATCTTGCAATCCGGGAAGCCGGCCTCATCCAGCATCCTGCGGGCCTTTTTGCTCAAATAGGTGATATCACCGGAATCAATGCGGATGCCCTTTGGCCGATAGCCCTTCGGAACCAGTACCTCATTGAATACCCGGATCGCATTCGGAATGCCGGACTTCAGCACATTGAAGGTGTCTACCAGCAGTACGCAGGCGTCCGGATAGGTTTCGGCATACGCCTTAAAGGCCTCATATTCCGTGTCAAAAAGCTGTACCCAGCTGTGTGCCATCGTCCCCAGCGCCGGTATGCCGAACTCGCGGTCGACGATCGTGCAGGCGGTGCCGGAGCAGCCGCCGATGTAAGAGGCACGGGCACCGTAGATAGCGCCGTCGCAGCCCTGCGCACGGCGGGAGCCGAACTCCATCACCGGCCGCCCCTGTGCAGCGCGGACAATGCGGCTGGATTTGGTCGCAATGAGGGACTGGTGATTGACCAGCACCAGAATCATCGTCTCCACAAACTGCGCCTGCATGGCTGGGCCGCGCACGGTAACGATCGGTTCGTGCGGAAACACCGGCGTACCCTCCGGCACCGCCCACACATCGCAGCTGAAACGGAAATTCCGGAGATACTCCAAAAATCGCTCGTCAAACATCTTCTTTTCCCGCAGAAAGGTCAGATCTTCCTCCGTGAAAGAGAGGTTTTTCATGTAGTTGATGACCTGTTCCACACCGGCCATGATAGCCAGGCCGCCGCCATCGGGAATGGTGCGGAAAAACATATCAAAATAGACCGTCTTTTCGCCCTGGCCGGTAACAAAAAAGCCGTTTGCCATGGTGATCTCGTAAAAGTCGGTCAGCATTGTCAGATTGTTCTTCGACAGCAGGTTGGTGTTTTCCATAGCGATCGTGTTCCTTTCTCTTTTGCGGGTATATACGCAGGCTTCGCTCCACATCCTGTATATCATACCACACTTGTGGGTAATCCGCTACCTTTTTTCAAAAAAAATTCTACTTCTCTTGCAGTTTGCCTATTGTCGGATATAATAGTGAATATAGTGCAAAACAAAGCCGATATAATCCTTTCTTTACGGGCACTTTTTCGGTATACTCATGCCGTAAGGCAGAAAGCGGGGAGCAGTATATGACGAACGATACGGCAGCGCATTCCTACCTGGAGAATGGCCTGCAAAATCTGCAGATTAACTACCTTACCGGGGCAGAAACCAGGCTGTGGCACAGCTGGGGGATGCGTGCCCCCTCCAGGATGTCCTACAACAAATTTTATTACATATTGGAAGGGAAATTTCATATAGAGATCAACGGCGAAGCTTTTGAAGGACAGCCTGGGCAGATGTTTCTTCTACCGTGTAATGCTGTACAGAGCTACCACGCCTACGGTGATTGCCATGCCCGTAAGATGTGGATCCATTTCACCGCGCAGTGCGGCCGGAAGGACCTGTTCGAGACGGTCAATGTGCGTCCGTTTATCACGGTGGACGATCCGCAAAGAGTGGAGACACTTTTCCATACGATTTTCCAACGCAATGAGTCTAAAACCGTCAGTGGCTCCTTAGAGATCAAGGCGGCTGTTCTGCAGCTGCTGGCATATTATATGGAGAAATCCGCTATTCTGATTCCGGATCTGCAGCTGGACGAGCGGTTTGAGCAGGTGATCCGCTACATTGATGAGCATCTGGCCGAGGAGATCCGGCTGGAGGATCTGGCACAGCTGATGTACCTAAATCCCAACTACTTTATTCGCTTTTTTCGGCACCATGCCGGTATTGCGCCAATCGAATATGTCGTCCGGACGCGCATTTGCCGCGCGAAACAATACCTGCAGAATACCGATATGCCGATCAATGCTATTGCAGCCAAATGCGGTTTTACCAGCGTTTACTACTTTGACCGGGTGTTTAAGCGTTTTTCCGGATTTCCCCCATCGGAGTATCGCCGATGGGCTGTGGGACGCCCGGAGGATGGCGAGACCGGTGCCCTCTGAGCGAAAGATAAGGAGGGGCTTTTATGCCTTTTCATACGAACGAATTTATCTGTTATCCGGAGCCGTATTCGCCCGATTTTTCCTGGGACGATCCGGCACCGCTGTTTCGACGGCATTTTGCCGTGGAGGACGGCCTGCGGGGGGCGGTCCTGTCGATCTGCGCCCTGGGGTTGGGGGAGGCCTATCTCAATGGCCGTCCAGTCACGCAGGATCGCTACATATCCCCGGTGGGTAATTATGATAAGACGCTCTGGTATACGGAATATACCGTAACAGCACTGCTGCATCCCGGCGATAATTTGGCGGCGGTAGCCTTGGGCAACGGCTTTTATAATGAGAGTCTGCACACTGCCTGGAACTTTGACGCAGCTCCGTGGAGAGATGTGCCGAAGCTGCTGTTTTCATTGGAGCTGCGGTATGCCGACCATACAGAGCATATCGGCAGCGATACGGCCTGGCTGTGCATGCGTGCGCGGTCGCCCTACCGGTTCCATCAGCTGCGGTATGGAGAGTACTATGATGCCCGCTGCCAGGTCGATTGGATGCAGCCTTCCTCTACGGAAGCGGGCTGGGTGCCGGCGGCACTGGCATCCCGACCCGCCGGCTGCCTGCGGCTTTGTCCGTGTCCGCCGATTCGTGAGGAGCGCACCTATGCCTGCGTGCGGATGTTTCACAATAACCACGGCGGCTGGGTCTTTGATTTTGGCCAGAACATGTCCGGTTATGTCGAATTAACGACCGTCCAGCCTGCCGGTACCCGCCTGCGGCTGATCTATGCCGAGGAGCTGAATGACGACGGCACCCGCCGGGACAATTCGCTGGAGAAGTACTATGCGGACACAAATGCGGCGGGAGACCGTACACAGATCGGGTATCTGACCTGCAGCGGCAATACCGACCGTTGGAAGCCGACTTTCGCCTACTACGGCTTTCGGTATGTGATTGTGGAGGGAATGGAGAGCCAGCCGCAAAAGGACTGCCTGACAGCGTATTTTGTCCATCAGCAGCTGCCGGTTCTGGGGCGGTTCGCCTGCTCTGAGGCGGTTTTGAATAAGCTATACGATTGCAGCCGCATTTCAACGCTCTCGAACCTGTTTTATGTGCCAACCGATTGCCCGACGCGGGAGAAGCTGGGCTGGTGCAATGATGCCCAGGCTTCGGCTGAGCAGATGATCCAAAATCTGGATATGCGGGGGTTTTACAATAAATGGATGCAGGATATCCTGGACGCGCAGCGTCCGGACGGCGACCTGCCCGGCATCGTGCCCACCGGTGGCTGGGGATATGATTGGGGCAGCGGCCCGATCAGCACCGGGATCCTGTTTGAAATCCCGGCCAGACTGTATCAATACTACGGTGATACCAATTGGCTGTGCAAAGCGTATCCGGCCATGCGCCGGCATTTGAATTTCCTTGAAGGAAAGGTCGATCCTTGCACCGGACTGTGTGCCCACGGACTGAGCGATTGGGCAGGACCGTTCGATCCGGGGGATGACGAGCCGGTGCCGCTGAGCTTTACCTGCACGCTGCTGCTGATCCGGTTTTACCGCATTGCGCAGCTGGCTGCCGGCTTTGCCGGGGAGGCTGCTGCACTTCCGGCGCTGGAGGCTGCAGAGAACCGGGCGATCGCCGCTTTCCGCCGTGCCTATGTGCGGCCGGATGGCGGCTGCCGGATCGAACAGCAGACGGCTGTGGCTATGATGACAGTGCTGGGACTGTACGGAGATACGGCACTGGCCAGACAGCAGCTGCTGAAGACCTTTGAAAAGAGACAGTATCGCTTCTATCTGGGGATGCTGGGGATGCAATACCTTTTGCCAGCCTGTGATATTTGTGGGCTGCAGGAGGAGGGCTACCGTCTGCTGACAGCACACGGGTATCCATCTTACCGGGAATGGTTTGCACACGGAGCGACGACCTTATATGAGCACTTCCAGGAGGGAACCTCCAAAAACCATCACATGTATTCCTGCGTGATCGCCTGGTTCCATAACACGATTTTAGGCATACGCCAGACGCAGGACCTGGCTCTGCACGGGACGATCACATTGTCTCCCTGTTTTCTTTCCGAGCTGCAATTTGCTGAGGGAAGCTTTGAAACGGTAGCCGGCAGGATTGCTGTGGGGTGGCGGCGGCAAGAGGATGGATATGTGCAGCTGACAGTGGAAATCCCTGCCGGAGTGCGGGCAACGCTGCATCTGACCGGCTATGCAGTGGATGGGCAGACTGATCGGCTACTGGCGGCAGGAAAGCAGCAATTCGTGGCGAAAAAAGTCCAGTGAGGAGTACGAAAACATGAAAAAGAACATCGTCAACATTATCAATTTTGTCCGGGCGGAGGATCCGCGCAACACCCAAGAGGAGCTGTACGACACCTATAAGCGCCAGGTGCAGCTGTGCCGGCAGTATCCGATGCCGTACACCTTCCTGCTGCAATACGATGCGCTGGTACGGCCGGAATATGTGGCCTTGCTGCTGCAGGATCCCGATCCGCATTGTGAGGTTGGTATCTGGATCGAAATGGCACAGGAGCAGGTGGAAAAGTGCGGCCTGACATGGCGGGGACGCCCTGGCTACAAGTGGGATTGGCATGTCAATCCGGATCTGCTGATGGCATACACACTGCCGCAGAGGAAAGCGCTCATTGACGAGTTTTTCGGAAAATTCCTTGAAGTGTTCGGGTATTACCCAAAGTCCGTCGGTTCGTGGATGCTGGATACCTACTCCATCCAGTACATGACAGAACAATACGGCGTGGATGCTTTTTGCATCTGCAAGGATCAGTACGGCACCGACGGCTATACCCTGTGGGGCGGGTATTATAATCAGGCCTATTACCCAAGCAAGCGCAATATGTTTATGCCGGCACAGACACCGGAGAGGCAAATTCACACCCCGGTGTTCCGCATGCTGGGCAGCGACCCGATCTATCAATACACCTGCAGTGCAGACGAGCATTATAACCCGGCACCGCTGCAGCATGTGTTTTCATTGGAGCCTGTCTGGGAAACGGGGCAGAGTGAGAAATGGGTGGATTGGTATTTGCGCAACAATTTTGAAGAGGAGGGTCTTGCCTGGGCATATACGCAGGCCGGGCAGGAGAACCCTTTTCGCTGGGAGCGGTTCGGCGAGGGTTTGACCATGCAGATGGCGAAGCTTTATCAGGGGATGCAGGAAAAGCGTTGGGAAGTGCTGACGCTGGGCGAGTCCGGGCGCTGGTTCAAGCAGACCTACCCCATGACGCCGGCCACTGCGGTTACCTGTATGGATGACTGGCAGCAGCAGGGACGCCAGGCGTTCTGGTACGATTGCAGGAACTACCGGGTCAGCTTTTACACCGACCGTGGAAGGGTCTGCATCCGGGATATGTTCCTGTTCGACGAACGGCATGATGAGCGATACTGGGATGCTGTGGCAACCGGAAATACCGGTATCTATGACGCCCTGCCGCTGGTGGACGGCTACCGCTGGAGCGGAAATGATGTGTTCTGTGCAATTGAGTGGCTTGATTCTGACGGAAAGGCGCTTCCCGGCTGTATCCGATCCGTCGGCAAAGAGGGGGATGCGGTGCTATCGGCAGCGGTAACAGCCGGGGAGGCCACGATTGCTGTGCGATGCGATGAAAATGGTGTGGAATTGTCCGGGCTGCCGATCGGCACAGTCTTGCGCGTGGCCTGGGATACCACGGCGGATACAACGATCACAGCCGTACAGCACAACCGGGTCGAATACTGCCACGACGGCTGCTGTTATAGCCTGCGGGTAGAGGGCGGCACGGTTACCGCAGCAGACAAGGGTTATACTGTGCGGGTGAACCGATCCACTGTGCGCCTGCTGCCTACCCGGCAATAAGCATACTTCGCAACAAAAAAACGCACCGGAAAGTCATAATAAACTTTCCGGTGCGGTTCTTTATGTGTAATGCGTTTTTCCTTTACAGCGTTTTGACCAATTCTTTCAGGTAAGCGACAAAATCCGCCTGCAGGTCAGGGCGCTGCAGCGCAACCTCACAGTTGGCCTGCAATATGCCGAGCTTGTTGCCCATGTCGTAGCGCTTGCCGACAAAATCGACTCCCATCATATTGCCGTTTTGCGCCTGTACCCGCAGCGCGTCGGTCAGCTGGATTTCTCCGCCGACGCCCGGCGCTGTGCGATCCAGGATATCGAAAATATCCGGTGTAAGAACATTGCGTCCCAGGACAGAATACAGGGACAATACCTTGTCCGGCGTAGGCTTTTCGATCATATCTGATATGGTAAAAATGTTATCCCGGACGGGGGAGACGGCCAGGGAGCAGTACCGCAGCACTTGCTCCGCCGTAACCTGCTTGATGCCGACAACGGATTTACCGTATTCTTCATACACGCGGCAAAGCTGACCGCAAACGGGGTCGTCACCGATGATCACATCGTCACCGTACAGGACGGCAAAGGGCTCATCCCCGACAAAGGCACGGGCACAGTTGACGGCGTGACCAAGGCCCTTTGTTTCCCGCTGCCGGATGTAGTGGATATTGGCAATATGAGAGAGTGCGCGCACGCATGCAAGCTCCTCCTCCTTGCCTTTTGCTTCCAGCGCGGCTTCCAGCTCGATGCTGTGATCAAAGTGATCCTCAATAACGCCCTTGCCGCGGTTCGTGATAATCAGAATATCCTCGATACCGGCGGCAGCGGCCTCCTCAACGATGTACTGGATCGCAGGCTTGTCCACGATCGGCAGCATCTCTTTCGGCATGGATTTGGAGGCCGGGAGCACCCGCGTGCCCAGACCTGCAGCCGGTATCACTGCTTTACGAATTTTCCGCATGAAATATCCCCCTTATTTTTCGCCGTTATGGTAAAAGTACGGCAACGATCTGCGTCAACACATAGAAGATCATGTAGCCAATCAAAGCTACGGAAAATGAGGCTCCGCCCGCCTGTGCCAGTTCCGAAGGTGAAATATCCGGCACGCGTTCCTGCACGCTCTGGATACGGCTGATGCAATGCTGTTTATACAGACGGTTGGCTACGCCGGCCATGATGATGCGTATTGCCAATATCATAACAGATAAAAGGAAAATTGACAAGAGGCAGTATTTCTGTGCCGATGTCATGGTGGTAACATCCGGTGCGGTTGTGGTCGTCATGTCGATCCCCAGCCGCGAAAAAGCGACGGAGGCCAAAAAAGAATAGACAGCGGTTATCACCAGCTGCAGGATTCCATAAAGATACATCCGGCGGTACAGATACCAGTATGGGCCGAAAAACAGCGCCGCCCAGTTCCAGCCGCCGGTTCCAGTGGCAAAAAGCTGCCGGAACCGCTGAATATAATACGAGGAATTCTGCCCCACATAGGCCGAAAGAAGCCCGGCCGGCACCTGGTCGATCCGATCATTTGGATCGTAGGAGGGCGCCTGCTTGCAAGTGAAAGGCGTGTATTCGTAGAAAGTGCCGGATGTCTCCTTTTTCTCGTCGGCAGGGGAGTGCCATTCCTTCTGCTGCAGGGGCATCCCGCAGCGCTGGCAGAATTCAGCGTACTCCGGATTTTCGGTGTGGCAGCGCGGGCACACCGCCGCTGTGTGCCGCTGTGTGCTTTCTGTTTGCTCAGCGGCCGCGGCTTCTGCCTTTTCGCGGCTCCATTGCTGATCGGTGCCGTGCAGTCCTTCCAGATGACAGTGCCCTTCCTGCTCCCAGCACCGGCGATGGTGGGGGAGGCCGCACTGCGGACAGGCAACAATATCCTCATTGGGGAAAAGCGGTCTGCCGCATACCGGGCATTTCAAGCCATCATAAAAAAACATAGGCGTTTCATCTCCTGTTCCTGGTGCTATTATACCCGCGGACAATGGCGCTGGCAAGCCCAACGGACGGAAATTTAGAAAAAGTTAATATTTGCGACAGATATGGCAGAAATATGCCTTTCTTCCCTTGATATTTTCTATAAGCGGCAGTATAATATTATGGATACAGTAGACAAAGCAATCGGGGTACAATGGCTTTTTCGGCAAAACAGCGTCCTTATCGGCTTTGTTGCCCTCCGCTCAGAATACGCCAGTATTCTTCGGTCGGGACGCCGCGCCGCTAAGAAACGCTGTTTGCCGAAAATCTTCGACCTGAAACGAGAAGATTTTTTCGTTTTGGAAGTCGAAGAACGCAGTAATACTGTCGTATTGCGAGTGATGAGACAAACAAAACGGGGAAATATTCCGTTCCAGGAACCGTCATACCCCGATTGTTTTGTCTATGCACACAGAGGAAAGGACAACAGCATGAGTAAAGCCAGCGATTTTTTTGCCTCTATGGCACATAAACGGGTAACAATCTGCGGCATCGGACACAATAACGTACCGGTCATTCACCAGTTTCTGCAGGCGGGGGCAGATGTGACAGCCTGTGATCGCCGCAGCGAGGCAGAATTGGGCGATACAGCGGCGGAATTGCGCGCGGCTGGCGCCCGGCTGTGCCTCGGTGAGGGATATCTTGACGATCTCAGCGGCGACCTGATCCTGCGCACGCCGGGCATGAAGCCGTACCTGCCGGCATTTGAAAAAGCACGGGCACAGGGCATGACGGTCACATCGGAAATGGAGCTGTTTTTTGCTCTGTGCGAGGCGCCGATCTATGCCGTAACGGGTTCAGACGGCAAAACAACGACTACGACCATCATTGCCGGACTTTTGGATGCAGCCGGGGTCAAAACTTTTGTCGGCGGCAATATCGGGCGTGCTTTGCTGCCCTATGTTGAGCAGATCACACCGCAGGATGCTGCGGTTGTGGAACTGTCCAGCTTTCAGCTGACAGGCATGCGGCAATCACCGCATGTCGGCGTGGTGACCAATGTTGCCCCCAATCACCTGGATTGGCATACCGATATGCAGGAGTATATTGACGCCAAGCGAAATTTGGTGCTGTACCAAAGGGCGGGTGATCGGGCGGTGCTGAATGCCGATAACGCCATTACCGCTGGCTTTGCTGAAGGTTTGCACAGTGCGGTCTGGCGGTTTTCCCGCCGGGCACGGGTGGATACCGGCTGCTGGCTGGATGAACAGCGCCGGATTGTGGTAACGGCCGACGGAAAGGATACGGTCGTAATGGCTGCCGACGATATCCGTCTGCCCGGCGATCACAATATCGAAAACTATATGGCGGCAATCGCCGCCGTGTGGGGAAGGGTTCCGTCGGAGGCTATCCGGCGCTTTGCTGAGGCCTTTGGCGGCGTAGAACACCGCTGTGAGCTTGTTCGCACCCGTGCCGGCGTCCGATGGTACAATGACTCCATCGGCACCAGCCCCTCCCGCACCATTGCCGGCCTGAAGGCCTTCCGGCAAAAGGTCATTCTGATCGCCGGCGGGTATGACAAGCACATCCCCTATACACCACTTGGCCCTGTCGCGGCCGAGAAAGTGCAGGCGGCGATCCTGCTCGGAGCAACAGCCGATGCCATTGAGTCTTCTATCCGCGCCTGCTCTGCTCTGCCTATCCTGCGGGTAGAAACGATGGAACAGGCAGTGCAGACGGCCGCCGACATGGCGCAGCCGGGCGATATCGTGTTTATGTCGCCGGCCAGTGCCAGCTTTGACCTGTATAAGAATTTTGAGGAACGCGGCAACCACTTTAAGCGACTGGTTTGTGCGCTGCCTGAGAAGGAGTGATAAAGCTATGACGGGATATGAGACGATCGCATCGGATCTGGAGCAGCTTTGCGGTGCCTGTGGCGTGGCCGGACACCCGGCGGCTGCGCAGGCGGCAGCAGAGCTGCTGCGCCCGCTGACGGACGAGTGCCGGACGGATACGATCGGCAATGTGCTGGCTGTGCGCCGTAGCACCCGGGCGGATGCACCGGTGATCCTGCTGGAGGCGCATCTGGACGAGATCGGTTTTTTGGTGACCGATATTGACGACCTCGGCTTTATTCATGTGGCAGCAGCCGGAGGGATCGACACCCGTGTGCTGGCAGCGCAGCCGGTGCAGGTGCATGGGGATGCGCTGTATTCCGGCGTCTTTTGCTCGGTGCCGCCGCATCTTATCCGCGAGGATAGTGCGCTTCCGGCACTGGAGAATATGGGCATTGACATCGGCATGACGGCGGAGCAGGCGCGTGAGCATGTGCCGCTTGGCAGCCGTGTTGGCTTTGCTCCGTGTTTTTGCCGGCTGAACGAGCATACCGTTTCTTCAAAGGCACTGGATGACCGTGCCGGCTGCGCGGCCATCTTGCATTGCCTGCGGCAGCTTAAGGAAACGGCCGCGACTGTGGTCGTGTCCTTCTCCGCGCAGGAGGAGATCGGCTCCCGCGGGGCCGGCCTGGCTGCCCGCCAGCTGCGGCCGTGTGTTGCGCTGGCGACGGATGTCAGCTTTGCGCTGGCACCGGAGGAAAAACCGCATGAATGTGGAAAGCTTGGCGGAGGCGTGATGATCGGCATTTCGCCGGTACTGGACACTGCTGTATCCGCCCGATTGCAGCAGCTGGCGGCGCAAAAGGCTATTCCTGCCCAGACGGAGGTGATGGGTGGCCGAACCGGCACGGATGCGGACATGATCAGCAATGAGGGCTGCGGTATCCCAACGGGTCTGCTGTCCATCCCGCAGCGGTATATGCATACCCCGGTAGAGGTCGTTGATATACGCGATATTGCGGCGACCGGCGATCTGATGGCTGCTTATGTACAGAACTGCGTCGAGGAGGTGCGGAAATACCATGGATAAGAAATTGCTTCAGACCCTGTGTGAGCTGGATGGCATTTCCGGTCGCGAGGAGGCTGTCCGCGCCTATATCCTGAAAGAACTGGAGACGATCTCCGTGCCGCATGAGACATCTGTTGATGCCATGGGTAATGTACTGGTGCACCTGCATGGAAAGCAGCCGGCCGGCCACCGGTTGCTGCTGGATGCGCATATGGATGAGGTCGGTTTCCTTGTGTCACATATTACGCCGGAAGGGTATCTGCGCTTCCAGACGGTTGGCGGCATTGATAAACAGGTGCTGTTTGGTCGGCGCGTGCGCATCGGCGCACAGCCTGGTGTGATCGGCGGCAAGGCTATCCACCATTGCAGCAAAAAAGAAAGTGAGCAGATCCCGGCTGTGGAGGATATGCTGATTGATATCGGAGCAGGCAGCGCTGAGGAAGCGGAAAAGCTGGTGGCAATCGGCGCGGCCGGTACATTTGCTTTGGCCTTTGTTCCGCATGGCGAGAATGGCTTTGTTGGCAAGGCAGTGGATGACCGCGTTGGCTGTGCGCTGCTGCTGACGCTGGCCAAAGAACAGCCGGCGCGGGATGTCTGGCTTTCCTTCTCCGTACAGGAGGAGGTTGGTTTGCGCGGTGCCGGAGCTGCAGCTTATGCGGTGCGCCCGGATGTTGCCATCGCGATTGATGCAACAACGGCGGCCGATACGGTTGGCAGCACCCGCGAAACGGCGGTATGCCGCGTAGGCGATGGCGCTGTCGTTTCCTTTGCCGACCGTGCGACCCTGTATGATCCGGAGCTGTATCAGACTATCCGCCATTTGGCTCAGGAGCTGCATATCCCCACACAGACAAAGAACCGCATTGCCGGCGGAAATAACGCTGGCTCCATCCAGCGCTCCGGCAGCGGCGTTCGCATGGCGGCGGTCTCTCTGCCGTGCCGGTATATTCATTCACCGGCCTGTACGGGAAGCTGGGCGGATGTGGAGGCTATGGAGCAGCTGCTCGGTGCGCTGATAGAAAGGCTGTCGGTTTGATCCGTCTGGCAGAGGCGTCCGGGTTTATTTCCTTGTCCGGCAGCGAAGCGGCGATACGGATCGCTTGCCTGGCCGCTGCCTACGGACAGGCTCCCTTTTTGCAGCTGTATACCGATACAGAAAGCGCCAACCGGCTGGCACTGATGGACGGTGTCGCCTTCTTTCATGCGCCGGCCGGCGTGACGGCGGATTGGCGCGCGTTTCTATGTATGCTGCCGGAGATTGCCGTGCTGCGGACGGATGCTGATACTGGTATTGCGGTCGGTCGGCTGTGGGGACAGACGGCGCGGACCGGTATGACCATGCGCTACATCGGCCATAGCACGGAAAGCACCGCACAAAGCGGCCTGGTGATGCCGGAAAAGCTGTATGCCCTTTTGCGGGGCTGCTTTTCCGATCTGCCGCCGTTTGCCTCCTGGTATGTGGATGTATCCCACCGGGTGCGGCACGGCCTGTGCCATATAGTGACTTTAACGGAACAGGGAAAGCCGGTAAGCTGTGCCATGACTCTGGCAGAAACACCTGCGCAGGTGCTGCTGGGAGCCGTGTGCACGGAGCCGGCATATCGCGGGCGCGGATTGGCGCAGCGCTGCCTGCTGTCTTTGCTGCAGCAGTTTCCTGCGCACGAATGTTACTTATCACCGGCATCAGAAAGCTTGCAGGCGTATTATGCAAGGCTGGGCTTTGTCCCGGCAGGAACCTGGGCGATCATACATCGCCGATAAACGGAGGAATTGCAATCATGGATAGAACCTTTTTCCCAGTCGATGAGCGGCTGGCGGAGCTTTCGGACGCTGCTGAGGCTGCGGCCAGAGCAGCCTTTGAACGCATTGACCACATTGCAGAATACAACCAGCAGAAAGTGCTGGCGGCTTTTATCCGGCATCGGGTCAGCGAGAGCTGCTTTGCTGCCACCACCGGCTATGGCTACGGTGACCGTGGCCGCGACCTGCTGGATGAGGTGCTGGCGGATATTATGGGGGCGGAGGATGCCCTGATCCGCCATTCCATTGTTTCCGGAACGCACGCCATAGCGATTGCGCTGTTTGCCATGCTGCGGCCAGGGGATGTGCTGCTGGCGGCGACCGGTGCTCCGTATGATACGCTGGAACAGGTCATCGGCCATAAGACGCCGTCTGCCGGATCCCTTGCGGAGTACGGGATCGGCTACCGCGAGGTCGCCCTGAACGAAAGCGGTGAGCCGGATATTCCGGCGATCGTATCCGCGCTGCGGGAGGAGCCAAATGTGCACCTTGTTCACATTCAGCGTTCGCGCGGATATTGTACCCGCCCGTCCCTGACGATTGAGGGTATTCGCCGGATCATTGAGGCTGTACGCAGCGTACGGCCGGATGTACCGGTGTTTGTGGATAATTGCTACGGTGAGTTTGCTGAAAAGCTGGAGCCGACGCAGGTTGGCGCCGATCTGATTGCTGGATCTCTGATCAAGAATCCCGGCGGCGGCATTGCGGAAAATGGCGGTTATCTGTGCGGAACCAAAGCCTGTATCGAGCAGTGCGCCTACCGTATGACGACTCCGGGGCTTGGCCGGGAGGTGGGGGCTTCCCTTGGGCACAACCGGTCGCTGTATATGGGACTGTTCCACGCGCCGCATGTGGTGGGCGAGGCGATGAAAACCGCTGTTTATGCCGCCGCCCTGTTCACAAAGCTGGGCTATACCTGCTCACCGCGCTACGATGAGCCGCGGGCAGATATCATACAGACCATATTGCTGCGGGATCCGCAGTCGCTGATTGCTTTTTGCCGCGGCATGCAGAAGGGCGCTCCGGTGGATGCCTATGTGGTGCCGGAGCCGGCAGATATGCCGGGCTATGATGACCAGGTGATCATGGCGGCGGGCGCTTTCACAATGGGGTCTTCTATCGAGCTTTCGGCGGATGCCCCCCTGCGCGCCCCCTATGCGGCCTATATGCAGGGCGGCCTGAACTACGCCAGCGGTAAGATTGGTGTGCTGTTGGCGGCACAATCCATGCTGGAGGAAGGGTTGATCCATCCTTGAATGCGGCGGAAAAGGAATACGATCTGCAGCAACTCCGGCAGCAGATTGATCAGATTGACACTGCCATGGCTGCGTTGTTTGAAAAACGCCTGCAGGCTGTTGAAGCGGTAGGGGTATATAAGCAGCAGCATGGTTTGCCGCTGCGGGATCCGGCACGCGAGGAGGCGGTTGTCCGGCGTGCCATGGCACAGCTGCAGCAGCAAGATGTCCGCGCCCTGTATCCGCCATTCATTCGGCAGGTCATGGCGCTTTCACGCAGCTACGAGGCGGCCCGGATGCAGGCTACTGACACGATGCCAGAGGAAAAAGCGGAAGAAACCGTTGTGACCTGCCGGGCGGAGGATGATGAATACCCGATCGTGCTGCAGCGCGGCAGCTTACATCATTTGCACCGGTGGATGCGGCTGGACCGCCGGGTATGCATTGTAACGGATGACGGCGTGCCCGCGGCATACGCCGAAGCCGTTGCCGCCCAATGTGCCCGGCCGATCATTGTTACGCTGCCGCAGGGGGAGGAGAACAAGACCCTGCAGACCGCCGAAAGGCTTTGGCAGCAGATGCTGGATGCCGGCATAACGCGGGGAGACTGTGTGGTTGCCGTTGGCGGCGGCGTGGTTGGCGACATAGCCGGCTTTGCAGCGGCGTGTTATATGCGCGGCGTGGAGTATTACGCTGTGCCGACGACGGTGCTGGCACAGGTAGATGCCTCTGTGGGTGGTAAAACGGGGGTAGATCTGCATGGAGTGAAAAATGTGATCGGCGCCTTTTACCAGCCAAAGGCGGTTGTGATTGACCCGGAGGTTCTGGATACCCTGCCGCAGCGGCAATGGAGCAACGGCATGGCCGAGGCGGTCAAAATGGGCGTTATTGCCGATCCGGTGCTCTTTTCACTGTTTGAAGACGAACATCCGGAGAAGCATCTGACTGAGATCATCCACCGGGCGATCTGTGCCAAACGGGATATTGTGCAGCAGGATGTGCATGACAACGGCCAACGGCAGATTTTGAATTTTGGTCATACGCTTGGCCATGCGCTGGAGGCAGCGTCGATGTCGACACTGCTGCACGGTGAATGTGTGGCGCTCGGTATGCTGCCATTCTGCAGTAAAAGCGTTGCCGAGCGACTGATACCGGTGCTGCAGCGTGTGGGGCTGCCGACAGAGCTGTCCTACAATACCCATGCCGTTTGGCAGGCGGTACAGCACGATAAGAAGATCCGCGGGGATGAAATCACCGTTGTATGGGCGCAGGAGATCGGACAGGCACAGCTGTGCCGTCTGTCCATGGCGCAATTAAAGAGCCGCATCGGCTGAGAGGGGAGAAATGGCTTGAAAAACACCTTCGGCTCCAGTGTCACGGTCACTCTGTTTGGCGAAAGCCACGGGGACTGTGTGGGCGCTGTTCTGGATGGTTTGGCGCCGGGAATTCCAGTGGAGGATGACTATATCCGCCGCCGGCTGGCGGCACGCCGCCCGCAGGGAACGGTCTCGACCGCACGCCGTGAGCCGGATGAGTTTTCCATTCTCAGCGGTGTTTTTAATGGCCGCACGACTGGCACCCCGCTGTGTATCCGGATACCAAACACCGATACGGACAGCACGGAGTATGAAAAAAACCGGACGATCCCGCGGCCGGGTCATGCGGATTACACCGCTGTCTGCAAATACCATGGGTACGCGGACTACCGCGGCGGCGGTCACTTTTCCGGCCGCCTAACGGCGGCTCTGACTGCCGCCGGCGCGGTTCTTCTGTCGGCGCTGGAGGCACACGGTATTTTCATCGGTACTCATATTCTGCGCTGTAAGGATGCCGCGGATCGCCCCTTTGCGCACGACCCGCAAAGCGACCTTGACCAGCTGCGTGCCGCCGCTTTTCCGGTGCTGGAGCCACGGGCAGCCGAAGCGATCCAGGATACGATCCGCACTGCCGGCGCGGCAGGTGACAGTGTCGGCGGTATTTTACAAACGGCAGTAACCGGATTGCCGGCTGGGGTAGGGGAGCCCTGGTTTGATACGGTTGAGGGGCTGTTGGCTCACGCCCTGTTCAGCATACCGGCGATCAAAGGGGTCGAGTTTGGTGAGGGCTTTTCTTTAGCCTCTATGACCGGCTCACAGGCGAATGATGCTTTTACGGTCAAAGGCGGGCGTGTTGCCACCGTAACCAATCACAATGGCGGAATCAACGGGGGCATTACTAATGGCATGCCTTTGATTTTTCAGTGTGCAGTTAAGCCGACGCCCTCCATCGCTGTTGAGCAGGATACGGTTGACCTTGCTGCCATGCAGCCCTGTCGGATATCGGTTGGCGGCCGCCATGATCCGGCTGTTCTGCACCGCGCGGTGCCGGTTGTGGACAGCGTGACGGCAATCACCATCTGTGATCTGATGGCTATGCGCTTTGGCACCGATTGGCCGCAGGCACTGCAGAGGGAAATGTGATGGAGTATGGGTTGATCGGTGAGCATTTGCCGCATAGCTTTTCCCCGGAAATTCATCGGCAGCTGGCAGAGTATCGCTATACGCTTTGTGAGCTTGCGCCACAGCAGTTAGCGGATTTTATGCGCAGGCGCGCGTTTCGCGGGATCAATGTGACCATCCCGTATAAAAAGGCGGTTATCTCGTTTTTGGATGCGATAGATCCTGTGGCGCAGATATGTGGCTCCGTAAATACTGTACTTAATCGTAATGGCCTTTTATATGGGTACAATACCGATTTTGCCGGAATGGATGCCGCTATTAACTGTAATGGCCTTACGCTTTACAACAAAAAGGTTCTGATATTGGGAACAGGCGGAACAGCAGCCACCGCTGCCGCAGTAGCCAGTCACCAAAGGGCGACGTCCGTTGTGCGGGTCAGCCGGCATCCTGTTGGCCATGTCATCTCTTATGCACAGGCTTTGGCGCTGCACGGCGATGTTGAGGCCGTGATTAACACAACGCCGGTCGGAATGTACCCGCATACGGATGCTTGCCCGCTGGATCTCCGCCGCTTTTCCGCTTGCCAGATGGTGATGGACACCATTTACAATCCATTGCGCACCTGCTTTCAGCAGAGCGCGGCAGCACAGCATATTCCAGCAATCAACGGCTTATATATGCTGGTTGCGCAGGCAGCTGGTTCAGCGGCTCTTTTTACCGGCAATTCCATTTCCCAAAAGCGTGTTCGGGTGATATATGATCGCCTGCTGCGCCAAAAGCGCAATATCGTGCTGATCGGTATGCCCGGCAGCGGCAAGACGACCGTTGGGCGGCTTCTGGCGGCGCAGCTGAACCGGCCTTTCTATGATCTGGACGCCGCTATCGTGCAGCAAACCGGACAGGAAGTGCGGCAGATCTTTGAGCAGCAGGGCGAGGCGGCCTTTCGGCAGCTTGAAAAACAGGTCATTGCCGCTGTTTCTACCAACAGCGGCGTAGTGATTGCCACCGGTGGCGGCAGTATTCTTGATCCGTCCAATGTGGTACAGCTGCGAAAAAACGGATGGCTTATCTGGTTGGATCGTCCTGTGGAACAGCTGGCAATTGATCCGGAACGACCGCTGGCTGCTGATTTTCCACAGGTATCCGCATTGTACCAACAGCGCCTGCCTTTTTATCGTGAAGCGGCAGATGAAACAGTAAAGAATACGGATCTGACAAAAACCGTTACAGAACTGGAAAGGGCGTGGAAAACTTGAAGCTATTGGTGATCAACGGACCAAATCTCAATCTTCTTGGTTCCCGGGAACCGAAAATTTACGGTACGGAAACCTATGAAAGCTTAAATGCACGCATCCGGCGTCATGCTGCTGCGCGTGGGGTTGAGGTCGCTTTTTATCAGTCCAATCACGAAGGTGATCTGGTGGATGCCATTCAGCAAAGCGCTGGCAGCTATGATGGAATTATCATCAATGCGGCTGCTTATACCCATACCAGTATTGCGCTGGCAGATGCGCTGCGCGCAGTGAATGTCCCGGCTGTGGAGGTGCACATTTCCGATATCAATCGCCGCGAGGCGTTCCGGCAAACCAACTATATCAGTCCGATTTGCATCGCCTCTGTGGTTGGCGAAGGGACGAATGGCTACATCCATGCATTGGATCAGCTGCGGAAATACTTATTGCAGAAAAAGCCGTTATGAAGGTACGTATCATTCCCGGAACAGCCTGTGGGGAGATTACCCCGCCTGCTTCCAAAAGTGCGGCGCACCGGCTGCTGCTGTGTGCCGGTCTGTGCCCGGAAACAAGCCGCATTATCGCTCCCGGCACCTCGGATGATGTCTTGGCCACCCTTGCGTGTCTGCAAACGCTCGGTGCCAAGATCCACTATGCGGATGATGCTGTGCAGATCACCGGCTTTGATCCGTTCGAGAAGCAGCGGAACGGGCGGACGCTGCTGTGTGGGGAAAGCGCCAGCACCATGCGGTTTTTGCTGCCGGTTGCGCTGCTTGGCAGCAGTACCGTTCGTCTGCAAGGCACCGGTAGCTTGCTTGGCCGCTCAATGGAGCCATATCGGGAGCTATGCCGTAAGCAGGGTCTGTTATTTCAGTACACAGACGATGGGGTAGAGGTGTGCGGTCCGCTGCAGCCGGGAGAATTCCGCCTGCCTGGCAATTGCAGCAGTCAGTTTGTTAGCGGCCTGTTGTTCGCTTTGCCGCTTTTGGCGGAAGACAGCTATATCCGGCTGACATCGCCGCTGGAAAGCCGTCCGTATGTGCACATGACCATGAATGCGTTGCTTAGCGCCGGGATTTTGATCAAAACAGTGGCAAGCGGCGACTTTTTTATTCCGGGCGGCCAACGCTACTGCCCAATTTTTTCCAGCGTCGAGAAAGATTGGTCTTCTGCGGCATTTCTGGACGCATTGAACGTCCTTGGTGGAAAAGTTGTACTTACCGGGCTTTCAGAAAGCACCGGACAGGCGGACAAGATCTATCCGGCATATTATGCCGCTGTGCGCGATGGCGCACCGACGCTGCCAATGCAGGATTGTCCGGACCTGGCGCCGATGATTATGGCTTTAGCCGCGGCAAACAATGGCGCCGTTCTGACTGGTACAGCCCGTCTGCGCCTGAAGGAGTCGGATCGGGGCGAGGCGATGGCCGCAGAGCTACGGAAATGTGGTGCACAGATCTCTGTTGAGGAAAACCGCATTGCTGTTCAGCCGGGACCATTGCACCAGCCAACGGAGATCCTGTGTGGGCATAATGACCATCGGATCGTGATGGCGCTGGCCATTTTAGCAACGCGCTATGGTGGGGTTATCTCAGATGCGCAGGCTGTGCAAAAAAGCTATCCGGGTTTTTGGCATGATCTGCGGCGTCTTGGCATTCGAGTGCAGGTAGAACCAGGATAAGGGGATACAGAATTATCTTACCGGAAATTCTTTTTGTAACTATACTAAATTAATATTTAGTATAGTTTAGGAGAGGGAAAATGGATAAAAGATACATGGCCGAATGTCCGGCGGTGCTGTTAGAGTATCTTGGATACATGGAAACGGTCAAAGGGCGTTCGGAAAATACCATCAACGGATATTATATTGATTTGCGCACTTTCTTTCGTTTTCTTTTGATCGAGCGCGGTCTTGCACCAAGCGTTCCGGATAAACAACCGGATATTTCTACCGTAGATATTGCGTTGTTGAAAACCGTTACGCTCAATGATCTGTTTGAATTTATGAATTACACGAAAACCGACCGTGCCAACAGCAATACCACACGGGCGCGCAAGGTTTCTTCGTTGCGGCAATTTTTCCATTATCTCTCGGATATCACACATCAGCTGGATGATGATCCGGCTAAGAACCTCAGTTTACCGAAGCTGCCGTCGCGTATGCCGAAATATCTGACGCTGGAGCAGGCATTGCAGCTGCTGTCTTTGCCAGCGGCCGGCGGCAACAGCCAGTACGCCGAACGCGATTACTGTATTCTGACGCTGCTGCTGAACTGTGGGCTTCGTCGTGCGGAAATTGCCGGCCTAAATCTTTCAGATGTGAAAAGCGATCACACACTGCGCGTGATCGGTAAGGGCAATAAGGAACGGATCCTGTACCTAAACGAAGCCTGTCAAAAGGCTTTGGAGGCGTATTTACCAAAGCGCCCAACGGAAGGAACAAAGGATAAAAAAGCGCTGTTTTATGGCCACACCAAGGAACGCATCAGCTTGCAAGGCATTCATTATATTGTGAAGGGGTATCTGAAACAGATTGATGGAGCCGAAGAATTATCCACACATAAGCTGCGCCACACCGCAGCAACATTGATGTACCAGCAGGGCGGCGTGGATGTTCTGGTGTTGAAAGAAATTCTTGGGCATAAAAACCTTGGTACTACGGAGATCTACACACATACCTCAACCGAACAGCTGCAAAAAGCCGAGCAATCCAATCCTTTGTCTAAAGTAGATAAAACAAAAAAGACCGATCATTGATCGGTCTTTTTTGTTTCGTAAAGCTTGTCTGCTAAGACGCTGAAAAGCTTTGCTGTCTGGGCGTTTGCGTTATTGGCATCTTCGCCTAAGATTGCAACCGCGTATTGCGGTTCTTCCGCAGGAAAGTACCCTGCAAACCAGCTTTGGACAACCGCTTTCTCTCCCCTCACCTGCCCTGTTTCCGCCGTGCCGGTTTTTCCGGCGGCCGAGCAAAGCGTCGGCGCTGCCTGCCGGCCGGTTCCCTGCGTGACAACCGCCGCCATCATCTCCTGCAGCTTCTGGGCTGTGGAGAGTGAAAGGATGGTATAGCTGTCCTCAATAGAGGCTTTTGTGAAGTGGGTATTCTCATCCATTTGCCCAGCGATCAGGTGTACGCTGGGCATTTCTCCGTTGTTGGCAACTGCAGCGATGATCTGCGCGACATGCAGTGGAGTCGTCATGAGCTTTCCCTGCCCAAAAGAGAGATTGGCCAGTGCAGCCGGCGAGGCTTCAAGCTCTGTGACAGACGGAAACACCGGCGTTTGCGTGCTGATGCCGTCAGCCAGGGTGATCGCCCGGCCGAAACCGAAAGTATTGGCCGTTGCGGATAAGGTTGCCGCGCCGGTTTGCTGTGCCAGCTGAATAAAATACAGATTGCAGGACTGCGCAAAGGCTGCCGGCATTTGCAGATGCTGGTGCCCAAGGCGGTTATGGCAGTGAAAGGTATTGTTCTGTACCATCATGCCACCGGAACATACATATTCCTGCTGTGGGGAAATACCGCTTTCCAGTGCCGCCGCAGCTGTAATGATCTTAAAAACCGAACCGCAGTCATACAGCGACAAGGCCCGGTTGAGCAGCGCGCCGTTATCTTCTTTCATGCTCTCAAATACGGTTGCCGGCTGGAAGCTCGGAAAGCTGGCCATAGCAAGGATGGCGCCGGTTTTCGGCTCAAGGACAACGACAGCGCCCCGGTCGATATAGTCTGGTGCCAGATTTTCTACAATCGTTTGGATATCCTTATCGAGGGTTAGCACAACACCACCGGCTGAACGGTCGGTCGTGTCGGTCACAGAGGGCGCAACGCCGCTCAGGCACATGCCGCTACCGTCTACTGCAAAGGCCGCCACCGCCTGACCGTTAAACTGCGTCAGCAGCGCATCACAGGCAGCCTCTATACCGGTTGCCCCGTGCTGACCGCCGCTTTCCAGATACCCGATCACATGGGGCGCCAGCAGCCGTGTGCCGTACCGTTGCGGCACGCGGAACAGCCGCAGTCCGTCGGTCAGATCAACCGGACCGTTCAGCCTCACAGCGGCGGGATAACCAGCGCTGAGCTGTTCCAGCAGGGTTTCATAATCCGCCGGTTCTGTTTTCGCAGAAATACCGGCAAGCAGCTTTTCGTCCGGCATCAGGGCGGCATAATACGCCTTTTCTTCATTGACAAGCGGGCGCAACTGCCGGTCATAGATCGTGCCGCGCGTTGTCGCTACCGTGATGGCGCGGCGATTTTGTGAAGCAGCGGCTTCGGTCGGTTCTTTGAGCGTAATGTAAAACAGCTTTCCACCAATACCGGCTAAAATCAGTGCCAGCAGACAAAACATGATCCGGCCTCTTCGATACACAGCATATCCCACCTTCCGATGGATAGTGTTGTCAAAAAAGCCGGATGCTATGCGATTTTAGTCCTTTGCCGCCTTGTTTTGCCGCAGCAGGGTGCCGTATTTCATCGGATGTGCGCACGGTACATACACCGTCATAGTTGCATGGGGCGCAACCGTTATCGGCACTTTTTCCGCATTCAGCATTTCCGATACTGTAAAGGGATATGGCTTTTCACCCGGCTCCAATACATCCAGTTCTTCTCCGCGATAAAAGCGGTTCCGCTGGGAGAGTTGCAGCCAGCCGTCCTGCCACCCTTCAACAACAGCTGCCACCTCGTAAGAGCGGATGTACCCACCCTGCTGCAGGTGCTGTGCCGGCATACCGTAATAAAAGCCTGTGCCGTATGGGCGGTGGCTGATTTTGTTCATTTCTTCACAAATCCATGCCTCGGGCACATAATCCGGCGAAAACCCAGAGGCCACATATCCCTCTACGGCCTGGCGGTAAGCGTTGGCAGTAATGGCTGTGTAGTAGAAGGATTTGGCACGACCCTCAATCTTGAAGGAGGCAATGCCGGCGTCTGCCAGTTCCGCAACATGGGCGATCATATTCATATCATTGGCGTTAAACAGATAGGTGCCCTGTTCATCCTGTTCCAGAGTTAGCGGCAGACCGGGGCGTTTTTCCTCGATAATCGTGTACTTCCACCGGCATGGCTGTGCACACTCGCCATGATTGGCATCACGATCCGCCAGATAATTGGAGATAACACAGCGACCGGAATACGACATACAGATGGCACCGTGAACGAACGCTTCCAGCTCCAGCTCCGGTGGCGTTTGCCTGCGGATCTCGCGGATTTCGTCCATAGAAAGCTCACGCGCCAGTACCACACGGCTGGCGCCCATATGATACAGAGCGGTGGCAGTGGCGTAATTCACAACACCGAATTGTGTAGAAATATGCAGTGCACACTGCGGTGCATATCGTTTCGCCAGCTCCATCGTGCCGATGTCACTGATGATCAGAGCATCAGCGCCGATGCGGTTGAGGTAGGTAAAATATTCCGGCAGCAGGGCAATATCGTGATTGCGGGGTAAAATGTTGCAGGTCACATAAACCTTTACACCGGCGGCGTGGGCGGTTTTGATTGCCTCCTCCAGCGCCGGAAGGTCAAAATTGGCGCATCCGGCACGCATGCCAAACTGCTGCCCGGAAAGATAAACGGCATTGGCACCGAACCGGATAGCTGCTGCCAGGCGTTCTGGATCGCCTGCCGGCGACAGGATCTCGGGAATAAGCTGTGTTTTCATGTTATGCAGTCTCCTTAAGCCTGCCTTTTAGAAAGGGCTGCCGCATTTACGGCAGCCCTTCCCCTGTTTGCAGTTGATCATTATCCGTAGGCACCGATCTTATACCGGCGGCATATGGCTTCGTGTTCGGCAAAAGTTTTGGTAAAATAGGTTTTTCCGGTCTTATAATCCGTGGCGAAGAAGTAGCAATTGATCACTGCCGGATCTTCGGACGGGGCAAATACAGCGTTGATCGCCTCCAGGCCGGGATTGTTGATCGCACCGACCGGCAGCCCTTTTCTCTGGTAGGTATCATATGCGGCGCTATTGACGATGGTGCTGCTGACACTGGGCAGGATTTTGGTCACATAGTCGCGGGTGGAATCGCACTGGATCATCGGAAAACCGGAGCCTTCGGCCAAACGGTTTTTCAGCACGCGGGAAACACCGGCCATATCCTCCTTGCTGGCAGCTTCCCCCTGGATGACCGAAGCAAAGATCACAGCCTCGTCGATGGTCATACCGCTGTTGGTGATTTTGGCGCGCAATGTCGTATCCAGCTTCTGATCAAAGTTTTTCAGCATCACTGCCACCGCCGACTGTCCGGTGCTGTTTTTGTAGAAGTTATATGTGTCCGGGAACAAATAACCCTCCAGGCGATAGATACGCCCGGCGTACTCTTCCCCATCTGCGGCGGTTTTGATCGCTTTCACAAAATCGTAGTCAAAATCCCCGTTATTAACTGCGTCATAGAAAGAGGCCTCATCACAGACTTCCTTTTGGCTCAGCAGCTTGGCAATCTCCGGAACGGTATATCCCTCCGGGATCGTTACATCCACTGTGTCCCGCGGCTTGGTGGTCTGCAGTTCTTTCACAATATCGCTGTAATCCATGTCGGTAGACAGGGTAAACATGCCGCGCTGATACTTCCCGTCAGCTTTGCTCAGGCGGGAATATACACGGAAGCAGAGTGGTCGTTCAATCAGCCCGTTATCGTGCAGGATCTCCGCAATCTGTGCCGTTGAGGCTCCGGAGGGCACTTCCACATCAATAGTTTCCCCGGAACGGTTCAGACCAAAGAAATCAATCAGATACAGGATCATAAAGGCAGCCGCCGTGACGGCAAATGCCAGAATGACGAGGGTATACAGCAGCTTTTTCAGACAGCCGCCCTTGCCGCCTTTTTTACTCTTCCGTGCCGGCTCGTCCGTCTCCTGCGAGGTCTCCGATGCCTCCCCGGTGTCCGCGGCAGACGCATCTGCTGCCTGCGCATCGGCCGGCTCATCCGGAATGGTATCGTCCAGATCAACATTCAGCGAAAAAGAGCGCACCTTTTCACTGCGGGCTGTCTGGGCCTGTTCCGCAGCGGCGGCTTCCGGTGCCAAGGCATCTTTCAGGCTTTCCTGTGCAGCCTCGCGCGTTGCCTTTCGTTCTTCCTCCTCACGGAGAAGCTGCTCCAGCGTTTTATCATCCATGGTCTTATCCCCCCTGTGTCGTTTTGCCCGTGCGGCGTAAATATTTTTCTGTTACCAGCAGATCAACAGGGCGGTCAAAACGCCCGTGCGGCAGTGAACGCTGTACGCAATCGCTGTAACAGATCCCGATAATATCCCCGCCGAAACGGGACAAAAAACGGTCGTAGTAGCCTTTTCCGTAGCCAAGCCGATACCCCTGCCAGTCGTAGCTGAATGCCGGAACAAGGCACAGCCCACTGCTCAGGTCGGCCAGCTTTTCATGTATGGCCGGATCCGGCTCCAATACCCCAAAGGCGCCCGGCTGCAGTTCATCCAGACTGTTGATGAAGAAAAATTCCATACTGCGGGTTCCGGGGACGCACCGGGGAACCGCTACTTTTTTTCCATCCGCCAGTGCCTGCCGGATAAGGTTGCGTGTATCCACCTCGATTGGCGTAGATACATAGGTCAGCAGCACAGCATTTTTCCTGTACTGCCACAGGCGGCGGATTTGCCGCAGCATCTGCCTGTCCCGCCGGGTCTTGACATCCTCCGGCATAGCTTCGCGCAGACCGCGGTATTTTGCCCGCAGGGCGGTTTTCAGCGGGCGGATATCGCTTATCGGCATTGGATCGAACCCCGTATGGCAAAGGCGGTTTGTTCATCGACCAGAATGCGGACAAGCTCCAAAGCAAAATCCACGGCCACACCGGCGCCGCGGGCAGTCGTAAACTGCCCGTCAGTTATGACCGGCTCCTCGGAAAGAGCCGCGCCGGTCAGAGCCGATTCAAATCCGGGGTAACAGGTAGCCCGCCTGCCCTGCAGCAAGCCACGCCGGCCAAGGATCGACGGTGCGGCGCAGATGGCGCCGACCGGCAATTTATGCAATATGGCATAATCGAGTGCTGCATGAACAACTGGCGAAGCATCCAGATTGCGTGTGCCCGGCATCCCGCCTGGCAGCACAACGGCTGAAAGTGCCGCCACATCCAGCTTTTCCTGGGGAATATCCGCCTGTATCGGCATAGCATGTGCGCCAACAGGGGTATCGGTATCAACGCCGACGGTGAGTATCTCAAGACCGGCACGGCGTAAAATATCCACCGTGGCCAGCGCTTCGATCTCTTCAAATCCATTTGCCAAAAAGACGGCGATCATATTGTCACTCTCCAAGTATGGCGGTATAACCGCCTGTTTCTTTCATTGCGCGCTGAAGCGCCGGGGATGGAGCAGTTGGAAGCCACATAGCCACAGGCTTTGCCGGTATAGTGGAGTTTCCGGTGCTGTTTCCGGCTGTCAAAGCAAAAAATGCGGCTATTGGTGCAACTGGCTGCCAAAAAGGGGCGCTGGTATTTGCTGTAAAGCGATAATCCTTGTCATTTGTGCGACATATCTCCGGCCGGTATCCGGCGCGGCGGTACAGCGGTTCCAGCTCCGGTGTGGCCGGGTGCAGATAGAGCGCATAAGCGCCGTGCGCCGCTGTGTAGGTTTTTGCGGCATCCAGCAGGGCTGTATACAGCCCGCGGCCGCGGAATTCCGGTGCCGTACAGCCGGCATACAAATACCGTGCCGGCAGCCTTTGCCCGGAAAAGCACACCTCTGCCGGCAGCAGAAAGGCCATGGAGGCCGGCCGTTCCGTTGCTTCCGGCGAAAGAGCAATCAGGCAGTCCGCCAGTGGCCAGACGGTCTGGAAAAAGGCATCTACATCCGCTGGCGTGTCCTCCGGAAAGCAGCGCAGCCAAAGCGTCTTCAGCTGCGGTACATCCGTTTCCTGCGCCAGCCGAATATCCGGACAGCTGCTCATAGCAGGTATTCCTCAAGTGCCGCCACAAGGGACTGCTGGATAACCGTCGGCGGCAGGGGTTGTCCGTTTTCGCTGCACGGGATCACCTGCCAGCCATCCCGCTGTGCTGCGTACAGGGCGGCCTGCCGGCAGTGGTGCAAATAGGCTATATCCCGCTCATGGATATCCTTTTTCTGTTCATTCCCGTGATAGCGTCCACTCAGCAGCCGCTGGGAGACCTCAACGGGCATATCCAGAAACACCACACGATCCGGTACCGGCAGCTCCAGGCGGGTGTATTCATATTCTTTCAGCCAGGCAAGAAAAGCATCCCACTGCTCCTGCGGCAGCTTTGTCATCTGATGGATGGCATTGGAGGTGGTGTAACGGGCAGCCACGATCGGCACACCGGCTTCATAGTCCGTCTGCCAGAACCGTTTATAGCTGGCATAGCGGTCTACGGCATAGAAGGAGGAGGCCGCATAAGCATTGACGGCAGCGGGTGAGCCGCCAAGCTCTCCGCTGAGGTACATCCGTACAAGCGCCGAGGAGGCTTGTGCGTAGTCCGGAAAGCTGATCTGCCGGAAAGCAGCGTTCTTCTGCGTAAGATAGTCGCTGAGTAAGGAGAGCTGCGTCGATTTTCCGCAGCCATCCAGACCGTCAATCACAACAAGCTTGCCCATTATTCCGCCTCGCTTTTCTGGGTGCTGATCGCGGCGTAGTGCTCCCGTACAGCCTTGGCGTTGCCGCAGCTCATTTTTCCCTCCGGGCAGGCGCCGCGTACGCAGGGCGGGCCGGCGTGCCGGAACAGATGCGGTGCCGCCTCCGTACACAGACGGTACATCTGCTCGGCCAGCTCCCGGATCTCCCACTGTGCCCGATTGCAGCAGCGATGGGCAAAAAAATTCATCAGTGACCGGGCATTCATGGTCATCATGATCTTGGTCGTGCAGGCATTGGGCAGCACAAAGCGGGCGTCCTCGATCGCTTTCTTTTCCGCGGCGCGGGTCGCCTCTTTTTCCGGCATTCCTCTGGCAATAAAGTCTGCCAAATGCTTTTCCTTCAGTAGTGCCGCCAGGTGGTCATAATGCGCCTGATCCTCCTCCATAGCCCGGCGATATTCCTCTGCAGCCTCCGGAATGGCTTCGATCTCCGGCGGCAGAACATACTCAAACATCTTTTCGCGGACATATCGCTGGCTCTGCACACTGTAAGAGGCAATGCGGTGGCGCGTCAGCTGCGCCAGCAGCGAGCGGGAAACACCCTCAATTCCAAAGGTGAAGCTGGCATGCTCGATAGGGCTTTCGTGTCCGATCTCTGCCAGCATATCAACGAAGGCGGCGGTTTTATCTTCAGTCAGGCCGTCCATCACTGTACCGATATCGGCGGCTGCATAGCAAAGTTTGGCCGATGCGGCAATCAGCTTTTCGGGATCAGGTGTGTGCGCAATCAGTGTTACTTTCATTTTCCTACTCCCCTTTTACTACGCAGTATAACAGAAACGGGTGCCCTTTTCAAGTCTGTGCGGAGGATATTCGAAACTTTTTCCTTTTATTCGGCCAGCAGTGTAAAATTGTTTTTGTGACAGCGCAAAAGGCCGTCCCGGCGCAGCCTGGACAGCTCGGCCGAGAGTGCGCTGCGATCCACCGCCAGATAATCCGCCAGCTGCTGGCGGTCGTAGGGAATGGAAAAGCTGCGGCTGCCAAGCCTGGCGGCCTCGGAGGACAGATAGGCCAGCAGCTTCTGGCGGATGGTGCGCTGCGTCACATGGGAAAGCTTTTCATTAAGAAAAAAATTCTTTTGCGCCATAGAGGAAAGCAGATTACGGATTAGCTGCATATGCCGGTCACAGCCTTTTTGGCACGGGGTCATAATACACCCTGCATTGATCCAGAGGACCCGGCTCGGCTGTGTAGCGTAGACCGCCATGTCGCCATTGCTGTGCCGGCTGCAGGCGGCTGCCTCGGCAAACAGCTGGCCGGTGGTGATGCGCGCCACGATATTGCGGTTTCCCCAAAAATCCTCCTGCTCGATCAGCGCAGCCCCCTCCAGCAGCAGGCCAAGCTCGTTGACCGGTTCATCCATGCGCAGCAAGCAGCTGTCTTTTGGATAGGCTTTTTCCCGGCTGTGCAGACACGGCAGCAGTGCCGTGATATCCTCCTGTGTCATGCCGGAGAATAGTGGTGCACGGAAAAAGGCCGGATGCAAATTCTGCATATTTTCTCTCCTTTTGTTGTAAAAACAACATACATTTTCTCCATTGTATAGTATAATCCATAAAAATGTCAATCATTTTTGGAAAAAACAAGGAGAGCGGTTCTATGAAAATCACCGAAGATATCCGGTATATCGGCGTCAATGACCATACAATCGACCTGTTTGAGGGACAATATATCGTGCCGAACGGCATGGCGTACAATTCCTATGTGATCCTTGACGATAAAATCGTTGTAATGGATACGGTTGACGGTCGCTTTGTGTCAGAATGGCTGGAAAACCTTGAAAAGGCGCTTGCCGGGCAGAAGCCGGATTATCTGGTCGTACAGCATATGGAACCGGATCATTCCGCCGGCATCTGCCGCTTTATGGAGCAATATCCGGAGGCAACCGTTGTATCCTCGCAAAAGGCCTTTGCCATGATGAAAAGCTTTTTCGGACAGGATTATCCCGAAAGGCGTCTGGTTGTCAAAGAAGGCGATGCTCTCCCCCTTGGCCAGCACGCGCTCAGCTTCGTCGGCGCACCGATGGTGCATTGGCCGGAGGTGATCGTTACTTACGATGTGCTGGATAAGGTGCTGTTCTCTGCCGATGCATTTGGTAAGTTCGGCGCGCTGGATGTACAGGAAGACTGGGCGTGCGAAGCACGGCGCTATTATTTCGGGATCGTAGGCAAGTACGGTGCGCAGGCACAGGCGCTGCTGAAAAAAGCCGCCCGTCTGGATATTGAAAAGATCTGCCCGCTGCATGGGCCGGTGCTGACAGAAAATCTCCCCTACTATCTTAACCTGTACGATACCTGGTCCTCTTACCGGCCTGAGTCTGCCGGCGTGATGATCGCCTATACCTCCGTTTACGGCAATACCGAAAAGGCGGTAAAGCTGCTGGCAGAGGAGCTGCAGCGCAATGGCTGCCCGAAGGTGGTTGTAACAGATCTTGCCCGCAGCGATATGGCCGAGGCGGTGGAGGATGCCTTCCGTTATGATCGCCTTGTGCTGGCGACTACGACCTACAATGCCGATATTTTCCCGTTCATGCGCACATTTATTGCGCACCTGACCGAACGCAATTATCAGAACCGCACGGTCGCTTTCATGGAGAACGGCAGCTGGGCACCTACGGCAGCCAAGACGATGCGCCACATGCTGGAGGACAGCAAGGAACTCACCTACACCGATACCACCGTGCGGATCCTGTCAGCCATGGATGACACCGCCCGGCAGCAGATCGGCGCGCTGGCGGCGGAGCTGTGCACAAAGTGTGCCGGAGATTAAAAAAGTCCTTGCTTTTTTCAAAAAGAATGGTATAATGAGGGCAAATGCAGAGAACAAGAGAGTATGCACACACCGGTTTGTCCGCAGAGAGGGTGCCCCGGCTGAAAGCACCCGGCAGATCGTGTGCAGAAGTTCACTTGTGAGCAGGCGGGCTGAAGGCTGCTTATGGCAGCTGTGTAGGCATGCACGGCAGACCCCGTTACCGGTCACAAAAGTGTTTGCTTTTGCAAAAATCAGGGTGGTACCGCGGAGCGTACAGCCTCCGTCCCTATGTGGACGGGGGCTTTTTCTTTTTTGTCAAGAGCAGAGAAAGGATGGATGAATAAGCATGAGCATCGGTATGAAGGAAGAATTGGATGCCCTGCGGCGCGATGCGCTGAACGAGCTGAAGGAGCTGCACGCCCCGAAGGATCTGGAGGATTTTCGCGTCCGCTTTATGGGAAAAAAAGGATCTGTGACCGGTCTTCTGCGCGGGATGGGTTCCCTGCCCGCAGAGGAACGCCCGAAGATGGGGCAGCTGGTCAATCAGCTCCGGCAGGAGCTGGAGGAGGCCCTCGATACGCGTTCGGCAGCCCTGCAGGCTGAGCTGCAGCGCCGGAAGCTGGAAAGCGAAAAGCTGGATGTGACCATGCCCGGCAAAAAGAGCCGAAGCGGCGGTCTGCATCCGCTGAATGTGGTGCTGGAGGATATTATTGATATTTTCCAGTCGATGGGCTTTGATGTAGTGGATGGCCCGGAGGTGGAAACGGATTATTACAATTTCCAGGCGCTGAATGTGCCGGAGGATCACCCCGCGCGGGATATGCAGGACACCTTCTATCTGGCAGACAAGCTGCTGCTGCGCACCCAGACCTCGGCTGCGCAGGCACGGACCATGGAGGAGCGCAAACCGCCGATCCGTATCATCTGCCCTGGCCGTGTCTACCGCGCAGATGAGGTTGATGCAACCCACTCCCCTGTCTTCCATCAGATCGAGGGTCTGGTGATTGATAAAGGCATCACCATGTGCGATCTGAAGGGCGTACTGGAGCAGTTTGCCCAGGAGATCTATGGCCCGGAGACCAAGGTGCGTTTCCGTCCTTCCTTCTTCCCCTTTACCGAGCCGAGCGTGGAGGTGGATGTGACCTGCTCCGAGTGCGGCGGCAAAGGCTGCCGTGTGTGTAAGGGCGCCGGATGGATCGAAATTCTCGGCGCCGGTATGGTACACCCGCGTGTGCTGAAGATGGGAGGCATTGACCCGGAGGAGTATTCCGGCTTTGCTTTCGGTATCGGTCTTGACCGTCTGACAACTACCCGCTATAAGATCAGCGATATCCGGCTGCTGTTTGAAAACGACCAGCGTTTTCTGGAACAGTTTGACCACTGAGGAGGGATAAACATGAATATTTCATTAAGCTGGCTGAAACAGTATGTGGATATTGATGTGCCGGTCGAGGAGCTGTGTGACCGCATGATCCGCAGCGGATTTGAGGTGGAGGATATCCAAAATTTGGCCGATACGATGAAAAATGTGGTCGTCGGCAAGATCCTCCGCATTGAAAAGCACCCCGATTCCGACCATCTGCAGATCTGTCAGGTGGATATCGGACAGGAGGAGCCGGTGCAGATCATTACCGGTGCACAGAATATCTTTGAGGGAGCCTATGTCCCGGCTGCCCTGCACAATTCCTACCTGCCGGACGGCACGCATATCACCAAGGGAAAGCTGCGCGGTCTCCCCTCCAATGGTATGCTCTGCTCCGGCGAGGAACTGGGGCTGAAGGCCGGCGATTTTCCGGGATGCGAGGTTTATGGTATCCTGATCCTGGATAACAGCCACCCGGCCGGCACCGATATGCGCGAGGTGCTGCACCTAAATGACTACATCATTGACTTTAAGATCACGGCCAACCGCCCGGATTGCAACTGTGTGCTGGGCGTTGCCCGTGAGGCGGCTGTGGCACTGGGAAAAGAATTCCGCGGCCCGCAGCCTGCATACCATACCAAGGGTAGCGATATCCACGACAGCATTGCTATCCGCGTAGAGGATTATGCACTTTGTCCCCGCTATCTTGGCCGTGTGGTCAAAAATCTGCGCATCAAGGAGTCGCCGGATTGGCTGAAGCAGCGGCTGAAAGCCGCCGGTATGCGCCCGATCAATAATATTGTGGATATCACCAACTATGTTTTGCTGGAGACCGGCCATCCCATGCACGCTTTCGACCTGCGGGATATTCGCGGCCATCAGATCATCGTGCGCCGCGCCGGAAATGGTGAGCCGATCACTACACTGGATGGCAAGGAGCACACCTTGACAGATGAAATGCTGGTCATTGCGGATGCCGAGGGACCCTCCTGTCTGGCCGGCATCATGGGCGGCCTGAACAGCGAAATCAAGCCGGATACGACCGACCTGTTTCTGGAAAGCGCCAAATTCCGCCGCGACAATATCCGCCGCACCACCCGTGCGCTTGGCATGCGCACAGAGGCCAGCGCGCGCTACGAGCGCGGCGTGGACACGATCGGTGTGGAATTTGCCATGGAGCGGGCGCTGCAGCTGATCGACGAGCTGGATGCCGGCGACATTGTGGATGGCTGCATTGACCTGCACGAAACGCTGCCGGAGCCGCAGGTGCTGCGTATTCCTGTCGACCGTATCAATGCGCTGCTGGGCATTGAGGTGCCCTACGAGACGATTTTGCGCATTCTCAACAGCCTGCAGATCGCCTCTGTCCTGGAGGGTGACACACTGGTGTGCCACATCCCCTACTACCGCGAGGATATTGAGGGGGCGGCTGACCTGGCGGAGGAGGTCATGCGCGTCTATGGTTGTGAGCACATCATCTCTACACCCATCCGCGGAGCGATCGTCCGCGGGCGCCGACTTCCGGAGCGGATCAAGACGGACAAGGTCAAGCGCGCCTTGATCGCCCACGGCATGCGGGAGATCGTCACCTACTCCTTTATCAGCAGCAAGGCGGTGGATACACTGCGTCTGGCGGAGAATGACCCGCGCCGGCAGGCCGTGACACTGCTTAACCCGCTCGGCGAGGAATATTCCATCATGCGCACGCAGCTGGTGACCAGTATGCTGACGGTGCTGGCAACCAATTATAACCGCAAGATCTCGGCCGCCCGCTTCTTTGAGGCAAGCAAACGGTTCATTCCGAAAGCGCTGCCGCTGACGGAACAGCCGGAGGAGCGGCCGACGCTGTGCCTTGGTCTGTATGGTGCCGAGGAGGATTTCTTCACCCTGAAGGGAATTGTGGAGGGACTGCTGGCCAGCTTTGATGTGAAGGCAGACTATACCAGAAGCTCCGAACCCTATCTGCATCCCGGAAGGCAGGCCACGGTGGCCTTGGCAGACAAGGTACTTGGCACAATCGGTGAGGTGCACCCGGATGTGGCCGCTGCCTACGACCTGGATGTACGGGTGTATATCGCGGAGCTGGATCTGGCGGCACTGTTTGCGGTAGAAACGCCGCGGGTGCTATACAAACCCCTTCCCCGCTTCCCGGCGGTCGAGCGCGATCTGGCACTGCTGTGTGACGAAGAGATGCCGGTGGCGGACATTGAAAAGCTGATTACGGCCGCTGGCGGCAAGCTGCTGGAAAGCGCGGAGCTGTTTGATGTGTACCGTGGTGCGCAAATTCTGACCGGCAAAAAGAGCGTAGCATACAGTCTGTGCTTCCGCGGTGCCGACCGTACCCTTTCGGATGAGGATATTGATCCCATTATGGAAAAAATCTTTGCCAGGCTGGAAGAAAATGGCTGTGTTCTCCGCACTTGACCCTTGCCAAAGGCAGAAATATGCGGTATAATAGCTAACAGAACCGGCCATGGTGATATGGATGGAGGGATTTACTATGCTGGACAGAACGATGACTTTTTCGCTCGGCGACGACAAGGAACAGGCGATGAAGGTGATTTTGACCACCGTTTATGACGCTTTGAGAGAAAAGGGCTACAATCCGATCAATCAGTTGGTCGGCTATCTGCTGTCGGAGGATCCGACCTACATCACCACGCATAATAATGCGCGCGCCCTGATCCGCAAGGTGGATCGCGACGAATTGATGCGGGCGTTGGTCAGTTCCTATCTCAACAGCTAAGGAGGCTTTATTGATGGCTGAAAAAGCGGTCACTCCCCTGACCTATAAGGGGCGTCCGTTGGTGCGGTCCGGTAATGTACTGTATTACGGCAGCATGGCGGAGGAGTATGTGGTGATGATGCATATTTTGACCACAACAGACGCCAATGACATGAAGATGGCACAGAAGATCCAGATCCAGCTTCTTTCCACTGACCCGGACGCTCCGATGCAGGAACGGGTTATCAAAAAGAGCGAAAAAGTTGGTCTGTACAATGCGATGGACATTGCCAGCATCTGGTTGGATCGTGCTCTGAGCGAATAAGTGCAGAACTGATGGAAACCTTCCGGGAATCGGCACGGTATGTGCGGTTTTCCGGAAGGTTTTCTTTTTTACACGGATTTTACATCAGAATTCTTTTTCATTTTACACGCTGCCGGTAACATAATAAGCGTAGAGCGAAACGAGAAAGCCTACAGAGACTCTACAGACCTAAACGAGCACGATGAAAAATGAGAGGAGATCATTTGTATGAAAAAGATTGTCAGCATTGTATTGGCCGCATTGATTGGTGCGTTGGCACTCAGCGGCTGCGGCGCGGCCAAGACCGGTACCGTTTCCACTGACGGTTCCACTTCCATGGAAAAGGTGATCGGCGCCCTGGGCGAATCTTTCCAGCAAAAGTATGACGGCATGACCTTCACCTACAACCCCACCGGTTCCGGCTCCGGTATCCAGGCTGTCTCAGAGGGGCGCTGCGACATCGGCCTTTCCAGCCGCGCGCTGAAGGCGGATGAAAAAGCAAGCGGCCTGAAAGAAACCGTTCTGGCACTGGATGGCATCGCCATCATCGTCAACCCGGCCAACACCGTCAGCGATCTTAAGGTAGAGGACATTGCCAAGATCTATACCGGTGAGATCACCAACTGGAAGGATCTCGGCGGCAGCGATGCGGAAATCGTTCTTATCGGCCGCGAGGCCGGCAGCGGTACCCGTGATGGCTTCGAGTCGATCACCGATACCAAGGACAAGTGCCAGTACCGCCAGGAGCTCACCTCGACCGGTGATGTGATCACCACCGTTTCGCAGAACCCCAACGCCATTGGGTACGCTTCCCTGGCCGCTGTAAAGGATACGGTCAAGGCGGTGTCCGTGAATGGCGTAAAGGCCACAGAGGATACGGTCAAGGATAAGAGCTATGTGGTGCAGCGGCCGTTCGTCCTGGTCACCAAGGAGGGCACGACCCTTTCGGATGCCGCACAGAAGTTCTTTGATTATGCCACATCCGCTGAGGCTGCCTCCATCATCTCGGCACAGGGTGCGGTTCCGGTAGCCGGCTAAACTCCATACTCCACACAAGGCGGCAGCAATGCCGCCTTGCAGCCGTTCACAAATGTCCGTGACTGAGGTGATAAACACATGAAAAGCAAAGCAAAGCTCGGCGAGACAATCATCCACGGGGTGTTTCTGTTCTTTGGCTTGGTTACCGTTGCCTGTGTACTATTGATCTCCATATATCTGATCGTTTCCGGTATCCCGGCGATCCGGAAGATTGGCCTGATCCCGTTTCTGTTCGGAAAAACCTGGGCTTCAACGGCCGCTACTCCTGCCTATGGCATCCTGCCGTTTATTCTGACCAGCATCTACGGCACGGCCGGCGCCATTGTGGTTGGGGTGCCGATCGGCTTTTTGACAGCTGTCTACCTGGCCAAGATGGCGCCGAAGAAGGTACGTGCCGTGATGGAATCCGCTGTCAGTCTGCTGGCGGGTATTCCGTCGGTGGTTTATGGCCTGGTTGGTATGCTGGTGCTGGTGCCCGGCATCCGAAAAACCTTTGGCCTGCCGGATGGCGCCAGTCTGCTGGCAGCCATCATCGTGCTGGCGATCATGATCCTGCCGTCCATCATCAAGGTCTCCATGACCGCCCTGGAGGCTGTACCCAAGGAATACGAGGACGCCTCGCTGGCGCTCGGCGCTACGCCGATTGAAACCTATTTCCGCGTATCGGTGCCGGCGGCCAGGAGCGGTATTGCCACCGCTGTTGTTCTCGGTGTCGGCCGCGCCATCGGTGAGGCAATGGCGGTGATGATGGTATCCGGCAATGTGCCCAATATGCCGCAGCTTTTCCAGAGCGTGCGGTTCTTAACCACGGCGGTAGCCAGCGAGATGGCATATTCTTCCGGGCTGCAGCGGCAGGCGCTGTTCTCTATCGCCTTTGTCCTGTTCCTGTTTATCATGCTGATCAACGCATTGCTCAATTTCTTCCTGAAGCGCGACAAGGAGGGAAAATGATATGGCAAAAACACAAAGCACTAAACGCCGCCTGTACAATGGCAGCCTGAAGCTTTTGATGTGGACAGCCACTTTGCTGACGGCGGCACTTGTGCTTTTTCTCGTCTGTTATGTGCTGGCCAAAGGGCTGCCCCATATTTCCTGGAAGCTGCTTTCCGGCTCACCAAGCTATCTTTCGGAGGAGATCGGCATTCTGCCGGACATCCTGAACACCCTCTATATTGTCATAGCAACACTGGTGATCGTTCTGCCGCTGGGGGTTTGTGCAGCAATCTATTTGACCGAATATGCCTCCAACAAGCGGCTGGTGGCGCTTATTGAATATGCCGCAGAGACCCTGTCCGGTATCCCATCCATCATTTACGGACTGGTCGGCATGCTGTTCTTCTGCCAGTTTCTGAACATGAAGACCTCGCTGCTGGCCGGCGCCTATACATTGGTGATCATGAACCTCCCCACCGTTATGCGTACCACGCAGGAAAGTCTGAAAACCGTGCCGCAGAGCTACCGGGAGGGCGCTTTCGGCCTTGGCGCCGGGAAATGGCGGGTCATCCGGACGGTGGTTATGCCCAGCTGCCAGGACGGTGTGATCACCGGCTGTATCCTCTCCATCGGGCGCATCCTCGGTGAGTCCGCGGCACTGCTGTTCACAGCCGGCTTTGCGCATACGCTCAACGGCATATGGAAAGGCCTGAACAGCGCCGGCGCCACCCTGACCGTGGCACTGTATGTGTACGCCAAGGAGCAGGGCGAGTTTGAAGTGGCCTTTGCCATTGCGGCCATTCTGATGATCCTGACCCTGCTGATCAATCTGCTAACCGACTGGCTTGGGCGGTATTTCAAGAGGAGGAAGGAACTATGAACACCATCATTTCCGTAAAGGAGCTGTGTCTGTGGTACGGCACCCACCAGGCGCTCAAGGATATCCAGATCCCGATCCCGGAAAAAAGCATCACCGCACTGATCGGGCCGTCCGGCTGCGGTAAATCGACCTTTCTGAAAACACTGAACCGGATGAATGATCTTGTGCCCGGCGTGCGAATCACCGGCGAGATCACCTATAAGGAACAAAATATATTTGACCCGACAGTGGATGTGAACGAGCTGCGCCGCGAAATCGGCATGGTGTTTCAGAAACCTAATCCCTTCCCTATGAGCATTTATGATAACATTGCCTACGGGCCGCGCACCCACGGCATCAAGAACAAGGCCAAGCTGGATGGGATTGTGGAACGCTCCCTGCGTGATGCTGCGATCTGGGACGAGGTAAAGGATCGCCTGAAAAAGAATGCCCTTGGGCTGTCCGGCGGACAGCAGCAACGGCTGTGTATCGCGCGGGCACTGGCAGTGGAACCTACGGTGCTGCTGATGGACGAGCCGACCAGTGCACTGGATCCCATATCCACCTCCAAGATCGAGGAGCTGGCAACCGAGCTGAAGAAGAAATACACCATTGTTATTGTGACCCACAATATGCAGCAGGCCGTGCGTATTTCGGATAATACCGCCTTCTTCCTGCTCGGTGAGCTGGTGGAATACGGTAACACAGAGAAGATTTTCTCCGATCCGTCGGATAAGCGGACAGAGGACTATATCACGGGGAGGTTTGGATGATGAGAAGCCATTTTGACGAGCAATTGGCACAGCTGAACACCGAACTGATCGAGATGGGCGCACTTTGCGAGGAGGTCATCGCACTGGCGTCCCAGGCGTTGACAAAGGGCGATATCCGTTTAGCCAAAAAGGTCGCTCCGCTGGATAGCGAAATCGACCAAAAAGAGCGCGAGATCGAATCGCTCTGCCTCAAGCTGCTGCTGCAGCAGCAGCCGGTGGCACGCGATCTGCGGCAGATCTCAGCGGCGCTGAAAATGATCACCGATATGGAGCGTATCGGCGACCAGGCAGAAGATATTGCTGAGATCGTCGAGTTTCTGAGCGGGCGCACAAGTGAAAATGATGGGATTTTGCAGGAAATGGCACGCGCAACCATAAAAATGGTGACAGAAAGTGTTGATGCTTTCGTAAAACATGATATAATGGTAGCGGAAAAGGTCATTGCGGATGATGACACGGTGGATGACTACTTTGACCAGGTAAAGAAAGAGCTGATCGACCGCATAGCCAAAAATCCGGACGATGGCGAGGTGGCGATTGATCTGCTGATCATTGCAAAATACTTTGAGCGCATCGGTGACCATGCAGTGAACATTGCTGAGTGGGTGATCTTCTCTGTGACCGGTGTGCACAAGGAGGGGTAAAAAACGCATGATTTGGTGTGTTGAGGACGATTCCAGTATCCGGGATATTGAGGTATATGCCCTGCAATCCACCGGCTTTGAGGCGCGCGGCTTCAGCGATGGCACTTCCTTTTGGGAGGCGCTGCACCACCTGCAGAACCCGCAGCAGGAAAAGCCGGAGCTGATCGTGCTGGATGTGATGCTGCCCGGCGTGGATGGCATAGAGCTGCTGCGCCGGCTAAAAGCCTCAGAGGACTATGCTGACATCCCGGTGGTGATGGCGACGGCCAAGGGGGCTGAATATGACAAGATCCAGGGGCTGGATCTTGGTGCGGACTATTATCTGACCAAGCCGTTCGGTGTGATGGAATTTGTCTCTTGCATCAAAGCTGTGCTGCGCCGCTGCAGGCCGCCCGAGCACACCCACCGTCTGCAGGCAGGTGGGCTGACGGTGGATCTGGACGCGCATACCGTGACGGCGGATGGACAGCTTCTCTGTCTGACCTACAAGGAATATGAACTGCTGCGGCTGTTCCTCTCCCACCCCGGCATCGCCTTCTCCCGCGATCAGTTGTTCAATGAAATATGGGGAATGGACTACTGCGGCGAGACCCGCACGGTCGATATGCATATCCGTACTCTGCGGCAGAAGCTCGGCAGCTACGGCAGCCTGATCCAGACTGTCCGCAATGTCGGATACCGATTGGAGGTTAGCAAATGACACGAAAGATCTTCCGTTCCATTATGGCAGTGGCCGGAATTGTTCTGGTGGCCAGCCTTGTGATCATTTTAGCCGTACTGTATGACTACTTCGGCACAGTGCAGAAGACGCAGCTGGCGGATGAACTGAGCCTGGCGGCTGTCTCTGTGGAGAAAAACGGCACAGAATACTTACAGAGCGTGGAATCGGTGCATTACCGCATTACCTGGATCGCCGCTGACGGCAGCGTGATCTATGATACCAAGACCGGCGCCGACACCCTGGAGAACCACGCTGACCGCAAAGAGGTGCAGGAGGCGCTGGAGTACGGCAAGGGTGAAAACACCAGGTACTCCGATACGCTGCTGGAAAAGACCATTTACTCTGCCGTGCGGCTGGAGGACGGAACGGTACTGCGTATGTCGGTCAGCCAGACGACTGTTGGTGTGCTGGCACTTGGAATGCTGCAGCCGTTCTTCTTCATCCTGTTGGCTGCGCTGATCCTTTCCGGTGTGTTGGCTGCCCGGCTTTCCAAGCGCATTGTCGGCCCGCTGAACAACCTGGATCTGGAGCACCCGCTGGAAAATGACACCTATGAGGAGCTGTCTCCCCTGCTCGGCCGTATTGAGCGGCAGCATCAGGAGATTGCTTTCCAGCTGCGCAAGCTGAAGCAGAAAACAGATGAATTTACCCAGATCACGGAAAACATGAGTGAAGGGCTTGTACTGCTGGACGAGAATGACACTGTTTTGAGCATCAACACAGCGGCCCAGCAGATGTTTGGCGCAAAAAACGCTACCGGCGAAAGCTTTTTGGAGATTGATCGCAGCCATGAGGTGACTTCGGCCATCAAGACGGCGATGGAAAATGGTCACAGCGAAATTGATTATGCATACAATGGCCGCAAGTACCGGATCAACATTTCCCGTATCGAGTCCGATAGACATATCATTGGTGCGGTGCTGCTGCTGTTTGATGTAACGGAGAAGGCTCTTGCGGAGCAAAACCGCCGCGAGTTTACCGCCAATGTATCGCATGAGCTGAAAACGCCGCTGCAGGGCATCATCGGCAGCGCCGATCTGATCGAAACCGGTATGGTGAAGCAGGAGGATCTGCCGCGCTTTGTCGGCCATATCCGCCAGGAGGCCACACGGCTGGTCGCGCTGATCGAGGATATTCTGCGCCTTTCGCAGCTGGATGAGGGCGAAGAAATGCCGGTGGAAGAGGTGGATCTGTACGCCATTGCCGACGAGGTGGTACAGAGTCTTCAGTCCGCCGCTGCGGCCAAGAAGGTCACTTTGGCGCTGCAGGGGGACAGCGTAACGCTGCACGGCGTATCCAGGCTGATCCACGAAATCGTGTATAATCTCTGCGACAACGCAATCAAATACAATATGGACAGCGGCAGTGTTACCGTCACCGTGAAGCCGGGACAGGATACCGCGGTGGTTTCTGTGCAGGATACCGGTATCGGTATCGCGCCGGAGGATCAGACCCGTATTTTCGAGCGATTTTTCCGCGTGGACAAGAGCCATTCCAAGGCTTCCGGCGGTACCGGTCTCGGGCTGTCGATCGTCAAGCACGCTGTGCAGTTCCATCATGGAACCATTGATCTGCAGAGTGCCCTTGGCCACGGCACCACCATCACAGTTTCCCTGCCCCGCTAATCGACAAAACGAACAGCCGGCACCTGTATTTTGGTGCCGGCTGTTCTTCGTGCAGAGCCGCCGAAAAGCCGTATTGCAATATATGACGGAGTATGCTATACTCTAAGGGCGAAAATTGGACGAAGAGGATGAACAAGGATGAAAGTGCTCATTTTAAGCTGCGGCACGGGACAGGGACATAACAGTGCCGCCCGGGCCGTTGAGGAAGCCCTGAAGCGCCGCGGGATTGAGTGCCAAATTGCTGACCCCCTCTCCTTTGGCCGTCGGAAAACCGCCGGCGTAGTCGCCGCCGCCTATAACGGCGTCATCAAGGACGCGCCCAAAGCCTTTGGCGTGATCTATAAAGTGGGAGACCTTTACAGCTCAACGCGCCTCACCTCGCCGGTGTATTTTGCCAATACCCTCTATGCCGGACATCTGGAAAGCTATATTTTAGAGAACCATTTTACTGCGGTGATCTGCACACACCTGTTTGCCATGGAGGCGGTCACCGCCCTGCGGAAAAGGCCGGAGTTCACCGTGCCATGCTATGGTGTGCTGACCGATTATACCTGTATCCCTTTCTTTGCCGAAACAAAGCTGGACGGCTATTTTATTCCGCAGGAGGATCTGCGCGCGGAGATGGACGAAAAGGGCATCCCGGAGCAGCGGCTGTACAGCACAGGCATACCGGTCAGTGGCCGTTTTGCCCATCATACCGCGCCGGCGGCCGCCCGGACCGCATTGGATCTGCCGGCCGATCAGCCAATCATTCTGGTTATGAGCGGCGGCGTTGGCTGCGGAAATCTGCTGGAGCTTTGCTGTGAATTGCTGCAGTATACCACAAAGCCTTTTACCGCCTGCGTGATGACCGGGCGTAACCGGAAGCTCAAAAGGCAGCTGGATGAGCATTTTCAGGGGGATCCCCGCCTACGCACCATTGCTTTTACTGAGAAGGTGGATCAGTATATGAATGCAGCGGATGTGATGATCTCAAAGCCGGGTGGTCTGACCAGCACAGAGGCGGCAGTCGCCAATATCCCGCTGGTGCATCTGCTGGCCTTTTCCGGTTGCGAAACGAAGAATGCCGCATTTTTCTCTGCGCGGGGTCTATCCCTGCAGGCAGGCAGCGTCCGGGCAGCCGTAGAGAGCGCCTGGCGGCTGATCAATCATCCGGAGCTGGCAGAACGGATGCGTTCACTCCAGCGTACCTATATTGCGCCGGATGCGGCTGACCGGATCGTTTCTAAGGTGATCGGGTCATGAGGGATACACAAACGCTTCTTTTTGGCGCCTTTATCCTCGGTGGCTTCCTTTCCGGCAGCGTGATGTACAGCCGCCTCATTCCCCTGCTCTTTACCGGCAAGGATGTTGCGGCGCTCGGCGCCGACCGCAACCCTGGCGCTTCCAATGTGTTTCTGAACTGCGGTATACCACTGGGGCTGCTTTGCCTCGCCTGCGATTTGCTGAAAGGGTTTCTGCCGGTATTCTGGGCTGTGCATATGGTGGATATACGGCTGCTGGCTTTTGCGGCCGTGCTCTCTGCCCCTGTTCTTGGACATGCCCTGGCTCCGCTAAATCATTTCCACGGCGGGAAATGCATTTCTACGGCTTTTGGGTGCCTGCTGGCCCTGCTGCCGGTTACCCGCATTGTCTTTGTGCTTGCCGGTCTGTATATCTTCTTTTCGGTAATCGTCAAGATCAATCCGACGCGTTACCGCAGTCTGTTGACCTTTGCTTTGTTTGGCATTATCGCCGGCATATATTTTGCCGCGAACAGCAGGCACTCTTTAGGAATTGGCTGCAGCGTGATCGCCGTTACCGCCGTGCTGCGCCACACCAAATACCTCAGCTATATTCCAGAGGAGCAGCAACCGAAAATGCAAAACGAACGCCTGTGAATTGGACAGGCGTTCGTTTTTTCTATGCCTTTATTTTCCGCAGTTTTTATCAAATCCGGGATTGCAGGCATAGAAGTTTTTGCTGTTCAGACGGTCGGTTGCGATACGCAGCCCCTCGCCGAAGCGCTGATAGTGCACGATCTCGCGTTCCCGCAGGAATTTCAGCGGTTCCCGCACATCCGGATCGTCTACCAGGCGCAGCAGGTTATCGTAGGTTGTGCGTGCCTTCTGCTCGGCTGCCAGATCTTCGTGCAGATCGGCCAATGTATCACCGGTCGATTGGAAGGTAAGCGCGCTGAAGGCTTCGCCGGAGGCGGCGATCGGATAAATGCCGGTCGTATGATCGGTAAAGTATGGGGCAAAGCCGCTGTTCAGGATATCCTTTTCCGACAGGTTCCTTGTAAGCTGATAAACGATGGCTGAAACGATCTCCAGATGTGCCAGCTCCTCTGTGCCAATATCTGTCAGGATCGCTTTAAGCTCCGGATACGGCATCGTATACCGCTGGCTGAGATAGCGCAGTGCAGCGCCACTTTCCCCGTCCGGGCCGCCGTACTGACTGATGATCAGCTGCGCCATTTTGGGATTGCTGTTTTTGATGTTGACCGGGTACTGCAGCTTCTTTTCATATTGCCACATCGTTCATCCACGCCCTTTCTCTGTGCAGCAGGTTACATCCCACGGCCACGGTCCGTTGACCCATTCCGTCCAGGATTCCTGTACATCTGCCTGTGTCTGCACATAGGTGCCGTAGCACTGCTCGTACTCATCAATCAGCTTTTGCAGCTTTTCCTCATACATCCGGCGAAGCTGCATAGCGGCCTGATCATTCGGATGCGAATCCTGATACAGTCCTAAATCATACAGTGCAAACTGATAGGCGCGGATACGCTCGGTAATTGCATGACGCTCAACCACAGCACTTCCCCCCTGCCGTAAACGGTTTGTTCAGTTCCGGGAAAATGGTGCCGTGACGCAGCCCGGCTTCCGGCTCATATACTTCCTGCAGCTCCTGCCATGGGATATAGGCCATGGCCAGAGACACATCGTAGGGAATTGCGGGCATTTGGTTGTTGATTTTCACAAAGTTGGCTCCTTTCGGTAAAGATTTCATTATCCAGTGTATGTCCCTTGTCCAACAATGTGCTGCTTTTCTGCCGTTACTGCTGGGCAATCAGCAGATAAAACAGGTATACCCCAACCACCAGCAGTGTCCCGTTTCCGTGGCGGCTTACAGCGGTTATCGCAGCCAGCAGCGCCAATGGAAGTAAAACAGCAAAGGAAATGCCGCGGACAAAGCGCGAAGCCTGCTGCGGAGAAAAGTGCAGACAGAACAGGCAGTACAGGATCTCGCCGCCATCCAGCGGCTGTGCGGGCAACAGGTTAAATACACACAGCACCAGATGCACCATAGCTGCACGACGGCAGCCGGCCGCCCACAGCAGACCGGCTGCCGCAGCATTCACGGCAGGGCCGGCCAGCGAGATCAGGAGGTTCTTCCGGTAGCCCGGCAGATGACGCTGGCCGATTTCCAGCCGCATACCAAAGGCGCCGAGCGTACAGCGCTCCGGCGGGCACCGGAGCAGCAGCATAACCAGCAGGTGCCCACACTCATGCATGACCGAGGCCAGCACACAGGAGACAGCCACCCCCTCCGGCTGTAGAAAGAGCAGCGCTGTCAGCAGAGCCGGAAACAGCAGGCTGATCCGCAGCTGTACGCCGCCAAGCCGCCACTCAAGCATTTTTCACCTCATCGCCCGCCCGCATATAGCGGGAAATAGGCACAACCCCGCCGGGATTATACACCGTATCTCCTACACTGATCTGAATATGCACATGGTTGCCGGTAGCATCACCAGTGGCGCCGACCCGCGCGACGGTCTCCCCTGCCCGCACAACCGCCCCCACATCGACTTCAATGGCCTGGCAATGGGCATACAGTACCTGTACGCCGGCGCCGTGCGCAATGCAAACATAGCGTCCAAGACTGCCGTTCTCACCGGCAGCAGAAACCCGACCGAAAAACATAGCCGCAATCGGCGTTCCCGCCGGTGCGGCTATATCCATTCCTCGGTGAAATTGTGTCCCCTCGCCTGTCGGGTTTTCGCGGTAACCGTAGCCGGAGGTTAGTGTGCCGGCTGCAACCGGCGCTCTTGCGGCGCGGTCAACCAGCAGTTTCATGGCCGTTGTGCCCTCCGGCGTCGTCTGACCGTCCGCTGTGCTTTCCGATTCGCTCCCGGCAGACGAGGACTCCGCCGCCGGTGCCTGCGCATTTTCCGATTCCAGCTGCTGCGCCGTATCGGCCGCCGGATCACCGTCCCACAGGGCGGCCAGCGTGGCCAACAGATCATTGCGCATAAGGCTCTGCTGGAAGCTTTGGCATAGCTGCCGGTATGGCTCACCGCCGGCAGTGCGCAGCAGCAGTGCCAGCAGCAGTGCCACAGCACAGGCAATGCTCTGCACGGCAATGACCGAACCGGCGCCGCGGGGCTTTTTTTCTTTCTTTTCCGGCGGTGGTGCGGCGGCGGGTGCCGTGCCCGACCACCCGCCTACCCGCCGGTATTCATAGGGCGGCGTGGCCGACCGCTCCTGTTCCCTGTCAATCATATGTACCTCCTGCGCCTTACACGATAATGCAAATCAGGCCGTTGCATCCCTCGTTGATAATGCGCTCTACCGTTTCTTTCAGCTTTTGGCGGGCATCCTCCGGCATATGATAGAGCTTGTTATGCAGCCCTTCATTGACAAGACCATAGAGGGAAGTGCCGAAGATGTTCGACTCCCAGATCTTTGCCGGATCCTCCTCAAACTGGCTGAGAAGGTAATTGACCAGATCCTCGCTTTGCCGCTCCGAACCAACGATGGGGCAAACCTCGGTGGTGATCTGTGCGCGCATCATGTGAATGGACGGTGCGGCCGCTTTCAGGCGTACACCGTACCGGCCACTCTGCCGGATGATCTCCGGCTCCTCCAGCGTCATTTCCTCCATATCCGGCATCACAATGCCATAGCCAGTTGCTTCCACCTGCTCCATTGCCGAACGAAGCTTATCGTATTTTTTGCAGGTGGCAGCCATCTGCAGCATACTGCTCATTAGGGCACCCTCGTCCGCAATTTCCAGGCCGGTCGCCTCGCCGAGAATCTGATAAAACAGCTCCGGCTGCAGGGCGGTGGTGATGGTTGCTGTGCCGTGACCGAGGTCGATGCTCTCCAAGGCGGTCATATCCACATAATCACACTGACGCAGGTCGGCAGCCAATGTGGCAGCATCACTGACGCGCTCGGCTCTGCGGGCAGCCGCCAGAACGGCATCTGTCACGGCGGCGCGTACCGGGTGCTTTTTATCCAGGCGCATCAGCCAGCGCGGCAGAATAACCCCAACCTGCTGCAGCGGAAACTGTGACAGCAGCGCCTCCAGCATCTGCAGGATCTCTTGCTCCGTCATATCCCGGCAGTTGACCGGCAGAACTGGCACGCCGTACTTTTCGGATAATTCCGCTGCCAGCTGCCGCGCCGATGGAGCCGAGGGATCCACGGTGTTCAAAAGCACCGTAAACGGCTTGTGGATCGCCTGCAGCTCACGCACCACGCGCTCCTCCGCCTCGGCATATTCCTCGCGCGGAATATCGGTAATGCTGCCATCGGTGGTGATGACCAGCCCGACCGTGGAATGGTCATTGATCACCCGACGGGTTCCTTCTTCCGCCGCCATATTAAATGGGACTTCTTCATCATACCACGGTGTCTTGACCATGCGCGGCTGCTCATTTTCAATGTACCCCAGCGCCGACGGAACGATGTACCCAACACAGTCGATCAGCCGCACGCGCATATTGGCGACGCCGTCCAGGGACACCTCAGCTGCCTGCTCCGGAATAAACTTCGGTTCGGTGGTCATGATCGTGCGCCCGGCCGAGGACTGCGGCAGCTCATCGTTCGCACGCTCCCGGCGGTGCGTATCCGTCATATGCGGGATGACCAGAGTATCCATAAAGCGCTTGATAAAGGTGGATTTTCCCGTACGCACCGGTCCAACCACGCCAAGGTAAATATCGCCGCCGGTGCGCGCCGCGATATCCTGGTACAAAGTATTCGTTGCTTCCATACCTGTTTCCTCCGCTCGTTCATCGTTGCCTGTTTGTATATGCCTATGAGCCTTGGACAGCAGTTATGACAAAATTTCAGCGGTATCCGCTGCAAACGGATACCGCTGTTCGGTTGGATATGATTTAAGAGGGGAACGGCCACCAGCGTGGCCGGTTGCGCAGACACTTCAGCTTGATCCAAAGGTTTTTCTGGAGCTTCTGGGTCTCGTTATCCAGAGTGATGAACACCTCCGTGTTTTCCAGCACCTCGGCCGACGGATAAAACATCGGGTTGCCGGAAACCTCCTCATCCAGCTCCAAAAGCGCCTCGGTGTGCGGGGTGGAATAGCAGATATATTCTGCATTGGCCGTGGCCACATCGGTGCGGCACATAAAATTGATGTACTGTTCCGCCTCTTTCTGGTGCTTGGTATTGGCCAGCACACACATGGCGTCCACAAACAGATTGGTTCCCTGCTGCGGCACAAAATAGCCAATGTCTTCGTTTCCGTCATCACCGGTGATCATGTTGGCGCCGTCACCGGAATAGTACGGGGCAAGCCACCCCTCTTCATTGGTCATTTTCTGGAACACCTGATCCATGAAATAGCCCTGTACCAGCGGCTTCTGTTCTGCTAGCGCTTCGTACGCAGCCTGCCATTCTGCCGGATTGGTGGTATTCATGGAATATCCCAGCTTTTTCAGCGCAATGGCAAAGGAATCACGGGCATTGTCGAACATATAGATCTTGCCCTTGTACTTTTCATTCCACAGGATATCCCATCCCTGCGCAAGATCGGCCTCATCCACATATTTTTTGTTGTAGAAGATGCCGACGGTCCCCCAGGTATACGGCACAGAATATTCATTGTGCGGATCGTATTCCAGATTACGATAAGCCTCGTCAATGTATTGATAATTCGGGATGTTGTCAAAATTCAGCTTTGCCAGCATTCCCTCCTGGATCATCTTGCCGATCATGTAATCCGAGGGGATCACCACATCGTATTCTGCCGCACCGCTTTCCAGCAGCGTATACATGGTCTCATTGCTCTCATAGGTCTTATAATTGATCCGTATACCGGTTTCTTCGGTGAACAGGGCGTTGACATCCAGCACCTCATCGTCGATATACTCGCCCCAGTTGAATACATTCAGTGTAACAGTGCTGCCGACCGAGGCCCCACGGCATCCGCCGAGCAGGCTGACCAGCAGGCAAAGCACCATTAACCAGGCTGCTTTTTTCAACGCCCTATCTCCTTTCCTTCTGCTTGCGGAGATCCCGCACCTGGCAGATATTGACAATCAGCAACAAAAGCAACACTGAGCCAAACATCAGCGTGGAAAGGGCATTGATCTCCGGGGTGATCGGTTTTTTGGTCATGGAATAAATGGTTACGGACAGATTTTGCGCCGTAGAGCCGGAATTGAAATAGCTGATCACAAAATCGTCCAGCGACATGGTAAAGGCCATCAGGGCGCCGGTAACAATGCCAGGCATGATCTCCGGCAAAACCACCTTGAAGAAAGCCGGCAGCGGGTGGCAGCCGAGATCCAGCGCCGCCTCGTACATATGCTTATTCATCTGCCGCAGCTTCGGCATGACCTGCAGCACCACATATGGGATGCAGAAAGTGATATGGGCCAGCAGAAGCGTCAGGAAGCCCGGCTGCAGCAGCCCGGTCAGACGGTAAAAGGCGACAAACATCAGCATCATGGAAATACCGGTTACGATCTCCGGATTTACCATGGGAATATTATTCACTGCCAGCAGCTGCTGACGCAAACGACCGTTCATGCTGTAAATGCCCACAGCCGTCATGGTGCCGATAACCGTGGCCACGATAGCCGCCAGCACGGCAATCTCCAGCGTGATCCAAAGAGAGTCCAGGATCAGCTCGTCATGGAAAAGAGCTTCGTACCAATCCAGTGTAAAGCCGCCCCACTTAACACGGTTTTTGGAGTCATTAAAAGAATACACAATCAGCACGACGATCGGACTGTACAAAAACAGGAAGATCAGTGCGTTATAGATACGGGATAAAGTTTTCATGCCATCATCCCCTCCAGCTCATCATCGCCATTATCCACCCGGCGCATGACCGACATACACAGCAGCATCAGCACCATCAGCACCAGCGACAGGGCAGCCCCGACATTATAGTTGCAGCCATCCCCCATGAACATGGTTTCGATCACATCGCCGATCATCATGTTCTTGCTGCCGCCGAGCAACTTGGAAATGACAAAGGTACTGACCGCCGGCACAAAGACCATGGTAACCCCGGAAACAATGCCCGGTGCGCTCAGCGGCAAAATGACCCGGCGCAGCACCTGCCAGCTGTTGCAGCCGAGATCCTGTGCGGCCTCGATCACGCGGCCATCCAGCTTAGCCATAACAGAATACAGCGGCAGGATCATAAAGGGCAGGAAATTGTACACCATACCCAGCACAATGGCGGCATCGGTATTGATCACATGCCAATGCAGGCCGAAAAGCCCCAAAAACTGATTGATCAATCCCTGATCCTCCAGCAGAGTCATCCAGGCATAGGTGCGCAGCAGAAAATTCATCCACATCGGCAGCATCACGATCATCACCATGGTGCGCTGCATATGCTCACTGCGGCGGGAAATGCTGAACGCCACAGGGTACGCCAGAACCAGACAGATCACGGTGGCCAGCGCTCCCATCCAGATCGAATCAAGGTACGGGCCGCTGTACTGCCAAATATCCACAATGTTTTGCAGGGTGAAGGCGCCGTTTTCATCCGTGAAGGCAAACCACACCACAATGGCCATAGGGATCAGGGTGAATATCGCCATCCACAGGGCGAACGGCGTTGCGGCAGAACGGTTTTTCATTCCTCTGCCTCCCCCGTCTCCTCGGCGGTCATATCGACCTCCGGATCCGCCAGCTCGTCAAACTCTTCAGAATAGGAGCTGTAATCGCCGAACATACCGGAATACGCCGATTTCTTCATGATGTGGATATCCTCCGGGTTCAGCACAATGCCGATCTCTGTGCCGACAGGATAATAGTCGGTGGTTTGGATCAGCCATTTGAACCCCTTGAAATCCACGATCGTTTCATAGTGCACACCCTTGAAGGTGACAGCGGAAACAATACCGGTCAGATCGCCCTTGACCGGCTCAACAATATCAATATCCTCCGGGCGGATAACCACATCCACCGGCTCCATCGGCGCAAAGCCGGCGTCCAGGCAGCTGAATTTGCGGCCAAAAAACTCCACAAGATAGTCCTTGTGCATCACGCCGTCCAGAATATTGCTTTCCCCAATGAAATCCGCCACAAAGGCATTTTTCGGCTCATTGTAAATATCCTGCGGTGTGCCAATCTGCTGGATCTCGCCATTATCCATCACCACAACGGTATCGGACATGGAGAGTGCCTCCTCCTGATCGTGGGTAACATAGATAAAACTAATGCCCAGACTCTTCTGGATGTTTTTCAGCTCACTCTGCATATCCTTGCGCAGCTTCAGATCCAGCGCCGCCAGCGGCTCGTCCAGCAGCAGCACCTTGGGGTTATTGGCCAGTGCGCGCGCGATAGCCACACGCTGCTGCTGTCCGCCGGAAAGGGTGGAAACAGCACGCTTCTCAAAGCCGACCAGGTTGACCAGCTTCAGCATACGGGAGACGGTCTCGCGGATCTCGGCGCTGCTCTTTTTTTGCACGCGCATACCGAAGGCGACATTCTCATATACATTCAGATGTGGAAACAAGGCGTATCGCTGAAAGATGGTATTGACGCTGCGCTTGTAGGCCGGCAGGTCATTGACGCGCTTTCCGTCAAAAAAAACATCGCCGCTATCCGGCGTTACAAAGCCGCCGATGATCCGCAGCGTTGTCGTCTTTCCGCAGCCGGATGGCCCCAGAAGGGTGACAAACTCGCCGTCGGATATGCTTAAATTGAGATTTTTAAGCACCGGCTCCCCGTCGAAAGCAATGGCAATGTTTTTCAGTTCGATAATTTTGTTTTGACTCATGGATAATGCATCCCCCTTTGCGGTAATAGGTTCCGCCGCCGAAACGGCGGGGCGCAGCCGCCTTGACAACGCCCTCCGCAAAGGGTTTTTCACAATCCGCCGGCAAAAAAGCGGGGACTGCGGCGCTGCTTGGTCGGTGCAAAAAAGACATCGCTTAGATGCATTGCCCGAACAAATCGGACAACAGATAACAATATAGTGTTTATTGCCGCAAATGTCAATATATTTTTTGAAAAAACAGGAAAAAACCGGATTTTTCTGCGATTTTTTATGAAAAAACCGCTTTTACAAGCACTTTATTGCAAAATCCCCCGCGTATTCTCTAAAATCCTACAAAATGCACCATCCAAACACAACTATTCAGCAGGAGGTATTTCTATGGAAGAAAAGGCCCCTTCCGGCAGCATACAGGAAATGATCGAACGCTATAACCGGGAGCTGATGAAAACCTACCGCAGCACGGCCAGCAGCACCGGTGGACAGAGCAACCGCAGCGGACAGCCGCCGGCCACACCGCCAAGCGACAGCTGGCTGGATGAGCGGTTTCCGGCACCAGATATCCAGCGGGACCGGCAGACGATCGCAGCACAGATGCAGGCAGCTGAACAGCCGCCGGCCGCCACCACCGATCCAACCTTCCCCTATCGGGATGAGGACCTGGAGGGGCAGCCCCCATTTCCGCAAGAGACAGCGGAGCAGCCACAGGAGCCCACAACGCCGGAGCAGCCATATGAGGGCTTTTTGCGGGTATATGTTTTTACAGCAAACAATGCAGAGCCCCTGCCAGGCGCGCGGGTGGTCGTTACCCGGCCGGAAAGCGGCACGGATGCCCTGTATGCGAATGTCACGACGGACCGCGACGGGTTGACCCCTCTGCTGCCACTTCCTTCGGTGGATCCGAAACTGACGATGCAGCCGGATATTGCCAGCCCCTATGTGCTGTACGATGTCCGTGTAACGCTGCCGGGCTTTGTCACGACGATCTACGAAAGCATCCCTGTATATGGCGGCAACGGCGTTACCCAGCCGGCGGCCATGATACCCCTGCAAAACGGCGACGACCCGGATGTGCCCCGGATATTTCAATCCGGGGGTCCGGCCGATCTTTGAGAAAGGCGGCAGCAGCCAATGACCGGAATACCCTATATCCCGAACACGATCACGGTGCACCTCGGAGCACCAAGCTCCAATGCAGAAAACGTCTATGTATCCTTTCCGGATTACATCAAAAATGTGGCCTCCAGCGAAATCTATCCCACCTGGCCGGAGGCGGCGCTGCGCGCCAATATCTACGCACAGATCTCCTTTGCCCTGAACCGCTACTATACGGAATGGTACCGCAGCCAGGGATATGATTTTGACATCACCAATTCCACCCGCTACGACCAGTCCTATGTGCCGGGACGGGATATCTATGATTCCATCAGCCGCATTGTAGACGAGATATTCAACTCCTATGTGGTGATGGGAGAGAACATTGAGCCATATTTTACGCAATACTGCAACGGTACCACCACCACCTGCAACGGGCTTAGCCAGTGGGGCACGGTCGCCCTGGCGGAGGAGGGGCTTGGCGCATATGATATTTTGACCCGCTATTACGGAAATGACATCAATATCGTAACCGACGCCCCGATCCGCAACGGTCTGCCCTCCTACCCCGGTTCGCCGCTGAGCGAGGGAGACTTCGGCACGCCGGTGCAGCAAAAGCAGATACAGCTGAACCGTATTTCCGTGAACTATCCCAGCATTCCGAAAATTCGACCAACCAACGGATACTTTGATACCACCACAACTGATGCCGTCAAGGCTTTCCAGCGGATCTTTGACCTGACGCAGGACGGCATCATCGGCCCTGCAACCTGGAACCGCATTTCCTATATCTACAATGCCGTCAAACGACTTGGTGAGCTGGATTCGGAGGGCATTTCCATCGAGGAGCTTCCACAGGAATTTGAAACAGCCATCGGCCCCGGTGATACCGGCAGCTCTGTGCAGGTGGTGCAATACTATCTGAATGTGATCGCCGCCTATTACGATACCATCCCCCGCACCGGCTCAACCGGTATCTATGACGAAGCGACCGAGCAATCTGTGCGCGCCTACCAGCAGACCTTCGGGCTGGTGGAGGATGGCCTTGTGGGGCCGCTGACCTGGCGCTCGATCTATGAAACCTACGAAAGCATTGTCAATTCCACCGAACTGATCGAAGGGGGCGTGCGCCCTTACCCCGGCGAAGAACTGCGTATGGGGTCACAGGGGGATGATGTTGCGACGATACAGGAGTATCTCGCCTATATTGCGACGGTTTATCCGGATATTCCGGCCCCCTCGGTTACCGGTGTTTACGGGCAGGAAACCGCCAATGCGGTTGAAGCCTTTCAGCGCCTGTTCGGTATACCGGAGTCCGGTGTGGTGGGCGTGCTGACATGGGATACCATCGCTTCCACATACGCCAGCATCCGTTCCGGCAATGCAAAGCAGCCGGGACAATATCCGGGCTTTGTTTTATCAGAGGAGGGCGAGGCATGAACACACAAAACGATATATCGAACGATGAAAAGATTTACATACTGGAGCTGCAATACTACCTGCGCATCATTGAGCAGGATCGACACGAATACTCGGATGTGCCGGTGGATGGTTTTTTCGGCCCGCAGACAGCGCAGGCCGTGCGGCGTTTCCAGCAGGAGGCCGGACTGCCAGAGACCGGTGATGTTGACCGGGAGACCTGGGATGCCATCTATGCCGCCTACACAGCACTGCACACGCCGCTGCAGGCCTTTCCGCTGCTGTGTATCGGGCGGGACGGCAGTGTAAACCTGCGCCCAGGAGATCAATCGGACTGCGTATACTTTCTGCAGCTTATGCTGCAGACGCTGCACAGCCGCTATGGCAACCTGCCGCCGGTGGACACACCGGACGGTCTGTACAGCGAAAACACGGCGGAGGCTGTGCGTGCCGTACAGAAGCGTTCCGGCCTTGAGGAAACCGGCATAACTGACCGGGAGACATGGAACGCCATTACCGGGCTGTATAATCAGATACTGTGAGGTTTTCCCTGTGAATAAACGCGCCTTTGTAAAAAACACCGCCGTAATGACCATTACCTCCCTGCTGCTGCGCTCCCTTGGGATCGTGTTCCGGATCTTCATTTCGAACCGCGTTGGCGCAGAGGGCATGGGGCTATATCAGCTGGTTTTTTCGGTTTATGTGCTGGGGGGCACCTTTGCCTCGGCCGGGCTGGTAACGGCTGTTACCCGGCTGGTGGCCGAGCAGCTTATCCGCGGCAATCGCCGTGCGGCGCGCTGGGTGATGCGTGCCTCCATGGCGCTGTGCATTGCCATTGGCCTGGCCTCGGCCGTTTTATTGTACGCAGCGGCCGAGCCGATCGGCCGGCTCGTTGGAGATATGCGCACTGTACCGGCCATCCGGGTCAGCGGCCTGGCACTGCCGTTTATCGGTGTTACAAGCTGCATACGGGGGTATTTTGCGGCGCGGCGGCGGGCAGGTCCTCCCTGCCTTGCGCAGATCATTGAGCAGCTTACCCGCATCGGCAGCATTCTGTGGATGCTTCGGTTAGCCGGCGCCGCCTGCTCACTGGCCGATGCCTGCCGCATCATTATTCTCGGCGATGCGTTGTCAGAGGCAGTTTCCTGCTGCCTGCTGGCTGTGATCTACCGGCAGGATAGTCGCCGGCTGTTCAGGCTGCCGCAAAAGCCGGAGTATGCGCCGGCCCGCCGCCCACTGCTGCGGGCGCTGTTCTCCATCGCCGTGCCGATTACGGCCGGCCGTTACCTTTCGACGATCCTCCGCACAGCTGAAAATATCCTGGTGCCTATGCGGTTAACGCTTTTTACCGGTTCGGATTCAGTCTCGCTGGAGCAATTCGGCGCTGTAAAGGGAATGGCCCTGCCACTAATCTTCTTCCCGTCTGCGCTGCTCTTGACCATCTCCAGCCTGCTGGTGCCGGAGCTGTCCGATGCCCACGCGCTCGGGCAGAGGCGGGAGGTTACCCGGCTGGTGGGAGCCACCATGCACAGCACAATGCTCGGCTCTGTGCTGATCGGATGTCTGTTCACCGTTTTCGGTCGCGCACTTGGGGAGCTGCTGTACAAGGATGCCACAGTCGGCCTGCTATTGCAGATCTTGGGACCGCTGACACCGGTCATGTACCTTGACAGCATCGCTACCGGTATGCTGAAGGGGCTTGGGGAGCAGGTGTGTTCGCTATGGTACAGCGTAGCGGACTCGATCGTCCGCATTGTGCTGATCCTGCTGCTCTTGCCACGCTATGGCCTTGTAGGCTTCCTGTTCGTGATGCTGGTGAGCAATCTGCTAACCTCACTGCTCTCCACCCACCGCCTATTGGCGGTCAGCGGAACCGCCATGTGCTGGTACCGCTGGGTGATCGGCCCAACCTTTGCAGCCGCGCTTGTGGGTGGAGGCTGGTACGCCGTATCCGTGCGGTTCCGGCTGGATACCGGTCTGCCGGCATTGCTGCTCGGCGCTGTATGTGTGTGTGGCGCATATGGGCTGCTGCTGCCGGCACTTGGTTGTCTGCGGCAGGAGGATGTAGCCGTCTTCAAACGCAGAAAGCAAAAAACCGGCTGCCGTACTTAAAAGCGGCAGCCGGTTTTTGCTTATTGTCCGGCGAAAACCCCCGGCTGTGCCGGGGGTTCAAAAAAGGTTACACCTATG